>JAANMY010000372.1_pt1 | contig 63900 bp, 41 predicted proteins | sample 7279691 | NCBI WGS metagenome assembly JAANMY01 (sample SAMN14094543, study PRJNA606508) | bioreactor metagenome | isolation source: A lab-scale SPAN reactor treating ammonium-rich wastewater day 388 | place: Ireland: Galway | collected 2018-02-07 | reverse complement strand
CTGGCTTTTCAACCAATGCGACAGGGTCTGACCGGGGCTATAGGCGTAAGCGATAAAGTGAATGGGGCCGGATTGACCCGCTTCGTGAATGGCGATGATGTTGGGATGATTCAGGCGGGCCGCGGTCCGGGCTTCCTGTGTGAATCGCTTTCTCATGACCGGCGACAAGAGAGACGTGGCATGGGGGACTTTTAAAGCGATTTCGCGATGAAGAACCGGGTCGAAAGCCAAGAAAACCATGCCGAAGCCGCCTCGACCCAACTCGCGGCGGACGTGAAAACGCCCCATCTTGCCGAGCAGTTTCACGGGATCGAGCGGATCCTTGTCCAATCCCTGATCGTTCGGATCACGAATCAGGGTTGGTTCCTTATCCAAGTCGGAAAGGATGGAGGGGGCGGGCTTCTTGTGGCGCCATTGATTCAGGGATTGCAAGGCCTTGATGCCTTTGTTCAACCGCTGATTCAAGTCTGGGTCATGGACTTGGGAGAGATCGAAAGTGGACGATTCGCCCTTGGCCAGCGCCTCGTCCCACGCGGCCAGTTTGTCAATCCATGAATCTTCCAATTCGGATTCTTCACCTGGTTTCATGGATGCTGTTCCATCAATTCTTGCAGTTTTTCAATGGCTCGGGACCAAAGTTTCCTGACGGCGTTTGACGTTCGCTGCATCCGTGCGCCGATTTCCTCAAAGGGAAGTTCTTCCTGGTACCGCAAGAGAAGGACCGTGCGATAATCCTCGGGAAGCTGCTTCAAGGCTCGATCCAAGGCGGTTTCATTTTCGCGCTGGATCAATTCACGGCTGGGCGTCGGACAATCGCCGGGCAGCCAGTCCGACTCCGGCGCGGCGGAATCCCCCGCCTGCAGCGGAATTTCCCGCTGAATTTGCCGCTTGGCCGTTTGTTGATAATGGCGGTGGAAGTTGGCGATGTTGTTTAGCAACAAACGCCGCAACCAGGCGCGCCATTCTTGATTCGTTTGGCCTGCAAACTGGTTAAAATCCCTTTGTGCCTCCATGAACGTTTGTTGAACCAGGTCGGAAGCGCCGCCCTTGGCGCGAATTCCAGGGGACAGTTCATTCTCAGCGATCATGAGCAAATAGAGGCGGCAGCTTTCAAGGGCTTGTCCTAACGCATCAGGTGAGCCATCTCGGGCGGCGATGATGTTCGACAAGGGTTCGAGGTCATCGGCCATGCGCTAAGCCCCAAAAGATCGAGGATGTGCCAGCTTGCGTGCCCAAAAGGTCCATTCACTCTAAATGGATCGATTCCAAGTGTCAATTCATCAGGTGGCACTCCGTTGACCATGGCTCTTTGCAGCCGTGAATGGATTGAGGGCAATGGGACATACTCAGGATCATCTGGTTTGAATGGTGCGAAGTCTTAAGCCGACAATGAATCGCTCATCCGGGCGAGGTGAGCCTCGGCGGCGGCCAGATCCTCGGGGGTGTTGATCTCAAGGTCGGGAGTCGGCGCCAGGTTGACGCGAATCGTGTAACCGTTTTCCAAGACGCGGAGTTGTTCGAGTTGTTCGCATTGTTCCAGAGGCGTTGGGGCCAGGGATGTGTACACGTCGAGAAAGTCCCTGCGGAAGGCATAGAGACCCAAGTGATGATAAACAGGCGCAGGGCGCTCCTGGCGAAAATAAGGGATGCTGGAGCGTGAAAAATAGAGGGCTTGTCTTTTTAGGTTTAGAACGACCTTGACCGTGTTGGGGTCTTGCAGAGCGGCGGGACTGGAAAGCAAGCACGCCAACGTGGTCATTTCCGGCCGCTCGCCGTCGAGATAGGGAGCCACCAGGAGGCTTAGGTTCTCCGGTTTGACGAAGGGTTGATCCCCTTGGACATTGACGAACACGTCGGCATCGGGAAAAGAGCGCGCGACTTCCGCGACGCGGTCCGAACCCGAAGGATGGTCGGGCCGAGTCATGCGGACGTTGCCGCCGAAGGACTGGACGCATTCCTGAATGCGCTCGTCATCCGTGGCCACGATGACGTCGCGGAAAGCGGGGCATTGCAGTGCGGCTTCATAGACCCATTGAATCATGGGTCGTCCACCGAGTCGTATCAGCGGTTTCCCTGGAAAACGCTGGGAGCCAAAACGTGCGGGAATCACGGCCAAGATGTTCATGACAATCCACTCCGGAGAATGTCATGCAGCCTGAGCAGGCCCAAACATTGCTCTGTAGCCGGATCGACGACCGGTAACACGGAGATTTGCGACGGCCTTTTTTCCATGATTTGCAAGGCGTCATAGGCGAGGACATCTGGCCCGACCGTGGTGGGATGCCGGGTCATCATTTTCTCGGCGGTGAGTTCGGCGAGGGAAGCCAGGGAATGCTTGGCGGCTTGCACGGCGCGGCGGACGTCGCCATCGGTCACCAATCCCACCAGTTTTCCCTGCTCGTTGACGATGTTGACCGCCCCCAGGCTAAACTGGCTCAACAGGGTGATGATGTTGTCCCAGGGGGATCGCGGATCAGCGGTGGGGTGATTCGCGCCGCAGTGCATGAGGTCGCCGACGCGAAGGGTCAAGCGTTTGCCCAAGCGTCCGCCGGGGTGATTGCGGGCGAACAACTCGGCCGTGAACCCCCTCATCTCCATGACGGTCATGGCGATGGCATCGCCCAGGGCCAGGGCCACGGCGGTGCTGGCGGTCGGGGCCAGATTCAAGGGGCACGCTTCCCGCTCGACCCCTGTATCGAGAATGACGTCAGCCGACCGCGCCAAGGTGGAACGCGGATTGCCGACGAGGGCGATGATCTTGACCTGCCGCTTCTTGATGTGCGGCAACAGTGCGACAATTTCGTCGCTCTCGCCGCTGTGACTTAGGAGCAGCATGAGATCCATTCCATCGACGATGCCCAGATCGCCATGCAGCGCTTCGACCGGATGGAGAAAGGTTGCTTGCGTCCCCGTGCTATTGAAGGTGGCCACAATTTTTTGAGCAATCAGGCCCGACTTGCCGGTCCCCGACACCACCACTTTGCCGGGACATTCGGCGACCATTTTGACCACTCGAGCCACCGCGACGTTGCGGCTGCGATCGGCGACGCGCTGAATAGCCTCGGCTTCCCAGTGCAAGACGGTTTGAAAGCGGTCGAGCCAATCGGTTTCCTGGCCGATGAGACGCGGCGTCTCGTGCGCATGCTGGCGAAGAGCGCGAGCTTCCATGCAGGTTTCTCCCATCGAATCATTTCGATGCTGGCAGAATAATAAAAGAGGCGGAAATCAGGAAGGCCAGCTCAGGGCAAACTCGAAGGTGAGAGCCTGCGTATCTTGCACATTCAATGGTCGAGTTCGAAAAAAAAACATCCAGACAGTGCATGGCCTTGACGCGACCGTTAAGGGCAAGCTAGCGCCAAGGGAATTGGCACAGAGGCCACAAAATAGTCTATAATGCATTGATGGGGGAAATAAACCGAGTGTAACGATCATGGAAGCAGAGACGGTGTGAAGTTGTCCTTTTTTTAATTCTCCTGTCCAACGCAAGGATTACAATAAAACGCAGTATATTGACTTGAGAGTTTATTCTCATCCGAAGCAACGATGACCAACTTCTGAGACATGAAAACAGCCATCTTCAACGGATTCTTGATCAAGAGCGGCATCATGACCGAACCTCAGGTTCGGGAAATGATTCGCGACATGTCGATCATCGGCCCCATGCCGCCAGACGCGCAAATGTGGGCGTCGATGTTGGTTCAGCAAGGCTATTTAACGGCTTACCAGGCGGAGAAGCTGCTGGAAGGCAAACCGATCAGCCTGGTGATCAAGGGGAAATACCTCATTCAGGACAAGATCGGCGTGGGCGGGATGGGGGTCGTCTATCGCGCCAAGCACCTCATGATCAACATGCCCGTGGCCTTGAAGGTTCTCAAAGCGCAGGCGACCCGCGATCAGGGAATGGTGCATCGTTTTATCCGCGAAGCTCAGGCAGGCTCCTCCCTGCGGCATCCCAACATTGTTCAGACGCTCGATTTCGACGAGATCAACCATCAATACTACTTGGCCATGGAACTGGTCGAAGGCAAGACGTTGAGCGAGATCGTCAAGGAAGACGGTCCCTTGCCGGTCAAGCAGGCCGTGAGTTATATCATTCAAGCCGCTGAGGGGTTGCAGGCCATTCACGAGGCGAATTGGGTTCACCGCGACATCAAGCCAGGCAATTTGATCCTGGACGCGGAAGGATGCGTCAAGATCATGGACATGGGCTTGGCCCGCGTGCAGGACATCGAGGCCGATGATCTGACGCGCCGCGTGGATGGCGGGGCGGTTTTGGGAAGCGCGGACTACATCGCTCCTGAACAGGCCATGGACAGCTCCGCCGTGGACATTCGCGCCGACATCTACAGCCTCGGGGCCACATTGTATTATTTGTTGGTGGGGGAGCCGCCCTTCCGCGGGGCCACCGTCGCGGAAAAGCTGCTGGCCCATCAAATGGCGCGCCCCGTTTACGTCAAGGATATTCGCCGCAGTCTGCCTGAGGGGCTAGGCGACGTCATCGACTTCATGTTGGCGAAAAACCCCGATGATCGCTATCAGCAGCCGCGCGACGTCGTGGAGGCCTTGACGCCCTTTGCCCAGGGATCATCGGGCGTCATTCATAAGGAAAAGAAACCGCCGATTTCCAATCAAAATCTGGTTGTCGCGGCCGTTCTGGGGATTATCATCACCACGGTAACCATCGTCGTGGCCATGCTATTGGGCGGCGGCAGCGGCTCGTTCCAGGATCACTTCGAAACGGCTCAGCTTTACATGGAGAGCAACGCCTGGGAAAAAGCCGCTGAGGCGTATGCTCGAGCTGTCGATGCCGCGCAGAATGACGCGGGTCAAATCGAACGCGTCGCTCATAACGTGGCTCGCCACGAGCAACTGGCCAATCGCTTAATGGAGCTGCGGCCCAATCAACCTCAGGTCCTGCTGGTCATGAGCGATCGCTGCGCCAAGCAATCGCGGTGGGATCAGGCGTTTCAATTTCTCGATCGGGCCAGCAAGCTCGATCAGAGGAATCCCAAGCTGTGGCAAAAACAGGTCGAGTACGGCCTGCAAGCTGGAGAACGCGTCCGCGTGCATGAGGCCCTGGATCAATTGCTCGCCACCCAGCCGGATAACTCCTATCACTGGATGCTCAAGGCGGCCATGCTGGCCAGCGAAGACCGGGCGGAAGAATATGAAAAATTAACGGGGCGCTTGTTAAGCCATTTTCGCTCAAACATCAACCAGAACAAATGGCAGTCGCCAACGCAGCGTCAAGAAGCCTACTATGCCTTGGTCTTAGTGCCTGTCTCCAATCTACCCTTGAACGCCATGATCGATCAGCAGATCGAAGTCGTGAATCAGAATCGCAACAGCGGCTTTCAACAATGGTTGTTAGCCGCGATGTATTATCGTTCTCGTCAATGGTCCTTCGCTAGAGTCCACGCCGAGAACATGCTCCGCTCCGATTGGTACCAAGGCATGATTGGCGAATTGTTGTTGGCCATGGTGGATGAGCAAGAGGGAAAACATGATCAAGCCCTCAGGAGGTTCGACATGGTCCAAAAGTGGATCGAGGAACAAAAAACTAAGGCTGGCTCCTCTAAGCTCACGCACGCCAATTTCTATTGGTGGGATTGGCAAATGCTTACAAGTTTGGAAAGACAAGCTGCCAGGCTCATCACCGGCTCACAATGATCCAGTATTTCGTGCTTGGACTTTAATTGAGCCGATCTTGGCTTTGTGATTGATGCCATTAAGTCATGCCATGAAATTAATTTGAGGTGGTTGCTTAGCGATTGTGAAGATGGTATGTTATAAGCCAAGTAGGAGCATAATCATCAAACGTCCATAAATCTTGAAACTTGGTGCTCATATGCACTGCGAGTGAAGATTAGCTGGAGAACAAGCTGATGGCCTCGATCACGTTTCAAATCATCGATGGAGTGGACAAGGGACGGGTGTTTCATGAGCTGCCCACGCCAGTCACCATCGGACGTGAAGAGGGGAATACGATTCGGCTTAACGACGAGCGCATCAGTCGGTTTCATGCCAAAGTCCAACAAGACCAGGATGATCTGATCCTCACGGATTTGGACAGCACGAACGGCACCCGCGTGAATGGCCAGCTCATCCAGATTCACCGCATGCGGTATGGGGATTTTATCCAAATGGGGCGCAGCGTGCTGCTGTTCGGGACGATGGAAGAAATTGCCGCTCGGCAGACGGCGCTGAACAAGGCCAAGGCTTCTTCCCCCGGCAAAACCAAGGTGCCCAGCTCGGAAGATCGTCCGACCATGATGGCCACCGCCAAGGAAATGCCTGGCGAGGATTCAGACCTCCATTTCCAAATTCAGGACAATGATGAATTTCGCCACACGTCAGACATGCTGGTCGTGGGTGATCATGAGTTTCCCCCCTTGCCCACGAAGTTGACGCCATCCCAATCCGCGCGGCTGACGGAAGTATTAAATTATCTGCAGCGTTCCATGTCCCAGGCCACGCAGCACGTCCATTCCACCGAAGAGGGGACGCGTGTTGTCCTGGAATATGCTGTTTGGCAGCGTCTTCTGCAAATCCAAATGCTGCTGGCCAGGTATCAACGAGCGATCACCGATCCCGACGTGTGGCCGCAAGCTTGCCGGGAATAGCAGCGGAGACGCGCGGCGTCGGCCATGGATGGATCATTGAGAGTCGTCCATAGCGTCCTTTTGCATCTTCTTATCCATGAATTGCAGCACCAGGGAATATTCGTCTCGGTCGACGTCGAGCAGCCGAGCGAGCGGGAGCAGTTCCTTCGCCATCTCGGGATATCGATGAGCGACGACTCGCAAGACGATGCGTTTCAGGCCGCGCTCGATCCCCAGCTTTTTCACCCAAACCACATCCAGCTTCTCCTCATGATCCAACTTGTCCGCGAGTTGTTGACCCTCGTTGGACTGTTCACGCAGGGTCTCGAGGAAGGCTTTCCATTGCCGGCCGGCCATTTCAACTTTCTCATGCTGGTCCGCCATGAGATAGAGCAATCCTAATTCTTGCAGCCGTTGAAAGTCGCTTTCGTCGCTGAGTTCTTCCAAGGCATCTTCCAAGTCCCCCTTCATTAGGCATGAGCAAAAGTCCGCCATCTCTTCGTGCAGAGAAACGAGCGTGAGAACGGCGAAAGGGTCCTGGGCGGCGACGTGAATGACTTTCTGAAAATGGGCTCGAATGCGCTGGGTCTGCGTCGGATCCGCCTTCTCGATTTTACGGATGAATTGCGAAAGCATCGTCTCCGCGCCGAACTTTTGGTCGGTGTAGGTGAGGAAGCGCAGGTATTCAAGCAACATCACAGGATCTTCTAGCAAACCAGCCTCGGTGTATTCGCGCTGCAATTCGTTGAGGAGTACTTGATATTGCTTTAATCCCATTAGCGCTTCCTTTCGCGCCGCTTGGAATTGCGCATGATGCGGCATGACTTTGAGCGCCTTGACGCACCAATCCAAGGCTTCCTGATATTTCCCTTGACTGAGGGCCCACTTGGCCAGGCGATGCTGGGCATGGCAGGATGGAGGTTCGGCATTGGCCGCCTGGACAAATAGCTTCATGGCCTGCTCTTGATCCTCCTGAAGGCTGGCCAACAGAAACTGCCCATCCGCCTGGTCGGCAGCGTCCTTGAGCGAAGCGGCATACTCCACGGCCAGGTTGACCTTGGGGTTAAACACTTTCATGTACCCTTGATACAGCAAGTGCCAATCCACCTTGAGGGGCCGATCTTTGAGCCTTGCTTCCAGCAATTGCAGCATATCTTGCGGTTTCAGTTCTTCGGCCAGGGCGAATAGGTACTGGCTCTCATCGGGCATCCACTCGACCAGACGCTTGAGATAGGCCAATTGTTTGTCTATGGATTCCACTTCTCTGAGGTTGCGAATGCGTTGCTTGGGGGATTGCCCGGTCATGAGGTTCAATTGCGTCTTGGTGATGCTTTGGCGATTTTTGAGTTCCACCTTTTCTGGCATGGGGCAGAATAAAAAATCGATGGATTCAAAAAAATACGATTGCTGACCGAGCAAATAGTCGGGCGGCGGCATGGGAGGCGGGTTGACTGCGTAGATGGCGCTTTGGAATTCGAGGATGGCCAAGGCATCCAAATTCACCACGAAGATGGGGTTATTGAAAGGACGCGTCAAGAACGTCGTTTCGATGTCCAATTCGAGAAGTTCCTGTTGGAGCTTGGGATGTGAACCACGAAAGGCGATCCTGCCTTCAGCGACTTTCACCGTCTGGACGCCGCGCGCGGGCAATTCCACGGACTGGCCTTGAAATTCAACCGTGTATGCTTGATCCAAGCCATTGGCCAAGATCACTTGGCGATGCTGGCCATAGCGGTAGCACACGATCAAGTAAAAGGCGAGCAATCCAAGCAGGCCAACGACGAACAGCGCCGCTTTGATTTTAGAACCATTGCCCGTTTCAGTTAATGCCAGTCGAGGGTCGCCGCTCCATGAGGATTTGAGGCGCTTGGAGGTGCCTTGATGCTTTAAGGACTGTTTCTTGAGGCTGTTCCAGTTCTTATTCTTGGTCAAATCGGGAAGCACACTCTCCGCTTGTTGGATGATTTCCAGGGCGGCCTCATGCTGCCCCTGCTCTTGAAAGCCGCTGACGAGGGCCATGGGGAGCCAGGCCTGTTCGGGGGACAAGGTTTCAAGAAGCGGTTTGGCCATGGCCGCGGCCTCTTCAGGTTCTTGTTTGGCCAGAAGTCCCAGGATGATCAATTCGCGCGTCTTGGGCTGATCCTCCAGGGCCAAGGATTTCTGATAGGCGGCCAGGGCGGGTTCGGGTTGGCCGAAATAGTCGTAACCCATGCCCAGGGTGAGCTGCAGTTGCGCATCGTCGGGACCACCATGCACGAGCGTCTGAGCCATTTTCTCGAATAAGGGGGCATCCTGATAACGCATCGCCAATTCTAGGGCGGCACGAATGGCCTCGGGATCATTGGGGTGGTCCTTCAGTTTGGCCATGCATTCGGCTGTGTCGGCATCTCTCTGGGCTAGCCATTTCTTGAGCGGCAAGGAGTAGTGGTAATCGCAGGTTTTGCAATGCTCAAGGACGCGTTTTTTCCCCAAGGGCAGGATCGGGATAAACAGGAAGACAAAAAAATGGCCAACGTCATACGATTCGAGGATGGCTTGCTTGTGACAAATCGAGCACACGCCTTTGGTGCGATGGAGATTGCTGCGGCCATAGTACCAGGTGCCGATGCCATTGACGACGTGAGGCATGTAATTAACTCAAAAGGGGTTAGATTGCGACCCACCTCCAAGGCGGGGTCTGCATGTTATTCTTATCTTCCAATGAACATCTTCACGCAACAAAAAATTTCTACGACGCATGAATGGAGAAAGCATGATGGTGGGTAGTCCCTGGCTCGCACGGAGCTTACACTATGCACTGTCGGGCGGATGACCTCCATCCACCGTCCCTGTACGGAGCCTATCGTCGAATCAAGACGGACATCAACGAACAGCCCAGGAATCGATGCACCATCCATGACCACCACCAAGCCCTATGCGCATTTGCATTGCCATAGCCATTACAGTTTGCTCGACGGCGCGAGCCGCATCCCCGAATTGGTGAGCCAAGTCAAACGGCTCAACATGAATGCTGTCGCCTTGACGGACCATGGCAACCTTTATGGCGCGATCGAACTGTACCGCGAGGCCAAGTCCGCGGGCATCCGACCGATCATCGGTTATGAAGCCTACGTGGCCCCCGGCAAGCGCACCGACCGTGAAGCCAAGGGCATGAGCGAGGCCAGTTATCACTTGACCTTGCTGGCCTACAACAACACCGGCTTCAGAAATCTCATCAAAATGTCCTCCCTGGCCTTTCTCGAGGGCTTTTATTATCGACCGCGCATTGACAAGACGCTATTGGAGCAACATGCCGAAGGGTTGATTTGCCTGAGCGGTTGCTTGTCCAGCGAGTTTAGCCAGTTTCTCATCAAAGAACAAATGGAGGAAGCCGAGGCCCTGGCCGGCTGGTTTGCCAAGCTATTTGGCGAGCACTTTTACATTGAACTGCAGAACAACGGCTTGGATTTGCAGACCCAAACGAGCGCCAAGGCAGCCGACCTGGCCAAGCGGATGGGCATCCCCACCGTGGCGACGTGCGATGCCCATTATCTCTGCCGGGCGGATGCCGAGATGCACGATGTCTTGCTTTGCATCAACACAGGCAAGCAGCGCAGCGATGCCAATCGCATGAAATATGGCAGTGATCAGTTTTATCTGCGCTCGCCGCAAGAAATGTATCAATTGTTCCAAGGGCAAGAGGATGCCGTCGAACGCAGTCAAAAGATTGCGGAACAGTGCGAGGTCGTGCTCGATTTCAAAAAACGCCATTTCCCGGTTTTCACGCCGCCGAAGAAGAAAAAACCGGACGTCTTTCTCCATGAACTTTGCCAGGCAGGATTGCAGGAGCGATACGGCGAGCATCCTTCCGCCGCGGCCCAGGAACGCTTGGAACATGAACTGAAGGTGATCGATCGGTTGGGATTCTCCAGCTATTTCCTGATCGTGTGGGATTTTTGCCGGTTTGCCCGGGAGCAGGGCATTCCCTATGGCGCCCGCGGATCGGCGTGCGGCTCGATCGTGAGTTACGTCCTGAAGCTCAGCCATGTTGATCCCTTGGAATACGGTCTGCTCTTCGAGCGTTTTCTCGATCCCAATCGGGCCGAAGCACCGGATATCGACATTGATTTTTGCCAGGATCGGCGCGATGAAGTGATTCGCTACGTCAAACAGCTATATGGCGAAGGCAGCGTGGCGCAGATTGCCACCTTTGGCACCATGGCCGCGCGCGCCGCGATCAAAAACGTCGGCCGGGCCTTGGGCTTCGATTTCGACCGGGTCAATCAAATTTCGAATCTGATCCCCAAGCAACCCCTGGGCATTTCCATCCAGGAAGCGATGGAGATGGTGCCCGATCTCAAGCACCAGCATCAGCGCGATCCTCAAGTCCGCGAATTGATCGATATCGCGATGAAACTCGAAGGCACCAATGCCAACGTCGGCAAGCACGCCGCAGGCGTCGTCATCGCCGATGGTCCGATCACGGATTATGTCCCGGTGCAAAAGATTGCCGACAAGGCCGACGCCCTCAGGCAGAAAGAGGAGGGCAGCCCCGCGGAGCAGACCGGCATCACGACGCAATGGACGATGGAAGACCTGGAAAAAGTCGGCATGCTCAAGATGGATTTTCTCGGCCTGCGGACGTTGACGCTGCTCGACAAGGCCGTAGCGCTGATCAAGCAAACCCGCGGCATAGAGATCAACCTGGATGCCTTGCCCCTCGATGACGCCGACACCTATTTGCTCCTGTCCTCCGGCAAAACCCAAGGGGTCTTTCAATTCGAATCCGAGGGCATTCGCAACCTGTTGCGTTCGCTCAAGCCGGACAACATCCGCGATATCATCGCGTGCACGGCCCTCTATCGACCCGGGCCGCTGCAAGGCGGGATGGTGGACGCCTACATCAACCGCAAACATGGCCGCGAACAGCCCGTCTATGAACATGAGTTGATGGAGAAAATCCTCAAGGAAACACACGGCGTGATGGTCTATCAAGAACAGGTCATGATGATCCTGAACGCGCTGGGCGATATCGAACTGTCCAGCGCCTATGCGTGCATCAAGGCCATCAGCAAGAAGAAACATGAGATCATCAACCAGCGCAAGGACGAATTCATCGCCGGGGCCAAACAGCGCGGTGTAGCGGAAGAGGTGGCGCGCAAGATTTTCGAGTTGATCGAATTCTTCGGCGGCTATGGGTTCAACAAGTCGCATTCGACGGCCTATGCTTACGTCTCTTATCAGACGGCCTATTTGAAGGCGCACTATCCCGCTGAATTCATGGCGGCCGTTTTGACCAGCGAACTGGGCGACAACGAGAAAATGGCTGAGCACGTCCGCAACACCAAGGAACTGGGGATCACGATCTTGCCGCCGGACGTCAATGAAAGCCATGCGGAATTCAGCGTGCCGGGGCCGAACCAGGTCCGTTTCGGCCTGGCGGCGCTGCGCGGGTTTGGCAAAAAGGCTGCCGAGTCCGTGGTTCAGGAGCGCCTCCAGAACGGTCGGTACAAGGACCTTTACAACCTGTGCGAACGCTTGGATCAGCGCCTTGTGACCCGAGCGGCCTTGGAAACGTTGATCAAGGCTGGGGCCTTGGACTCCCTGGCGGAGGGGCAGCGGGCGGCCTTGATGATGGCGCTGCCTGGGGCGCTGCAAGCAGGCAGCATGATCCAGGAAGATCGCCGCCGCGGCCAGCGGCACATGTTCGATCTGTTCGACGAATCCTCCTCGGATGAAATGCCTGAGGCTCAGCAACGGCTGCCGAGCACGATTCCATGGACGCGGCTCGAGCAATTGACCGCGGAGAAGGAAGCGCTCGGGTTCTTTCTTTCTAGCCATCCCTTGGCCGACCATGAGGCGGTGATCCAATCCTACTCGTCGCACAGTTTGAGCCAGTTGGCCAATCTGGGGGCGAATCAAGAGGTGTTTATCGGCGGCATGATCGTGGGGCTGCGCTTGACCCATGCCAAGCGCAGCCGCAGCGGCGAAACCCGCATGGCCCGCTTCAAGCTCGAAGATCTGGGCCAGAGCGTCGAATGCGTCATGTTTCCCGATGATTTCACGCGCAACAAGGAGATGCTCAAGGACGATCTCATCTGCTTCGTCAGGGCCAACGTCGACCGCACCCGCGAACAACCCGGTTTGATCGTCTCTCGGCTCGTCACCTTGCAGGATGCCCAGAATGAACAAACCCGCGGTTTGATTTTGCGCCTCTCCATGCGCCGCCACGACGAACGGCTCATGGGGCAATTGGCCCACGTGCTGCGCAATACTCCCGGACGATGTCCAGTTTATCTCGACGTGGCGGACGAGGGTGGTCGGCATGCTCATCTGCGCGTCGGGGATCGGTATTACATCGATCCGGCGCGCGTGGACCGGCATCGTTTGGAAATGTTGCTGGGCGCGGGCAGCGTGGAATTCCTCGGACCCAATGGGCGCATGGACGGTTCAGGTCATGCCAATGGCCGCCATGGATAATTCAAGGGAGCTCCAAAGAGTTGATCGTGAGGTTGGCCTGTTCCTTACAAAGTCAAAAGAGATCGGCATTTCGATGGTCGAACAGCAATTGAGGTAACAATGAAACTGGCGACGATTTTGACCGTCCATGGGATGCGTGTGGTGGCCCTGAAGGATTTGGATTGCGTGGATTTGCATGCCAGTGATCCGAGTTTGCCGCGCACGCTCAAGGGGCTGATCGAAGGCGGTCCGGATTGCCTGCGCCGCGCTGCCGTGGCCATGGAAAAGCCTTGGTCGGTCAAGATCCCCGCACGCGGCGTGCAATTTCTCCCGCCGATCCCCGATCCGAACAAGATCATCTGCATTGGACTGAATTACCGCGATCATGCCTTGGAGCAAGGGGCCGCGGTGCCCAAGGAACCGGTCGTTTTCAGCAAATTCGCCACGACGCTGATTGGTCATGAGCATGCCATCGAGTTGCCGCCGGCCAGCTCGGAAGTGGATTTCGAGGCCGAACTGGTGGTGGTTATCGGCAAGCGCGGGCGGCGGATCAAGGAAGCGGACGCCATGGAATACGTGGCCGGGTACATGGTTGGTCACGACGTCTCGGCGCGGGATTGGCAAAAAAAGAAAGAGGGCAAGCAATGGCTGCTGGGCAAGAGCTTCGATACGTTCGCGCCGACGGGGCCTTGGTTGGTCACCGCTGACGACGTCAAGGACCCCCATCAATTGGACATCTCGTTGCGGCTCAATGACCAGGTCATGCAGGAATCCAACACCTCGCAACTCATTTTCAGCATTCCCGCGCTGCTGGCCTATATCACGCAAGTCTTCACCGTGGAGCCAGGCGATCTCTTGTTCACGGGAACGCCCTCAGGGGTGGGTTTCGCGCGCACGCCGCCGCTTTTCCTTAAGGCGGGAGACGTGGTCGAAGTGGAAATTCAAGGCCTGGGAACGCTGCGCAACCCGGTCGTTCGCGGTTCCTAGACGAGAAATCATCCATGCAGTTGTTGCATGGGAATAGGTCGTTCGTGAGGGCAAATCCGACCAAATAAAGCCACTGGAGGCAAGTGTAAAACCTTGACTGTCATAGGGGTGACACACGATAATAAGACCTAATGGGCGAGTTCATCGCCATCAGTTGAAAAGTGAGGCATCGAAGGTCTATCACCGAAGGAGTGTTCACATGAAACGGCTGGCATGGGTTGTGGTGTTGGTCGTGGGCGCCGCTTGGCTTCCGCAGGGCGTGGTCGCGCAACCGCCCGCGGAGACGGCCCCGCCCCCCGCAGGCTCCATGGTCATGATTCCCACGCATCAACAATTTGCCGAGAGTTTCAAACCGATCCCCGGCAAGCACCGCGTGACCCTGATCCATCCCTACACCTGCTGCCCGGTGGACGTGTGCTTTGAGTTGCCGTGCGAGTGTGCGAAATGCGTCTCCGCCGATTGCAACGACATCACCATCCGCTACGGCTTGATCCGCAAGGTTGAGATTCGCTTCTACAAGAACGGCAACGTCAAGGTCAAATACTGCTGCGTCTGACCTTGAGCAGTGCGGGTCCAAAGCGAAATCCTTTCCAGCCCATCTGTTCTTCAGGTGGGCTTTCTGTTTAAACTTCATCACGGACGATCCGATGGGATTCTTGAACAAAGGCGCCGACGTCATGACGGAAAGTCAACGAACCGCATGGTTGCAAACGGCCTGTCTGGCGGCACGTCAAGCCGGACGCACTTTGCTCCATTGGCGTCGCAAATTCACCGTGGATGCCAAGGGACTGAATGACTTCGTGACCGAAGCCGACCTGGCGGCACAGCAAGTCATTGCGGACTTGGTACGTTCTCATTATCCCGATCATGGTTTCCTGGGCGAAGAGACCAGCGCACAGCACCAGCGGACCGCGCGCACTCCCGAATCCCCGACCTGGATCGTCGATCCTCTGGATGGCACCACCAATTATGTGCACGATGTGCCGTTCTTTGCCGTCTCGATCGGATTGGAGCGGCGCGGTGAAGTGCTTATTGGCGTGGTGTACGATCCCGTGCGGGAAGAGCTTTTCCATGCTAGCCGCGGGGCAGGAGCGTGGCTGGCGGGACAAGCCCTACGCGTCTCTCCGTGCACCGATTTGCGTCAGGCCTTGGTGGCGGCCTCTTTCCCCGCGGACATGCGCGGCAAGGAACAACAAGTCGATCTTTGGAAACATCTCGCGGTGCGCACGGCGGGGCTGCGGCGGACCGGTTCTTCCGCTCTCAATCTCGCCTATTTGGCGGCGGGTCGCTTCGATGCTTTTTATTCCTTTGAAGTCTGTCCCTGGGATGTGGCGGGGGGCTTAGTGCTGCTGAGCGAGGCCGGCGGACGCTATTCGACTTTAAACCATGAACCCTTCAAACTGGACCAGCAGCAGCCCCTCCTGGCAACGAATGGCCCGCTTCACGATGCCATGGACGCCTGCTTTAGACATGTCTTTGGCACATCGAACTGATCATTTCGCTGCGCATGATTATCCATCCTAGCCAGGCATCCGCTTTGATGCCTGGCTAGGATGGACTTCGTGATGGATGGTTATTGATCATCCCCTTTGGCGTCGGGCTTGGCTTCGGCCTTGATGGAGGGGAAGGGGGGCGTGAAATCGAGGATGCGTTGCCCGTCTTGCTGGCCATTCGCATGAATCAAGGCGATCAAACGCTCCGCTTGCTCCTGCACTTGCGGGTCGGTTGCGTTCTTGGCCAATTGGGCGAAAGCCTTGGTTTGATCCTCAGTGAGGAAGTTGCCAAAGCGAGCGACGTGCATGCGCAGGGACACCAAAGCTGCGGCACGCACGGCGGGCGGCCGAACCTCGCGGAGCGCCGTTTCCGCCAGGGCCAGTTGCACGGTTTTCCCGCCGCGCCAGGCCAGGACCTGAGAGGCCTTGACGGCCAATTCATCGCTATTGAGTGCTTGAATGATCGAGGCCTCGGCGGGGCGCGCATCATATCCAGCCGCTTCGCCCGTTGCGATTTTCAGCAATAATTCCAAAGCCAACGGGCCCGCGGCCTTGCGCTCGGCGTCCGTGAGAGGCGGCCGGAAGGTGTCTTTCAGAATTGGATTCAACTCCGACTTGAGCAAATCGGCATTCATGGGGACCGGCGAGAGAACCGTGGTCAAGGCATAACGCTCCGACATCATCCTGGCCGATCGGGCTTGATTTTCCGCGGCCAGCACGATGATGGGCAAGCCGCTGGTGTTCGAGTTCTCGCGCAATTGGCTGAGCGTGTAGGCGATGCCCGGTTCGGGCAGAGCGGCATCCACGGCCACCATGGCGAAGTCGGCCGACTCGTTGGCTTTCTTGGTCAAATCCGCTCCCGTGTTGACCACGATGGGATCGAATCCCAGTTCGCGAAACAGACCCGCCACGCGCTGACCCTCGGAGGAATTCCCATGGCCGATGAGGACGCGGGGTTGACCATCGCCGCCGATGGCGCGGCGCAGGACTTCAATCACGCGGCTGCTGCCGGCATAAGGCTCATTGACCGGGATTTTCAAGGCAGCGTCGGCAGCGGCCAATTGAACCCGCACATCGCTGAAGCGCAAGGCTCGCGCCAAGGGGGTGAGTTGATGGCCCGAACGCAGCAGCTTGGGATCGCCGCTTTCTCCCAATACTTGGATGACGCCCAGAGCCACGGCGGATCGGCCATCCCGGAGGGCGCGATCCAAGACCGTCTGGAGCAGCGCGGGACTGGTTCCCGCCAGCAGAAGGTACACTTCTGGCGAGGCGGTCTTCAGAGGTTGACTCACGCCGCCGCGCTCCAGGGCTTTCTCCACGGAAGCGCTGATCATCAAGACCTGTGCGGGAAGGAAGCGGGCGTCCAATTCCAGGGCTTTCTTGGCCCAATAAATGGCGAAATATTCCTCGGCGCCGCTTTTGTTCACTGGGGCGGCCGTGACGTTGCCCAATTCCTTGTCCCAGCGCCATATCAACTGGGTCTCTTGCGGCAGGTCAATCTGATGCTGGTAATAACGTTCACCCTCCTCGACCAGCTTGACGCGGGCATCGCCGAGTTGATCCTCGGGGGTGCGCGTGAATTGACTGAGCGCTTGGGTCGCTTGCGTCCGAAGCGTGGCCGGCGTGGACGGCCAACCATGCAGATACCAGAGATGAGGCACGATCCGATCATCGGCCCGCTGCAGAAAAATGGTGATGATGGTCGTTCGCAGGTAGTTGTCGGGAGCATCCAAGGCCGCAAGCAAGGGCGGCGCGAAATTCCGATCCATGCGCGTCAGGGCGGAAATGATGTACGAGTGTTCGTTCTGCCGGCTCTGATTGCGCAGCACCTGCAGCATGGCGGGAACGGCCCTGGCTCCCGCGATGCGCAGCTGGCTGAATGCGTAAGCCCGCTCTTCTTTGGATTTGCTCAAATTGTTCACGAAAAATTCGATCCGGCCCGGATCGCCCAGGCGTCCCTCGATAGCTCGCGTCATGCGTTTAATGAGCACATCCGCCAAGGGAATATCTTTCCCCGTGGCGGCGTCCTTGGCGAGCACTTTGCGAACCACTTCTTGGTTGGAAAGCTTGAGCAAGGGGGAAAGCCCGTCGCGATCATACACGGCTAAGAGCAGCTTGTTCTGTTCTTCCTCGCCCAGGTTGGAGAGCCGATCGTAAAATTTCTGGAGCATTTCGGCCGATCGGCCATAATTGCCGAGCCCCATCTCAAACTTGGTGGCAGCCCAAAACTCAGGGGCCGTTTCCGGGGTTTTGTTGTAAGGCAGGATGAAATCATTCCCTTGACCTTGGCATGTGCTGGCTCCAAGAAAGAGCAGCATTAAACCCAAGGCATAACGCATGTTGGGATAAAACATGGAATCAAGCCTCCACCCAGAAAGGCCAAGCCGCGCGCACGGCTGGTGAAACAGGAGCCAAGCCCTGTCATTAGTTGCCTAAATAGACCATTCTGTCAACCCCACCCCAGTCAATCGATCATAATCTGGACAAGAAGATGGGGTCTATGGGCTTGGGCTGCCGAATGTATCGATTGTAAAGGGTTTTGCATGAAAAGTGGACTTTGAAAAGTCTTGAACCTGGTTCTCAAATCTGAGTATCGACAACCAAGCCAGTCTTGGAAGGTTGGCGGGCATGGTTGGAACAGCATTGCATCGTGAGGCAATGATTCAATCGGGCTGCACTCGTTCCCATGCTTTTCAATTGCCCTTAAGCGGCCTGCGCCACAAAATGAACTCGTCCCAATGGCGAAATATCCTTTGGAGCCGTTCGGCAACACTTTCACCCTGGCTTTGGATGATTCACAAGAAAGGTTCATGCCCATGCTCGCTACCTTGCTGATTGCCCTGAGTGAGTCGCTGATCTTCTTGATCGTCATCTTGGTGATCGTCCTCGTGCTCGGCATGATCGTGGCGGGGATGTACAACAGCTTGGTCGGCCGCAAGGTCGAAACGGAAAATGCCTGGTCGCAGATCGACGTCCAACTGAAACGCCGATACGACCTCATTCCCAATCTAGTGGAAACCGTTAAGGGATACGCCAAACACGAACAGGAAACCCTCGAGAGGGTCATCCAGGCCCGCAACATGGCCATGAACGCCAAGACCGTGGGCGAACACGCTATGGCGGAGAATCAACTCACCAGCGCCCTCAAAACGATCTTCGCCCTGTCCGAATCCTATCCGGACTTGAAGGCCAATCAGAATTTCATGCAGCTTCAAGAAGAACTGACGGGGACGGAAAATCGCATTGGCTTTTCTCGGCAGCATTACAATGACGTGGTGGCAAACTACAACACCACCTTGCAGCGGTTTCCAACCAATATCATCGGCGGCATGTTTGGCTTTCGTCCCGTCGAGTTCTTCCAGTTGGATGAGGGAGAACGCGCAGCCGTGCGCCAGCCGCCGCAAGTCAAGTTCTAAGATATGGACAAGGCTTCCATTCCTGGTCCATTGCGTGCATTCACTCGGCCACCAGAATAACTCTGGTGGCACGTTCATGTGATCGAAGAGCCATGCCTATCCCCGGAGAGCAAGCCCAACCATGGCCGTGACGTTTAAGGACTTGATCGAAAAGAATCGACGACAAAGCTGGCTCTTGGTCGTGATCTTCATCCTGTTCACGGTGGCGGTCGCGATGGTCTTGATCCTGGGGGGGATGGCCTACATCCATCCCGAGTTTATTCAGGAACTGGATTGGGTTCGGGCGGTTTCGATCGGCGGCGTGGCGGCATTGTTGGCGGGATTATTCGCCCTCTTCAGCTACTATGCTGGCGGCAGCGTGATTCTCGGCATCAGCGGGGCGCGCGAACTGCAGAAAGCGCAAGACCCCCAGTTGTTCAACGTGGTCGAGGAAATGGCCATCGCCGCGGGTGTGCCCATGCCGAAGATTTACCTGATCCAGGACAGCGCGCCCAATGCCTTTGCCACGGGCCGCGACCCCAAGCATGGCGTCGTGGCGATCACCACGGGGCTGCGAACGAAGTTGACGCGCGATGAATTGCAAGCGGTGATGGCCCACGAAATGGCGCATATTCGCAATTACGACATTCGATTGATGATGCTGCTGGCCGTGCTCATTGGCTTGATCGTGATGATGGCGGACTTGTTCTGGCAAATGTTTCGCTTTTCGCATTACGGCCGCCGCGGACGCTCCTCCAGCAGTAGTTCGCGGAAAAGCGGCGGCGGCATCGAAGTCATCATCATCGTGATTGCCATCATTTTGTCGCTGATCGCTCCGATTTTGGCGCAAATCATTCAGTTGGCCGTCAGCCGGCAGCGGGAATACCTGGCCGATGCCTCGGCGGTGGAGTTTACACGCAATCCACTGGCCTTGGCCGATGCGCTGCGCAAGATCGATGCCGATCCCGACGTGCTCGAAGTCGCCAATCGCGGCACCGCCCATCTGTACATCGCTTGCCCCATCAAAAAATTCGAAGCTCGGGCCCATTCGATGTTTTCCAGCCATCCGCCAATCAAGGAGCGCATCCGCCGACTCGAAGCTTTGGCCCATAGCCATGATCGCTTGGCGGGTCAACGAGCCTAACGGCTCTTCATGGCCGAGACGTGGGCCGCGTGGAGAGCAGGATGCGCTCGCCCGGGAGAAGCCCGTCGCGCACCTCAACCTCGTCGCCGCTGCGTTCGCCCAGAATGACGGGGCGTTTTTCGACCTGCTCGTTTTCCTTGCGAATGTAAACAAAAGGCTGTTCGCCTTGTTCGTGAACCGCGCGCCAGGGAATCACATTCTGCGGCTGACGCGCTCTGGCCATGACGGTTCCTTCCACATCCAGTCCCAGCCATAATCCGGGCAGGCAAGTCTGCGGCGGCATCTCGACGATCAGAGCATACTCGGCCAATTCCATTTCATCGGTGCGCTGCTCCGGTTCCGTCCTTTTAGCGATGGTTCTCAGCGTGGCTTCGACCTGCACGGGAGAGCCAAGGTCGAGACTGAGTTGCAGCTTTTGACCTGGACGGATTTTGCGGATTTGCGCCCGATTCAGCAGCGTCTTGATCATCAATTGTGAACTGTCGGCAATGGCATAGGCAGGTTCGGAGGGCGGAGGCGCCGCGGCGGCATGGGTTGTCGGAGCGGGCGTGGGCATGGGCATGAACCGCGGCGCGGCTTCCGCTGGCGGCAAGTGGATCAAATACCCCGATTGCGGCGCACGGACGATGGGATTTTTCAGTTCATCCTTGATGCGTTGCAGTCGAGCCATCTCCGAGGCCAGTTGACTCTCCGCCTGGGCTGCGTCGCTTTGTGCCTTGAGAAGGGCCATTTGGGAGGCATTCGCCACGCGCTCGCAGTCGCGCTTGGCTTGTTCCACGCGCGCATTGAGATCGGATTCTTGCCGTTTGCGGGTGAATTTTTCCAGCACCATCAAACGGGCTTTTTCCCGCAAGAGGTTGTATTGGGCGCGGGTCGCTTCGATCTCTTTCAGACGCAGTTGTTCCGGCGTGCCGAAGCCTTTGCGAACGAAATTGCGGTAGTGCTCGAGGCGTTCCAGGGTTTCTTCCAATTCCCTGGAGGCCAGGGCAATGTTCATTTTGCGGTCGTCCAATTCGACCAGGAAGTCGCCCTCCAGGTATTTTTCCCGATCCAACTCCGACAGCTCGACAGTCAGTTTAGCTTTCGCCGTATCATTTTCTCCCTTGATGCGCTGATGCTTGACCTCTTCCTGAGCCAGCTTGACGGCATCGGATAGCTTCCTGATGTGCAGCGCCATCTCATCGGCTGCTTTTTGGAGTTGCTGAATGTCGTACCGGCCGATGACTTGTCCCTTGGTCACGTGTGCGCCATCGGGTGCCATGTCCATTAATTGAATGGTCGTGCCTTCAACCTCAGGTTGAAAGGGTGCGAGTCGATGGCAGGTGAGATCGCCGTGAAAAGGGACGGACCATTCCAAGGGACGCTGATGAACCGTGGTCGTTTCATCCCCCTGCGGCGGCGGTGTCCACCCGCGCTGGCCATCCCAAACTGCCACGCCCGCCAGAACGAGAAAGAACACGACCAACATGCCGCGAAGCCACCACCGAGCCTTGTTCGAAAAGGAAAGCCTCTGGGGTGGCCAATTGGAGTTTGCTTCTATGGAGTGGATGGATGCGTCCAAGCCTTGGGTGGTCCATGTTTCTTTCATCGTGGTCTCCCCTCGATGAGGATAGTTATTCAATCTCATGACAACGAATGCGAGCCAATCAAATCTGGTGAGTGTTCTAGCTGTGCAATGGGTTCCTTTGACGGATGAAGGAGGGATTGAACAAGTGCTGAATCGAGGCATGGCATGCCAATGGTTTGGAGTGCAGCGCCCCATTCGAGACAATACAAAGCAGCGAAACCAACAAAGTCCAACGTACAACGCAAAAACTCAAGCTGGCAGTTTAAGGTTCATTGGCTAGTGAGTCGGAACGCGACACGGCAGGCACATTCGGAGATCCGCGATGATGCAGCCTGTGGTAGGTTGGGAAGGCTGCGAGATATCGCGTCACAGAAATCTTACCACTTTTGGATCAACTTGCAAGTGGGATAGCGGAGATGCTCGCTGGTGAAATAAAAAAACCGGCACTTGGGTGCCGGTAGTGGAGTTCAACTTGGCGAGGATTCAGGCCTTTTTGCACTGGGGGCCTTCTTTGGCATCCTGCTTTTCCGTGCAATGTGCGGGGTCTTGACCCTTCAGTTCGCCTGCTTTTTGGGCGTTCACCGCAGTCCAGCTTTGCCATTCAGCGGGTACGTTGGCCTCGGCAAAAATGGCTTCCACGGGACATTCGGGGACGCAAGCCTCGCAATCGATGCAATCGATCGGGTCGATGTAGAGCATCATGTCGTCTTGCCAGAAGCATTCGACCGGACACACCACCACGCAATCGGTGTACTTGCAATCGTAACAGGGTTGACAAACAACGTGCGTCATTATGGTTCCTTTCCTGGGTAGGAAGACAACCTGGATAGGGTTGGACGAGTCGTCTTCCAGCCGATGGATCAACATGGACCGACCAGCCACTTCACCCGATCGATCTCTCTGGTCACTTTTATCATATGTTGACGGCCTGTCCAGGGGAAAAACTGACGTTTCTGATGAAAGATCACGATGCCAGAGCGCCATTTTTCCACCTGGGTTGCACCGACGCTGTGCGAACCTGATGGATTTGGTTCATCCCTCGCATTTAACGAAGGGGCCAATGACGGCGAAGCTGTTCGATCCAATCCTTCGCGGGGGGGCCGTAGGGGCGGAATTTCTCCAATTTACCTTCCGCTTCGCTGGCGAATAAAGCTCGATGCAGTCCCAATCGGCTGGCGAGGGGAGTGTCGATCAAATTGCTGGAATCGCCGGAACTCATCTGGAAGAGCACGCGCAATTCGATGTCCCTCAAGGTCTGCCGGTCGATGCTTCGGAGCAGACTGCCCAAGCCGTCCACGCACAGCACGAGATGAATCCCTAAACCTGCTCCCTCGCGTACCAAATGCGTGAGGATTTGCGCCGGCGTCATGGCGGCGTCTCGAGAAGAAAAGCCAAAGTCGTCCTCGGCCCGACGCAGATCGCGCAAGCGTTGCAGGCCGTGAATAAACACAAAAACGGGTGGGTCCTCCTCGGTCGGCGCTTGCTGGCGGCGCTGCAGTTCCTCGCCCATGGACTTCATGAAATCGCTGAGCGAACGGTGGTCGTGCATTTCGTGAACTTGCGGCGCCATATCAAACAGCAGCTTGAAGGGGGCTAATTCATCTCCATCCCAGGTGGCGGACAACGCATATAGTCGAGCTTGATCCGGAAGCTGCGCCGCCAAACTGATCAAGGAACTGCACATGACGCCAAGCGTTTCCTCGGCGTCCTGCCCCAAAATCAGCAAATGACGGCCATTTTGTCGGCGGAAGAGCGCTGCCGTGGGATCCTTGATGGCGATGGGTTCTCCCAACCAGGCGGCCGCTTCCTTGGGCATCTGCGTGGGCCGGATGGCGAAGCAAGCTTTGAGAAATGTATTCTTGCTTAGATTGGCAGGAGCGTTGCCCTCGAAGACGATGGGTTCCGGTGGACGCGGCTTGCCCCGGCCGTTGGCGAGTTCGTCCAGCTTGATGAGCATTTTTTCGCGCGTGTCATCGGCCAGCCACGCCACTTGAAAGGGATGATTGCCCTCGACCAGGCCGCTCATGTCGTTGTAGATGGCGTCGCCAGGGCGGCTGAGGAGCCGCGCCGCGGCATTGCCCTCGCTTAAAATGAGGTGCCCATCCGCTTCGGAACAAGGCAAGGCAATCCGGACGGCCATTTGATCGATGGTGCTGCGCGCCAGCGTATAAGCGCCGCCAATGGTTTGCGAACCCAGGATCACGTGGATGCCAAAGGCGCGGCCTTGCCGGACCAAGCGATCGAGCACCAGGGCGGCCTCCTGTCCCAAACGGTCATCCTCCGTGAAAAATTCCTGGAATTCATCGACGATGAGCAAAATGCGCGGATAAGGGGTATGCGGATCGGCTACCCGGCAAGCGGCGATATCCTGGACGCTCAATTGACGAAAACGATCGCCGCGCCGCTTGAGCTCTTCATCCAGCCGCTGCAAGACGCTCAGGCCAAACTCGCGTTCGCTTTCGATGGCGACGACCCGCAGATGCGGCAAGGCATGGATGGCGTAGGGCTTGAATTCAACGCCTTTCTTGAAATCGACCAGATACAATTCCACTTGCTCCGGCGCGTAATGGAGGGCGCAGCTCGTGATCAAGACGTGGAGGAGCGTCGATTTGCCAGAGCCGGTTTTGCCCGCGATGAGCACGTGTTGCGCCGTGCCCGTGCCCAACTGCATGGCCTGGCGGCGCGTCGCGCCAACGCGGCCCAAGGGAATGTGCAGTCCATGGCCGCTGTCGTTGCGCCACCAATCCGCATCCTGCGGAGCGATGTATTGAAAAGGCACTTCAACGCGCTGGGCGTCCTTGGCGGCGGCGCCGACTTGGCAAATGATGGCGGTTGTGAGTTCGTTGTCGGGCGGATCATCCAGGACAAAGGGCAGATCGGCAAAATCGGGATCGTGCCAATGGGGTTGATCCTGTTTCCATGAGTAATTGACGCACAGCGGTTCGATGTCGCCCAGGTGGAATCCTTCTGGAAGTTCTTGCTTCGTGTCCACGCTCACCATGGCGCTGACGCCGCAGCGCGCCCCGCTGCTGATCACGCTCACCAGGCGATGAGCGGCGTCCGAGGTAAAGTTGACGGGAAAGCTGGCGATGACCAGCACGCGAAACGGTTCAGCCACCTCGCCCGCGGCGTTGTTGTAGACTTCGATGCTGCTGTATTGATTGCGTAGATATTTCTGGATGATGCTTTCCATGTGGGCCGTCATGTCCGAAAGCCGCTGCTCAATGTGGGCCGGTTCGGTCCAAATGCGATGCGCGATCAAGGATTCATCGAAATCCGCCAGGTGCATGAAGGCGGCGAAGTTGTCCCCCAGCCCGACCGGATCGATGACAGTTAATTTGACCTTGCCAGGAGGAACCGAGGTCAGATAACGGAGCATCAACGTTTGCAAACTGCGAATCGCTTGCTGGCGGTCAAACGGGGTCGCGGTGCGGAGCAGCAGATTTCCGCCGGTGGGGAAAGGCAGCAGGGCCGGGATTTCGAAGCGGAGGGAGCTTTCCGCCTTTAGCCCCGGGTCGATGGGCATGCCATTGGGTATTTGGCCAAAATCGAGGATCAATTTGCCGATGCGAAGCACCGAGGGAATCGAATCTCTTTGCGGATAAGACCGGGCGCAGCTTTCCCATGAAGGAAACAGGCGGTCGGCTTCGCGCTGGATCACGTCCACGCGCTCCTTGACGACGGCCAAGGCGGCCCGCCAGGCGAAAGCCATCTGCCGCCAGGCATCCGCTTGATGACGCTCGATGTCGGCTTTGGAGGACTCGAATTCCGTGCGCGCCATCAACAATTCGCTGTCATACGTTTCCTGGGCGATCAGCAGCCGGGTCTTGTATTCCGTTTCGATCTGATGCTGCTCGAACTCGAAGCGTGCTTGCAAGGCGGCCAGTTGCGGCTGGTACAGGGCGGAATTGCGGCGCAGGTCCTGAATCCGTTTCTTTTTCAATTCCTCGAGTTTCGGTTGATAGATAGCATCGGCTTGTTGCAGCTCGGCTTGGCGCTGTTTTTGAAAGCCAGCCACTTGTCGGCGATGGATGCGGGTGGCTTGCTGGATGCAGGCATCCTTCAAGGCTCGACCTTCCGCGACGGCGTGCACCAACGGACGGCATAAGCGCCCGGCCTGCGAGGAAGCCGTTGCCCGCAAGCCGAAGAAGAGACTAAGGCAGATGAACATGGCCGCGGCTGTGCCCACGGTCGTGCCGAAGAGGGGGTCCTTGGTGATGAAAATCGTCGGAAAGATGATCGCCAGGGCCAGTCCAATGATCACCAGAATGAACCAATAGCCGCGGAATATCTTGGGCAAAGGCAGTTCTTGCAGTTTCTTCCATTGGCTTTCGACGATTTCCAATTGTTCATCCATCTCGCGCAGCGGTTCTGGAGGAATTTCATCCCCTTCGAGGGGAGGCAAGGGGATCACCTCGGCGTGCCAGGTCGGCAGCCGGCAGCGGCGCAGATAGATTTCGACTTCGTTCACGATGTTTTGAAAGCGCGTCACCGCGCTCTCGGCCTTGTGCGTGGCCTCGATGTACTGTTGTTTCGAGGCATTTTTATTGGCTTCGTAGACCATCCGCGTGGTCCAGCGCGTTTCACGATATTCCTTTTGCGTATTGGCCTTGTCTTGATGGTAGGTGCTTTCGATGTTCTCTTTGGCTTCGGCGAAGGCCAATTGCAGAGCTTCGTTTTCCTGGGTGATCGAAGTGCGCAGGTTCTGCAAGCGATCCTCGCGGTTTTGCCGCGTGGCTTCCTCTTCTTGTTGACGCTCTTCGAGCAATCTTTTTTGCGTGGCTTCCCATTGATCCAAGGTTTGTTGGATGCGGCTTTTAAAAATGGTGATCATCGCCGTTTCGGCCGCAGCGCGCTCGGCGGCGGCGGAGCGCAGATCACGCATCAGGGTGCGTTCCATTTCGAGCAAGTTGAGTTCTGACATGGTGCGTCCTTTGTGGTGCAAGGCCGATGAAGAGGGGCGGAAACGATCCCGCGGCAGGACGGTACTCGGCTTCAAAGACTCACGTCGTGCTTGGCTTGCGTGATCAGTTGGGCCAGTTGTTCCATGGCCTGGTGAGTGGCTTTCACCTGCATTTCCAAGGGGATCAGGAAATCGGTTTCAAATTGCCTTTTCACCTGGTCGTTCCAGAATTGTTCCGTGGTCTCCCATTGGAGACGAAGCAGTTTCAGGGCTTCTTGCAGTTGCACGATGCCGGTGCCAACGTTCATGGGGTCGATTCCTCGGCTTGAGGGCCAGCCAGCGGCGCGCGTTGCTCCACCGGGTGCAGTTTCACGTATTCTTCCAAACTCATCAGTTTTTGATCGAGAAAGGCCGTGGCCTTGACGGCGTCCGTCTCGATCATCACAGCTAATTGTTGTTTAGGCCCTTGATAGTCCAGGACGGCGCGTTCGATGCGGGGCAGCCATTTGCGCGTCTTGACGATCTTGTCCTGGACCTCTTGCAGCCGTCTTTGGGCCTTGCGAACGGCTTCTTCTTCCACGGTCGTGTCGATCGGCCTGCCGAAGACGCGCGACAATTTTTGGCGATGGAGGATCAATTTGGCCTCGACCCATTGCTCCTCGCGCTGCTTGGCGAGCCGTTCCCATTCCTTGAGGCTTTCCTCGAGGAGGTGGCGGGCGGTGCGCACTTCGCCATCCATGGTGGTGAGGGCTTCTCGGGCCAGGGCCAGGAAAATCGTCCAGGCTTCTCGAAAATCCGCGACGGCGGCGATGGAAGTGACTTTGGCGGATGGCCCCATCCATTCTCTCCTTGGCTCTGCCAGCCATCCACGCTGCGCCTGAGCAGCGACGGCCGCGCGCTGGCTGTGGGATCAAAAAAAGGGGATCACTCCTGCGACGTAAAGCGGCGCGATGGGCCAATGGGACCCAGATCAGGAGACGCCATTTGGCCGGGAAATGGTCGGGCGTTGATCACTCGCCTTCCGGGAGCGTTCAACGCTGGGAAAGATATTCCTCGATGCGTTCGGCTTTGCGGACCAAGAAGGGAATGTGATGTTCCGCGGTTTCGATGAAGCGCTCCAACATGATTTTGGTTTCGTTGAAGGCCGAGGCAAACTTTTCATGTTCCTGGTCGCGCCAGGTATCGCCCAGATTGGCGAGTTGCCCTTGGAGGACCATGAGCCGGCTGGTCAATTCTTGATTGAATTGCTTGAGTTGATGAGCGAACCGGCGTAATTGGACGGGATCGGCAACGGCTTGCGGCATGCGGACCTCGCGGCTAACGAAAGGTTCACTCCTCCCAGCGGGCCATTCCGCTGGTTGGGGTTTCCTTCCATTAGAGCACGAGTTTAGCCTTGCTTCAAGGCTTTCAATTTCGTCGAAGACAAGGGTTGCATCAATTGTTCGTTGAGTTCCGCTACTTTTTGCATCGCTTGCTGCCAGGCGCGTTGTAAAGCCTTGGTTCGATTCATGGCTTTTTCAAACCGATTGATGCGGTCTTCGAGGTCCGAGGCGGTGGCATTGGAATACAGCAGCGTCGAGGAGAGTTCCTTGATGGCGGGTTCCAGTTCTTCCTGCATGACTTGCGAGAACTCCCGACAACAGTTCTCCGACACAATCGTCGTTCGATGAAGGGCCTGCAGAGCGGGCCCTTCGAAGCGCGGATCGATGGGTTGCGTCATGTCCACGGCGGGATTTGCCTTCGCCTGAGCGCCTTGTTTAACGACTTGCACGGGATGCTCGGGATGCAAGAGCGCTTCCACCTGTTGCACGCCCACTTGTGCGGCCTGGAATTGTGGATCGAGTTTGAGTGCTTCCTTGTAGTGAACAAGGGCCTGGGGAAGTCGGCCCAAATCCTGCAGCAGATTGGCCAGGTTAAAATGGGTGTCTTTCATCTGGGGATTAAGATGAATGGACTCGCGGTAGGCTTGAATGGCCAGTTCGGCTTGTCCCTTGGACCGATAAGCCAGTCCCATGTTGTAATAAATCTCCGCCCGCTTAGGGTCCAGCTTGATGGCTTGGCGCAAAATGGCCAAGGCTTCATCCGGCTTGCCCATTTGGTTGTAAACGGCTCCCAGATTGATGAGGGCTCCGTAGCGATTGGGATCCAAGGTGATGGTGTGATTGAAATGATAAGCGGCGCCGTTGAGATCGTGCAACAAGAAACAAGTCGTTCCAAGCCCATAATGAATGTCGGCGGAATCCGGTTTTTGTGCCAAGGCTTGAAAATAACATTGGCGGGCGGTCTGAGCATCCCCAGTGGCCAAGGCTTGTCGTGCTTTTTGACACAATTCTTGCACGTTTTCAGTGGTCATGTCGATGTCTCCCTGCTGGGCTGATGCTCGATGCGAACCAAAACAAATGACTTCGAAAGTAATGAAGGCATCAGGATATCCTGAGGATATCCATCTAAACCACGCGCACACTCGCCTGTATCGTGAGTCTCAGAGAACTCGCGAAGGGCGATGGAATCTCACTCATTAAAACTCCCATGATACCTGTTTTGTTGACGAGTCTCAATACTTATTCGTTTGTCGGGTAAGTCGCATCTGTTCAGGAAGGCATAAAAATGCAGTTGCAACGGTCGTGACGAGTAGGAGGCCCAAGACTACTTTTGCCATCGCAAGGACTTCATCATTGAAACAAATTGTGGTTCCGCTTCGTCTTCTTCCAAATCGCTGGCTTGGCAGAGAATCAGAACGATCTGCGTTGGCGTGCGCACGCAATACATGGTGCAGGTTACCGATAAATCGAAGCTGATGAAATGAACTTGCTGCATCAGAGAGACCATGCCGCCAATCTTGGCCTCTTCAACGGCCTCGGTTTCAAGTTCGGGATAATCCTCGCGCAAGGCTTCAATGGCCGCGACGAGCATGCCGAGTAGAAGCGGATCCTCCGAGGGATGGCTGCCCAATTCCGCGGAGATGGCCTCATCCATGTCGATTTCGGGCATGGGTTGCCCCACCATTTGCAAGTAGGCGGTGTTCTCACTGGTGACCGACAAGGACCAGCCATCGGGCGTTTCTTGGTCCTCGAGGTCCCAGGTTTCGGGGTATTGAAAACGGAGCCCATGTCCTTCATATACCGCGGGCATGGCCATTCTCCCTGACCAATGGTGGCTGATAATCAATGCTGGTGCGCATGATAACGCAAGCGGGGATAAATGTCTTGCCATTTCCAATGGGGTTCCTCATCAAATGACACGCTGCCTGATCGCCTGTGGCAACTTCGATGAAAGGAGCCTCCCATCAAGGCTCGTGGCGAGTGATACGTCCCAGGAAGCGGTGTTTTCTTGACGGTTTCTCGTGCGGGCATTAGGATGACTCTTGACATTAGGATCGACTCCATACCCAATTCGAGGCATGCTCAGGTTCATTGAGCATGTCGGGGGTGATCGTTCATTCAAACATGGGATAACTTTCGATGTCCAATTTACAAGATCCTCCCATTACCACGGGCGAGACGAAATCATCCGTTTCCAATGAAACGGCTCCTGCATCAAAGAACCTTACCCCCACCGAGCCGTTTGATCCCGTGCGTTTGCAGGTGCAAGTGACGAACGATCCTGAGAACCTCTTGATCGGCCGCTTCGATGCCGAGGTGAATCAGGAAGGCTTGAAGCTTTTGCCCTACATGGGACAACCATACGTCATCAAGCCGGGGCTGGAAGTGAAATACCTGGGTGATAATCGAATCGCCGTGACGTTGCCGGTGCCGCAAAAACCCGAGACCTCGCGCACGGTGCATTGCAAAATCTTCCGCGGCAATTCGAATCAAAACCTGCTTGCCCTCGACGTCGTGGCCTTCCTCAATGGCGACCTTCATCGCATGAATGCCGCCGATTACGCCATTCCCTTTTATCACTACTTGCCCATCCTGCTCCCCCTGGGCATCATGGCGATGGTCTTTTCCATCAACAAGTTTGAGGACCAGTTCATGACGTGGGGCGCGGTGGGAACCGCGTTGGTCATGGCCGTGGGCATCTTTTTCATTGTTCGGCACGAAAAGACCAAGCTGTTCGTCCGCATGTTGGCCGGCGTGCTCATTTCAGCCTTGGGTTATTTTGCTTTTGGCTATTTATTGGGAGTAGTCCAACTGCCTAATTTCATGGGCGAAGAAATCAAGGATCAGAATGCCGGCTGGAGACCCTTGGTTTATCAGGAATATCAATGCCGCATTGAGTTGCCAGCCGAGCCTGTCTCTCAACCGGAGCGGAAGGTCGCTTTGCCTGAAAATGAAGAGATGACCTTGATCAGTTATGTTGCCGAGTACCCCGACTATCACGTCAGTTACAGCTTTGCCGTCAGCGAGCTACCACCCTTGGCCATGAAAAATCTGTTGAGCCAAAAGGAGCTGCTGCAGAAATGGATGAAGGATGACTTTCAAGAAGGGGAGATCGCGGAGTATTACGATGACATCGGCCATCTGGCCAATCGCAATGATGACGATACTTGGAACATGGGCGTGGAAATACGCATGCGCTTGCCCAACAAGAAATTGGCGATCCGCCGCCACTTCGTCATGCGCAACCATCTTTATGTCATGACCATGGTCAGAAACGAGGATGAAACGCGGCGCTATTTGGAAGAGCAGTTTTTCTACAACTTGATCCATACGGGCATGAAGCCATTGTTCGATCCCCCCATGGCGGCGGGAGCGGGCGGCGGCGGCGGCCAGCAGGGCGGAGGGGATCGGCCGCGCGGCCCGATTGGCACACCGCCGCGAAACCTCCCCGATGTCATGCGTAAGAATTTGCCGACGGCGCCGCTTCCCTCGCGAACGCGCCCCTCGCGCGCAGGTGGACGAGGGCGCGGACCTGGGGCCGATCGGCAGTCGCTGACGCCGACGTCCTCCTTGCCCGGCTCATCCGACTCCACGGCGACCAAGCCTGAAGGGACTTCAGAAGAAACCACGGAACAAAAGGCCACGAAGCCGGAAAACACGCCGCCCAAGAAGGAATCGGGTTCGGAAACGCCCCCTTCGCCGCCGGAAACGGAGCCTGCACGCGCTGCTTAATTCCTGCGCAGGCCATTGACAAGGCGATCAGCCAAAGGCTCGGGGTTCACCCGAGCTTTCTCTTGCCAGGAGAGGCTTGATCCGTACGATATACCACTCGCATTGAAGTTGTTGGGAAGGATGAAGATTGATGAAATCGTTCATGGCCAAAACGGGTGAAGTTGCACAACATTGGCATGTCGTCGATGCAGCGGACAAAGTCGTTGGAAGACTGGCCGTCGAGATCGCTCGCATCCTGGTGGGCAAGCATCGGCCGGAATACACCCCGCACGTCGACACGGGCGACTTTGTCGTCGTGGTGAACTGCGAAAAGGTTCGCTTCACGGGCAACAAGGAAAATACGAAGATTTATCAGCACTTCACGGGCTATCCCGGCGGCCGCAAGGTGCGCAGCTTCAAGGAGATCATCGCCAAGAAGCCGGAGATGGTGCTGCGCGAAGCCATTCGCCGCATGATGCCGAAAAACAATTTGGCGCGCCAGCAATTGACGAAGCTGAAAATCTATGCGGGGCCCAATCACCCGCATCAAGCCCAGCAGCCGCAACCGCTTCAGTTCGCCAAGATGAAATAACCGCTTTTTCAACGAATCGAAACATGGGTGAGACCAAAGACGCATGAGCACAAAGAAATACACATGGGGAACAGGGCGGCGGAAGACCGCAGTGGCCCGGGTTCGCATCTGCGAGGGAAACGGCCAATTCTTGATTAATGATCGGCCGGTCCAGGATTATTTCAAATCGCCCGTGGACCGCGACTTGACGCGCAAGCCCCTGGAAGTGGTCGAGTTGATGGGCAAGTTTGACGTCTTTGTCAATGCATCGGGGGGCGGCTCGACAGGACAAGCGGGCGCCGTCGCTCAAGGACTGGCGCGCGCACTCAAGGTTTATTTCTCGGCATCGGCCGCGCCCGCCGTCCCGGGGGAAGCGGTTCAGCCTCACCCCCAGGTCAAAAAGCTGCGCGACAGCGGCCTATTGACGCGCGACGCACGCATGAAAGAACGCAAGAAATACGGCCGGCGCGGTGCTCGCCGCAGCTTCCAGTTTTCCAAGCGTTAATGCAGTTTATTCTTAACCGGTTCAATGCATGACCCACGGCTCCATTCGGCCGTGGGTTTTTTCATGGATGGCTGTTCACTTCTGAGGTGCGGAAAAACCGTCCGCCTTCTGTTTGGAGAAGGGCTTCCAAATCGCTGATGGCCAACTGTAATTCCGTCATGGCCTGGACGTGGGACAACCGGGCTTGGGCCAGCGTGGTTTGAGCCAGCACCACGGCGTTGTAATCGAATTTGGCGGCTCCGCTTTCATATCCCAGCAACACCAGGCGAAGGGATTCCTCGGCGGTGGGGATGATCCGATCGCGGTAATTTTCAACCTGCTGCAGTGAACTCTGATATCGTTGAAAAGCACTGGCTAATGCGGCCATTAAACGCAGTTCCACCTCGCGCCGTTCCGCATGGGCCTTCATCAAGGCCGCGCGGGCAGAGAGACGATTGCCTTGATTGCGATCGAACACGGGGACATTGACGGACAAACTCACCTGGCCGCTCATGCCGCGATCTTGAAAACTGTATTCAGGCATCATTTGCAATTGAACGTCGGGAATGACTTCGACCTCGGCCCTGCGTACGAGCCATTCAGCCTCGCGAATGGCCGACTGGGCCGCTTGCAGGTCGGAATGTTGGTGCAATACCGACTCCCGCATTTGCTCGAAATCATAGTGGACCGATGCCGATTCCAATCGGCCGGCCAAGGGGCGCATTGAGACATCCGTTGTTCCAGCCGCGGCCATGAGCTGCCGCCATTTGGCTTCCGCCTGTTGTCTGGACACCTGCAAGCGATTCTTGGCTTGCTCCCATTCGACTTGGGCGCGGAGAACGTCGGGTCGATTGCCCACGCCCGCTTTCTCCAAGCGCTCGGAGGCTCTAAGGCTCTCCTCCGCGATCTTGACCAATTCTTCGTTGACCTGGACCTCGCGCTGAATACCCAGCATTTCGAAGTAAGCCGAGCGCAGCTGACGCAGCACGGCGTACCAGCGACTGATCGCTTGCCAATCTTGGACGGAAATGTTCTCCGCGGCGGCGGATTGGGCGAGACCTAGTTTATCCGCCGTGATGATCGTTTGATTCAGCATCAAACCTTGACGGCCAGCCGATGCTCCTGGCGTGTTTAGCTCAGCAGCTTGCCAACCCGCTTGCGGATTGGGGTACAGCCCCGCCTGAATGAACTGTCCCTGGGCTTGCTCGATGGAGGCTTCAACGTTGCGAAGTTCAGGATGATGCTGAATCGTTAGTCGCACGAGGTCCGCAAAGGTGAGCACCTTGATTTCGTTTTCGGAAGCAACGGATGGAGGAGCCGGTCCACCGGTGGTCATTTCTTGACTTGGCCGATCCGGAAGGACGAGCAATTCGTGGTAACGCAATGGGCTCGTCATCGATGGGCCTCCGCTGCAACCTGCCGAGCCAAGACTCAGCAGGATGCTCAACCAGGGGAGCCAGCCCCAATTGAATCGGTAAAGTATTGCCATGCGACAGTAACTCAATCATGGATAACCAAGCTAACCCATATCGAATGTATCGGATGGAGGAGCGAACCGTGTTCATACACAATCTTGATTGAAGTAAACCAACCGTAAAAATAGGCATGATGGGTAATGCGGGATGTTTGGCCGCTAAGCCGTGGGTCAAATTGGGGCGCGACCATTGTCTCTTCACGACGATTTCATTGAGCTGCAAAAAAACCATGTCAAGATTTGTCAACGATTCGAGTCTTGCTGTTCGTGCCTGATTTCATGCTCCTGCTGATGGTAAGCATTGAATTGACTCGAACTGCCAGGTTGACTCTCCCTGAATGATGAAAATCATGGTTGTGTTACCTATTTCGACGATGAAAGGAAAGCTTGGATTCACATCCCCGATGCCGCACCCACAAGCCAAGTAATTGTTTGAAGCGAATCATCTCTTCAAGTGGTATCGATCATCAATCCGGTGGGACAGTCCAACAATACGCCGGGTGGAAAGGAGTCCGCGGGATGTCGGCATCGAGGTGCTCATTGAGTTTGAAAGGACGCCATTTCATTCAACTGGCTGGCGTTGCAGGCGCCTGGCTGTTTCTGATCGCCTCGCCGATTCAGGCTGACGAAAAATCGGAAGTCAATGAGTTGCGAGAGCGAATCGAGAAGCTTGAAAAGCAAAATCAAGAATTGCTGGAGCTGCTGAAGGGCAAACAAGGCGTCGTGCCCGTCTCCAACCGCGAAGAGACGCACAGAGACGTTCGCACCATGGTGTCGGATATCCTCAAAGAACAAGAAGAAAAGAAGAAAGCCGACGAGGAGGCCAAGAAAAAACAAGCTGCCGAGGAAGGCACCGTGGTCGGTTCGGACTTGAAGCTGAACGCCACCTGGAACCATGGCCTGCAAGTCGAAACCGCCGACAAGGCCTTCAAGATTCACGTTGGCGGCCGCACGCAAATCGACAGCACCTGGATGTCCGCTTCGGATCGCTTGATGTACGGTCCGGGAGGCACTGGACGGATCGACGATGGGGTGGAGTTCCGCCGCGGTCGATTCTTGATCGAAGGTCAGTTCTATGAAGTCTTCAGTTTTGCCTGCGAATACGACTTCGTCAATACATTCAATTCCGCCAACGCCAATGCCGGTGGGACCACGGCTAACGTCACCGGACCGACTGATCTATGGATTCAGATGAACCAGTTGCCCATCATCGAGCATGTGCGCGTGGGCAATCAGAAAGCGCCGATTAGCTTTGAGCATCTGACCAGCAGCCGATGGCTCAACTTCATCGAGCGATCCTATGCCTTCGATGCCTTCATCGGCGGGCTAGACAACGGCTTTCGGCCAGGCATTCAAGCCTTTGGAACGATCCTGGATGATCGCATTCATTGGGCCGGCGGCGTCTTCAAGAATAATCAAACGGTCTTTGGCTTCAACGTCGGCGACGGCGAATATGACATTACGGGCCGACTCACGGGATTGCCAGTCTATGAAGCAGAAGGCCGCTGCCTGGTCCACGTCGGCGTCGCCGTCAGCCATCGCGACTTGGACAATGACAACGTCCGTTTCCGCGCCCGCACGCCGCTGCGGAATGGCCCTGCCGCGCTGCATACGCGACTGCTTGACATCACCTTGGGTGGTGACAGCCAAACGCTCATGGTGCCTGAATTCGTCGTCGTCATGGGGCCATGGTCGCTTCAAGCGGAGTATTTTGGGACTTGGGTCAACGGCTCGAATTTCCCTGCCGCGAACAAGACGAGCCTGGGAACCACCTTTTATCAGAGCGCCTACGTCGAAGTGCAGTACTTCTTGACGGGCGAACATCGGCGCTATGACAAGAAATATCCGCGCTTCGATCGCGTGATTCCCAACGAGAACTTTTTCCTGGTTAAGGACGAAGAGGGCGGCCTGGCCGCGGGCTGGGGCGCCTGGCAGATCGGCGTCCGCTATTCTTGGATCGATCTCAACGACAATAACATCAACGGCGGCAAGGCAGAAGACATCACGGTGGGCCTGAATTGGTTCTGGAATCCCAATTCGAAATGGCAATTCAACTATTCCTATGGCCGGCGATCGATCCCAACGGGCGATAGCAATGGCTTCGTCCAAGGGTTTGGCCTTCGCTATGCTTTTGACTTCTAAACCAGGCCAAGGGTGACTTCGAAACAATTAATTCCAAGGAGAAACATCCATGATCCGCATGGTGATCGCGTCCAACACATGGCTATTGACGTGTCTTTGGCTCCAGGCCGAAGAACCTCGTCGAGTGCCGCCGCTGCCAGAGTCGGTGCCCTCGATTCCTATGGTCATCCAAACGGGTTCGGCCTGTCCTACGCCATGCCCTGGCAAATGCTGCCAGGAGGAGTGCGTTGTCTGTGTTCCTGAAGTGAAGAAGCACACGAAAACCGTTTACACGACGAAGCCAAAATACGTCTGTCTGGAAAAGTGCAGTCTTTTTTCCTGGTTCAAGGGCAATGGCTGCGATGCGTGCGCGACGGGCTGCGGCGAATGTGGCAAGGTTCGCAAGGTCAACCAATTGGTCAAGAAAGTCAAACCTGATTGCGATACGCTCCACTGCGTTCCGAAGGTCTTGACCCCTTGCGAGAACAAACCACAATAAGCGTCATCACGCACCGTGCGGCGCCGAGAGCCGTTTCACTCAATCGTCTTCACATCGTTGCGCCTGGTGAGCCAACGCTTGAGCCGGCCTGGCCAGGTGGACATGGCGTCGAAAAGCGAGTAAGTGACGGGCGTGACCAAGAGTGCGAGCAGCAGACTCAAGACTTGGCCGCCGATGATGACCTTGGCCATGCTGGCCCTGGCCCCGGAGCCGGGCCCCGTGCCCAAGGCGATCGGGATCATGGCCGCCACGAGCATGACAGTCGTCATGAGGATGGGACGAAAGCGCGTGTGATTGGCTTCGAGAATGGCCGCCTCCCGCTCCATGCCCTCGCGCCGCAATTCGTTGGTTTTGTCCACCTGCAAAATGCCGTTTTTCTTCACGATGCCAATGAGCATGAAAAGGCCAAACATCGCATAGAGGTCCATCGGCTGACGGAAAAGCAGCAGAGAAAGCAGCCCGAACGGAATCGTTACGGGCAGCGCCGAGAGAATGCTGACGGGATGAAGCCAGCTTTCGAATTGTGCAGCCAAGATGAGGTACATGAACAAGATGCTGAGCCCCAGCGCGACGAGGAAATAATAGGCGGTATCGCCCAGCATCTTCGCCTGCCCGCCATAGGACACATGATATTCCGGCAGCAGGTTCATCTCCTTGACAATGCCTTGGGCTTGCACGACGGCCTCGTTCAGGGAGATTCGTTCGGGGTTGGCGAGCAAGGTCACGTTCCGTTGGCGATTAAACCGGTCGATCTGACTCGGACCACGCGCCTCGACCCAATGGGTAAGGCTGGACAGTTGAACCAGGCCGGCCTTGGGCGAGGGAATGAGCAGCGTGTCGAGTATTTGCGGATTGGCTCGGAAGGGTTTCTCGGCACGCAGCCAAACGTCATACTGCTCCACGCCCTCCTTGTACTTCGTCACGATTTGACCCCCGACCAGCACGCTCAAGGTGTTGGCCAAGGTTTGAATAGGAATGTTCAAATCGCTGGCCCGTTCGCGGTCGATGGAGACTTGGACCTCGGGTTTGCGCATGGACAGCGTGGTGTCCACGTCGGTGAGGCCGCCTGCTTCCTGGAGTCGGCTTTGGAGGGTTTGGGCATACTTTTCAAGTTGGATCAAGTCGGGGCCTTGAATGCTCATATGAAACGTGCGGCTATCCTGACCCGTGCCGCCAATGGCGGAGACGTCGGTGACGGCGCAGCGCAAATCTGGATAATCGAGCAGGATCAGCCTGGCCCTTTCCATGACGTCAAACTGACTATAACGACGTTCCGCCAACGGCTTGAGCCGAAGATAGATCGAACCGCGCGTGACATCGCCTTGCCCCTTGCCGCTGGTGCCGGTGTTTTCGCCGATCACCACGTAACTTTTGGTCACGCCGGGCAATTGAATGAGCCGTTGTTCGATTTCCGTGATGACTTGATTGGTGCGGTCCAGGGTGTACCCTTCGGGCGTGATAAAGGCGACCTGGAATTCGCTTTGGTCGTCGCGCGGGACCAGGTTGACGCCTAGCTTCATGGCGATGGGACCGGTGGACAAAATGACGAGGATGCACAGGAAGGTCAGCAAAATGCGGTGCCGCATGGCCCAGCGCAAGGCCAGTCCGTAGGAACCATCGACCAGGCGATAAAACCAGCCTGACTTGGACGAGGCATGGCCGGGTCCTTGGGCGTCGAGTTTGAGAAAACGCGAACAGAGCATGGGGGTCAGTGTGAAGGAAACGAAGAGGCTCATCATGACGGCGAAGGCCACGGTCATCCCGAAGCTGCTGAAGAAGCGTCCGACCAGGCCGCCCATGAAGGCCACGGGCAAGAAAATGACGACCAGGGATAAACTGGTGGCCAGCACGGCCAGGGCGATCTCCCTGGTGCCATCGCGCGCCGCGGTCATGGCATCTTTGCCCATCTCTTCCATGTGGCGAAAAATGTTTTCATGAACCACGACGGCGTCGTCGATCACGATGCCGATGGCCAGGATCAACGCCAACATCGTGATATTGTTGAGCGTGAAGCCCATAACCCACATGAACAAAAAGGTGGGGACAATGGAGGTGGGAATCGCCAGTGTGGCGATGACCGTGGTTCGCCAATCGCGGATAAAAAGGAGAATTGTCAGGGACACCAGAATCCCCGCGAGCAACAGGTGAAACTTCACCTCTTCCATCGAGGAGCGAATGAACCGGGATTGATCTTGAATGATTTCGATGTGGAAATCCTGAGGCAGGATGGGCTTCAATTCGGCAAGCTTGGCTTGAACGGCATCGGATATTTGCACGGTATTCGTGCCGGACTGTTTTTGCACAAACAAGCTGACGGCGTTTTCGCCATCAAGGCGCGACAGTCCCCTCGGCTCCTCGATGGAATCCTCGGCCCACCCCACGTCCTTGATGCGGATGGGAAAGTCTTTGCGATTGGCGATGATCAGTTCATTGAATTGCGGGGCGGAGGGAATGCGGCCCAGGGTGCGCAGCACCAATTCTCTTGGGCCTTGTTCGACAATGCCGCCCGGCACTTCGAGGTTTTGCATGATCAAGGCCAGTCGAACATCTTCCACGGAAAGCTGGAAGCTTGCCAATTTTTCCGGGTTGACGCGGACATTGACGGCCCGGGTATGGCCGCCGGTCAAAAACACGGAGCCGACGCCATGGACGGTTTGCAGCGGTTCTTGAATCTGCCGCTTGGCGATTTCGGTCACCTCGCGGACGTCGCGCCGCGCCGAGATGGCAATCGTCATGATCGGGGCCGCGTCGATGTCAAATTTATTGACGATGGGCGGGTCCATGCCTTGAGGCAGAATCTTGGTGATGGAAGACATCTTGTCGCGCACTTCCTGAGCGCCGATGTCGCCATTTTTCTCGAGGACGAACTGCACCGTGACGATGCTCACTCCCTCGCGGGTGATGGAACGCAATTCATCGATGCCGGAGACGGAATTGACGACCTCTTCGATCACCTTGGTCACCGTGGTTTCCACTTCCTCGGCGCTGGCTCCCGGAAGATTGGCGATGATCGAAACGACCGGAAAATCAACCTTGGGGAACAGGTCCACGCCGAGACGAAAGTAGGACACCAGTCCCAAGACCACGGGGATGGACATGAGGACCCAGGTGAACACAGGCCGGCGAATGCAAATTTCAGAGATGGTCATGCGATTGAGGCACTTTCGGGTCGAAGCCATGCACGAAGCAAGAACGCTTTTCCTTAGCGCGGCGTCGGCAGGGTTGAAGCAGGTTCACGGACGCGGACGGTCGATCCATCCACCAACTTGGACCAGCCGCTCACGACAACCAGGGTCTCCTTGGGTAATGCGGGTTCGCGGATTTCGACCCACGTCGTCGATTGTTCTCCCAGGGACACGGGAACCGAGCGCACCGTCTGCCCTTGGAGAACATAAATTTTGTTGACCCCCGCGAAGTAGCTGATGGCCTCCAAAGGAACAGTGGGGGCTTGTTCATCCAGGCGAATGATGATGGAAGCCTTGGCGAAACTGCCCGGTTTGAGCCGGCGATCGAGATTGTCGATCAGCATTTCGACTTCAAAGGTGCGGTTGACGGGATCCACCACGGGAAAGATACGCGTCACCGTGCCGACAAAGGGTTCGGGATAGGCCGCCGTTAACACGCTGGCTTTTTGCCCTAACTGGATGTCAGCCGTGTGCCGTTCGGGAATTTGCACGCGCAACTTCAACACCTGGTCGATGACCAGCCGCGCCACTTCTGAACCGGTCCGGACAAAGGAGCCTTCGGCCACGGAACGGTGAGAGATCGTGTAGGTGATCGGCGAAGATTGGTGGCCGGGCAACTTTTGCGATGGTGAAGGGACGCGGATGATCGTGTCGATTAACTGTTGCTTGGCCAAGGCCAGGGCTTCTTGCTTGAGTTGAATGGAAACCAGGGAAGTCTTGGCCAGGATGATCTGATTTTCAAGCTCTGACTCGGCGAGCCTGGTCTCGGTCAATCGCTCCGAGATATCCTCCGGGGAAGCCGCGCCGCCAGCCTTGCGGACGCGATCCAGTCTGAGCCGTGAATTTTCCAGACGGACACTGGCTTGCACGACGGCAGGGAGTTGTTGGATATCAATTTCCTTGTCGGGCACGGCCTTCAACCCCAGGCGCGCCAACTCGACTTCGAGGGCTTTCTCGGCCTGCCTCACGGACAAGAGGAAGTCGGTGGGATCGAGTTCGATAATCGGCTCTCCCGGAGGCAATTGCTCGGCCACGTCGTGCAGCAGTTTGAGGACTCGACCATCCACTTTCGCGGCCAAACTGACTTCCTCGAAGCCATGCAAAGTCCCCACGACTTCAATGCGGCGCTCCACCGCGCGATGGACCACGGGCGCCACCGTCACGGCCGCCGCATCCGATTGCTCAACGCTGGATGTTGGCCATGGCGGCAAGGCCTCTCGTTCTCGCTGATGAAAAGGATTTCCCGCGATGAGCCAGTAGCCACCCACAAAGACCAGAAGGGTAATGCTGGCCATGCCAAACCAGGAAAACAGTCGTTTCAAGCTCACAGTGAACCTACCTTATTGGGGTTGCATGCCATTGGGCATCGGAACGTTAGCCGTCGGCATGATTCGTGCTTTCAAGGGTTCTGTTCATGGATGATTGCAATTTCTGTCGCTCCTGCTCGCTCAGAATGCCCCAGAAAACGATCTCCAGGATCTCCTTCGCTTGCACTTCGAGAGGGACGTGCCGTTGCGTGAAGTGGTTCGTGAAGATCGTCCCGTAAAGCAGATCGCCCACAACGGTGGAGATGGTTTCAAAAGGAAGCGACCTCAGGCGATCCTTGACGATGAGCTCTTCGATCAAAGCTTTCCAGGGGCCTTTGGAGGAATCGCGGTATTTGAAGTAAGTGGGTTTGTCGCGATCCTTGAACTCGGCCCGCTCTTGGATGAATAACTCGATCAATTCCGGGTGTTGGTCGAAAAAGGCCAAATAGGAACGGATGGCTTGCGCCAAGACATCCATGGGATCTTCGACATGGGTCATGCATTGGTTCACCTGTTCGATGAGTTGGCGAATGCCGCGATCGACGGCTTCAAAGAACAGTTCCTGCTTACTGGTGAAGTAGCGATAGATGGTGCCCTTGCCGAGGTTCAAGGCTTGTGCGATGGAGTCGATGTCCGTTTTCGGGTAGCCGCGCTGGGCGAACAATGCCGTCGCTTGGTTTAGGATCTCCTCACGGCGACGGTCAGTGAGTGTGAGGTCTTTCGGCCTGCCGGGTCTTCGTTCTGGGGTCGTGGAATTGGACATCTGCAGCCTTATGATTAAATGACTGACTAGTCAGTCATATTATTATGGCTCCATTAATCCAAGGGTAGCCCCATTAGTCCCAGGTCATGCAAATTCATAAAATGTTTTTTTCTGCGAAGGTTGCGGCATGTTGCTCCTCTGCTAATTAGTGCACTAGCGTTGAATCTGTTCGAGTGGAAAAAATTGATTGTTTGCTTCCATGTTGGTCTCAACTTTGAATCAAATGGATGAAGGTCTTTTCCATGAATCAGTTGCATGCTCACCAGCTTCAAGACCCCATCCTCAATCATGCACAACCCATCGGTTATACACTCAGTCAAGACATGATGGTGGATGATGCCCTGCGTTTCGTCCGGACACATGGCGTTGGCGAGAGGATTATCTACTTCTATGTGACGGACCAGGAAGGCAAACTCGTCGGTGTCGTCCCCACCCGCAGGTTGCTTACCGCCCAGTTGACACAGTCCCTATCCGATATCATGATTCGCAACGTCATCGCGATTCCTGAATCGGCTTCGGTTTTGGAGGCGTGCGAATTTTTTGTCATGCACCGCTTTCTAGCCTTCCCCATTGTCGACGACCACAAACGGCTAAAGGGCGTGGTGGACATTAGCTTGTTTGCAGAAGAAGTCTTCACCTTGGCGGAGCGCGAGAAATCGGATGCCATGTTCGAAGCCTTGGGCTTTCGCATTGCACAACTGCGCGATGCATCGCCGCACAAGGCGTTTCGCTATCGCTTTCCTTGGCTCCTGGCGACCATCGCCAGCGGCACGATCTGCGCCTTGTTAACGGGATTCTTCGCCAAAACGCTGGCGGACTCCTTGATCTTGGCCTTTTTCATGACGTTGGTGCTGGGGTTGGCCGAGAGCGTGAGTGTGCAATCCATGACGGTCACGATTCAATCACTCCGCGTCGAGTCGCCAACGTTGCGTTGGTTTCAAAAGTCATTGCTGAGGGAATTTCTGACCGCGGTCATGTTGGGCTTGGGTTGCTGCTTGTTGGTCGCCGTGCTCATCGTGGTCACTCATGGCATGGCCATGTCAGCGGCTGCGATTGGCCTGAGCATCGGGTTGACGGTGATTGTGGCCTGCTTGATCGGGATCAGCATTCCATCATTAATGCACGCTTTGCGGTTGGACCCCAAAATTGCTTCCGGTCCTATTACCTTGGCCCTGACGGATATCATGACGATCATGGTTTACTTTTCGTTGGCCGTGCTGCTTCTTTAGGAGAGGTAACAAGCACCCCATGGTTAAACGCTGCCGCCCCTTCACATTCGCGTAGACAGCAGCACGCGATGCGATAAAGTGAGGACAGGCAAGGGATGGCACTTTCAACAACGACCCAAGGATCTTTCTTCATGAACCAAAACTCTCCATCCTGGCGCGGGATTGTCTTGGCAGGCGGCAAAGGAACGCGGCTGGGCGAATTGACCAAAGTCACGAACAAGCATCTATTGCCCGTCGGTCCCAAGCCCATGGTTTACTATCCCATCGAAAAGTTAGTAGGCGCGGGCATCCGCGACGTGTTGCTCGTCTCTGGCACGGAGCACATGGGGGACTTCGTCGAGCTTTTAGGTTCGGGACGCCATTATGGTTGCTCACTCACCTATCGGGTCCAAGACGAGGCAGGAGGGATTGCCCAAGCTCTGGGGCTCGCGGAATTGTTTAGCCGCGACTGTCGGTCCGTGGTCATTTTAGGCGATAACATTTTCTATGATTCCCTGGTTCCGATCCTTCAAGCGGCATCGGCTCATCCCAATTGGGCATGGATTGCCCTCAAGGAAGTGCACGATCCGGGACGTTTTGGCGTTGCCGAGGTCAAGGGAAAGCAAATCATCGGCATAGAGGAAAAGCCGAAACAGCCCAAGAGCAATTATGCGGTCGTGGGCATTTACATCTATCCGCCAGATGTGTTTGAAGTCGTGAGGACCCTGAAACCGAGTTGGCGCGGCGAACTCGAGATCACCGATGTGAATCGCTATTATCTGGAGAACCAGCGACTTGGATACAGCTTGCTCTCAGGCTATTGGACCGATGCGGGCACGATGGAGTCCCTGGCCCTGGCCAACCAACTCGTTCTAGCACAAGCTCCCGCCAATGAAGGTTGAACAAGAGTGAGAGACTGGTTATCTGCCTCGGCGCCGTTCAGTTTATTGACCTGATGAAAGTGACTGGATAGACACTTCCAATTGTTGTGGAAGCGCATTAGACTTGAGTTCATGGAGCAGTGCATTTCAAGGACGACGTCGCCATCGAAGCGTCGCGATCCAATCCGTGTTCGATGGTTAACCATCCATTGCCATACCCAATCGAAGTGGCCATGGAACTACAACATGAGCCGGTGGTCTCTGAGGTAGCCTTGTTCACTTCGTTCTTCGAGAACCACTCTTTGCCGATGTGGCTCGTGGAACCGGAGTCGGGCCAGATCGTGGACGCTAATCCAGCCGCCGTGGATTTTTACGGCTATTCACGCGCTCATCTAAAATCCCTCAAAGTTCACAACATCAATCAATTGCCTCCCGGACAGGTGTCGGAGTACGTTCAGCAGGCTAAAAACTGCAAATTGAATTCCTTCATCTTTCCACATCGTCTGGCCAGCGGCGAAATCCGGCAAGTCGAGGTTCACTCCAGCCCGGTCACATCGGGAGAGAAAACCTTGCTCCTTTCCGTGCTGCACGACGTCACCGAGCGCAACCACGCGGTGAAAGCCCTCTTGGCCAGTGAAGCGCGCTTGAAACACCTGACGGATGCCGTTCCCGGGGCCGTTTACCAAATTCGCTGGACCCAAGGCGGCGGCAAACAGGTCGACTTCATGAGCCGAGGCGGTGAACAGCTTTTCGGTTTGGCCGTGACTGACATTGCGCTCGACCCCGAGTTGATCACCCAAATCATGTTCGACGAGGATCGGCACGCCTACCTGCGCAGCTTGCACAAGGCCGCGGAGAACATGCAGCCGTGGATGTTCGATTTTCGCATTCGTCATTCCAATGGCAAGGTCAAGTGGATTCGCGGATGCGCGACGCCATCGATGGACTCTAATACCTCTGACTTGATTTGGCATGGCTTGTTCATCGACGTGACCGAACAGAAGCAACTGGAGGATCAATTCCGCCATGCCCAGCGCATGGAGGCGGTCGGCATCCTGGCGGGGGGAGTTGCCCATGACTTCAACAATCTCCTGACGGCCATTGCCGGCTATTGCGACCTGTTGGTCGATGATGGTCATATTTCAAAGGCGGGTTTGGAATTAGTCGATGAAATCCGCAAGGCGGCTGAGCGTGCCACCTCTCTCACGCGGCAACTCTTGGCCTTTAGCCGCAAATCCGTGATTTCACCGAAACTCATGGACCTGAACACCGTGATTCGGGATATGCAACGGATGCTCTTGCGTTTGATCGGGGAAAACATCGATTTGCGGATCGAATTGGATCCCAAGCTCGACCGCATTCTGGCGGACCCAATGCAAATCGAACAGGTGGTCATGAACTTGGCTGTCAACGCGCGGGATGCGATGCCGCACGGCGGTGAACTATGGCTCCAAACCACAAACGTGCACAGAACGGAGCCGGTGAATTCGCGCGGTCAAGACTATCCGCCTGGTCATTATGTCCGCTTGAGGGTCTTGGATTCCGGCATCGGCATGGAACAAGAAGTGATCGAGCGGCTGTACGAACCATTCTTTACAACGAAAACAGGCAAGGGAACAGGACTTGGCATGGCCACGGTGGATGCCATCGTAAAAAAATCGGGCGGTTTAATCGAAGTGCAAAGCTCGCCGGGTGGCGGGACGCAGTTTCTCCTCGATTTCCCTAGCGCGGCAGCCTTTGACGGCCAGGTTCGACAGGAGGCGAGCCTCGCGTCCGCGCCGCTGGGAAACGAAACGATTCTGCTCGTCGAGGATCAAATGGAGGTCAGATCGCTGTGCGCACGCGTCCTGCAATTGGCGGGCTATCATGTGCTGGAGGTGGAAAACGGTCCAGAGGCCTTGGAAATATGTCAGCGCACCCAGGAAGCGATTGCCCTCCTCGTCACGGACGTCGTCATGCCCAAGATGAGCGGGCGCGAGCTGGCGGATCGAATGGTCCAGGAGCGGCCTGGACTGAAAGTGCTTTATATTTCGGGTTACAATGATGATGAATTATTGCAATATGGCGTGGAACGAGAAAGTCGCTACTTCCTGGCCAAGCCATTCACGACTCGATCCTTAATGGCGAAGGTCAGGGAGGTGCTGGATCAGCCTGCGTCTGCTTCCCCATGAAATGCACCATTTATGAAGCAGACTGATGTTCACTTGCTAGATCCGCCAACGCTCATGGATGATGTGCAAATGACGAAAAGGCTACTAGCGCAAGGCCGCACGGGGAACATCAGACTTCGATTTTGAATCCGGGTTCGGGAATATGGACATGGGGAATACTCTGTTCCTTAAGAGCCTCGGCCAAGGCCTCCGCGGAGCGGAGTTCGCCATGCACAAGAAATAAGCCTTTGGCACGCCCCGCGATGGGCAACAGTGCATTGAGCAAATCCTGATGGTCCGCGTGACTGGAAAGGCCAGGGAGCGGAACGACTTCAGCTTTGGGCTCAATCTCTCGATCCAGAATGCGCACAACGGGCCAACGCTTGACCAGTTTCCATCCCAGCGTGTGTTCGGCTTGATAACTGACGATTAAGACGCCATTTTTCGGATCGCCGACGTGGTGTTTCAAGTGATGGAGAATGCGGCCTGCCTCGCACATGCCGCTGGCCGCAATGATAATGCAGGGATCGAGCCTCTCGTTCAACGTCATGCTGTCGATGGCGCGCTGCAGATAGTAGACATTATTTCCACTGATCAAATCCGCGTCGGCTTCGAGCAAATCCATGGTTTCATCGTCGAAGCAATCTGAATGCATGGCATATACGTTGGTGGAAGCCAAGGCGAGCGGACTATCGACAAAAATCGACGTCGCCGGCACCGCGCCTTGCCGGATCAATCCTTGCAGATCATAGAGCAGGGACTGCGTTCGGCCCAAGCTAAACGCCGGGATCAAGACTTTCCCGCCTCGGCTCAGGATGCGCTTCACGGCAACGCCCAGGGCGTCAATGGACTTCTCAGGCGGTTCATGGAGTCGGCCGCCATACGTGGACTCGGTAATGACCCAATCGGCTTCCGGCAACGGCTCAGGATCGCGGAGGATCGGCATGCCGGGCCGACCCAGATCGCCGGTGAAGGTCACGGTGTGATGGGTGCCGTTGGCCGTAAAGCGCAAATGCGTGATGGCGGAACCGAGAATGTGCCCCGCATCGGTGAAGCGAACTTCAAGATCGTGTTCAGGATGAAAGGTCTGATGGTAGGGAATGGCTTGGCAGCGACGCAGCGTATTGCGAACGTCGATGGCGTTGTAGAGGGGCTGAATCGCTTGATCTTTGGGCTTCTTGCGATTTAAGAAGGCCGCGTCTTCCTCTTGAATCTTGGCGGAGTCCGCGAGCATGACGGCGATTAAATCCCTCGTGGCAGGCGTGCAATAGATGGGTCCGGCAAAACCCTGTTTAACCAGGTTGGGTAGATTCCCACAGTGGTCAATATGGGCATGGCTGAGGATCACGACGTCCACATCCTTGGGACGAAACGGAAAGGTCGTGTTCCTCTCCCGCGCCTCGGATCGGCGGCCTTGGTAGAGACCGCAATCGAGCAAGTAGTGCCGATTCCGGAAACGAATGTGATGCATGGAGCCAGTCACCGTGCGCGCGGCCCCATGAAAGGTGATGCACAGGTCGGAGGTGGCCATGATCTTTCTCATGCAAGGGCATCAAGGAGGGGAAAAGGGAATCTCCATCTTCGCACACCATCATTTGGAAGCAATCAAGAAATGGATGTGCGAGCCGTTCCTGTCGCAGAACGTGCGACACGAAACACTGCCGCGGTGAGTGCCGTCTTTTTCTGGACAGTTTATTCGTGAAGCGTGCTGGTCAAGATAGCATGTTAGTAATGGAAATCAAAGCCAAACGTTGCTCCATGCGTCCAGAAGGTGGAATCCTTGAAGACCGGTTGCGGCAAATGAGGGGCCAACGATCCCTCGGCTGGAGCGAGGAAATTCGGATTCAGCCGCGTATCGATGAGGTCGCCAGGCCGCAGGACGCTGGAGAGGAAGATCAAGCTATACCCCAGCGACACGTTCACGTGGTCGGCCAGTTCATAGGAGACCTTGAAGCCGATTTCCGGGGTGAAAATGAATTTATCTTGATTGTAGTTGCCGGTGCTGCTGGCTTGGGTCAGAAAGCCGCCTTGATAGATTTGCGGGAAGGTGACGCGATCCCAAATCATCGTGCCGCCGTCAATGCGGGCAGCCTGATGGCTCCAGCCCATGCCCAAGCGGCCTGTGATCGTGTATGAAAAACAACCGCGGCGCGAAACCAGGCGCGCCCCGACTTGGGCCGTGTAGATGTAATTGCGGGTGTCGAACGAATCCTGGAAAGCGAAGGTCGTGCCGGCGAGCTGAGCTGCGGGATCGTCCACATAAAGGGCTTCATAAATCGACAAGCCCTCGGTCAGATTGAAGTAGCGAAAACCAGCAAACCAGTCGATTCTCCCGTCCATGCCGCGCCGGTAATTGGAAATGGCATTCACTTCGACGCTTTGGAACCGACTCGGCATATCCACGATAATGCCGCCCCCCGTGGGGATGATGTTCGGATTGGTCGCGGAAGGGGGCGTCACGATCGGGCCTGAATCCGCCGTGCCGGTTAAAACGTTGAAGAAGGGTCTCGCCGTCAGCGTATCGGCTTGGCCGCCGGATTCGTAAAATCTGGATCGATTGAACAGCACCATGTAGGAACCATCAATCCCCAACGTTTCGGTGGGTTCGAACCAACTGCCAATGTGAAAGCGGAAACCTTGTTTCCACGGCAGAGAGACGTCTTCGCCGAACAAGACGCGCGTGTCAGGCTGATCCAGCCTTCCGAGCGAATCCACGTTGAAACTGGTGGTGACGATGGCCGGCATTTTCGCGGCCCGCATGCCCCAGACGAGGTACTCGGTGAATATCCAGGTGGGATCTTCCACATCGCCTGGAATCATGGCGCCTGTGGCCCAGAGATTCTCAACGTCGGGGAGGCTGATCGAGGGGATGGGAATCTCGAGCGTGGGGATGGTCGGAGCCGATTCGTAGCGCTCTTGATGAGGCATCAATTCGCTTCGAGGGACGACCTCTTGGACCGTGGTTTGTACCGGTGCAGAGGATTGCCCCATCGCTCGCGGCAGCTTCGAGCCGCGGGGGCGGACTCCGCCCGTGAGCGCCGGATCATAGACCGCATTTTCCACCGATGAAGCTGAGCCATCTTGATCCGATGTGGAAACGAAGTCGCCCTGACTCGTCCGGTCGACGTAGCGCTTGATGGGCGGCATAAGCGAAATCGAACGCTCCTCCGACCAGGCTTGCATGCAATAGCCGCTTAAAGTCAAGGCAATCAAGCAGCCCCGCGACAAACGATTCATCCGTTTCCCTCCCCTCATGGCCATGCATGTGCGCATCGCTCCCAATGGTGGGCCGTTGTCCTTATTGATCGGCCAAAACCGGGCGAAAGTGGGGACTTTTCTGGAAAGATCGATCATTCACAAGGTTGGGGTTATGCGAAGGGAACGCTTTGGGAAAAATAAAAAAACTGCGCGACTTGGGAAGCCGCGCAGTGGAGTCGATTCAGAAGATCGAGTTTCAGGCCTCCTACATCCAATAACGCGAAGCAATCAGATAGCGCCGGCTGGGGAGAGGCAGGATTTCTCCGAAATCGTAGCCCGAAGCAATGTCGCCCGCACTGAGTTGAATCCCTTGGACGATATTCGTGGTCGCCAGGCCGCCGCGCGTGCCCACGGAGGTGCGGCCATTGCCAAAACCGCGCGGTTGGAATTCGATGATATGGTAGACGCCGGGCCTGAGGTTGCCGAAAACGTAGTTGCCGTTGAAATCCGTGAGCACGGTATTGACCACGGCTTGGCCGTTTTCGTCCCGTCCGCGAAGCTGCACGATGACATTCTCGATCCCGATGTCGCCCGCGTCAAAGCGGCCGTTCACGTTGCGGTCGACGTAAACCCGACCCGTGATCAAGCTGCGATCGTTAATGGGCTGCTGGGCAAAGACATAACCCGTCGCGTTTTGACCCACGCCGAGGTTCAGATTGTTGACCACGTCGCCGCTCGGCTCGCCGCCGGCCGTGCCGATCGTGATCGACGTCGTGACGAAACCATTGTTCGGCGTGACGCTCAAGTTGTACGTTCCCGCCAAGACATTTTGAAATAGAAACGTGCCATTGCTGTTCGTCACGATGGTGCGGGTGAGGTTTTGACCATTGGCTTGCGTCCCCGCCAATTGCATCGTGATGTTCGACAAGGCAGGCTCGTCATTCTGTTTGACGCCATCACCGTTGGCATCTAGGAAGACCAGGCCCGACAGGCTGCTGCTCGCGGCCAGGCCAATGTCTTGTTCCGTGAGGGCGCCGCCCAGGACGCCGTCATTGGGAATGTTGATGTTCAGATTAGCCGACGTGACCAGGAAGCCCACGGGGGTGTTGATGGACAGGGTGTAATTGCCGGGGCCAATGTTTTCAAACTGGAAGGCGCCTGTGGCGGAAGAGACCCGAGCCGCAAACGCTCCCGTGGCGATATTCCGCAGAATGACGGTCACTCCGGATCGGCCCAGTTCGCCGGCGTCAAATTCACCATTGGCATTCAGGTCATTGAAAACCGAACCGGAAATGGTGATGCCCCGTTCGCCAAAGCGATAGTTCGTGGCATTGACCAAACCGGTAAGCACGATGTTGCTGATGACGTCGCCATCGACGATGCCGCCGGCCGTGCCTGCCCGCGTGATGCCCGTGGCGAAGTTGGCGGGCTGAATCTGCGTCAGCGTGTATGTGCCGGCCCGGAGATTGGTGAACGTGAAAATGCCATTGCTATTCGTGCTCACAGTCAGATCGACTTGATCGCCGTTGTTGGCCACTCCGGAGAGCTGCATGACGACGTTGGCAATGCCGATTTCTGTGGCTTGGCGGTTGCCATCGTTGTTCAGGTCGATGAAGACCACGCCGGTTAAGCTAACCAATTGAACCTGGATTTCTCCAAAGTTGTACCCGGTGGCTTGGACGTTGCTTCCCAGGCCGATATTCGTGATCACGTTGACGCCCGCCGTGCCGCCCGCGGTGCCGACGTTGACGGCACCATCATCGAAGTTGTTCGGTTGCGTTTGCGTCAAGCTGTAGGTGCCGGCCAGCAAGTCGTTGAAATGATAACTGCCATCTGCGGCCGTCGTGATCGTGCGCGTCACTTGTTGTCCGTTGGCTTGCAGGCCATTCAGGGTGATGGTGACTCCGCTAATGCCCGGTTCGCCCACGTTGCGAATGCCGTTGTTATTGAGGTCGATGTAAACGAACCCTGAGATGCGGCTCACCTGGGCCAAACCAATGTCTTGATTGATGATTTGGCCGCCCGCGACGCCGCTGTTCGTGATATTGACCGTCAAGGGGGATGGGCTGGAAGGCAAGAATCCCGTGGGATTGACCACGCTGATTTGGTAGTTGCCTGGAGCCAGGTCGTCAAAGAAATAATTGCCATTCACGTCGGTGATGAAGGGCGTGATGACGCCGGTGGCTGTGTTGCGGAGCTGCACGGTGACGCCGGTTCGACCCGATTCACCCAAGTCGCGCACGCCATTGGCATTCGTGTCATTGAAAATGTTGCCGGACACGCGGATGCCGAATTCCCCGAAGAGATAATCCGTGGCATTGACGTCGCCCGCCAGAACGATGTTGCTGATGACGTTGCCGTTGACCATGCCGCCTTCGGAGCCAGCCGTGGTGATGCCGTCAGGAAAGCCCGTGGGTTGGGTCTGAGCCAGCGAATAGGTGCCCGGGAGCAAATCGTTAAAGGAGAAGCTGCCATCGGCGCTGGTGGTCGTGGAGCGATTGACGGCCGCGCCGAAAATGTCGGTGCCCGTGATTTGAATGGTCACACCCGAGATGCCGGGTTCATTGGGTTGTCGGAAACCGTCCCGGTTTAAGTCGATGTAAACGCGCCCGGAAAGGCTGGAAACTTGATTTTGTAGTTCGCCAAAGAGATAACCCGTGGCTTGCGTTCCGGGTGTGATATGGATGCCGACAATGACGTTGGGTCCCGCGGTTCCCCCCGCAGAGCCAACGGTGATAATGCCATCAGCGAAACCGTTGGGTTGTGTTTGCGTGAGATTGTAGGTGCCCGCTAAAAGGCCGTTGAACTGGAAGCTGCCGTCGGCTCCCGTCGTGATGGTGCGGTTGATGAATTCGCTGTTGGCTTGCACGCCGGAGAGCAGCATGGTCACGCCAGCGATGCCAGCCTCGCCTGGGTCGCGGATGCCATTGTTGTTCGCATCGATGTAAACAGCGCCGCTTAGACTGCCCACCTGGCTGAGGCCAAAGTTTTGATTCGTGAGCACGCCGCCAGGCAAGCCGTTGTTCGTGATGTTCACGGTATAGGTCGAGGGAGTGGAAAAGCCCAAGGAGGGATTGGTATTCGAGGCGGTGACCGTGTAGTTGCCCGGAGCCAGTCCTGCAAAGCTGTATTGGCCGGATGCATCGGAAAGCGTCGGGAAGGTTTGGCTATTACTCGTATTGGTTAGGGTGATGAGAATGCCAGCGAATCCGGTTTCACCGCCATCCAAATTCCCATTGGCGTTAGCGTCATTGAATACGGTTCCACTCAACGTGATCCCTTGCTCGCCGAAGAGATAGTTGATGCCGTCTTGATCAGCGGTCAGGGTGATGTCGCTGAACGTATTGCTGCTGGGGGTTCCTCCAGCCGTGCCCACCGTCTCAAATGCAGTCAGAAACCCGCTGGGTTGCGTTTGGGTGAGCGTATAGGTGCCGGCCAGGAGATTGTTGAAATTCCACGAGCCATCGGAGCCGGTGGTGACGGATCGGTCGACGGCCCCATTGGCGTCGGTGCCGGTCAATTGAATGGTCACGCCGCTCAAGCCGGGTTCGCTGCTTTGCCGGATGCCATCGAAATTTTGATCGATGTAAACCATTCCGGACAAACTTGCTGGCATCTCGCGGGTTTCTAGATGTTCGAGGCTCAGTTTGACTGGCTTGGTGCGGAGACGTGAAGCACGTGATTGACGCATGCGGGATAATCCAGTTTGTCGCTTCATGGTGATGTTCTCGCACTCATGGGATAGTGGCAGCCAATATTCCAACACCGAGCGCACAACCACCTCGCCCGGTACGTTTTACCAGAATACCCTGTTTGACGTGGAAAGGCAGTAAAATGTTTCCTGGAAAGAACAGATTGCCTAACTGGCCAGGTAAATTGTGCAGATTTTAACGTGAATTTGTAGCTATCACTCTGATGGAGGGGGTAAGCGACGTGCCACCACGACCCATTCTTTGGGAGGTCCAGACTTGCGGTATCGATCGACCGGAACGTTTGCCACCACTACCCAGGGAAAGGGCAAGGTCGCCGCGTCCAGACCGCCATCAAAACAGAAAAGGCTGCCTTCGCGAGGCCATTCTTGAGGCCAAGCCACGGTGTTGATCGGGTATGGATAATGGAACGCAAATCGGTGGTGCACCCAATGAAGACTCGTGAGTGGTTCGTTTGCGGGCAGCTTTTCTCTTAACGGCGCGACCTCTTGAGCCATGTCGCGGCAAAGGTGGCTCAAACGTGGAATCATCAGGCCATTGTAAAGAATGGCCAAGAAGCAACCGAACAGCAAATGCGTTATCAGTGCGGTATGCGTTGGAAGTGAGCGGTTAATTGCAAAGGCCATGCCCAGAATCACCAAGGACATGATGCCAGCATGACCCAGGGTCATTTTGCCAAACGGTTCGCTCCATGGCGTAACTGCTATGACAAGAACCCCGACCGCTGTCAGGAGCAGAGTTGCCACGGCTCCCCAGCCCATCATGAATGGCACGTTGCTCAACCAATCATTGGAGGGTGCCCGTTTCCATAACGTTTCAATGCCAATGCCCACCAGGCAAGCCAGGCATGGATAGATGGGCATCAGATACCGAATCTCTCCGCCAGGGGCTAACCAACATGTCGGATAAGCCAACCCAATGCAACCGATCAAAAACCAAGCGGCACGCTTCGACAGGCCCATGCTTTGCCACAACCGTCGACTCAAAAAGAGGGGCAGCAAGAGCGATGCGGGAAAGAGGCTAAAGAAACTATCGATAGGAAATCGAAAGGCATGTCCCCAAAAGCTCTGCTGAAAGACATTGGAACGGATGGAGGCTTCGCTCAGGAAGAGGCGAACCATTTCGCTTGTGCCGACGTCCCACCAAAACGGCACCAGCCAAGATGCCAGGATCGCAACATAGACAAACAGGCCCCAGAGATGCGTCCATGAAAACAAAAACCGCCAATCTCGCTGCACTAACAGACAAAAGCCCACGCCAGCCATGAAGTAAACCGGCGCTTGCGGTCCTTTGGTCAACGTCGCCATGGCGGCCAGGCCGTAGCTTAATCCCCAGATGAGCCATTCAGACCAATTCCTGGAATAGCCCCAATGCCAAACCAGCAGCGCAGAAGATAAGAACATGGTGAAGATGGCATCGATCTGTGCGAGACGCCCCGAATGCAAGACGTCCAGCATGGTGGCGAAACTAATGCCGGCGGCCAAGGCTCCGTATGCACTGAGCCATTGTCTGCAATAACCATAAATCACCATGCAGGTCAGCAGAATGGCTAAAACGGAGGGCAAGCGAATCGTCCAACGGGATTCTTCGCCGAACAGTTGCGTTGAGAGGGCGATGGCCCAATATTGGATGGGTGGCTTGGTCAACCTGGGAATGCCTTGTTGTCGAGGCACGATCCAATCATCCGTTTGCACCATTTCACGGGCAATCAAAGCTCTGCGGGTTTCTTCGCCCACTAACGGCATGCGGTCTAAATTGACAAAAAAGGACGCAAGGACAAAGAGAATGAGCAACCACCAGGTCCATTCACGCCAGAACGGCGCATATCCATGGATGGGCGAGGTCATGGGACTAGATTCCAATCATCGTCCTGAATGTTCCAATTTTGCCCCAATAGCCTTCATCGACTAATCTGGGCCAAGGAAATTAATTCCTTTTCTTACCAAGCTCCTTGCAACCTCCGTCATGATTGCAAATCACCAAAAGGGCCCATTTCCCATGACTTATCAATTCCTAGTTTCTTCGTTCCTTGAAGTGGAGGTCAAATGTTTCGCGTGCGTTACAATAGACGTATGATGGTTAGGTTTGATGGAACGAAGGGCCTGCAGTGATTTGGCGGTCCGGAGCAATGACATGATCACTTGGCTGCGATGGTTTTATGGTATCTGCGTTGGGATTTTGATCCCCATCGGCTTGGGAGCATGGACTCAAGATGACCAAGCACAGTTCCGCCAGCAAATCCATTCTTTCCGAGAAGCGCGCGAGCAACTTTTGAAGGATCAGGGACAACGCGTCTTTTCCGTGGATTTGATGGAACTTGCGGATGTGCATTTCAAAAAGGCAGAAACGGCACTTCAACAGAATCGGCTGGACCAAGCCCTCTTGTCCCTGCATCGAGCCAGGTGGTATTTGCCCGCACTGCCACCCGTATGGCCGGAGCACGTCGACAAGGTCATTGGCCAATCGAAAATGATCCATGCTGCCGAGGTCAATGCTTGTCTTTTTCTTCCCGATGGCAAGACGCTGGTGACGGCGAGCGCCGATCAAACGATTGTCTTTTGGGAGTTGGCCACGGGTAAAGCGCTGCAGGTCCTGCGCGGCCATCAGGGGGAAATTCGTTGTTTGGCCTTGCGCCCTGATGGCCAGGAGTTGGCTTCAGGAGGTTCGGACGCCAACATCATTCTTTGGGATCTGACCACGAAGAAAATCCGCCGCCGCATCAGCGAACAACACAGCGGCTATTTGACGAGTTTAGCCTATAGCCCAGATGGCTCGAAATTGGTTTCGACAGGAGCCAACCAAGAGACGTTTCTTTGGGACCTGACCAAGGAATCCACTCCCACCCGAATCAGGAATATCAATGCCTTGGTCTATGCGGTGGCCTTTCGGCCCGATGGCAATCAGTTTGTAACCGCATCCGCGGACGGTATGTTGCAGTTTTGGACCCTGCGAGGCACGGCGGCCAAACAGCCGATTTCCATGCGCTTGCCTCTTTATGCCTTGGCCTTTAGTTCCGATGGTGAGTCACTGGCCGTGGCTGGTGATTTACGTGGTGAATCGCCGCGGAGCAGTCAGATCATGGTCCTGGCGGGCAATACCTCGGAAACGCGCTTCCGATTGACCGGTCATTCCGGTGGCATTCGTTCCTTGGCCTTCAGCCCGGACGGCAAAAAGCTCGCCAGCGGCGGCTCCAAGCAAGATCCCTCAGTCATTGTTTGGGACCTGGAAACCAGGCTGCCGCTGCGCAGTTATCAGGGGCATGCGGAAGAAGTTCGCGGGTTGGCCTTTTCTCCCGATCAACAATTTGTCGTTTCCGCCAGCGCCGATCAAACGATTCGCTTGTGGGATCGCAGTCAATTGAAACTGCCCGTGGACCTCAAAGGACATGACGGCCCCATTTGGTCCTTGGCCGTTCGTCGCGATGGCCGTCAGATCGTTTCCGCCAGCGCCGACCGTACGCTGCGGCTGTGGAACCCCGCCACCGGTAAGGAAGAACACACGTTGAAAGGGCACGACGCACCCGTGACGGTGGCCGCTTATCGACCCGATGGTCAACAATTGGCCTCTGGAGCGGGCGATAAAACCATTCGCCTTTGGAACCCTGCCGCGGCTTTGGAGGAGAACAAGCTGGAAGGCCACACGGCCCCGATCACGGCCCTGGTTTACTCTCCCGATGGCAAACGCTTGTTGTCCGGCGCTGCGGATCGCACAGTCAAAATATGGTCCATCGCCACGGGCAAAGCGGAAACCAACCTTGGACCGATGAGCACGGTGGTGACGTCCGTGGCTTGGTCCACGGATGGTTTGGAGGTTGCCGCGGCCGGTGGTGATTCGAAGGTGCATATATGGGACGCCACGACGGGCAAACTGCTCGCCACCGTGACCGCCATGGGCAGTCCGGTCAGCGCACTGGCGTGGCATGAAACCAACTTGGCCATTGCCACGGCGGACAGTCAAATCTTATTGGTCAACACGAAAAACATGGAAACCAAGCGAACGCTGCTCGGCCACCAAGGACCCGTCAGCTCTCTCGAATTCAGCCCCAATGGAAAGCACCTCATATCCGCGGGAAGTGATCGAACGATCCGTATTTGGGACGCCATGAGCGGTTCGGAACTGCGCGTGCTTCGAGGTCACGAGGATTGGGTTGCGTCAGCCATTTTCAGTCCAGATGGCAATCGCGTCTATTCGGCCGGTGTGGATCGTCTGATCAAGATATGGGACATCGGCAGCACGGACTGGCAACCGCGCTATGGCCATAGCCGTGCCATTCATTTTGTGGCCGCCAGTCCCAAGGGGCCATGGCTGGCCTCGGGGGGCGAGGAAGCCGTCATTCGCCTTTGGCACGCCGAAACCGGCAAGGAAGTACGCCTGTTGGAAGGCCACGCCGAGGGAGTGGTGGCGTTAGCTTTTAGTCCTGATGGCAAGCATTTGCTGTCATCCGGGAAAGATCAGCAGATCAAGCTGTGGGATCTGGAAACCGGCAAGGAAATCAGGGTTTTTCAGCCGTTCACACGGAGCCATCCGATTTTGCACTTTATCGAGGAGGGGCGGCAAGCCATCAGTTGGAGCGACCGGCAATTGCATCTTTGGGACGTGGATAAGGGAGCGCTGATCAAGTCATTCAAATTGATGGACCAACCTTGTTCGTGTCTCGCACTTTCTGCGGATGGCCAATTAGCCGCGGCCGCCTTCAACAACGAACTGAAATGGTTAAACCTTAAAACGGACAAACAAGAAGAACCTCAGATCATTGAAAATGCCAGCATCCGGGATGTGGCGGTGACCCCGGATGAAAAGTCGATCCTGTTAGCCGCCGTCGTGGACAAGAACTTAAAAGTCATGATCTGGGACATCGACAGCGGCAAGGTCGTGCGTTCCTGGGATGCGCACACGGATCCAGGAGATGGATTCGTGGGACTAACCTTGGAGAATTCGGGCAAGCGACTGCTGACTTACTCTTCGGATCGATCCGTCAAATGTTGGAACCTGGCAAATGGTAAGCTGCTGCGCGAATGGAACTTGGATCAGCCCGTCCATCATCTAACTTTTTTGCCTCACGGCAAGCAAGCAGCCACCGCTAACGGCAACGGGACAATCTATCTGCTGTCCCTGCCGGAGTGAGTTGGCATGGCAGCCCTGTCGAACGACACTAGATCGACACGATGCGCTGCTGCATCACGTCGAGAATGCCATGCGTCGTGATCCGCAACTCGGGGATAACGGACAAGGCCATAAAGGACAAGATGCCAAACGGCGATGGCAGGGGACAGCCCAGCGCGCTCGAAGCACGATGCAACTCTTCGAGATGTTCGCAAACCTGATGGGCCGGCTCATCCGTGAGCAATCCAGCCACGGGCAGTCGCAAGCGGGCCGCGAGATTCACCCCATCCACCACGACAAAGCCGCCTCCCATCTCCTCGAGGGCGCGAGTGGCGGCCAACATGGAAGCGGGATCGGTCCCCATGACGATCACGTTATGGGCGTCGTGTCCGACGGAGGTCGCCATGGCCCCGCGGCGCCGCAGACCGAAGCCACGAACAAACCCAAGGCCTAGCTTTCCGCTCTGTCCATGCCGTTCGATATTGGCCATGAGTTGAATGTCCACGGCGGGGTTGAATTGAAAGCACCCTTGAGCCTGCGGAATGTCATGGACCTCATGTCGAGTGATGATCTGTCCAGGAATGATGCCAATCACCGGGGCCTGCGTTGAACGCAATCGGCATACAAAATGTTCCTCAGAAAGCGGCGGCAGGTTGATGGTGTTCTGCCAGGTTTGAGACTTCGCGGCTCCCTGGCCCCAATAACGCCCTTCTTGGGCCACGCATTGACCATGCTTGAAAACCAGTTTCGGTGTGAAGCTTTGGAGATCCTTCACGACCCACAAATCAGCCCGATAACTCGGCGCTACGGCGCCTCGGTCGTGCAAACCGTAATGCCGGGCCGGGATCAAGCTCGCATGTCGCACCGCGCGCGCTGGGGGAACGCCGGCCTCGACAAGCTGCCGCAACAGCCGATCAAGATGACCATGTGCGACCAGATCATTTGGAAAAAGGTCATCACTGGCCAGGCACCAATCGCCAATTCGATCTTCCAGGATGAGCGGCATCAGATCATGGAGATTATGCTCGGCCGACCCTTCCCGAACCTGAATCATCATGCCCAATTCCGCTTTAGCTCGAGCCTCTTCGATCTGGCTTGATTCATGATCCGAACGCATGCCTGCTGCCACATAGGCCTGCAATTCACGACCTGAAAGCAGCGGCGCATGGCCATCCACGGCCCGGCGCAGATTCCATACCTTGACGACTTTATCCAGGACTTTGGCTTCACCGTGCAAAATGGCCGGGTAATTCATCATTTCCGCCAGGCCAAGGATTTCCGGTCGTTGCAGCAATATTTGGATGTCCTCGGCTTCGAGGAAGGCTCCGGACTCTTCCCATCGAGATGCTGGGACACACGACGATGCCATGAAGAACAAGTCCAAGGGCAAGTCCCGGCTGGCATCAATCAACAACTCGATCCCTTTCACCCCCATGACATTGGCGATTTCATGAGGATCAGCGATCAAAGTCAGCGTTCCCCTGGGGACGATCAGCCGGGCTAATTCCCCGGGCATCAATAAGGTGCTTTCAACGTGAATATGAGCGTCGATCAAGCCCGGAAGAACAAATTGCCCTGTTATGTCCCAAGTCTGGGTTGCATGCCATTCATAAGGACCGACTCCGGCGATGACGCCGTCGACCATGGCCACATTCGCGGGGCGGACCGTTTGCGTGAAGACGTCGACGACCTGTCCGCCTTTCAAGACAACGTCGGCGGGTTCTTGCCCCAATGCTACCCTGATTCGTCTGGCCAGTGTTGCGACGGTGACTGGGATGATGGTTTCCATGGACGTTTAACTCCCTAGGCGGCGTGATGCAAGAGTCGGGGAAAGTATACTCATGAACATTTCTTGTTGCAGTCGAATGAATGGACCGTTAAGATCAAATTATGGTTTCGCGGGAGTTTGTGGCGAGCTGTAACGGCTTACCCCAATTCAGCTTGAAAGAGCAAAGCTGCTTCCGCGAGTTGAGTATATATTGCAAAGTCCGTCACCATTGCTGTTCCTCAGCAGGGCTAGCGGGCCGGATAAAGGTTGAATCCTTGATGACCACTAACGGGTCGATCACGGTTTCACCTTTAGATGCTACCTTAACTCAAGTATGGCTTTGATTACCCAGATCGGCACATTGTGGTTTGCGTGTTTGATCCTCGGATGGATGGGCATGGCCGCCATTGACGAGTCAGCCCCTCCGCGATTGGACATGGACACGCCATTGACCATCAGGACGGAAAGATTGCTTTCGGTCCATGTGCCGTTCTGTGCCGACGCTTGTGAACGGGACCTCTCATGCCGCGGAAAGGCATCGATCAAACCTGATCAAAATCTGGAGGACTATCCAGATTTTTCTGTTTCAGGAGATGGAGGCTTTCGGTCCTGGTTCGTCCTTGATATAGGATTGTCGAGCGTGGAATCATCCTCCTAGTTCAAGGTTGTTCAAATCCGCCCACATTTCATACCTGCTGCGGGTCCGCAATTGGACGAATGGCACGTTCGTCGCGGACTTGGACTGAAAGGCAGGCCCCCTTCATGGAAACTTATTTAGCCGCCGGCCTCGCGTTCATGGTCGGGATGGTGATCGGCTTCATTGTCACCCGCTTGATGGAAAAGAATCGCCGCCTGGGGATTCAAAAACAAGGCGACATCCTCATCGCCCAATCCAAGAGAGACGCTGAAAACTTGCAGCGGCAAGCGGAAATCCGCGCCAAGGAATTGGAGCAGCAGGCTCGAGATGAAATTTTCAAGAAACGCGAAGAGTTCAACCAGGAAATCAATGCGGCGCGCGGCGAGTTGAGAGAGCAGGAACGCAAACTGGAAAATCGGGAGGAGTCCCTCGAGAAGCAACACCAACTTCTGCTCCGCAAAGAGCGCTCCCTGGAGCATACGCAGAAGAAACTCCTCGAACGGCGCGAACTGCTGCAGAAAAAGGCCAAGGAAATCGAGGAGCAAATTCAGGCACAAGCGCAAAAATTGCATGAAATCTCGGGCCTGAATCGCGACCAGGCCCAAGCGTTGCTCTTCCAGAGAATCGAAAATGAATTGGCCGCCGAGATCGGCACCCGATTGCAAAAGCACGAGGAACTCGTCAAATCCCGATCGGAAGAAAAAGCTCGCGAAGTCCTGGCGACAGCCATCCAACGCTATGCTTCAGGCCACACGGCCGAGACGACCGTCAGCACCGTGGACATCCCCACCGATGACATGAAAGGCCGCATCATTGGCCGCGAGGGCCGCAACATTCGCACCTTTGAAAAATGCACCGGCGTGGATGTCATCGTCGATGATACTCCCGGGGTGGTGGTCGTGAGTGCCTTTGACAATGTGCGCCGCGAAATCGCGAAAGTCTCGCTGCAAAAGTTGATTCAAGATGGCCGCATTCATCCCACGAGAATCGAGGAGATCGTCAACGAAACTCGGGAGGAAATGGAGAAGAACATCCTTGAGGTCGGCAAGGCGGCTGTCATGGATGCCAACATCGGCCACCTGCACGACAAACTGGTGCAGCTTCTTGGCCGCCTGAAGTTCCGCACCAGCTATAGCCAGAACGTTTTGCAACACAGCCTCGAGGTTTCCCATCTGTGCGGCTTAATGGCCGAGGAGTTGGGACTCGATGGCAAGTTGGCCCGGCGGTGTGGCTTGCTTCATGACATCGGCAAGGCCGCCGACCACGAGATGGAAGGAGGGCATCCACAAATTGGTGCTGAACTCGCCAAACGGTACGGTGAAAACAATCCTCACGTGCTGCACGCTATCATCGGCCATCACGACGACATTCGCATCGATCACATTTATACCGTCTTGGTCGCCTCGGCCGATGCCATCTCCGCCGCCAGACCCGGAGCACGCCGCGAAACCTTGGAAAAGTACGTCAAGCGGCTTGAGGAGTTGGAAGCCTTGGCTTCCGGCTTCCCTGGCGTCGATCAGGTCTATGCCATTCAAGCGGGGCGCGAGATTCGAGTCATCGCCGATTCCCAACGCCTGAACGACGCTGAAGCCACCAAGGTGTGCCGCGACATCGCCAAGGCTATCGAGGAACAATTGACCTATCCTGGCGAAATCAAAGTCACTGTCGTGCGGGAAACGCGGGCCGTCGATTTCGCTCGATAACGTTGATGGATTCTTGACCGTCCAAGGATCGTGGCATGGCCAACCTTCTCTTTGTGGGTGACATCGTCGGCGACCCGGGCATGAAAATCACCCGGCTGGCGATACCGCGGCTCCGGCAAACCCAAGCATTGAATGCCGTCGTCGTCAATGCCGAGAACGCCAGCGACGGCACCGGGTTGACTCCCAACCTGTATCGTCAATTGCGCCAGGCCGGCGTGGATGCCGTGACCCTTGGCGATCACATCTACAAAAAGCAAGAGATCATCAAGCTGCTGGCGGTTGAAACAGAACCCATTTGCAGACCGCTCAATTTTCCCGATGTGTCTCCTGGGAAAACGGTGGCGTGGGTTCCGCTTCCGGAGGGAAATAAACTAGCTGTGTTGTCGGTCATGGGACGCTCCTTCATGCGGCACGTGGACTGTCCCTTTGCCGCTCTCGACCAGGCCCTGGAGCAGCTTCATTCTCAGACCCGCCATATCCTGGTAGACGTGCACGCTGAAGCCACGGCCGACAAGATCATGCTGGGACGCTTCCTCGATGGCCGGGTCAGCGCCGTCATCGGCACCCATACCCACGTCGCCACCGCCGATGAGCAGATCCTTCCGGGCGGCACGGCGTACATCACCGACGTAGGCATGACCGGACCATATGATGGCGTTCTGGGGCGCCGCTATGACCGCGTCCTCCACACGAATCGGACCTTCGTGCCCACCTCGTTCGACGTGGCCACGGGGGACCCGCGACTGGCTGGCGTCATCATTGATCTCGACGACGACTCGGGCAAGGCCCGCTCCATCCGGCGCGTCATGATCCGTGAAGTTGACCTCTCAGCTTCTGCATGAAGCGAAGCTTCCTCGGGGCTCGATCTGAAAGGAGTGGTATTCCATGGCAGCGATGAACATTCAGTTTCTCGGACATGCCAGCTTCCTCTTGGATCATCCTTCCAGCGGCACTGTCCTCATCGACCCTTGGCTCAGCGGCAACCCGGTCTGCCCGTTCCGGCTCGAAGACATCCAAGCCGCTGACTTTGTTTGTGTCACCCATGGCCATCGCGACCATTTTGCCGATGCGATTCCCATTTGTTCGCGGACCGGCGCCAAGCTGATCGCCTCGGCTGAACTCTGCGGCTACGCGGCGCGGCACGGCATTGCCTACGATCAACAGAGCTATCCATTGAACATCGGCGGGACTTTCCGCAGCGGTGCATGGTCTGCCACCATGGTCCAGGCGATGCACACCTCCGCCATTCAGGGTCGGCAATTCTACGTCGACCGCACCCTCGAACCCGGCGGCGGCGCCACGGGATTCATCCTCAAGTTCGCCGAGGAGTTCACTCTGTATATCACGGGCGACACCGGCGTCTTCACCGACATGCAACTCTTCGCGGAATTGTATCGGCCCGACCTGGTGATCTTGCCCGTGGGCGGACGCTATACCATGGGGCCGCTCGAAGCCGCCAAGGCCCTGGCCATGATCCAGCCTCGTTGGGCCATCCCATGTCACTATTCTACCTTCGCCCATCACCAGGCGATCAACATGGATGACTTTGTCGAACGAACCAGACAAGGATCGCCCC
>JAANMY010000370.1_pt1 | contig 64165 bp, 61 predicted proteins | sample 7279691 | NCBI WGS metagenome assembly JAANMY01 (sample SAMN14094543, study PRJNA606508) | bioreactor metagenome | isolation source: A lab-scale SPAN reactor treating ammonium-rich wastewater day 388 | place: Ireland: Galway | collected 2018-02-07 | reverse complement strand
TCAACGTTGCGCTGGACCTTCGGTACGCAACCGTTCCGCCGCCGGTCGGGCCGGGCGTGGAGAGATTCACGACCACGTTGTTCCGCAAATCCGATATCGCCACGCGCCTTGGCGGCGTCGATAACCGCCGCCACCTCGCCCAGATCCGCCCGCAGGATCAGGTCCTTGACCGGGCCGATCGCCGCCGGGCGCATCGACAGCGTGCGCAGCCCGGCCCCGGCGAAGGCCAGCGCCTCCAGCGGGCGCCCGGCGTCCTCGCCGCAGAAACTCAGCGCAGCGCCGTTGTCGGCGCAGCGGCGGACGATCTTCTGGATGAAGGTGATGAAGGCCAGCGTCAGCGTGTCATAGCGCCGCCGCACCAGCTCGTTCTCGCGGTCGGCGGCATAGAAGAACTGTTTCAGGTCATTGCCGCCGATCGACACGAAATCGGCAAGCTGGAAGAATTTGTCGGGTGCGAAGGCCAGGCTCGGGGTTTCCAGCATCGCCCCGACTTCCAGCTTTTCGGGCAGCGGGTGGCCCAGATGCGCCTCGCGCTCGATCTCGCGCAGCAGCATGTCGCGCGCCTGGGTGAATTCGGCCATATCGGCGACCAGCGGGAACATCACCGTCAGCGGGCGCCCGGCCGCGGCCCGGATCAGGGCCTGCAACTGCATGCGCATCACGCCCTTCTTGTCGAGCCCGACGCGCACCGCCCGCCAGCCCATCGCGGGGTTTGGCTCCTCGGGCCGGTTCATGTAGGGCATCACCTTGTCCGAGCCGATATCCAGCGTGCGGAAGGCCACGCGCCGCCCGTCCGCCGCCTTGAGCACCCTTGCATAGAGCGCGGCGAGATCCGACCGGCGCGGCATCGAATTGCGCAGCAGGAACTGCAGTTCGGTGCGAAACAGCCCGACCCCGTCGGCGCCCGATCCCTTGAGCGAGGGCAGGTCGGCCATGATCCCGGCGTTCATGTGCAGCGACAAGCGGCTGCCGCAGCGCGCCACCGCCGGGCGGTCGCGCAGCGCCGCAAAGCGTTCGGCGGCGGCGGTCTGCATGACGATCTTGTCGCGGTAGGCGGCGGCCACGCTCTCGTCGGGGCGCAGATGCACCACGCCCTCGTCGCCGTCGATGATGATGGAATCGCCGTTCAGCGCCTCGGTGGTCACGCCGGCGCAATGCACCACCAGCGGGATCGCCAGCGCCCGGGCCACCACGGTCGCATGCGATCCGACCGAGCCCTCTTCCAGCACCACGCCCCTGAGCATCTTGCCGTATTCCAGCAATTCGCCGGGGCCGATGTTGCGCGCCACCAGAATCGGCCGGTCGGGCAGCACCGCGCCGGTATCGCGCCCCTGCCCGGTCAGGATGCGCAGCAGCCGGTTGGACAGGTCGTCCAGATCGTGCAGCCGGTCGCGCAGATAGGGGTCGGGCACCTGCTGCAGGCGGGCGCGGGCCTCGGATTGTTCCTTTTCCACCGCCGCCTCGGCGGACAGGCCGCTTTCGATGGATTGCTCCATCCGCCGCAGCCAGCCGCGCGAATTGGCGAACATGCGATAGGCCTCGAGGATCTCGCGGTGTTCCTTGTCGCTGGTGGCGGCGCTTTCCATCAGGTCATCGACCGACACCCTCAGCCGCGCCACCGCCGTGCGCATGCGTTCGCATTCGGCGACCGGATCGTCGTTGACCAGATTGGTCACCACCACCCGCGGTTCGTGCAGCCAGACCTGGCCCTCGGCGGTGCCGTCCTGGCCCGAGCCGCCGCGGATCATCACCGGGTGCTTGTGCGGGCGGGCGATCGTCGTGTCCTCGCTGGTAAAGGCGCCCAGTTCGGTCATCTCGGCCAGTACCATCGCCGTCACGTCGAGCGCATAGACCTCGTCGTCGGAAAAGGCGCGCGCTTCGCGCGATTGCACGACCAGCACGCCCAGTTTCTCGCCCAGCCGCTGGATCGGCACGCCGAGAAAGCTGGAATAGATTTCCTCGCCGGTCTCGGGCATGTAGCGAAAGCCGCGTTCGTTGGGGGCATCGGCGGTGTTCACCGCCGTGGCGCTGCGGGCGACGCGGCCCACCAGCCCCTCGCCCAGCCGCATCCGGGTGCGGTGCACCGATTCCGGCTTCAGCCCGCGCGTGGCGCACAGCTCCAGCGTCTCGCGGTCGCGGAACAGATAGATCGAGCACACGTCGGTCAGCATCGACTCGGCGATCAGGCCGACGATGCGGTCCAGCCGTTCCTGGCCCTGCCCGGGCTCTGCCAGCGTGTCGCGCAGGCGGCGCAGCAGACGGCGGCTTTCGCTTTCGCTACGATCCTGCATCGGGGCGGCTGTCCTGTTCCTGAAACGTCGAGCGACGGCTGGACCTTAGATCAACTTGGGGCAGAATGGAAACGGCATTGCGACGGCCAGGGGGGCCGCCGCGCCGCGCGCAGCATCTGCCGGATAAGCAGGCGTCGGCACCGCCGACTGCCTGCCCGCCGTCACGAGGCGGAATCGAGCGCGAAGGCGTCGTGCAGGGTCTGGACCGCCAGTTCCAGATATTTGCGGTCGATCAGCACGGAAATCTTGATCTCCGAGGTGGCGATGACCTTGATGTTGACGTTTTCGGCCGACAGCGCCTTGAACATCTTGGCGGCGACGCCCGCGTGGCTGCGCATGCCGATGCCGACGACCGAGACCTTGGACACATCGGTGTCGATGATCAGCTCGTCATAGCGGATCTTGCCGGCGGCGCGCGCCTCTTCCAGCGCCTTCTTGGCGCGGGCGACCTGATCGACCGGGCAGGAAAAGGTCATGTCGGTGACGGCGCCGGCATGGGCCTCGTCATAGTCCTTTTCGCTGATGTTCTGCACGATCATGTCCACATTGACCCCGGCATCCGCCAGCGGGCCAAAGATCGCCGCGGCGATGCCGGGCCGGTCCTCGATGGTGAAGAGGGTGATCTTGGCTTCGTCGCGCGAATGGGCGACGCCGGACACGACTTTCGATTCCATGATTTCCTCCTCGTCGCAGACCAGAGTCCCGGACGTTTCATCGGTTTCGTCAAACGAAGACAGCACCCGCAGCCGCACCTTGTAGCGCATCGCCAGTTCCACGGAACGGGTCTGCAGCACCTTGGCGCCCAGGCTGGCGAGTTCCAGCATTTCCTCGTAGCTGATCTTGCCCAGCTTGCGCGCTTTCGAGGTGATGCGCGGATCGGTGGTATAGACCCCGTCCACATCGGTATAGATGTCGCAGCGTTCCGCGTCGAAGGCCGCGGCAAAGGCCACGGCGGTGGTATCGCTGCCGCCCCGGCCCAGCGTGGTGATGCGGCCCTCGGGGCTGACGCCCTGGAACCCGGCGACCACCGCCACCTTCATGCCCTCGGCGAATTTGGTGTCGATATTGGTGCGCGGGATCGACACGAACCGCGCCGCGCCATGCGCCGAATTGGTGTTGATCGGCACCTGCCAGCCCTGCCAGCTCCGCGCCGGGGTGCCCATTTCCTGCAGGCGCAGCGCCAGCAATCCGGCGGTGACATTCTCGCCCGAGGCGACGACGGCATCGTATTCGCGCGCGTCATAGAACGGCGAGGTGTCGTTGACCCATTTGACCAGTTCGTTGGTCTTGCCCGACATGGCCGAGACGATGACGATCACGTCATAGCCGCGTTCGACCTCGCGTTTCACCTTTTCGGCGGCGTTGGCGATCCGCGCCAGATCGGCCACGGACGTCCCGCCGAATTTCATCACCAGGATCGGCATTCCACCCCCCGCGCTGCGCGCCCGCCACCCCTTGTGCGGCGCGCGCTTCTCTTACGCGCGGGTCGCGTCTGGTGCAAGGGTATGGAAAGCGGCGATTCCGGCGCCGTCCGGGGGGTGAAATCCGTCAGTTCGCCCGGGCCTTGCCCATGAAGGGCAGAGGCGCCACCGGCACGCCCTCGTCGATCAGCGCGCGCGCCTCGTCGGGGCGGGCCTCGCCCCAGATCGGCCGGTCGGGCACCTCGCCCAGGTGCATCGCCCGGGCTTCGGTAACGAAATCCTGACCGACGTAATCCGAGTTTTCCTCGACATGGCGGCGCAGCGCCGCCAGCTTTTCCTCGAGCGCGTTCGACGGGGTGGCGAGCGGCGTCGCCACCGGGTCGACGCTGGCCACCGAGGGCGCCATCAGCGCCTTGTCCACCCGCGGACTGCCGCACAGGGCGCAGGTCAGATGCCCCGCCTTCGCCAGCGTGTCAAAGGCCGAGGCCGAGGCGAACCAGCTCTCGAACCCATGTCCCTGATCGCATTTGAGGCTGTAGCGGATCATCGCCGTCCCGTTCGCTGCACCCTTGCAAAGATAGTCCCTGCGCGCGCCGCCGCAAGAGCGCCTAGCGCAGGCTGGCGCAGGGATCGGGGCGCGGCGCCGGGTCGGTTATCAGCCACAGATCCCAGGGCGCGGCGGCGCCCGGATCGTCCTCGGTCTGGCCCAGTGCCAGCACGCTGACCCCGGGCGCCGCCAGATCCAGCACCGCGGGCACGCCCTGATCGCGCCGCGCATGGCCCGATCCGGCGATCACCACCACCGGCCCGCCGGTATCGTGCAGCGCCTGCAACGCCGCCCGGGCCAGCGCCGCATCGCGCAGCCGCTGCGCCTCGACCATGCCGCCCATCATGCCCAGCGGCATCGCCTGGCAATGCGCGTCGAACTGCTCGGCGGCGCGCGCTGCCGCCTCGGCCTCGGGCAGGGGCTCGGTCAAGCCGAACCGCGCCGCCTCGGGGCCAAAGACCGCCGCCGCCCCCTCGGCAAAGGCGCGCCGGGCCTCGGCCCGGGGCACCCCGGCGCCGTAATGCCGCGCCGCCCCGGCAGCGGTGACGATGGGGAAATAGAGGGCGAAATCCGGCCAGCCCGACCCGGCCCAACCCAGCGCCGCGTCCAGGCGGGCGGGATCGCCGCGCGCCTCGGGCATCCGCGCTGCCTGATCCGCGGTCAGCATCTCCCAGACCACGGCGGCGGGCGCGATTGCGGCAATCGCCCGGGCCTGATTGAGGTGGTGCTGCGGGTTGTCATGCACCTCGCCCAGCACCACGACCTGCGCGGCAGGCAGGGAATCGAGCGCCTCTTCGGGGATCGGCTCTGCCCCGGCGGGCATGGCGACGAAAAGAATCAGGAATAGAGCATGTCTCATGCCAAAAGGGCGTAGACCCCCGGTGCGCGGGTGACAAGATCGCGCTTGAGCTTGGCTAGCGCCGCCGATTCGATCTGGCGGACCCGCTCTTTCGACAGCCCCAGTTCCACCCCCAAAGATTCCAGCGTGCGCGGCTCATCGCCCAGCTTGCGCGCCGCCACGATCACCCGCTCGCGCGGGTTCAGCCCGGCCATCGCCTCGGCCAGCCAGCCGCGCAGCACCCGGTTGTCCTGATCCTGCGCCACCCGCTCGCCCGCGCCCTCGCCCTCGTCCTCCAGCGTGTCGATCCATTCAAACCCGTCGTCCTCGCCCGAGGGTTTGGCGTTCAGCGACAGATCGCCGCCGGTCAGGCGCCCCTCCATCATCACCACATCGCCCAGCGGCACGCCCAGCCGCTCGGCGACTTTCTCGGTCAGCGCCGGGCCTTCCAGCACCGCGCCTTCCTCGCGCGCCTCGCGGATCAGTTCGGCCTGGACGCGGCGCAGGTTGAAGAACAGGGATTTCTGGCTGGTGGTCGATCCGGTCCGCACCATCGACCAGTTGCGCATGACGTAATCCTGCACCGAGGCCTTGATCCACCAGACCGCATAGGTCGAGAACCGCACGCCCCGGTCGGGATCGAACCGGTCGGCGGCCTTCATCAGCCCCAGCCCGGCCTCCTGGATCAGGTCGTTCATCGGCGCGCCATAGCGCCGGTATTTCGCCGCCATCGAGATCGCCAGCCGCATATAGGCCGTCACCAGCCGGTGCAGCGAGGCCTCGTCGCGCCGGTCGCGCCAGGCCCGGGCCAGCCGCTGTTCGGTTTCGGCGTCGAGAAGCTCGGCGCGCATCGCCTTGCGCGCCATGAGGCCGGTTCCCGCGATGTCGAGCGCCATGTCTCTTCTCCCGTGTTTCAAAGGAATACGCGCGAACCCCCTTCGCGGTTCAACGATTCATCGGAAAAAGGCATTGATCGGCGCACAATTGCTGATTTGCCGCCCGGGCCGGGTGCGGGCATGCTGCAGCGGCACCCCAGGAGAGACCGATGACCTACGACCTCTGCATCGCCGACCGTGGCTATTCCTCGTGGTCGCTGCGCGGCTGGCTGCTGTTCGCCGCCTTTGGCCTGCAGCCGCGCCTGACCGTGGCCCGCCTTTACGAACCGGCCTTTGCCGAAACGCTCAAGACCTTCTTCCCGGCCCGCACCGTGCCCGCCCTGCGCCTGCCCGAAGGCGTGGTGATCGCCGAATCGCTGGCCATCGCCGAGGAACTCGCCACCCGCCACCCCGAGGCCGGGCATTGGCCGACCGACCCCAAGGCCCGCGCCATCGCCCGGGCGCTGGCGGCGGAAATGCACGCCGGGTTCACCGCGCTGCGCAGCCATTGCCCGATGAACCTGCGCCTGTCCTATACCGGCTGCGAGCCGCCGCAGGCCGTGCTCGACGATCTGGCGCGGCTGGAAACCCTCTGGGCCTGGGCACGGGCGGAAACCGGCGCCAGCGGGCCATGGCTGTGCGGTGAATATTCGGTGGCGGATGCGTTCTTTGCCCCGGTCGCCGCCCGGGTCGCCGGGTATGCGCTGCCGGTCTCGCCCGCGGCGCAGGCCTATGTCGAGGCCCATCTGGCGCATCCGGCCTTTCGCCGCTGGCGCGCCATGGGGCTGGTCGACGGGCCGGACCAGTCGTTCTATGACCGGCCCTGGCCGCGCCGCGCCTGGCCCGGCCCGGCCCCCCTGCCCGCCGAGGCCTGCGACGGGCCTGCGATCAACGCCGCCTGCCCCTATTCGGGCAAGCCGGTCACGCATTTCCTGCGTGTCCGGGGTCAGGTGATCGGTTTCTGCAACGCCTTTTGCCGCGACAAGACCCTCGCCGACCCCGAGGCCTGGCCGCAGGCCATGGCGCTACTGCAGCCGTGACAGCGCCCAGCGCGCCGCATCGGCCACCGCTTGATCGGGATCGTCCAGCAAGGCCCGTGCCGCCCCGGCCAGCCGGGGCGTGCCGGAATTGCCGATGGCATAGAGGACATTGCGCACAAAGCGGTCGCGCCCGATCCGCTTGACCGGCGAGCCGGAAAACAGCGCGCGGAACCCGGCATCGTCCAGCGCCGCCAGGGTTTCCAGCGGCGGCGCCACCAGGTCGGCGCGCGCGGCGTATTTCACCTCGCGCGCCTCGGCGGCGAATTTGTTCCAGGGGCAGGCGGCCAGGCAATCGTCGCAGCCATAGATCCGGTTGCCCAGGAGCGGGCGCAGCGCCTCGTCCACCGGGCCCTTGTGCTCGATGGTGAGATAGGAAATGCAGCGGCGCGCATCCAGTTGATAGGGCGCGGGAAAGGCCTGGGTCGGGCAGGCGGTCAGGCAGGCGGTGCAGGCGCCGCAGGCATCGCGGCCCGGCGCGTCCGGTTCCAGCGCCAGCGTGGTGAAGATCGCCCCCAGAAAGAACCAGTTGCCCAGATCGCGGCTCAACAGGTTGGTGTGCTTGCCCTGCCAGCCCAGCCCGGCCGCCGCCGCCAGCGGTTTTTCCATCACCGGCGCGGTATCGACAAACACCTTGATTTCCGGTGGCTTTGCCACCGAGTGCGCGGCGGCCGCATCCTCTGGAGGCGACGAGAGCGGCACCCGGTGCACTCTCTGCTCCCGCGCGCCCTCGTCGATCAGCCAGCGCCCCAGCCGCTTCAGCCGCGCCTTGACCACGTCATGATAATCGCGGTTCCGGGCATAGACCGAAATCGCCCCGGCCTCGCGCCGCGCCACCGCCGCCATCGGGTCGTCGTCAGGGGTATAGACCTCGGCCAGCATCACCACCGACCGCGCCTCGGGCCAGAGCGCCGCCGGATCGCCCCGCCAGTGCATCCGCTCGCCCATCCAGCCCATCTGGCCGTGCCGCCCCGCGGCCACGAAAGCCGCCAGCCGCGCCGCCAGTTCCGGCACCGCATCCGGGCGCGTCACGCCGATGGCGGAAAACCCCTCGGCCCGCGCCTGCGCCTGCAAGGCCGCCTTCAGCCCCTGCATCTTTGCTCGCCAAATATCCCGGGGGTAGCGCGCAGCGCGCAGGGGGCAGCGCCCCCTGAGCGGCGCGAGGGGGCTCGATGCCCCCGAGCGCCGCCCCTCGCCGCCTCAGAAATCGAGATCGGCATAGCGGCGGGGCGGCGGGAAGCCGGGCACCTGATCGGTCAGCAGCGGCCGGAACGCCGGGCGCGACTTGATCGTCGCATACCAGGCCTTGACGGCGGGCGAGCGGTCCCAGTCCACATCCGAGATGTAATCGAGGCACGACAGATGCGCGGCGGCGGCGAAATCGGCCAGCGACATGGCGTTGCCGGCGATCCAGCGGCGGTGCTCCAGCAGCCAGCTCATGTAATCGAGGTGATACTTGATCCGCGTCGAGCCCAGCTTGATCTTCTGCGAATCCGGATAGCCCATGCCCATGATCTTCTTGTTCACCCGCTCATAGAGCAGATTCGCCGTCACTTCCTCGTGGAACTTGTCGTCGAACCAGGCGCAGAGGCGGCGCACCTCATAGCGGCCCGCCGGATCGTCGGGCATCAGCGGGGGCGTCGGATGCACCTCGTCGAGGAATTCGCAGATCGCCTGGCTTTCCGACAGCAGCCGCCCCTCATAGCGCAGGATCGGTACCTTGCCGGCCGGATTGAGGCGCAGGAATTCGGTCCCGCCCTCCCAATAGCGTTCCTCCTTCAGCGTGAAGGGGATGCGCTTTTCCGCCAGCGTCAGGCGCACCTTGCGGCAGAACGGCGACAGCGGAACGTGATGAAGGAGGTGGACAGGCGGCTGCATGGCGGCTTTTCGTTGGCTTGTGCCCTCAATGGCACGGCCGGGGGCGCAAATTCAACCGCCGAAACAGGCCGAACGGTCGTCACGGGCGATGGTGGCCGCCCCGTCGGCGATGGAACTGGCCCGGCGGCGCATGAAATCGCTGGGCCGCCCGGCGTCGCGGCTTTGCGGCGCGGGCAGGACCGAGGCCAGCAGCGCCGCCTGCCGCGCGCTGAGCTGGCCGGCATCCACGGCGAAATAGCGTTGCGCCGCCGCCTGCACGCCAAAGATCCCCTCGTCGAATTCGGCCATGTTCAGATAGACCTCGAGGATGCGCTCCTTGGGCCACAGGATTTCCACCACCGGGGTCAGCAGCGCCTCCAGCACCTTTCGCAGCCAGGTGCGGCCGTGCCACAGGAAGGTGTTCTTGACCACCTGCTGCGTCAGCGTCGAGGCGCCGCGCGCCCCGCCCTCGGCCAGCGCCTCGCGGATCGCCCCCATGTCAAAGCCCCAGTGGCGGCAGAAATTCACATCCTCGGCAGCGACGACCGACCGCGCCATGACCGGGGCGATGGCGTCGAAATCCACCCATTGCCGCGTCACCCCGCCCAGCCGCCGCGATTCGCCCCAGATATAGAAACCGCCCGGCGGATCGACGAACCGGTACAGCGCCACCCAGGCCACCAGCAGCACCGCCAGCCCGACCAGCCCCAGCAGCGCCCAGCGCAGCAGGCGCCGGATCAGCGCCGCCGCCCGGTCCAACGGGCGCGGGGCCCTTTTCTTCTTGCTGCTCGCGCGTGCCATGCGCGCAGTTAACGGACTGCGGCCCCCGGCATCAAGTCTTGCGTTTGGCCGCAAAGGCCGCCGGGATGCAATGGACGTTTCCGCTGCACCTGTTAAGTTTCGCCGCAACCGCCCCTGCCAATGGACCCACGCCCATGATGACCCTGCACCACAGCCCGACCTCGCCCTATGTGCGCAAGGTGATGATCCTGCTGCACGAGACCGACCTGCTGGGTCAGGTGCGCCTCTCGGCCTCGGCCGGTTCGCCGGTCGATGTCGGCACCATGCCGGTCGGCGCCAATCCGCTGGGCAAGATCCCGGCGCTGGAGCGCGACGACGGCTGTACGCTCTATGACAGCCGGGTGATCTGCCAGTTCCTCGCCGCGCAGGCGACGCAGGGACCGGCGCTCTATCCCGCCGCCCCCGCCCTGTGGGAGGTGCTGACGCTGGAGGCCACCGCCGACGGCATCCTCGATGCGGCGATCCTGATGCGCTATGAAACCGCCCTGCGCCCGGCCGAGCAGCAATTCGCCCCCTGGATCGAGGGCCAGTGGCAAAAGATCGCCCGCAGCCTGCAGGCGCTCGAATCGCGCTGGATGGCGCATCTGGAGGGGCCGCTGACCATGGGCACCATCGCCACCGCCTGCGCGCTGGCCTATCTCGACCTGCGCCACGACGCCCGCAACTGGCGCGCCGCCCACCCGGCGCTGGCCGAATGGTACGCCCGTTTCGCCGCGCGTCCGTCGATGCAGGCCACGCTGCCCGCCTGACATCATGGCGCTGACCACCCTGCCCCCCGGCGATTTCCTCGCCGCCTGGGGCTTTCTGGCGCTCAACGTGCTGACGCCGGGGCCCAATGTGCTGAACACCATCGCGCTGGCGATCGGCTCGGGGCGGCGCGCGGCGCTGGGGGCCGCGCTGGGCACCGGGCTGGCGATCACCCTGTGGTGCACCGGCATGATCCTGGGCGTCGCGGCGCTGCTGGCGGCGGTTCCGGCGGCGCGCACAGCGATGACGCTGCTGGCGGTCGGGCTGCTGATCTGGTTCGCCAGCCGCTATCTGCGCCGCGCCGCCGCCGGATTCGCCGCGCGGCGCCGCGGCGAGCCGCTGGCGCCCGAGGCCCGGCGCGGCATGCGGCTGCGCGACGGGATGCTGCGGGCCATGTCGATCATGATGATGAACCCCAAGGCGCTGACCACCTGGCTGACGATGACGGCGGTGTTCCCGGTGGCGCGCGCCGGGGCGGTCGATGTGACGGTGCTGTGCCTTGGCGCCTGCGTGGTCGCCGGGGCGATTCACGCGGGCTATGCGCTGGCGTTTTCGACCCCTGCCGCCGCGCGCGGCTTCCTGCGTGCCGCACCCTGGATCAACCTCGGCGTCGGCCTGTTCTTTGGCGCCTTTGCCGCAACCCTTGCCCGATCGCTTTTGCCGCATATCTGAGCCGGACACGAGCGTTCAGCCGCTGCGCCCGACACGGCGCAAGGTGCGGCATGATTACCCAGATAAGCGGCTGGACGGATGTTCAAATCGCCGTTAAACAGCCGCCTTGGAGGCTGCAGGGCACTGCGGCTCTTTCGGCGTATCCGCCGAACCCATGACCTTGAAATGGAGAATGCTCGTGTCCCACGCAGACGACAACGCAGGCACTCGCCGGGATTTTCTGTACTATGCGACGGCCGGTGCCGGTGTCGTTGCAACCGGCGCAGCCGTCTGGCCGCTGGTGAACCAGATGAATCCCTCGGCGGATGTGCAGGCCCTGTCCTCGATCTTTGTCGATGTCAGCGGCGTTGCCGTCGGCACCCAGTTGACCGTCAACTTCCTGGGCAAGCCGGTGTTCATCCGCCGCCGCACCCCCGAAGAGATCGAGGCCGCGCGCGCCGTGGCGCTGGGCGATCTGCCCGACACCGCCTCGCAGAACCCCAACAAGCCGAACACCGATGCCGAGGACGTCAACCGCTCGCTCGATGACGCCGGTGAATGGCTGGTGATGACCGGCGTGTGCACCCATCTGGGCTGCGTGCCGCTGGGCAACGGCTCGGGCGATTTCGGCGGCTGGTTCTGCCCCTGCCACGGCTCGCATTACGATACGGCGGGTCGCATCCGCCGCGGCCCGGCGCCGCAGAACCTGCATATCCCCCTCGTCCGCTTCGTGGACGAGAACACCATCCAGCTCGGCTAAGGGAGACAGGCATGTCCGGCATTCCCCACGACCATTACGAGCCCAAGACCGGCATCGAGAAATGGCTTCACCGTCGCCTGCCGATCGTCGGGCTCGTCTATGACACCCTGATGATCCCCACCCCCAAGAACCTGAACTGGTGGTGGATCTGGGGCATCGTCCTCGCATTCTGCCTGGTGCTGCAGATCATCACCGGCATCGTTCTGGTGATGCATTACACGCCGCATGCCGACATGGCCTTTGCCTCGGTCGAGCATATCATGCGCGACGTGAACGGCGGCTACATGCTGCGCTATCTGCACGCCAACGGCGCCTCGCTGTTCTTCTTTGCCGTCTATATCCACATCTTCCGCGGCCTCTATTACGGCAGCTACAAGGCGCCGCGCGAAGTGACCTGGATCATCGGCATGCTGATCTATCTGTTGATGATGGCCACCGGCTTCATGGGCTATGTGCTGCCCTGGGGGCAGATGTCGTTCTGGGGCGCCACGGTGATCACCGGCCTGTTCGGCGCGATCCCCGGCATCGGCGAGCCGATCCAGACCTGGCTCCTGGGCGGGCCGGCGGTCGGCAATGCGACGCTGAACCGCTTCTTCTCGCTGCATTATCTGCTGCCCTTCGTCATCGCCGGCCTGGTGATCCTGCATGTCTGGGCCTTCCACCACACCGGCAACAACAACCCGTCGGGTGTCGAGGTGCGTCGCGGATCGAAGGAAGAGGCCGAAAAGGACACGCTGCCCTTCTGGCCCTATTTCGTCATCAAGGATCTCTTCGCGCTGGTCGTCGTGCTGCTGGTGTTCTGGGCCATCGTCGGCTTCATGCCCAACTTCCTCGGCCACCCCGACAACTATGTCCCGGCCAACCCGCTGGTGACGCCCGCCCATATCGTGCCGGAATGGTACTACCTGCCGTTCTACGCGATCCTGCGCGCCTTTACCGCCGATGTCTGGGTGGTGATCGCCGCCAACTGGCTGTCCTTCGGCATCATCGACGCCAAGTTCTTTGGCGTGCTGGCGATGTTCGGCGCGATCGGCGTCATGGCGCTGACCCCCTGGCTCGACACGTCGTCGGTGCGCTCGGGTCGTCACCGCCCGATGTTCAAGTCGTTCTTCTGGCTGCTGGCGGTCGATTTCGTCGTGCTGATGTGGGCCGGTGCCATGCCCGCCGAGGGGATCTATACCAACATCGCCCTGATCGGTTCGGCCTATTGGTTCGCGTATTTCCTGGTCATCCTGCCGCTTCTGGGCGTGCTGGAGCGGCCGACGACCCCGCCCGCGACCATCGAGCAGGATTTCAAGGCCAACGTGAAAGCGCATGCCAAGAAATCCGGCCCGGCGCCCGAGCAGATCCCGGCCGAGTGAACGCAAGGAAGAGAGTAAGATCATGATCAGGAAACTTGCCCTTTCGGCGATGACCGTTCTGGCGCTGGGCACCGCCCCGGCGCTGGCGGCGGGCGATGGCGGGCACATCACCGACTTCGCCTTTCCCTTCGAAGGCCCGTTCGGCACCTATGACCGGGATCAGCTTCAGCGCGGCCTGCAGGTCTATACCGAGGTCTGCGCGGCCTGCCACGGCCTGGAGCTGGTCGCCTTCCGCTCGCTGACGGCGGAAACCGGCCCCGGGCTGGACGACGACACGATGCGCGCCTATGCGGCCACCTTTGAGGTCGCCGATGGCGCGGGCGGCTTCCGCGCGGCCGGTGGCCCCGACCATTTCCCCGGCTCGAACCTGGAAAACGCGCCCGACCTCAGCCTGATGGCCAAGGCCCGCGCCGGGTTCCACGGCCCCTATGGCCTGGGCATCAACCAGTTGCTGCACGGGATCGGCGGGCCGGAATACATCGCCTCGTTCCTCACCGGCTTTACCGGGGAAGAGACCGAACAGGGCGGCGCCGTGTTCTATGAAAACGAGGCCTTTGGCGGCAATGTCGCCATGCCGCCGATCCTGAGCGACGATCTGGTCGAATATTCGGACGGCACCGTCGCCACCGAGGAACAGATGGCCGTCGATGTCGCGGCCTTCCTGATGTGGGCCGCCGAGCCGAAACTGGTCGAGCGCAAGCTGTGGGGATTCATCGGCGTCATCTTCCTGACGCTGCTGGCCTCGCTGCTGTACCTGACCAACAAGCGCCTCTGGGCGCCGATCAAGCACGCCGCCAAGCACGGCTGAGGCCGCGCCGGTCACAGCCCCGTGAAACGCGCCCCGCCGGGGCGCGTTTTGCTTTGTCCGGGTCTGGAAACCGCGCAAACCCCCGGCTAGGTTTCCAAAAACCCGGAGCCGCCTGCATGATCCGTCTTGCCCTCGCCGTCCTGCTTGCCCTGCCCCTGCCCGCCGCCGCGCAATGGGTCGCGGTCGGGCGCTGGGGCAGCGAGGCGAATTTCCGCTATGTGTCACCGGGCACCTGGATGGTGCTGAACGACGCAGGCACCACCACCATCACCGCCGAGGGCGACAACCATTCCGGCCGTATCGAATTGTGGTGCAACGCCGAGGCCCCGGCGGGCCGCCTGCGCTTTTCGGGCTATTACGGCGAGGCCCTGACCCGGGCCGACAGCGAAGCGGTGCGGCTGGTGATCGACGGCCAGAGCTTTGAGCGCAGGCTCGCCTATCAGCCGCTCGCCCGCGAATGGCTGGCGACCGGGGTGCTGGACAGCGCCCTGCTCGATGCTTTCGCCTGGGGTTCGCGGCTGGAACTGCTGAACGCCGCGGGCGAGCGCGTCACCGCCTATGCGCTCAACGGCTCGGGCGCCGCGCGCGAGGCGCTGCGCCGGGGCTGCCGCCTTTAACCCAGATAGGCCGCCAGCGCCGGGGGCGGATCGGCCAGCAGCGCCGCGGTGGGCGCGGGCGGCGCCGCGGTGCCATCAGCCACCACCAGCGTCAGGTCGCACAGGCGCCGCGCATCGGCCGGATCATGGGTAATCATCAGCAGGGTGGCGCCGGTCTGCGCCACGATCCGCCCGACCAGATCCAGCATCTGCGCCTTCAGCGCCGGGCCCAGCGCGGCAAAGGGCTCGTCCAGCAGCAACAGCGGGCGGGCGCGCAACAGCACCCGCGCCAGCCCGGCCCGGCCGATCTGCCCGCCCGACAATTGCCCGGGCCTGCGCGCCTCAAGCCCGTCCAGCCCGGTATCGCGCAGCGCCTGCATCACCGCCGCGCGCTGGCCGGGGTTCAGCCGCAGCCCGGGACTGACCCCCAGCGCGACATTGTCGAAAACGCTCAGATGCGGCAGCAGGTTGTGATCCTGAAACAGCAGGCTCAGCGGCCGCCTGGCCGGGTCCAGCCCGTCGATGCGCGCGCCCTGCCAGCGGATTTCCCCCCGCGCCAGCGGCACAAAACCGGCGATGGCGCCCAGCAGCGTCGATTTCCCGGCGCCCGAGGGGCCCATCACCGCCACCCGCGCGCCCTGCGGCACCCGCAGATCCGCCGCCAACCGAAAGCTGCCCTGCGTGATCTCTATCCCGTCAAGTTCCAGCATCGCGCCCTCCGACCAGCCGTTCCACCACCACGAACGCCCCCAGCGACAAGAGCAGCAGCAGCACCGCCGCCCCCGCCGCATCGCCGCTGCGGTAAGCCCCCATCAGCCGGTGCATCTGCATCGGCAGGGTCTCGCTGCCGGTCTGCGCGAACAGCACGATAACCCCCAGATCGCCCAGCGACAGCGCCGCCCCCAGCCCCAGCGCAAACCCCGCCGGGCGCCGCAGTCGTGGCCAGAGCACCAGCCGCCAATGCGCCGCCGCCGTGAGACCCAGCGCCACCGACAGCCGGGCGAAATCCGCCTCGGCCCGCCGCGCCGCCGGAACCAGCGCCCGCAGCGCGAAGGGCAGCGCCATCGCCGCATTGACCAGCGCCGTCACCGGCAGCGCCAGCCGCGCCGGATCGATCCAGGGATTGACCATCACGAACAGCCCGGTGCCGATCACCAGCGGCGAGGCGACCAGCGCCGCCATGCCCACCGCCTCGGGCCATTTGCGCCGAAGCGAGGCCGCCGTCAGCGCGCCGGCCAGCAGCGCCAGCAACACCACCGACAGCGCCGCCACCAGCAGCGAACGCCCGGTCGCCCACCAGACCACCGCAGGCAGCCCCGGGACCTGCGGCAGCCCGCGCGCCACCACCAGCGCCAGCGGCGTCAGCAAGAACAGCGCCGCCAGCCCGATCGCCGCGGCATCGAGCCCCCTTGCCAGCCCGCCCGGTGCCACCGGCGCCGCGCGGTCCAGCCCGGCCATGCCGCCTTCGGGCAGGGTCAGCCGCGCCAGCGCCAGCAGCGCCAGCAGGCCGATCCCGGCCTGTACCGAGGCCAGCAGCGCCGCCCGCCCCAGATCGAAATCGAACCGGAACGCCTGATAGATCGCCAGTTCCAGCGTCGTCGCTCTCGGCCCGCCGCCCAGCGTCAGCGCCACCGCGAACGAGGTCAGGCAGATCAGGAACACCACCGCCAGCGCCCCCGGCACCACCCGCGCCAGCATCGGCGCCTCGATATGCCGGAACCGCGCCCAGCCGCCGAACCCCAGCGCCGCCGCCAGCCGCTGATGCTCGGCCGGGACACGCGCCCAGCCCTGCAGCAGCAGCCGCACGGAAAGTGGCAGGTTGAAGAACACATGCGCCAGCACCACGCCGTGCAGCCCATAGATGCTGACCCGCGGCAATCCGGCCAGCGCCAGCAGATCGTTGAGCACCCCGTTGCGCCCCAGTACCGCCAGCAGCCCGACCACCGCCACCAGCACCGGCAGGATGAACGGCGCCCCCATCAGCACGATCAGCGCGCGCCGCCCGGCAAACCGCCGCCGCGCCAGCGCCCGCGCCACCGGCAGGGCCAGCGCGACCGAGACCAGCGCCGACAGCGCCGCCTGCAACAGCGTGAACCTCAGCGCCGCCCAATCCGCCGCGCCCCAACCCGCGCCTGACCCGGCTCCGGCCCGCCAGAACACCGCCCCCAGCGCGCCCAGGTTCAGCCCGATCAGGACCGCCGCCCCCAGGACGGCGGCCCCGATCAGCGCGCGGGGGTCACTGCGCCAGCGCATCCCGCCACTCGGCCAGCGCCGCGTCGCGCAGCGCCTGCGCCTCGGTCGCGGACAGCAGCAGCGAGGTGTCGGGCCGGATCAGCGTGTCGAACCCCTCGGGCAGGCCGCCCTCGGGCGTCACGGCGGGATACATCCAGTTGGTTTCCGGGATCAGCGACTGGAACCCGTCCGACACCATGAAGCCCATGAACTGCGCCGCCAGATCCGGCTGATCGGTCCCGGCGATGATGCCCGCCACCTCGACCTGCAGGTAATGCCCTTCGGCAAAGGGCGCCGCCGCCTTGGTCGCATCGCCCTCGGCGATCAGGTGATAGGCGGGCGAGGTGGTATAGCTCAGCACCATGTCGGCCTCGCCCTCCAGAAACAGGCCGTAAGCCTCGGACCAGCCCGGCGTCACCGTCAGGATGCGCGGCGCCAGGCCCTGCCAGATCGCCGCCGACTGGTCGCCATAGGCCGCCTTGACCCACATCAGCAGCCCCAGCCCGGGCGTGGACGAACGCGGGTCCTGGATCACCACGCTCAGATCGCTGGCGATCAGCTCGGCAAAGCTGGCGGGCGGGGTGGCGACGCGGGTGGTGTCATAGACAAAGGCGAACCAGCCCCAGTCGAAGGGCAGGAAATCGGGGTCGTCCCAGGCCACCGGCAGGTCCAGCGCCGGGCTCAGCCCGTGCGGCGCGACCAGCCCGGCATCGCGGGCGGCGGCGGTCAGGTTGGTGTCGAGGCCCAGCACCACATCGGCCTCGGTCCGCGCGCCGGTCAGCATCAGCCGCGCCAGCATCGCCGCGCCGTCACCGGCCGATTCGAACACCAGATCGCAGCCGCAGGTCGCCTCGAAAGCGGCCTCGACCGCCGGGCCCGGGCCCCATTCGGCGATGAAACTGTCATAGGTCAGCACCCGCAATTCGGGTGTCTGGGCCGTGGCCACGATAGGGGTTGCCAGCGCGAAAACCGCAAGCAATCCCGTGGCAAGGGTCGGATTTTGCATAGTCTATCCTCCATTGCGACGGGCGGGGTCGGGGTGGAGGATCATCCTGTCACCTTCCCTCCGCCGGTCCTAACCGGTTCAGGTTCAACGGGTTCATGGTTTCCCACATCTCAGCCGACAGCGCCGGCACCCCGAGGTAGGGCGCAAGATAACGCTTTGCTCCGCCGCTGCAAGGGGGCAACATGGCCCCAGCAAGGGAGGCCATCATGCCCATCGCCATCACGCCCGACTTCCACGGCCAGACCGTCATTTCCACCTTCGAGATGACGCCCGGCACCTGCGCCGACGTGCTCGAGGCGCTGACGGATGCCTATGACAAGGTGATCCGCCATCAGCCCGGCTTTCTGGGCGGGGCGATCCATGTCAACGACGCCCAGACGCGGATTTCCACCTATTCGCGCTGGACGGAACGCCGCGATTTCCAGGCCATGCTGCGCACCCCGGAAATGCGCGAAAGGAACCGCGTCATCGCCGGCATGTGCGCGCGGTTCGAACCGGTGATGTACGAGGTTTCGGCGGTGTTCTGACCGCCCCTTCATCTTGCCGCAAATACTCACGGGGTTTCCAAAGGGGGGCGTGCCCCCCTTTGGCGAGGGAGCGCGAGGGGCGAGCAGCCCCTCGCCCGCCCCGGGCGCCCGCGGCCCGGTCTACCCCTGCGCGCCCGCAACCCCCTGATACCAGCGGCGGATCAGCGCGCGGTCTTCCTCTTCCATCCAGCTCAGATTGGCGGGCGGCATGGCATGCGCGCGCCCCGATTGCAGATAGACCAGCCGCGCCGCCCGGGCGACCTGCGCCTCGGTCTCCAGCATCAGCCCGCGCGGCGCCCAGTTGATCCCGGGATAGACCGGCTGCTCGGCATGGCACATCGAACAGCGCCCCATGACCACCTCATGCACCTGCGCGAATTCCTCGGCCTGGGCAAAGCGCGCCACGGCGGGCGGCAGGCTGGCGACATCCTCTTCGGGGCTGCGCGCCGGGGCGATGGACAGCCACATGATGACGATGAAGATCACCACCGTCACCGCCCAGGTCCAGGTCGGATTGCCGGTGCGCGCATGGTTCGAGTTGAAGTAATGCCGGATCGTCACCCCCATCAGGAACACCAGGCTGGCGATGATCCAGGTGTATTGGGTGCCGAAGGCCAGCGGATAATGGTTCGACAGCATCAGGAAGATGACCGGCAGCGTCAGGTAATTGTTATGCGTGCTGCGCTGCTTGGCGATCTTGCCGTATTTCGGATCGGGCCTGCGCCCGGCCTTCAGATCCGCCACGACGATCTTCTGGTTGGGGATGATCAGCATGAACACATTGGCCGACATGATCGTCGCCGTCCAGGCGCCCAGATGGATCATCGCCGCCCGGCCGCTGAACACCGAGGCATAGAAATACGCCATCGCCACCAGCACGGCGAAGAGGGCGATCATCACCAGCGTCTGGTTGGCGGCCACGAACAGCTTGCAGATCGTGTCATAGATCACCCAGCCGATCGCCAGCGAGGCCACCGACAGCGCGATCGCCTGCCAGGGCGCCAGATCCAGCACATTGGGGTCGATCAGATAGAATTCCGACCCCAGGTAATAGACCATCGCCATCAGCGCAAAGCCCGACAGCCAGGTGGCATAGCTTTCCCATTTGAACCACACCAGATGGTCGGGCATCGAGGCCGGGGCGACCAGATATTTCTGGATGTGATAGAACCCGCCGCCATGCACCTGCCATTCCTCGCCATCGGCGCCCGAGGCCAGGTTGCGATCCCGGTGCAGCCCCAGATCCAGCGCGATGAAATAGAACGACGAGCCGATCCAGGCGATGGCGGTGACGACGTGCAGCCAGCGCAGGGTGAATTCGGCCCAGGCGCCGATGATGGCGAGTTCGAACATCCCGGCCTCTCCTGATTGTTTCACCCAGGGTATACCCGGGCGGGTCTTTCTGTTAATCCGGCAAATCACCAAGGACTTTCAAGCGGGGCCTGAAAATGTCCTATGTCAACATGATCCGCATGTTCGTGCGTGTCTATGAATTGGGCAGCATGTCGGCCGCTGCCCGCGATCAGCGCACCTCGCCCGCCGTGGCCTCGGGGCGGATTTCCGAACTGGAAAAGCATCTGGGCGTGCGGCTGTTCAACCGCACCACGCGCAAGCTGCAACCGACCGAGAACGGCCGAATTTTCTATGAGGGTGCCCAGGGGATATTGCAGGCCATCGAGGACGCCGAATCCGCCGTTGCCGACGCCACGCAGAACCCGCGCGGCGTGCTGTTCGTCGCCGCGCCGCTGGGCGTGGGGCGGCGGTTTCTGGCCCCTTTCGTGCCGCCGTTCAAGGCCGCCTATCCGCTGATCGACCTGCGGCTGCGCCTCAGCGACCGGATCATCGATGTCACCGCCGAGGGGCTGGACGCCGTGCTGCATCTGGGCCGCCCCGACGACAGCGCGCTGAAGATGCGGGTGATCGCCGAATGCCCGCGCATCCTTTGCGCGGCGCCCGACTATGTGGCGCGGCGCGGCGATCCGGGCAATGGCGCGGCGTTGGTGCGCGACCGCCACGATTGTCTTAATCTGCGCTATCCCGGCGCCAAAGAGTTCCAATGGGCGCTGCAAACCCCGCTCGGCGTGCAGAAATACGACATTTCCGGCCCCTACGAATCCGATGACGGCGACGTGCTGACCGACTGGGCGCTATCGGGTCACGGGATCGTGTTGAAACCGGTGTTCGAGGTCGGCACTTACCTGAGGTCGGGTGCGCTGGTGCCGGTGGCGCAGGCCACGCCGCCGCTGCCCGTCACGCTGAGCCTGCTGACCCCGCACCGGCGGCTGCGCGATCCGAAGGTGCGGCTATTTGCCGATTTCATCGTCGGGCGCATCCGCGCCGACATGGCGGCGCAGGTCGAGGGGCTGGCGCTGCCGGACCTCGGGCAGGGGATGATGGATGCCGGCCAGCAAGGCGCTGCAAAGCGATGATATCTGCGTGATCGTCAATGCGAAATCCGGGCGAAACAGCCGCGACAGCGCCGCGATCGGGCGGGCCATGGCGGTGTTCGGCCCCGGCGCGGTGCTGCGCCACTGGTCGCCTGAGCGCGGGCTGGAGGACGAGGTGAAACGGGCCATCGCCGAGGGTTTCCCGGTCATCGTCGCCGCGGGGGGCGATGGCACGGTGATGGGCGTGGCGCAGGCGCTGGTCGGCAGCGGGGCCAGCCTCGGCGTGCTGCCGCTGGGCACCTTCAATTATTTCGCCCGCGGTCTGGGCCTGCCGCAAGACCCCGAGGCGGCGGCCCGGGCGATCCTGAACGGGCGCCCGCACCGCATCGCCGTCGGTGCCGTCAACGGGCAGGTGTTTCTCAACAATGCCTCGGTCGGCCTGTATCCGGCGGTGCTGCGCGCGCGGGAGGATATCTATCGCCGCTGGGGACGCTCGCGGCTGATGGCGCATTGGTCGCTGCTGCGCACGCTGGTGCGGTTTCAGCGCCCCTACCGGCTGACCCTGCGCAGCGAAACGGGCGAGGCTCGCAATATCCGCACGCCGCTGATCTTTGCCGCGCGCTCGGCCTATCAACTCGATTACTTCGGCCTCGATGGCGGCAAGGCGATCAGCGACGACCATTTCGCCGTGTTCGTCGCCCGCGACGGCACCCGCTGGCATCTGTTCAAGATGGCGCTGCGGCTGGCCTTTGGCCGCATGCGGGCGGGGCGCGATGTCGAATTGCTGACGGTGCGAAGGCTGGAGGTCGTCACCGAACACCGCCAGCCCCATGTCGCCTTCGACGGCGAGAAACGCCGCATGCCGACGCCGCTGACCTTCGAGATCCTCGACGACGCCCTCAGCATCATCCTGCCGGACGAGGCCGACAAGGTTCCCGCATGACGCGGATCGCCCATCTGTCGGACCTGCATTTCGGTGCGCATGACCCGGCGCTGATCGCGCCGCTGCTGGCCGCCGTCGCCACCACCCGGCCCGATCTGGTGGTGGTGTCCGGCGATCTGGCGCATCGCGGCACGGCGGCGCAATTCGCGCAGGCCGGGGCGTTTCTGGCGGCGCTGCCCGCGCCCTGGCTCTGCGTGCCGGGCAACCATGACGTGCCGCATTTCAACCCGCTGCTGCGCCTGTCCGATCCCTGGCGCCGCTGGCGTCGCGCCGCCGGGGTGCAGACCCAGCCCGATTGGCAGGACCGGGGCGCCGTGGTGGCCGGTCTGTGTACCGCCGATCCCCGGGCATGGAAGCGCGGCCGCCTCGGCCCGCAGGCGCTGACCCGGCTGAGCGGCGCCTTTGCCCAGGCCGGTGCGCGGGCCCGGGTGGCGGTGATGCACCATCCGCTGGAACATGCCGCGCTCAACCTCGACCGGCTGATGCACGGCGCCGCCGAGACCCTCGCAGGCCTGCCCGCGACCGGGGCGCAGGTGGTGTTGTCGGGGCATGTGCATGTCAGTTTCACCGGCCCCTTCGCCGCCGCCCCCGGGGTGCTGTTCGTGCAGGCCGGAACCGCGCTGTCCACCCGCCGCCGGGGCGAGGCCAACGCCTTCACGCTGCTGGATCTGGCCCGGGACCGGGCGCAGATCTGCGTGTATCACGCCGGGCCTGCGGGCTTTGTCGCCGGGCTGACGGCGGATTACGCGCGCGTGGAAAGCGGCTGGTTTCAGCGGGAAATGATCGACGCGCAGGCCTGAAGATGCGCCATCCGCGCATCGAATTCGCGCGGGAAATCATGCGCCCGGGCAAAGCCCAGGCCCCGTTCCGCTGCGGCGATCAGCGCCTCGCGGTCGCGGTCCCAGGCGGCGATGCCTGCCGCCAGCCCGGCCCCGTCGCCCAGGGCCACCGGCGCGCCCAGCCCGGCCTCGGCGCTCAGCCGCGCCCACATCCGGTTGCCGAACCCCGCCACCGCCAGCCCGCAGCCCATCGCCTCGAGATAGGTGCAAGACGGGTCCGACTGGCGATGACAGGACAGGAACACATCGGCCTGCGTCCGGCTGACCGGCACCAGCCCGGTTTCGAAATCGACCGGCCCGTGCAGCCGCACCGCCCCGTCAAACGCCCCCAGCCCGTCGCGGATCGCCCCTTCCAGCGCGCCGGTGCCATAGATGTCCAGCGTCGCCGCCACCCCGGCCTGCCGCAGCCGCGCCATCACCGGCAGCAGATCCTGCGCGCCCTTCATCGCCTCCAGCCGCCCCGAATGGATCAGCCGCAGCGGCGCGCCGGATCGCAGCCGGGCGGCGCGGGCGGCCATATCCTCAGGCGTCGCCATCAGCGCCGGGCTCATCCGGTTGTCGAGATACAGCAGCGGCCGCCCGGTCAGCCCGCGGTAAGCGTCGAACGCCGGATAGCCGTTGAACTGCACCCCGGACGACGCCCGCAGCGCCCGCCTGATCCGCCGCTCGTTGCGCAGCGCCCAGAGCGCGCGCCGCGCCTTGCGCAACAGCCCGGTGTCGCGGTCCAGCCACAGGATGCGCAGCCGGGTCTCCAGCGTGTATTCCAGCGCCGTGACCACGGGCCGCCCCCGCTGCGCCGCCGCCGTCACCACCCCGTCAAACCCCGGCATATCGGCCGAGACCATCACCACCGAGGCCCCCTCGATCAGCGCGCCGGGCAGCGGCGCGCCGGGGTCGAGCACCGTCAGGTCAAACCCCAGCTCGGCGGCCAGATAGGCGCGGCCAAAGGGAATGGCCCCGGCGCCGCGCCACAGCACGCATTGCATCGGCCCGCCCCAGCCCGCCGCATGGGCGCGCATCCCCTCGACGAATTTCACATCCAGCCGATAGCCCAGCGGCGCGTCGATCACCGGGGCGGGGGCACAGAGCAGCAGGGTCGGCGGGGCGGGCATGGTCATGGCGCCAGTAAAAAGCCTGCGCGCCGCAGGTCAAGCATTCAGCTACCGCGGTAGGTCGAATAGCCGTAGGGCGACAGCAAAAGCGGCACATGATAATGCGCGTCCGGGTCGCTCATGCCAAAGCGGATCGGCACCTGATCCAGAAACAGCGGCTCGGCGCCCGCCTGACCGCTGGCGCGCAGATACTCGCCGGCAAAGAACACCAGCTCATAGCTGCCGGGCGCGAATTTACCCTGCGGCAGGATCGGGCTGTCGGTGCGCCCGTCGGCATTCGTCACCATCTCGACCAGCTTGCGGTGCGCATTGCCGCTGATGCGGTACAGCGCGATCTTCAGCCCCGCCGCAGGCATCCCGCGCGCCGTGTCCAGAACATGGGTCGTCAGGTATCCGGGCATGGCGCTCTCCTCTGTCGTATGGCGCCATTGTGCCCAGCCCGCAGGCAAAGACCAGCCTGTCCGTTCGGCAAAGGTCTTTTCGGCAGAATTTGATAAACCCGCCGATTTTTTGGGCTAGGCTGAAGATGAGACCGCCTTCAAAGGACCGCCGCCGTGACTGACCTGCCCCGCTATCCCCGCGACATGATCGGCTACGGCCCCCGCACCCCGCAGGTGCAATGGCCGGGCGGGGCGCAGGTGGCGATCTCGCTGGTGCTGAACTATGAGGAAGGCGGCGAGAACTGCCTCCTGCACGGCGATGCGCAATCCGAGGCCTTCCTCTCGGACATCGCCGGGGCCGCGCCCTGGCCGGGCCAGCGCCACTGGAACATGGAATCGATCTATGATTACGGCGCCCGCGCCGGGTTCTGGCGCCTGCACCGCCTGCTGACCGGCCGCGCCCTGCCCGTCACCCTCTACGGCGTCGCCAGCGCGCTGGCGCGCAGCCCCGAACAGGTCGGCGCGATGAAGGCGGCAGGCTGGGACATCGCCAGCCACGGGCTGAAATGGGTCGAACACCGCGACATGCCCGAGGCCGAGGAACGCGCCCAGATCGCCGAGGCGATCCGCCTGCATACCGAGGTGGTCGGCACGCCGCCGCGCGGCTGGTACACCGGGCGCTGCAGCGTCAATACGGTCCGGCTGACCGCCGAAACCGGGGTTCTGGACTGGATCTCGGATACCTATGACGACGATCTGCCGTATTGGCTGGAGGTCGGCAGCCGCGACCAACTGGTGATCCCCTACACGCTGGAAGCCAACGACATGCGCTTTGCCACCGCGCCCGGCTGGGTCACGGGGCAGGATTTCGGCCAATACCTGATCGACAGTTTCGACACCCTGCGGGCCGAGGGTGGCAAGATGTTCTCGATCGGCCTGCATTGCCGTCTGGTCGGCCGCCCGGGCAAGATCGCCGGGCTGATCCGCTTTCTCGATCACGTCGCGGCGCTGGGCGGTGCCTGGTTCGCCACCCGCAGCCAGATCGCCGATCATTGGGCCTCCCACCACCCGCACCGCCGCTATGACCGCCCCTCGCGGATGGACCGCGAGACTTTCGTGGCGCGCTATGGCTCGATCTTCGAACATTCGCCCTGGATCGCCGAACGCGCCCATGCTTTGGAGCTGGGTCCGGCGCATGACACCGCCGCGGGCCTGCACAACGCGCTGGCCCGCATGTTCCGCTCCGCCAGCGAGGCCGAGCGTCTGGGCGTGCTGCGCGCCCATCCCGATCTGGCCGGGAAACTGGCCGCCGCCAAACGCCTGACCGCCGAATCGACGCATGAACAGGCCTCGGCCGGCCTCGACGCGCTGACCGACGACGAGCGCGCCGCCTTCCAGCGCCTCAACGCCGATTATGTCGCCAAACACGGCTTTCCCTTCATCATCGCCGTGCGCGACAACAGCCGCGCCTCGATCCTCGCCGCCTTTCACACCCGCATCGCCAACGACACCGCGACCGAATTCGCCACCGCCTGCCGCCAGGTGGAACGGATCGCCGAAATCCGCCTGATGGACCTGTTGCCATGACCCCCTATTACGCGCCGCGCGGCGGCCTGCCGCCGCAATCCGCGCTGATGACCCAGCGCGCCGTCTTTACCGAGGCCTATGCCGTCATCCCGCGCGGCTGCTTTTCCGACATCGTCACCAGCCTGCTGCCCGGCTGGCGCGGCACGCGGCTGTGGCTGATCGCCCGGCCGATGTCGGGCTTTTCCGAAACCTTCAGCCAATACGTGGTCGAGGTTCAGCCCGGCGGCGGCGCCGACCAGCCCGACAACGATCCGGCGGCGCAATCGGTGCTGTTCGTCACCCATGGCCTCGTTACGCTGACCATCGACGGCCAGGGCCATGACCTCGACGCGGGCGGCTATGCCTATATCCCGGCGGGCGCCCGCTGGAGCCTGCTGGCCGAGGGCGCCGAACCCGCCCGTTTCCACTGGATTCGCAAGATCTGGGAACCGGCCGAGGGGCTGGAGCGCCCCGAGGCCTTTGTCACCAACGAGGCCGATTTCGCCCCGGTCGCCATGCCCGACACGGCCGGCCGCTGGGCCACCACCCGCTTCGTCGATCCGGGCGACCTGCGCCATGACATGCATGTCAACATCGTCACCTTCCAGCCCGGCGGCTCGATCCCCTTCGAGGAAACGCATGTGATGGAGCACGGGCTCTATGTGCTGCAGGGCAAGGCGAGCTACAAGCTCAACCGCGACTGGGTCGAGGTCGAGGCCGGCGATTTCATGTGGCTGCGCGCCTATTGCCCGCAGGCCTGCTATGCCGCGGGCACCGAACCCTTTCGCTATCTGCTCTACAAGGACGTCAACCGCCACGCCCGGCTGCGCGGCCCCTGGTCGAACCCGGGCCGTCGATGACCGCCCGCCCGCGCCCCTCTTTGCTCTGAAAATATCCCACGGGGGGTCCGGGGGGTGTGAAACCCCCCGGGGCCCGCCACCAGACCGACGGCCCGCCATGACCCGCACCCTCCTCCGCCCCCAGCCCCTGAGCGCCGCCGCCTTTGCCCCGTTCGGCGATGTGCTGGCGGCGGACGGCGATTTCCGGCTCATCAACGCCGGGCTCTGCCAGCGCCACCACGACCGCGCGATGCTCGATTTCGGGCCGCAGGGCCGCGCCGGGATCTCGGTGTTCAGCGCGCAGCCGCGCGCGCTGCCCTATGAATTCGACCTGCTCGAACGTCACCCCGAGGGCTCGCAGGCCTTTATTCCGCTGCACCAGCAGCCGTTTCTGGTGATCGTCGCCCCCGACGCGGGCGACAGGCCCGGCCCGCCGCTGGCCTTCCTGACCGATGGCGCGCAGGGCATCAACCTGCACCGGGGCACCTGGCACGGCGTGCTGACCCCGCTCGCCGCGCCGGGCCTGTTTGCCGTGGTCGATCGCATCGGCCCCACGCCCAACCTGCAGGAACACCGGTTCGCCGCCGCCTATACCGTCACCCGGCCCTGATCCTTCCCCTCCAGCCCCCGGGAACCCGCCGATGCCCCCGATCCTGATCCGCAACGCCGATGTCGTCGTCACCATGGACGGCGCGCGGCGCGAACTCGCCGATGCCTCGATCCTGATCGAGGATGGCGCCATTGCCGCCCTCGGCCCCGGCCTGTCGGCGCCCGGCGCCGAGGTGATCGACGCCACCGGCTGCCTGGTGACGCCGGGGCTGGTGAACACGCACCACCACCTCTATCAGACGCTGACCCGCGCCGTGCCGGGCGGTCAGGACGCGCTGCTGTTCGGCTGGCTCAAGACCCTCTACCCGATCTGGGCGCGCTATAATCCTGAGGACATGCATCTCTCGGCGCAACTGGGGCTGGCCGAACTGGCGCTGTCGGGCTGCACGATGTCGTCGGATCACCTCTATCTCTATCCCAACGGATCGCGGCTCGATGACACGATCCATGCCGCGCGCGAGACCGGCCTGCGGTTCCACGCCACCCGCGGCGCCATGAGCATCGGCGAATCCGCGGGCGGCCTGCCGCCCGACAGCCTGGTCGAGGCCGAGGCGGCGATCCTCGCCGACAGTATCCGCGTCGTCGATGCCTTCCACGATCCGGCGCCGGAGGCCATGACCCGGGTGGCGCTGGCGCCCTGCTCGCCCTTCTCGGTCTCGCGCGGGCTGATGCGCGACGCGGCGCTGCTGGCGCGCGACAAGGGCGTGATGCTGCACACCCATCTGGCCGAGAACGACGAGGACGTCGCCTATTCGCTGGAGCGTTTCGGCTGCCGCCCCGGCCAGTATGCCGAAGATCTGGGCTGGACAGGCCCCGATGTCTGGCACGCCCATTGCGTGAAGCTGGACAGGTCGGAAATATCCCTGTTCGCCCGCTCGCTGACCGGTGTGGCGCATTGCCCCTGTTCGAATTGTCGCCTCGGCTCTGGCATCGCGCCGGTCAGGGCGATGCGCGATGCGGGCGTCCGGGTGGGGCTGGGGGTCGATGGCTCGGCCTCGAACGATTCGGGCGACCTGATCGGCGAGGCGCGTCAGGCGATGCTGCTGCAACGGGTCGCCCGCGGCGCCGACGCCATGAGCGCGCGCGAGGCGCTGGAAATCGCCACGCTGGGCGGCGCCACCGTGCTGGGCCGCGCCGATGTGCTGGGCTCGATCGCGCCGGGCAAGCGCGCCGATCTGGCGATCTGGGATCTGCGCGGCCTGCAGGCCGCGGGCGCCTGGGACCCGGTCGCGGCGCTGGTGCTCTGCGGGCCGCACCGGGTGAAACACCTGCTGGTCGAGGGGCGCAGCGTGGTCCGCGACGGCCAGCTTGCCACGCTCGACACTGCCGCCCTCGCCGCCCGCGCCCGCCGTGCCGTCGCGCGGCTGATGGCCTGACGGGCGGCCACGCGACTATAAATAAACTATACCGTATCGTTTACTTAATACCCACCCCATGCTACCCTCCCGCAAACGGAGGAGACTCGGATGGTGACAATCAGAAAACTGGCCGGTGTGGTGCTCGATACCGACCGGCTCGAGGCAGCAGTGCGGTTCTATGCCGAGGGCTTCGGCCTGACGCTGGCGGCGCAGGATGACAGGATGGCGCGGTTCGACGGGGTGGGCGGCGAAAGCGACGTGCTGATCCTGCGCCACAGCGCAACGCCCGGGCTGGCCGGGTTCCGGCTGGGCCTGAGCAGCCCCGAGGCGCTGGTGCAGGCGCATGCCGCGCTGGCCGCGCGCGGCCATGCGATCACCCCGCCCGTGTTTGGCAGCGCCGGGTTTTCGATCCGCACGCCGGACGGGCAGAGCGTCGATCTGGTCGCCGAGGGCGGCCTGCCCGCGCTGACCGCCACGCCCGACGGCAAGCCGATCTGCATCAGCCATCTGGTCATCAACTCGCCCGCGCCCGCAGCGATGGTGCGGTTCTTTACCGACGACCTCGGTTTTCGCATCACCGACAGCTATGAGGGCGATCTTCTGGTGTTCCTCAAATGCGACCAGCCGCAGCACCATTGCCTCGGCGTGTCGCCGGGCAGCGCCGGGGCGCTCAACCATTTCTCGGTCGATGTCGGCTCGATCGACGGGCTGATGAAATCCATCGGGCGGATGCAGAAGGTCGGGCACGCGCCGATCTGGGGCCCGGGGCGGCACGGGCCGGGCGGCAATGTCTTTGCCTATTTCGAGGACCCGACCGGCTTTGTCGCCGAATTCACCTGCGAGGTGCAGCAGATCGACGATCCGGCCAGTTGGCAGGCCCGCGCCTGGCCCCGCGTGCCGGAAATCGCCAATGTCTGGGGCACCGGCGGCCCCACGCCGCGCGCTGTTGCCCTGATGAGCGGCGAGGTCTGACATGGCCTTTGCCGTCACCCGCCACCGGGGCGCCGACGGCGCCCTGCGCGCCGCCATCCGCCGCGAGGGCCAGCTCTTCGATGCCGCCGCCCTGCTGGGCGATCCGGCGCTGGCCGATGTGACCGTGCTGCTGGCGCGGCTCGACGGGCTGGGCGCGGCGATCCTGTCGGCGCCGGGCACCCCCCTGCCGCCACAGCCGCCGCAGGTGCCGGTGCCCGCGGGCGTGACCCTGTTCTGCGCGGCGGCGAACTTCGACGACCACATGCGCGCCATGGCGCAGAAACTGGGCATCGCGCCCGAGGCCGATCCGCGCACGCTGGATGTGCGGCCCTATCATTTCCTCAAACCGGCCCGGCAATGCCTGGTGCCGGACGGCGCCAGCGTCGCCCTGCCCGATCACGCCACGCGGATCGACTGGGAAGTCGAACTCGCCGCGGTGATCGGCCGCCCGGCGCGCAATGTCGCGGCCGCGCAGGCGCTGGCGCATGTCGCGGGCTATCTGGTGGCCAACGATCTGTCGGCCCGCGACCGGGGGCTGATGAAGCGCGTGAACGTGCCCGACGGCTCGTTGTTTCGCACCGATTTCATCGGCATGAAGGCGTTTGACGGCGCCTGCCCGGTCAGCGCCGACATCATCCCCGCCGCCTATGTCGCCGACCCGCAGGCGCTGGAGATGACGCTGGCGGTGAATGGCGTGACGCGCCAGCAGGGTTCGACCGCGCGGATGATCTTTTCCGTCGCCGAGCAGATCGCCCAGCTTTCAACCCGCCTGACCCTGCTGCCCGGCGATCTGGTGCTGACCGGCACCCCGGCGGGCACCGGTGCCGAAAGCGATACCTTCCTGCAGGCGGGCGACCGGATCGACTGCCGCATCGCCGGGATCGGCACGCTGACCACGATCATGGGCGCCTGACCTCAGGCGCCCATCCCCGGCCGCCCGGTCAAGTCGGACAGATCGACGCTCAGCGTCAACCGCCCCTCGTTGAGCTGCCAGACCCGCAGTTCGAACCCCATCGCGCCCGAGGCGATGAACGGATCGCTTTCCGCCAGCGCCCGCACCGCTACCAGATCCGACAGCGCGAACAGCGTCATCCCGCCAACCGCGGCGCCCGCCTCGTCGAACACCGGGCCCGACAGCACGATATGGCCGGATTTCTCCTGCGCGATCATCCACTTGTAATGCGCCAGTTGATGCGGGGCGATCTGCGCCGGGTCCAGCACCCGCCGCTGCATCAGCACGAAGCGCATCTGCCACATCGCCGCCTTCAGCCGCGCCACCTCGGCCAGATCGCTCATGGCTGTTCCCCGTTCGAGGCTTCGACAATCTCCAGGATCGCCGCGATGTCCTGCGCGTGGCGGCCCTCGGCCTCGGCCCGGTCATAGAGGCCGCGTGCCGCCTGCATCAGCACCGAGGCCGCGCCCGCATCCTCGGCCAGCCGCGCCACCCGGTCCAGATAACCGAACATATAGCCGAACGGCCCGGCCCCGGCATCGAACCGCCGCGCCGCCATCAGCGGCGCCTTGAAGCGGAAGGTCGATGACCCGGCGGCGGAATCGGCCAGCACCTCGATCATCGCCGCCTTGCTCAGCCCGGCCCGCTCGCCCAGGTTCAGCGCCTCGGCGGCCATCAGGTTGTGCACGCAGACCATCAGATTGGCGATCAGCTTCATCTTGGTCGCGGCGCCGAAATCGCCCAGCATGAAATGCCGCTGCGCCAGCGCGTCGAACACCGGCTGCAACGCCGCCACCGCCCCGGCATCGCCGGATTTGAAGATCACCGCCTGCCGCTTGCGGATCATCGGTGGCAGGCCGGAGATTTCGCAATCCAGATGGGTGATCCCGGCATCCGCCAGCCGCGCGGCGTTGCGCGATTTGGCGGCGAGGTCATAGCTCGACATATCCGCGACGATGCGCACCGTCCCGGGCCGCCGCACCAGCCCGGCCACCAGCGCCTCGAGCGCCGCCTCGCCCGGCAGCGCGGTCAGGATCACCTCGCTGGTCTCGGCCAGTTCCTCGACCGACCGGGCGGGGCGCATCCCTGCCGCCTCCAGTTCGGGCCTGGCGGTGCGGGCGAGGCCGCGCAGCGGCAGCCCCGCAGCCAGCAGGTTGCCCGCCAAAGGCGCGCCGACATTGCCCAGCCCGGCCAGTCCGACCCTCAGCATGCCGCACCGCCGCCGCGGGACAAAATTACACCAGACAGAGCAATTTCCACCCAAATCCCTTTGCATTCCGGCCCTTGCGGTGCAGAGTCGCCGCAATGGCCCTGCCCGGAACCGAGAGAGTGATGACCGCCGAACCCGCCCCCGCGCGCCGCCCGCGCCGCGACAGCATCCGCAAGCACAAGGCGATCCTCGCCGCCGCGCGCCGCCTGTTTCTGGACAAGGGCTATGGCGCCTCCAGCATGGACGAGGTGGCCGAGATCGCCACCGTCTCGAAACGCACGGTCTATGTGCATTTCGGCAGCAAGGAGGCGCTGTTCTTCGAGATGATCCGCGAGATGTGTTCGGATGTCATCCCGCAGCGGCTGATCGACATCGGCACGGTCGGCACCGCCGACGCCGAGGCGCTGCTGGTCGAGATCGGCACGGTGTTTCTGGCCAATATCTACACGCCCGACCAGATCCGCCTGCTGCGGCAGGTGATGGCCGAGGCGACGACCTCGCCCGCCATGGGACAGATGATGTTCGACGGGCCGATCGAGGGCTCGCACCGGGCGATCCGCGATTATCTGGCGGCGATGACCCGCCACGGGCTGCTGGACATCGCCGACCCCGATTTCGCCGCCAAGCAGTTTCAGGGCCTGCTGAAAACCGATCTGCAATTGCGGCTGCTGCTGGGCCATAGCTGCGATACCAGCCCCGCCCGCCTGCGCGAGATCGCGCAAAGCTGCGTGCATCTGTTCCTGCGTGGCTGCGCCCGGCGCTGACCCGCTCATGCCCCCACCCGCGGCAACAGCAGATGCGAGGGATGGGCGGGCGAATGGTGATAGGTATCGGTGCCGACCTTCTGGCCATACCAATGGATCATCGGCTGATCGAGGATCGTCGAATCGCAATTGGTGATCTCCAGCCGCAGCCGCTCGCCCGGGTTCACCTGAACCGACATCGGCAGCAGCTCCACCCGCATCGTCACCACCTCGCCCGGGGTCAGGCTTTCGCGCTGCCGATGGGCATGGAACGGCCGCAGGTCTGAGGTCAGGTCCGGGTGTTCGGCCCGGTGCGAGGCGCGCAGCCAGCCCTGCGACACTTTCAGCGGCGGCTTTCCGGGCCGCAGCAGGGTCAGTTTGACGAACACTTCCAGATCGGTCTGGTCGCTTTCGGCATGCAGCACCAGGGCGCCGTGGCCGGTGTATTCCGCCGCCGCCGCATAGGGCGCCGAGGTAAAGGTGCAGACCCGCGCCACATGGTCGGGGCCCTTGTCGGTCATCATCGTCACCCCGGCGGTCCAGTAGGGATCGGGGTATGACCAGGTCGTCGCCCCCTCGCCCGGCGCCGAAACCAGCGTGCCGTCGTTGAGCGATTGCACCAGATCCGACCGCGCGCCCGACAGATAGACCGCCTCGGGGCGCATGTCCGCCGGGGGCCAGACCGGCCCCCCTTCCATCACCCCGGCGTTCTTTTTCCAGTAGCGCACCGCCGGGCGATCCATCACGCCGTTGTCCAGCCCCTTGAGGTGATGGTCATACCAGGGCAGCAATTCCGCCCGGTGAAAGACCGGATCGTCAAACAGCACCTGCGCGCCGTGGAAGGTGTCCGGCTCGGCGATCAGCAGATGTTTCGGCCCGCGCACCCCCTGGAACCCGTTGATATTGCCGCGCAGATGCAGCGAGGCCTTGCCCCAGATGCCGATGGAAAACACCGGAATGTCGATCTGCCCCAGATCCCAGAACGCCGAATGATCGCGCCAATAGCCATCGTCCAGCGGATGCGACAGGAATTCCGCCATCACCTCATGCCGGTTACCGCCGCGGATGTCATGCCCCTCGCCCATGTGCTGCAGCATGACCGATCCCAGCAGCCAGCTTCCCAGAAAGCCCTGCATCGGGATGCCGCCGTGATACATGAAATCGCGGTAGATATCGTTCGCGCCGTCATAGGGCACGATGGTCGTCAGATGCGGCGGGCGGGTGCGGGCGGCGTTCCACTGGCTCATGGCGAAATAGGATTGGCCGACCATGCCGATCCGCCCGCTGCACCAATCCTGCGCCGCGACATGCTCGATCGCGTCATGCGTGCTCTGGCCCTCGGCGCTGGACCAGGGGTCCCAGGTGCCGGCCGAAACCCCCGAGCCCGGCAGATCGACGACGACCATGGCATAGCCTTCATCGAGATACATCTGCATCGGCCCGTATTCCGAGAACGGGAACACCCAATGCGCAGGCAGGCGGCGCAGCGATTTCTGATAGGGCGAGGCCAGCAGCAGCACCGGAAACGGCCCGCTGGCCCCCTCGGGCAGATAGACATCGGCTTTCAGAAGCTGGCCGAAACGGTCCTGAAACGCGATCTCGAACGGGGTGACGGAAACTTGGGCCACATCGGGCTCCTTCTTACAGGGAGGCGCCCGAGGGCAGCCAGGTCGCAATGGCAGGCAGCGCGATCAACAGCGCAACCTTGAGGAAATCGGCCAGAACAAACGGCAGCACCCCGCGATAGATCTGGCTGATCGGCGTGGCGGGGCTGAGGCTTTTGAGGACGAACAGGTTGATGCCGAAGGGCGGCGTCACTACGCCAATCTCGACGATGACCACCATCATCACCCCCCACCAGATCGGATCATAGCCCAGCGAGGCGACCAGCGGCGCCACCACCCCCGCGGTGATGATCATCACCGCTGTGGCGTCCATCACCGTGCCCAGCGCGATGAACACCACGACCAGCGTGCACAGGATGGTCAGCGGCGCCAGCCCCGACCCGGCCAGCGCCGCGGTCAGGAACCCGGGCAGGCCCGACAGCGCCAGAAAGAACGACAGCACCAGCGCACCGACGATCAGCAGATACAGCATGGCGACCGAGCGCGTGGTCTCGCCCGCCACCGCCCAGAGCGCGCCGCCCTTCAGCTTGCCGCGCCACAGCGCCATGGCAAAGGTGAACACCGCGCCGATGGCGGCGGCCTCGGTGGCGGTGAACACGCCCGAATAGATGCCGCCGATGACCAGAACGAACAGCCCCAGAACCCCCACCGCGCGCACCAGCGCCCGCAGCAATTCATCCAGCCGGAACGGATCACGACCGGGGGCAAGGCCGGGTTTCAGCCGCACCAGCACGGCGATGGCGGCGAGATACAGCAGAATGCTCAGCAAGGCGGGTCCGAGGATGGCGATATAGAGCTTGCCGATCGATTCCTCGGTCAGGATCGCATAGAGCACGATGATCGTGGAGGGCGGCACCAGTTGGCCCAGCGTCGCCCCCGCCGCGATACAGCCCGAGGCCAGCGATTCCGCATAGCCGCGCGCCTTCATCTCGGGCAAAGCCACGGCGCCGATGGTCGCCGCCGTGGCGATGGACGAACCGGTCAGCGCCCCGAACCCGGCGCAGCCCGCCACCGTCGCCATGGCCACCCCGCCGCGCCGCGACCCCAGCGCCGCCTGCGCCAGCCGGTAGATATCGGCCGACAGCCCGCCGGTGGTGGCAAAGGCGCCCATCAGCAGAAACAGCGGGATCAGCGACAATTCGGGGTTGGTCATCAGATCGACGGTCTCGGCACCGACGACCAGAAAGGCGCGGTTCCAGCCCAGCATCGCCGCGATGCCCACCAGCCCGCTGACCAGAAGCGCCACCGCCACCGGAAAGCTGAGCAGCACCAGCACCCACAGCAGCGCGAACAGCCCCAGCGCCAGCATCGCCGGATGCGCCGCCAGCACCGGGCGCCAGGCCCCCACCAGCGCCCCGGCCCCCCACAGGACCAGCGCCGCAAGCGCCAGCAGCCCCAGCGCCGCGGGCCAGAGCCTCGGCACCGGCGCAGGCCCGGCGGCCGGAAACTCCTGCCGCGGCACGCCGGTCAGCGCGGTGGCCAGCGTTGACAGCGTCACCAGCGCCTGCACCGGCACGCAGAGCGCCAAGAACCCGGCCATCGCCCAGTAGAACGGCGCCAGCGGCAGGCTGAGCAGCGTGGTCTGCGATGCGATGCGCCCGGCATGCGCCGCCTTCAGCCCGCATTGCCAGGCCAGCAGGCCAAAGGTGGCCAAGAGCGCCAGCGCACCGATCACTGCCAGCCAGCGCGCGCCGCGCGGCCCGGTGAAGCGCGACAGCAGATCGACCTGCAGATTGGCCCTTTCGGCCAGACCGGCGGCAAAGACCGTGGCGATGGCGGTGGCAAAGACCGTCTGCAGGATCTCGATCAAGCCGGGGATCGGCGCGTTGAACAGGGCGCGGAAGATCAGCACGTCGATGGCCGACAGGATGCCGACCGCCAGCATGCCGACCACCCCGACAAAGGCCAGCCGCCGGGTCAGCGCCAGCAGCACGGCCTCGCCGGAGGCGAGCGCGGGCAGGCTGGTGCCGCGCGCCGGGGACAACAGGGCAGACAGAATCATGGCAGGGCCCTCGGGTGGCGCCGGGGCATCCGCACCCCGGCGCAGCGGACTGGCGTTCGGCTCAATTGGCGGCCTGCAGATCGCGGAACCGCGCCAGGATCGCCGCGCCGTCCGGCGTCTCGGCCACCCAGTTGGCGATGATCGGCTCGGCCAGCGCCTGCCAATGCGCCAGTTCCTCGGGCGACAGCCGGTTCACCGTGTCGCCGGTCGCCGCCACCCGGTCGCGGAACACGCCGTCCATGCGCACATACCAGGCGGCCAGATCGCTGACCAATTGCGCGCCCGCCTCGTCCAGCAGCGCCTGCGCCGCGGCATCGAGCCCGGCATAGACATCGGCGTTGACAAAGATCCCGCCGGCGCCGGAACCGATATCCTCGTCTAGATGCTGGTCGGTCACTTCCTCCAGCCGGAACAGCACCGTCCCGGCCCAGCCGGTATAGACACCGTCCAGCACCCCGGTTTCCACCGCCTGATAGGCATCCGCCGTCGAGATCGACACCGGCGTTGCGCCCAGCGCCGTCAGCAGCGCCGAGGACAGCCGGTCCGATGCCCTGAGCCGCATCCCGGCCAGATCGGCCTGCGCCGTCACCGGCCGGTTGGTGTGCAGCCCCGCCGAGGGTAGCGCCACCAGTGCCACCAGCCCGATATTGTCAAAGTCGCCCTGCAGCAGCCCCTCGCGGTAGAGGCCCCACAGCGCCGCCGAGGCCGAAACCGGATCAGGCGCCAGGAACGGCAGCCCCACCACATCGGTCCGCGGGAACGGCACCCGCACCGATCCCAGGATCGCCCAGCCCATATCGACGATGCCGTTGCTGACCCGCTCATAGACATTGGAATGATCGGCGATGGTCGGGCCGTTGATCAGGTTGACCTGCAGCACGCCCGCGCCGCGCTCGTTCAAGGCGGCGATCCAGGGGGCAAAGACCTGCACCACCAGCGGGTTGGCCTCGGGCAGGGTCGTGGCAAAGGTCAGGGTGCTCTGCGCCAGCGCAGGCGCCGCAAAGACCAGCGAGATCCCGGCCAGCGCCGCGCGAATCGTCGTCATCCCGTTCAAAATCATGGATCTTTCCTCCCTATAAGCCCGCCTCCCCGGCGTCGGCTCCTGCCGCGGCTCATGAAGGATGCTAGCGCAGGGCCCCCCTTATGTAAACTACATAGTTTAGTTTATATGGCCGCCTTTCGGGGCCGCGATTATTCACTCAAGTGATAAACTCTAGCACAAGAATAAATTTGAACCGGCGCCCCCACCCCCGCATCCTGCCCGGCAAGGGAGGACCATTCATGACCATTCAAAACGACCCGTCGCAGTTCGATTCCGCCGATATCCGCGACATTCTCATCGTCGGCGCCGGGCTTGGCGGGCTGTGCGCCGCGGCCAAGCTGATCGAATCCGGCAAGACGAACATCACCGTGCTCGAGGCCGCCGAAGCCGTCGGCGGGGTCTGGCGGATCAACCGTTACCCCAATGTCGCCTGCGACACGCCGATCGACCTCTATGCGTTCAGCTTCTATCCCGGCGACAAATGGAGCACCAATTTCGCCCCGGGCAACGAGATCTTCGACTATATGGCCGAGTTCGCCGACCATTTCGGCGTGACGCCGAAGATCGCCTTCAACACCCGCGTCGCCTCGGCGGTCTGGGATGACGGCGCCTCGGTCTGGCGCGTCACCGGCACCGATGGCCGTGTCTTTCAGGGGCGGCATCTGATCTGGTCGGGCGGCATGTTCTCGACCCCGTCGCTGCCGGTGGTCAAGGGCATCGACAGTTTCACCGGCCTGTCGCTGCACAGCACCGAATGGCATGACGGCATCGACCTGAGCGGCAAGCGCGTCGCCGTGGTCGGCGGCGGGGCGACGGCGATCCAGGTGGTTCCCTATGTGCAGCAGCACGCGGATCATCTGGTGTCGTTCGTGCGCACGCCGTCCTATGTGCTGCCGCGCCCCGACATCCTGTTTTCGCCCGCCGAACGCGGAACCCCGGAATTCGCCGCCCAGCAGCGCGCCCGCCGGATCGAATGGTTCAACCGCTTCGAAGTGATCGCCAAGTCGCGTTTCCCGATGAATTCCGACATCATCGCCGAGCAGGAAGCCGTCTGGAAACAGCAGTTCGACGCGCAGGTCAGCGACCCGCATGCCCGCGCCGTGCTGACCCCCGATTACCGCTTTGGCTGCAAGCGGCCGCTGTTTTCCAGCGCCTATTACCCGGCTGTGACCGCCGATAATGTCACGCTGGTCGGGCGCGGCGTGTCGCATCTTGACGGCGACAGCATCGTCGATGTGACGGGCCAGCGGTACCCGGTGGATGTCGTGGTCTGGGCGACCGGTTTCAGGCTGGACGAGATGCTGGGCGACGTCGAGATCCTCGGCCGGGGCGGCCGCAATCTGGGCGAGGAATGGAGCGACGTCCCGCGCGCCTATTTCGGTTCGATGGTCGAAGGTTTCCCGAATTTCTTCATCATCAACGGCCCCAACGCCGGTGGCGCCTCGATCGGCGACGTTGCCGAGGCGCAGGTCGCCTTCATCCAGCGCAACCTGGCCGAGGCCGAGGCGCAGGGCGCCACGGTGATCGAAGTGACGCCCGACGCCTTCGAGGCCTTCAACGCCGACATCCAGCGCCGCTCGAATTCCAGCGTCATGGTGCTGGGCAATTGCAATTCCTATTACCGCAAGGGCGGCGACGGCGCGGTGTTCACCCATTGGCCCGACACGATCGAGGCCTTTCAGCAGCGCATCGCCGCCGAAGGCCACGCCGGGCTGCTGTTCAGCGCCCCGCAAACCGTGCGCTGACGGGGGGGAACCATGCCGTTGCATCCCCTCGTTCAGGCCAATTGGGACCGGGTTCAGGCCAGCGGCTTTCGCGGCTATGCCGGAATGCCGGTGGCGCAGGCCCGGGCGCATTTCTCGGCCGTTTCCAAGGTGTTCGGCCCCGGCCCCGACATGGCCGAGGTCCGCGACCTGACGATACCCGTCGCGGGCCCGGTCGCGGGCGGCACCATCGCCGCCCGCCTCTACCGCCCCAGCGCCGAAGCCCGGGGGTTGTGCGTCTATCTGCACGGCGGCGGCTGGGTGCTGGGCGCGCTGGATGATTTCGACACGATCTGCCGAACGCTGGCGCAGCGCAGCGGCTGCGCCCTGCTGTCGGTCGATTACCGGCTGGCCCCCGAACATCCGTTCCCCACGCCGCTGAACGATACGCTGGCGGCGATCCGCTGGGCGCAATCGCTGCCCGAGGCGGCGCAGGGCCTCGCCGTTGCGGGCGACAGCGCCGGGGCCAACCTCGTCACCGTCGCGGCGCTGGCGGTGCGCGGCGAACTGGCGCTGCACCTGCAGGTGCTGTTCAACCCCTGCACCGACATCCCCGGCCAGACCGCCAGCTATGCCGCCTATGGCGAGGATTATCTGCTGAAAACCGCCGATATTCATTGGTTCATGCAGCATTACGCGCCGGGCCATGACTGGGCCGACCCTGCCATCGCCCCGCTGCGCAATCCCGATCTGCGCGGCGCGCCCCCGGCCTGGATCGGCCTCGCCGAATTCGACGTGCTGCATGACGAGGGCGTGGCCTATGCCCAGGCGCTGCAGGCGGCGGGCACGCCGGTCGATCTGCGCCGCTATGACGGGGTGATGCACGGTTTTGCCCGCGGGCATGGTGCCATCGACACCGCCGACCGCGCCGTGACCGAGGCGGCGCAGGCCCTGCGCGCCGCCTTTTCCTGACGCCTCAGGCGCGGCCGCGGATCAGATCCGCGGCCCGCTCGGCGATCATGATGACCGCGGCATTGATATTGCCGCCGACCATGTCGGGCATCACCGAGGCATCGACCACCCGCAGCCCCTCGGTTCCGAAAACGCGCAGCGTGGTATCCACCACCCCGGTTTCGGCGCTGGTCGCCATGGCGCAGGTGCCCAGCGGGTGATGCGTGGTCAGCGCCCGGGCGCGGATATAATCGTCCAGTTCGGCATCTGTCCGCCCCACCGGCACCCGCTCGCCACCCTGAAACGGCGCCAGCGCCGGTTGGGCAGCGATGTCCTGCGCCATGCGGATACCGTCGCGCAGCACCCGCCATTCGTGATCGTGCTGCAGGAAATCCTGATGGATGCGCGGCGCCTGCAGCGGATCGGCCGAATTCAGCCAGATCCGCCCGCGGCTTTCGGGCCGCAGCAGGATCACCCGCAGGCCGAACCCGTCGGAAAACCCGGCCTGCCCCGGCCAATAGGGTTTGGCATCCAGCGGTGCGGCGTTCAGGATCACCTGCAGGTCCGGCGCCGGGCCGCTGGCCGAGGGCGTGCGCAGGAACCCCACCAGCCCGCCGGGCAGATCGGCGGCGATCCCGGTGCCAAAGGCCGCGGCCCGCAGCATCGCCCCCGCGATCCGGTCATAGCGCAGCGCGCGGTGGAACGGCCCCGGTTCGCGCCGCTTGAACAGCAACACCGGCGAGACATGATCGCGCAGGTTCTGCCCCACCTGCGGCAGATCGGCCCGCACCGCGATCCCGTGCCGCGCCAGATCGGCGGCCGGACCGATGCCCGACAGCATCAAGAGCTGCGGCGACAGGGCGACGCCCGCGCTGAGGATCACCTCCTTGCGCGCCCGCAGGGCATGCACCTGCCCGCCGCGCAGGTATTCCACCCCCACGGCGCGCGTGCCCTCGAACAACACCCGCAGAGCCTGCGCCTGCAGATGCAGCGTCAGATTGGGCCGTTTCAGCGCCGGGTGCAGATAGGCCCGTGCCGCGCTGCACCGCCGCCCGCCGCGGATCGTCGATTGCATCAGCCCGACGCCCTCTTGCTCGGCGCCGTTGTAATCGGGGTTCTCGGCATGCCCGGCCTGAACCCCGGCGGCAATCGAGGCCGCGACCAGCGGATCGTCATAGCGCGAGCGCCGGGTTGTCAGCGGCCCCTCGCCGCCGCGAAAGGCGTCGCCGCCCGCCTCCCAGCTTTCCTGTTTGCGGAAATAGGGCAGCGCCTCGGCATAAGACCAGCCCTGCAACCCGGCGGCCGCCCAGCGGTCATAATCGCTGCGATGGCCGCGCACATAGGCCATGGCATTGGTCGATGACGATCCCCCCAACACCTTGCCCCGGGCGAATTCGACGATCCGGTTGTTCAGCCGCGCCTCGGGCTCGGTTTTCAGCCGCCAATCATACAGCTTCCTGGAATAGACCATGCCCCAGCCCAGCGGGATGCGCAGCAACGGGTCGCTGTCGCGGCCCCCGGCCTCGAGGATCGTCACCTGATCGGTGCCGCCCTCGCTCAGCCGTGCCGCCAGCACGCAACCGGCCGATCCGGCGCCGACGATGACATAATCGCTTTCCGCCACGCCGCCGCGGGCCGGGTTTGTCGGGTTCATCGGTGGTATTCCTTACAAGAAGCCGGGCAGGAACAGGGCGATCTGCGGAAAGGCCATCAGCAGCCCCACCCCCACCAGCATCGGCACGATGAAGATCAGCGACCCCATCATGGCATCCTGCAAGGTGGTCCCCGGCGCCGCGCTGCGCAGCACGAAGAGGTTGAAGCCCACGGGCGGCGAAATCGCGGCGATCTCGATCTGGATGGTGACGATGATGCCGAACCAGATCGCATCATAGCCCAGCCCGACCACGGTATGCAGGAAGATCGGCACCACGATCACCAGAATGCTGAGCGGGTCCATGAACATCCCCAGCACCAGCAGGAACACGTTGATGGCGATGATGATGACCACCGGATGCACATCCAGCCCGGTCAGGAACGCCGACAGGCCCTGCGGCACGCCCAGACGGGTCAGCACGAAGGAACTGAAGATCCCGCCGATCAGCAGCAGCATGAACATCGCCGTGGTGCGCACCGTGCGGTCCAGCGCCTGCCAGAAGGCCCCGGCGCGCAGCTTGCGCATCAGCACCGCCACCAGGATCGCCGAGGCCGCGCCCACCGCGCCCGCCTCGGTCGGCGTGGCAAAGCCCGCATAGATCGACCCGATCACCATCAGCGCGATCAGCACGATGGGCGCCGCCTCGCCGGTGGCCATCAGCCGCTCGCGGGTCGAAACCGTCTCGGTGATCGGCGGGGCGTCCTGCGGACGCAGCAACACCTGCACGATGACCGTCATCGACATCAGAAAGGCCAGCATCAGCCCCGGGATGATCCCGGCCAGAAACAGCTTGCCGATCGAGGTATTGGTGATGACCCCGTACAGGATCATCGGCACCGAGGGCGGGATCAGGATGCCCAGCGTGCCGCCCGCCGCGGTGGCGCCCAGTGCCAGCCGCTTGGAATAGCCGCGCTTGATCATCTCGGGCACCGCCAGCGAACCCATGGTTGCCGCCGTCACCGGGCTGGAGCCGCAGACCGCGGCAAAGCCGGTACAGGCGGCGATGGTGCCGATGGCCAGCCCGCCGGGCAGACGCCTGAGCCACAGCGCGGCGGCGCGGAACAGGCTGGTGCCCAGCCCGGAAATGGCGATCACCTCGCCCATCAGCACGAAGAGCGGCACCACCAGCAGCACGAAACTGCTGGTCTGCGAATAGGCCAGATTGGCGATCTGCACCACCGCCCGCGGCGAGACAAAGGCCATCGTCCCGGCCATGCCGATCAGCCCCATGGACACCGCCACGGGAATGCGCAGCGTCAGCAGCGCGATCAGCGCCAGCACGAACCCGGCGAACCAGAGAAGAGAAATCATCAGTGCCCCGCCTTCGGCATGCGCCGCTCGTTACCCGGGCGCCGCAGCGCCACGACCAGTTGCAATAGGGCCGTCAGGCAGAACTGCAGCAGCCCGATTGGCCCCGCCAGTTGCAGCCATTTCAACGGAATCGGCACCGCCATCAGCGCCATGCGGCCATCGGCGATCGACCGGCTGGTCAACGCCCAGAGCTGGAGCAGGAACACCACGCCGAACACCAGGCAGGCCAGCGCCGCCACCACATCGAGGTGACGGCGCAGCGCCATCGGCACGACCGGCTCGAACAGCTCGACGGTGACATGGTGGCCGCTGGCCAGCGCCGGGGCCAGCGACAGGAACACCAGCCAGACAAAGGCCACCTGCGCCACATCGTTCGCCCAGATCAGCGAGATGCCCAGCTCGCGGGTGACGATGGCCAGAACGACCACCGCCACCACCGCCATGACCAGCACCGCAGCCACGGCGGCAAAGAGCCGGTTCACCCGGGTCACGAAGGCCTCATAGAGACCGAAAGGGGTTGCTCCAAAGGCCTGCATGACACCCGCCGCTTATTGCCGGAACGACGACAGCGTGGCGATCATCGCCGCGCCGGGCCCTTCGGTCACCTGCGCCGCGACCAGATCGAACACCGGCCCCGCCCGCTCCATCACCGCCGCGCGCTCGGCGTCGGTCAGCGTATAGACCTGCCCCAGACGGCCCAGTTCGGCCAGCGCCGCCGTCGCACTGTCGAGCATCGCCACCGAGGCGGTCTGCAGCATCTCGGCCGAGACCTGCTCGATGGCCGCGCGCTGCGCATCGGTGAATCCGTTCCAGGTATCGAGGTTCATCAGCGAGATGGTGATATTCCCGGCCAGATCGGTGTTGGTGTAATAGGGCGCCACCTCATAGAGCCGGGCCGACATGGCAATCGACGGCGTCATGAAGGCGCAATCGACGACACCGTTCTGCAAGGCGACATACAGTTCCGACGGCGGCAGCGGCACCGGGGTCGCGCCCAGCGCCGCGGCCTGCTGCGCCTGCCAGCGACCGGCGGTGCGGATCTTGCGCCCCTCCCAATCCGACGGATTCGGCACAAAGCCGTCGCGGCACATGACGCCGCTGGCAAAGGCCGGGGCGCCCCACAGCGCCCGCGCGCCATGCTCGGCGAACAGCGCGTCCAGATCGGGCCAGATCTGCGCCAGCGCCTCGCCGGTCGAGGGGTTCTCGACCGGAATGCCGCCCAGCATTTCCGCATAGCCCATCGCCGGAATGGTGCCCGCGGTGAACGACGCCACCACCATCCCGGCCGAGACCACGCCCAGACCGATGGCATCCAGCGCCTCGGGCAGCGGCACCAGCGCGCCGTTGGGCACCACCTCGAAGGCGATCTCGCCGCCGGTCGCGGTGCTGATATTCGCCGCCCATTGCTCGACAAGCTGCGTGAACGCATCCGTCGCGCTGAAGGCGCTGGCGTATTGGAACGTCTCGGCCTGCGCCGCATTCGTCGCCAATGCCGCCAGAGCCAGTCCTGCAAAGTGCCGCTTCATGAAACTTCCTCCCTGGTTCGTTTCGATTGAACGCAATTGCGCCGCGATCACCAGACGGGATCGTCCGGCGTCCGGGTCGTGCCGTGAACAAGCTGCTGGCGCAGTTCGTGCCCGTCGAGATAGGCCGCCTCGCCCTTGATCAGCCCGTCCTCGAAATAGATCCACACCGTCATCGGCAGGCACAGCGTCTTGCCGCTCGCCTCGATGCCAAAGAACTGGCCCTGCGGCGCCCCCGAGAAATAGCCGGTGCCGACCGCGACACTGTCCGACACCACCATGCGCTGGGTCAGAAAGGCCTGCCCGGAAAAGGTTTGCAACCGCTTGGCATAGAACGCGCGCATATTGTCCCAGCCGCGCACGTTCAGGCCCGTCGCATACATGATCTGGAACGGATCGTTGCGCGTCATGGTCGCCATCGTCGCGTCCAGATCGCCCGCCCATTCGGCGCTGGTATGCTCCAGCAACATGCGCCAATTGTGCTCGGCCCCCGCGCCGCCGGTGCAGATGATCTCGTTGCCATAGTCGAATTGCGCGACCTGCCCGGCCAGCCGCGGGCTCATCGTCATGCCCGCGAAATCGTTGCGCTTCACCATGTGCCTCACCCCCATTCCGTTCCCCGGCACCCCGAAAGGCGCCGTCCTCGCGGTCATGTTGGCCAGTTCCGGCCTCACACTCAAATCTCTAATCACCCCCCTTTCATTCATGATATGATATGAGGTGATGCCCTGCATATACGATAGGATAGAAGCGATCACCGGCACCGGGGGCCCATGTCAGACCGCAAAGAACCCGCGCGCAAGAACCGCGAATTCAACACCATAGACCTGAACCTGCTGAAGGTGTTCGAGGCGCTGATGCATCTGCGCAGCGTCTCGCTGGCCGCCGCCCGGCTGAATGTCACACAACCGGCGGTTTCCAACGCGCTGAACCGGCTGCGCGGCTATTTCGGCGACGATCTCTTTGTGCGCACCCGCGACGGGATGGAGCCGACGCCGCTGGCGCTGGCGCTGGCCGATCCGGTGCTGCAGGGCCTGTCGTCGATTCGCGCCGGGGTGGCGCAGAGCCTGACCTTTGATCCGGCCAGTTCCGACCGGCGCTTTACCCTCATCACCACCGATGTCGGCGAGGCTACCTTTGTCGTCGAACTGCTGCGCATCCTGCGCCATCAGGCGCCCCGCATCGACCTGCGGGTGCTGGAAGTGGCGCAGCACGATTACGAACGCCTGCTCGACAATGGCGAGGCCGATTTCGCGCTGGGGCTGTTCAAGATCGCCGATACCTTTCACCGCGAACTGATCGACACCTGCCGCTATGTCGCGCTGATGTGCCGCGAGCATGGCACGAGGCTGGGGCTGACCGACGGCGCCACCATCCCGCACGAGACCTATCTCGATGCCGCGCATGTCCATGTCATGCCGCGCCGCGCCATCGGCCACCCGGTCGAACTGGCGCTGGGGGCCGAGGCCCGGCGCCGCCGGGTGGCGCTGGAACTGCCACATACCGCGGTCCTGTCGGCACTGTTGCCGCAGACCGAACTGGTGGCGACCATCCCCGAACCGGCGGTGCCCTCGCTGATGGCGGGCGGGCGGCTGATGTGGGCGGTGCTGCCCTTCGAAACCGAGCCGACGCGCCTGTTCATGGGCTGGCACAAACGCCACGACAACGACCGCGGCCACGCCTGGATGCGGCAGATCATCCGCGGCCTGAACATCACCTGAACGCGAAAAGGGGGCCGAAGCCCCCTTTCGCCGATTGTGTGGTGCTCAGCGGAACCCGGCCAGCGTCGCCACCAGCGAGGCCCCGGGCCCATCGCCCACAACCTCTGTCACCGCGTCAAAGATCGGCGCTGTCAGCGCGACGAAAGCCGCCCGTTCCTCGGCCGACAGCGTATAGACCTCGCCCAGCTCGGCCAGCGCCTGCAGATCGGCCTGCGCCTGCGCGCCGAACACCACCGAGGATTCCTGGATCAGCGCCGCCGAGGTCGCGGAAATCACCGCGCGCTCCGCGTCACTGAACCCGTCCCAGACGCCCTGGTTGATGACGGCCAGCGTCAGGTTGGCGGGCAGGCCGGTGTCGGTGTAATAGGGCGCCACCTCATAGAGACGCGCCGCGCGGGTGATCGAGGGGATCATCAGCGAACAATCGACCACGCCATTTTGCAGCGCGACATAGATTTCCGACGGCGCCAGCGGCACCGGCACCGCGCCCAGCGCCGCGACCTGCTGCGATTGCCAGCGCCCGGCGGTGCGCACCCGCAGCCCCGCCCAATCCTCGGGCGTGGTCAGGAACCCCTCGCGGCAGATGAAACCGATATTGAACGCCGGGGCGCCCCACAGCGCATGCGTGTCATGCACGGCGAACAGCGCGTCGAGATCGGGCCAGATCGCCGCCAGCGCCTCGCCGATCGGCGGATTGGCCACCGGCAGGCTGCCGATCAGCTCGACATAGCCCAGCGCCGGGATCACGCCGCTGACGAACGAGCCCGCGAACATCCCGGCAGGCACCACCCCGAACGAGACCGCATCCAGCGTCTCGGCCATCGGCACCAGCGCGCCGTTCGGCACCAGTTCGAAATCCACGCTGCCGCCGGTCTCGGTGCGGATGGTGTCGGCCCAGCGGATCGCCGCTTGCACGAAAGCATCGCTTTCGGGGAAAGGCGCGGATATCTGCAAGGTCTGCGCGCCGGCCGCGCCCGCCAGCAAACCGGCCAGCGCCGTGCCCAGCATCAGGATCTTCATGGTCGTTCCTCCCTCAGGTTTCTGCAATGACATTCCCGGCCGCCGCACAGCGGTGCGGCGGGGGCGGGCCTCGATCTGCCGCAGGGTGCGGGGCGTTCAGCCCAGCGTTCTGGCCAGGAAATCCAGCGTCCGCTGCCAGGCCAGCGCCGCCGGGCCGGGCGCATAGCTGCCGCGCTGGTCACAGTTGAACCCGTGACCGGCGTTCTCGTAGACGTGGAACTCCGCCTCGGGGCGCTTGGCCTGCACCGCGTTGTAATTCTCGGGCGGGATCGAGGCATCGTCAGCCCCGAAATGGAACTGCACCGGGCACATCGGCGGCTGATCGGCCAGCCTGGCGACCATCCCGCCATAGAAACTGCTGGCCGCGGCGAAACCCGGCAGCCGCGCGGCGACGGCATAGGCGACCGAGCCGCCCAGACAAAAGCCGACAATCCCCACCTTGCCCGCGCCCGCCACCTGCGCCCGCGCCGCCTCGATGTCCAGAAGGCAGGCGTCCATCTGGAAGCCGGGCATCAGCGCCTTGGCGCGCTCGATCTCGGCCGGGGAATAGCCGGTCTCGAAATCGCGCTCATAGCGGTCAAAGATCGCCGGGGCGATGGCGACATAGCCCGCCTCGGCCAGCCGGTCGCAGATCGAGCGGATATGCGAATTGACGCCGAAAATCTCCTGCACCACGACCACCGCGCCCCGGGCCGCCCCGGCCGGATCGGCGCGATACGCCGCCAGCCGGTGCCCGTCGGCCGCCGTCAGTTCCAGATGTGCCATGGTCTCGTCTCCCTCTGTGTCAGAACGCCCGGATACCGGCATCGACCGGCAACACCACGCCCGTAATGGTGGGTGCGTCGTCCGAACACAAGAACGCCGCCGCTTTGGCCAGCTCCTGCCCTGTCACCAACCGCCGCAGCGGGTTGAGGACACGCATCTTCTCGTTGCCACCCTGACGGGCGCGCAGAACCGGGCCCTTGCCCTTCATCGGCTGTTCCATGACGCCCGGCGCCACGCAATTCACCCGCACGCCCCGCGGCCCATAGGCCACGGCATAGACCCGGGTGAGCGATTCCACCCCCGCCTTGGTCGCCTGATAGGCATAGGCACCGTCGACCCGGCCCATGAAGGCCGACATGCTGCTGACCAGCAGGATGCTGCTACCCTCGCCCAGATGGGCCCCGGCGGCATCGCACAGCAGCGCCACGCCGCGCAGGTTGACGTCGATCACCCTGGCCACATCCGCGGGGTCGGCCGCACCCGGAACCGTCTCCAGCAGGATGCCATGCGCCGCCACCAGCGTCGTGATCGGCCCCAGCGCCGCCGCCGCCGCGAACAGCGCGGCCACGCTGGCCGGATCGGTCACGTCGCAGCGCAGGAAATGCTGGCCCTCGGCGACCGGCTTTTCGTCGAGATCGGCGACCACAACCGTCTGCCCCCGTGCCTGAAACTCGGCGGCCATGGCCGCCCCGATAGTGCCGGTCCCGCCGGTGATGATGGCAACGCTGCCCATGACTTTCCCCCTCTTCCTGCCTAGTTCGCCCGCATGCCACAATCGACGGGCAAAACGACCCCGGTGATCGAGCGCGCCCGCGACGAACACAGGAAGCTTACCGCATCGGCGATGTCGTCCTCGACCACCAGACGCCGAAGCGGCACGGCATTGCGCGCGCCCTCGGTGCCGCCAGCGTGATCGCGTGCGGTCGGTCCGGTCGGACCCTTCATGATCTTCTGCATGAAGCCGGGCGCAACACAATTCACCCGAATGCCGCGTGGGCCGTAAGCCACGGCGAAGATCCGGGTCAGTTGCTCGACCCCCGCCTTCGACGCCTGATAGGCATAGGCGTGGCCGATGCGCCCCATCGTCGCCGACATGCTGCTGACCAGCAGGATGCTGCTGCCCTCGCCCAGATACCCGGACGCCTGGTCGCAAACCAGCGCGACGCCCTTGAGATTGACGTCGATCACCTTGCTGGCGACCATCGGGTCGGCCGATCCGGGCAATGTCACCGCCCCCACCCCGTGCGAGACCACGACATCGGTGATCGTTCCCAATGCGGCGGCCTGCTCGAACAGCGCCGCAACGCTGGCCGGATCGGTCGCGTCGAAACGAATGAAGTGCTGGCCCGGCGGCACCGGCAGTTCATCGAGATCGGCAGCGACGACGATCTGGCCGCGCGCCTGGAACTGTGCGGCAATCGCCGCGCCGATGGTGCCGGTTCCGCCGGTTATGATGGCAACGCTTGTCATGTTTTCCGCCTGTTTTGTCGATGTCTGAACCGGCCCGGCAACGGGCGGCGGCCCGCTATCCGTATTCCCTAGGGGTTCAGTGCGCCCGCCGTCCCGGCCCCGATGGTCCCCTCAGACACCGGCATAGCCTGCCCGCGCCAGCCAGTAATCCCAGGCCCGGGCCAGCGCGAAATCGCTCAGCATGGTCCGGGTCGATTTCTCGATCTCGCCATCGGTCAGATGGGTGATCTCGCCCATCTGCCGCGTCGCCTGGATCAGTTCGGCGTTATCCTTCAGGGCGATGGAGATCATGATGACCGCCTTGATGTTGCTCGCCACGCAGATGCAGCCATGGCCGCGCAGCAGCGCCACGGTCTTGTCGCCCAGCGCCCGCGACAGCGAATGCCCCATCGCCATGGAATCGACCAGCATGTTGGTATCGCCGAACTCGGTCTGGCTGTCCCAATAGCCGATCTCCTTGCCGATCACCCCGGCCATGTGGAACATCGGCCTGAGCGACACTCTGGTCATGGTGAACGGCACCACCGAGCGCGCATGGTGATGCGTCACCGCATTCACATCCGGGCGGTCCTTGTAGATCGCGCCGTGGATATGACGCTCGGCATAGGGGCGGCGCGGGTCGTTGCCGACCACCTCGCCATCCAGCGTGAATTCCATCAGATCGCCCCGTGTCACCACCGCCGGGCTGCGCGAACGCGAAATGAAATACCGTTCGGGATTGACCGGATTGCGGACACTGACATGGCCGAAATCGTCAATGACGTTCTCGCGCGCCAGAATCCGGTTGGCGAGAACCAGTTGGGTCAGGGCATGGTCGATGACCGCCTCGTCACGCTCTGCGGGTGTCGTCAAGAATCCATCCTCCCCTGTTGTGAACCCAAGGATAAGTGGACGCCGGGTAGAGACTCCAATATATGTTTCAGCCGCAACTATAGCTTCATGGGTATCCATTGCGCTCGCTCATCTCGCAGATCTCGATCCACAAGCTGGAAGTGCTGTGCATGGTGGTGGAACTGAACAGCTTTTCGCGCGCCGCGCAGAAGCTGAACATCACCCAGCCGGTCGTCTCGGCGCATATCAAGGCGCTGACCGACAAATTCGACGTGCCGCTGATCGTGCGCAACGGGCGGCGCATCATGCTGACCGAGGACGGCGAGCGCGTCTATCGCTGGGCCCGCGATCTGGTCAGCCGCACCCGCGAGATCGAACGCGAGATGGCCGACAGCCACAAGGGCGTGGTCGGCCGCGCCTCGGTCGGGGCGTCGATGACCATCGGCTCCTATGTGCTGCCCGCGCTGGTCAGCGACTTCCAGCGCGCGCATCCCTTGGGCGAAATCTCGGTGCAGGCCTATAACCCGATGGCGGCGACCGATGCGATCCACAGCGGCGAATGCGATTATTCCTTCACCATCCTCGACCCGCGCCACGATGTCGAAGGGCTGGATATCGAGCACATCGCCGACGACCGGCTGATCCTCGTCACCTCGGACCGCATCCCGCCGCTCGATGCGCCGCTGACGCCCGAGGTGATCGCCAACCTTCCCTTCGTCAGCGCGCAACTCGGCATGCCCAGGCATGAGATCGAAGAGGCGCTGCTGGAGAAATACGGCATCCGCCGCAAGCATATCGTGCTGGAATTCGGCCATGCGGAATCGCTGAAACAAGCGGTACGCGCCGGGGCGGGCTATTCCTTCGTGTTCCGCTCGTCGCTGCATGACGAACTCAACACCGGCGTCCTGCGCGAGGTGGAAACCCCCGGCATGCGGCTGGATGTGCCGCTCTATCTGGTGCGCCGCCCGGGCAAGAAACTGTCGAGCTTCCAGCAGGAATTGCTGGATTATCTGGTGGATGAAATCACCGCCCGGCTGGACGGACGCCCCCGGCCCTGATCCCCGGCGCCCCGGTCAGCCAAAGGCCAGCGTCGGCACGTCAACGATGGTCGAACCGCCATCGACGGTCAGGATCGCGCCGGTGATGATCGCCGCCTCGGGCGCGCAGAGAAAGGCAATCGCCGCCGCCACCTCGTCGGCGGTCGCCGGGCGGCCCAGCGGAACATCCCGCGTGACCTGCCGATAGGCATCCTCGCGCGTCGGCAGGCCTTTGCGCTGCATCAGCTCGTCCATCTCGGCATCGGCCATTTCCGTGCGCACCCAGCCCGGGCAGACCGCGTTGCAACGCACGCCCTGCGCGCCGAAATCGCGGGCGATGGCGCGCACCAGCCCGATCTGCGCGTGTTTCATCACTGTGTAGCCAAAGGCCCCGGCAGGCGCCGCAAGGCTGGCGATCGAGGCGGTGACGCAGATCGCCCCGCGCCGGGCGACCAGCGCGGGCATCGCCGCGCGCAGCAGCACCATCGACGTGTCCAGATTGGCCCGCCCCGCCGCCTGCCATTCGGCATCGCTGGTCTCGGTGATCGTGCCAAACCCGTGGCCCCCGGCATTGGCCACCACGATATCCAGCCCGCCGAACCGCGCCTGCGCCAGCGCAACCGCCGCCCCGGCCGCCTGCGGATCGGCCGCGTCGCCGACATGGACGATGCCGCCGGTGGCCTTTGCGACCCGCTCCAGCGGCTCGGGGCGGCGGCCCATCAGGATGACCTCGGCGCCCTCGGCGGCCAGACGCCCGGCCACCGCCGCGCCGACGCCGGTGCCCGCACCGGTTATCAGCGCCACCTTGCCCGCGAAACGCCCGCTCATGCCGCGCCCTTTCCCGCCGGAACCAGCCCCGCCGCCACCCAGGCGTCGAATCGGTCGAGAACCGCAGCGCAAAAGGCCGCGTCGTTGATATGGCTGTCGAGGGCGGTAAAATCGACACGGCCCGCCAGCGCCGCCTCGGAGGCCGCGACAAAGGCCGCCAGCCCCTCGGGATCATGCGCCGCCTCGCCCTCGCGGTCCCATTCCTCGATCCCGCCGCGCGGCAGGAAGAAATGCGTGGGCCCGGTCGCCGCCGCCAGCCGGTCGGCGATCTCGCGCGCCAGCGCCCGGCGTTCATCGGCGTCAAAGGCGACGTTCTTGATCAGGCGGTTGTGCTGGTGAAAGGGCCGTTCGGCAAACCGCGCCGGGATTTCCTGCCAGCCCGCCAGATCCAGAATGTCCATCGCCCCGGGCGCCACCAGTTGCGGCGTGCCGCTGCGCCCGGCGCCGGTCAGCCGCCCGGCGCCCGCACTGACCAGCGAGCCATGCAGCACATTGACCAGTTCCTGCAGCGAGAAATCCATCACGCAGGCAAAGGCCCCGTCGGCGGCGAGCCGCTCGAAGGCCATGCCGCCCATGCCGGTGGTATGGAACACCGCCACGTCATAGCCGCGCGCCGTCAGTTCGGGATGCAGCCGCTTCATGTATTTCAGGCACGACGAGCCCAGCGAGGTCATGCCGATCATCGGCCGCTCGAAGCGCGGCGGCTCGACCGCGCGAGCGGCGCCCAGCACCGCCCCCGCCGCCTGGCTGAGCGAGGATCGGCACAGCGGGTTCAGCCCGTAAAGCCCCCCGGCCCACAGGATGAACTGCACATCCGCCGCCATGCGTTCCGCCGCGATCAGCGGCGACCCGGCCACGGTCGAGACGATGTATTTCGGCACGCCGATCGGCAGCGCCTGCGCGCAATCCAGCGCCAGATCGGTGCCCATCGTGCCGCCCAGGGCGATCATGCCGTCAAAGCGCCCCTCGGCGTGCAGCCGCCTTGCCGTCAGCGCCGCGCCCGCGCTCATTGCTTCAAAGGCGGCGCCTTCCTCGCCCAGCGCGATCAGCCCGGGGATGGTGGCCCCCGCCGCCGCCGCCACCGCATGCTTGGACACATCGACCGGCGCGCGCGGATCGCCCAGCACGCTGACATCCATGGCCAGCACCTGCCCGCCCTGATCGCGGATGCGCCCGATCAGATAGTCGAGTTCGTCGGCCTTGGTGTCAAAGGTTCCGATCACCAGAATGGTTTTTGTCATCAGGCTCCTCCTCCGATCCTCTGGGCTTGCCCGAAGGGCTGGCTGCACAGCCTGCGGGCCTGGGCAATGAAGCGCGCATTGCGGGCGGGCGCGCCGTCCTCAAGCATCCGGGGAACGATCCAGCCCACATAGGTCAGCGCCCGCAAGGCGATGAACAGATCGAGCAGCCGGTCGTCGAGCGGCCGCAGGCTGCGGTATCCGACCAGCAGCGCGGCCCTGAGGGCGGGGAAATCCGGCTCGTCGAGGGCCTTGTTCAGCACCGTCGCCAGATCGAACAACCGAAAGCCGAAACCGCCATCGTCGAAATCCAGCAGGCGCAGGGTCGCGCCGTCGATCAGCACGTTCTCGCGCACCAGATCGGCATGGATCAGCCCGTAATCCAGCGTCGCCGCCTCGGCGGCAAGGATGCGCCGGGCCTCGTCGCGGAACCGCCCGATCAGGCGCCGAGTCCCGGGGTCGAGGTGCGGGTTCTCCCAGAACCGGCCCCACAGCGGGGCCTCGCCCAGCAGGCCCTCGGCATCCCAGTGACAGCGTTCGAAACCCACCGGGCGCTGCCAGTCGTCGCAGGCGTTGTGCAGCCGGGCGATTTCGGCGCCCAGCCGGTGAAACACCCCGGCGGCATCGGCCAGCGCCAGCGGTTCGCGCCCCTGGCCCATCGCCCGGCCCGACAGCCAGCCGACCATATCGACATGCTGCCCCTGCACGGTTTCCAGCAGGGCGCCCGACAGCGCCGGGCGCGGGCGCGGCACCGACAGCCCGGCGCGGTGCATCGCGTCCAGCCAGTGCAGTTCCGACAGCAATTCCGCCGCGCTGCGATAGCCCGGGCGCCGCAGCCGCAGGGCGAAGTGGCCCTCGGGGCTGCGCACCGCATAGACGCGGTTTTCGCGCCCGGCGACGAATTCGCAGGCGGCGCCGTCAAAGCCCCAGAGGGCAAGGGCCGGAGCGACGGGATCGCTCACGCCCGCACCGGCGTCTCGGCCAGAACCGCGTCGAGGGTATCCATCAGCAGATCCAGATGCTCGGTGCCAAAGGGCATCGGCGGGCGGATTTTCAGGGTGTTCTTGTGGCGCCCCAGCTTTGACAGCAGGATGCCCCGCGCGCGCATCGCGTTGACCACCCGGTCGGCATACTCGCTCGCGGGTTCCTTGCTGACGCGGTCCAGCACGAATTCCGCGCCAAAGACCATGCCGCTCTGGCGCACGTCGCCGATGACCTCATAGCGCGCGGCGAGGGCCTGCAACCGCTCCTGCGCCAAGTGGCCGATCCGGGCGGCATTGGCCTGCAGGTCGTTGGCCTGCAGTTCCTCCAGCACCGCCATGGCGGCGGCGCAGGACACCGGGTTGCCACCGAAGGTGTTGAAATAGCGAAAGGACTGGCGAAACCGCGCCATGATCTCGGCCGACGTGACCAGCCCGGCAACCGGATGGCCATTGCCCATCGGTTTGCCCATCGTCACCACATCGGGCACCACGCCCTGTTTCTGATGCCCCCAGAAATGACTGCCGCAGCGCCCGAACCCGGCCTGCACCTCGTCGCAGATCAGCAGACCGCCCGCGCGGCGCACCGCCTCGGCGGCGGGGCGCAGCCAGCCTTCGGCCTGCGCCGGAAACCCCTCGTTCAGGAACAGCGGGCAGATGATCAGCGCGGCGAAGCCGATGCCCGAGGCCTCCAGATCGTCGATCGCCGCCTGCACCCCGGCGGCAAAACGCCGCCCGTCGGGATCGGCGATGCGGTAGCTGTCAGGCGCCTCGACATGGCGCAGGTATTGGCCCAGCCCGAAACCCACCTCGGGCACGTTGCTTTTCGACAGATGGCTGACCAGCGCGGTATTGCCGTGATAGGTGGCATCCGTCGCCACGATGCCGCGCTTGCCGGTCATCGCCTCGGCCATGCGCAGGGCGATGTCATTGGCCTCGGAGCCGGTGCAAGTCAGGATCGCGGTGCGCAGCGGATCGTCGAAGGTGGCGGTCAGGCGCTCGATGTAATCGAGGATTCCCTCGTGCAGATAGCGGGTGTGGGTGTTCAGCACCGCCGCCTGCCGACAGATCGCCTCGACCACGCGCGGGTTGCCATGGCCGACATGCGGCACGTTGTTGTAGCAATCGAGATAGCGGCGCCCCCCGGCATCCCACAGCCAGACCCCCTCGCCGCGCACGACATGCACGGGATCGTCGTAAAAGGTCGAGACATTGGGCCCCAGCAGCGCGCGGCGACGGGCGATCAGATCAGACATTCTTGCGCTTCCTGCGGTCCTTGATGACGGTCCAGACCTGCACCCCCAGCGCGATCACGATCATCGAGAACAGGATGAAGGCGATGGGCCGGTCGATGAAATCCCACGGATTGTGTACCCGGGCCATGGCGGTGCGCAGTCGGTCCTCCATCAGCTTGCCCAGCACGATGCCCAGGATGATCGGCGATGTCGGATATTCCAGCCGTTTCAGGATGAAGCCGAACACCCCAAACCCTGAGGCAATCGCCACATCGGTCAGCGAATTGCGCAGGCTGTAGACACCGATCAGGCTGAAGGTCAGGATCATCACACCCAGAAAGCGGCTGGGGATCAGCATCACCTTCATCAGCGTGTCCGAGGCAAAGAACAGGAAGGCGACAACGATGATATTGAGCAGCAGCAGGCACATATACAGCGCCATGACGAAATCCATCTGCCCGGCGAAAAGCTGAGGCCCCGGCACGACATTGTGGACATAGAATACCGCCAGCATCATCGCCGTCAGTTCCTCGCCCGGAATCCCCAGCGCCAGGAGCGGGATCATCGCCGCGGCGGGCACCGAATTGTTGGCCGCCTCCGAGGCGACGATGCCCTCGGGGTTGCCCTTGCCGAACAATTCGGGCGTCTTCGAGGTGCGCTGCGCATAGGAATAGGCCATGAACTGCGACATGAACTCGCCCACGCCGGGGATCATGCCGCAGATCACGCCAAAGCTGGATGCCACGGTGGCGACGCGCCGATAGATCCACAGATCCTTCATCTGCGCGAAAAAGCCGACCTTCTCGACATGCGGCAACTTGTAGGATTTGTCCTTGCCCATGAACAGGATCAGCGCCTGGCTGATGGCGAACAGGCCCAGAACCACGACGATCAGGTCGATCCCCGATTGCAGCCAGCCCATGCCGAAGGTGTAGCGTTGGGTATAGGCGGTGGCCTCGATGCCGATGGTCTGCAAGAAGATGCCGAGAAAGGCCAGCGTCGCCGCCACCAGCACCTGCCCGCGATGGGTGATGATGACCAGCAGGATGCCCAGCAGCGCGGCCAGAAAGATCTCGCGCGCGCCGAACATCGGCGCGATCCGCGCCAGCACCGGCGCCAGCAGCATCAGCGCGACAATCGAAAAGACCGCGCCAAAGAACGAGGCCGAATAGGCCAGGCTCAGCGCGCGCCGCGCCTCGCCCCGGCGGGTCATCGGATAGCCGTCATAGGTGGTCAGCGCATTGACCGGCGTGCCGGGCGTATTGACCAGAATCGCCGGGATCGCCCCGCCGAACATCGACGATCCGTAGATGCCCAGCAGCAGCGTCAGGCCGACGATGGGCTCCAGCGAGAACGTCACCGGCAGGACGATGGCGATGGCGACGGCGGCCCCCACGCCGGGCAGCCCCCCCACGATCACCCCGCCGATGGCGCCGATCATCAGGGCGGCGATCACGTCCCAGCGGGCAATGATCTCGAGGCTGGCGAGCACAAGTTCCATGATCCCTCAGAAATAGCGAAAGAGGATGTAGCGGATCGAGTCGGGCGCGTAGTCATAGATCGCCCCGGCCGGAATGCGGACGTTGAACCCGGATTTGAACACCAGCACGACCACCAGGCCGAAAACCGCGCCGATCAGCACCACCCGGCCGCGATAGCCGACCCGCAGGCACAGCAGGATGCAAAACAGCACCGTCGCCAGCAGATAGCCGATCAGCGGGATCGCCCAGACATAGACCATGTACCAGCCGATGTATTCGAGCGACCGCACCCAGGTCAGCGCCTCGCGCCAGCGGCCCGGGGTGCGCGGCACGCTGGAGCGCGCCGCGTAATTGAGAAATCCGAACAGGATCAGCCCGCCCAGCGACAGCGCAGGCCAGAACCGCGGCTGCGCCGCCAGTCCGCGACGGGGCAGCCAGGTGGTCTGCCAGGTGATCGCCGCCAGCAGCAGCACACCCAGAAAGATCATCAGGGCCGAAAAGAGGATCTCGCCGGGCCTGCGGCCCTCGGGAAAGACATGGGGATGGTCGGCGCTCTGGTCGCTCATGAACTCACCTCGGGCACGGCGGGCGCCGGTCGCAGCGTGGCGACCGGCGCCCGAGGGTCATTCGGCGATCATCGCGTTGATACGGCCCGAGACGGCGATATCCGAGGCTATCCGCGCCGCGGCCTCGGGGGCGTCCATCCAGTAGGTGATGGCGCCGGTCTGTTCCGACAGCTCGCGCACGCGGTCCGAGGCCATGGTCGCCCGGGCCGAGGCGATGATCTGGTCGCGCACCGCCTGCGGCGTATCGCGGTGCACGAACAGCCCGTTCCACAGCGAAATGCCCAGCTCGGGCGCGATCGAGGCCAGCGTCGGCGCCTCGGGCACCACCGAGATCGGGCTTTCGGTGATCGTCGCCAGGATCGTCACCTGATCGAGGCAGGGCAGCAATTGCTGGATCGTCGTGTTGATGACATCGAAATCGCCCGAAGCCAGCGAATTGCAGTCGAGCGCGCCCGACGAGGCCTCGCCGCCCCATTCGAAACCCAGCACGGTGGCGGCGGCAAAGGTGGCCTGCGTCGGCAGCAGGAAGGCGCCGAAATGGCCCAGAACCTGCGGATGCTCCTGCGAATGCGCGGCCAGTTCCTGCATCGTCGCATAGGGCGCATCGGCGCTGGTGGCGATCACGAAGGGATAGGTCAGGAAGATGCCCAGCGGCTCGAACGGATCGGGGTTCAGCCCCGGCACGCCGACATCGGGGCCGACGACGGGAATGTCCACGACAAACGAACCGATGGTATATCCGTCGGCGGGCGCCGCGGCGACCGATGCCGCCCCCGGAAACGGCCCGCCCTCGGACGGGCGGTTCACCACGGCGGCGGCGACCCCATAGGTGGTTTCGAAATCCTCGGCGATCATGCGGGTCAGCACGTCCTCAAGATCGCCGGGCGGGAACGGCACCACAAAGCTGACCGGACGGTCCGGGTAATCGGCCAGCGCAGGCCCCGCCAGGGCGACCGCAGCGATGCCGGATAAGATCGTCTTGGTATTGAACATTGACAGTCTCCCTATGGTTCATTATTATCACCGATGTTTTAAAATTATCTGACGCTGCGACGTTCTGTCAACAAAAACCCGTCACAGCCGGGGGCGGAGTCGCAATTCCGATGAAGAAAGCAGCATGTCCTCCACCGTCGCCAAAGCCCTCACCCTCCTCGACCACTTCACCGAAGACGAGCCCGAGATCGGCCTATCCGACCTCGCGCGCCGCTCGGGCATCGACAAGGCGACGGTCCACCGCATGCTGGCGGTGATGGCCGATGCCGGTCTGGTCGAACAGCGCGGCAACGGCCGGCTCTACCGGCTGGGCGCCGGTGTGCTGCGCCTCGCCCGCGTGCGCGAGACCTCGTTTCCCGTCACCGCCGTCTATCAGCCCGCGCTCGAATTGCTGGCGGCGCAGACCGGGGAAACCGCCCATGCCGCGCTGATCTCGGGCCGGGCGCTGGCCACGATCGGTGTCTGCGAAAGCGCCCGTGGCAGCCGGGTCTCGCTGGTCGCGGGCGAGATCCTGCCGTTCCACAGCACCGCCTCGGGTCTGGTGGCGCTGGCCTATTCGGGGCCGGAACTGCGCGAACGCATCCTCGCGGCCCCGCTGCAGAAACGCACGGCCCACACCATCACCGACCCCGCCATCCTGCGCGAGCGGATCGAGGGGGCGCAGCGGGCGGGCTACAGCGAATCCGACCAGGCGAACGAAGAGGATGTCTTTGGCATCGCCACCCCGGTTTTCGATACCGAAGGTTTTGCCGTCGGCACGCTGGCCGTCGCCACCCCGGCCCACCGCATGACGCCGGAGCTGCACCGCGCCATCGTCCGCGCGCTGTTCGCGCAGGCGGAAACCGTCACCTTCGGCACCGGCGGCAAATGCCCGCCCGCCTATGGCAAAGCCGTCGCGCAGACCCTGGCCGCAATGGGCGATTGACAGAAGCCGATCGGACCTGCATCATTTTCACCAGTGGTGTAAATATAGAACCGATCATGGACCTGCACAGAATCGCCCAGCTTCGCGCCACCCCGGTGGCACCCGCCGCCCATCTGATCGACGGCGCCTGGCGACCGGCCTCGGACGGCGCGACGATGGAGGTGCTCTCGCCCCTCGACGGGCAGCCGCTGACCACGCTGGCGCGCGGCACGCAGGCCGATGCCGCCGCCGCGGTTTCGGCGGCGCGCCGGGCCTTTGACGATGGCCGCTGGTCCGACATGGCCCCCGCCGCGCGCAAGAAGATCTTGCTGAAATGGGCCGATCTGATCGAGGCCAACGCGCTGGACATCGCCGTGCTGGGCGTGCGCGACAACGGCACCGAGATCGGCATGGCGCTCAAGGCCGAACCGCTGTCCGCCGCCGCGACCATCCGCTATTTCGCCGAATCCATCGACAAGCTCTATGGCGAGATCGCGCCCACCGCCCCCGGAACGCTGGGTCTGGTGCACCGGGCGCCGGTCGGTGTGGTCGGCGCCATTGTGCCGTGGAATTTCCCGCTGATGATCGGGGCGTGGAAACTGGGCCCGGCGCTGGCGGCCGGTTGCACCGTGGTGCTGAAACCGGCCGAAACCGCCTCGCTGACCCTGCTGCGCATCGCCGGACTGGCGCTCGACGCCGGGCTGCCGACCGGGGTGCTGAACGTCGTCACCGGCGACGGCGCGACCGTCGGCGCGGCCATCGCCGAATCGATGGAGGTGGACGTGCTGGTGTTCACCGGATCGGGCGCCACCGGGCGCCGCCTGCTCGAGGCTTCGGCCCGCTCCAACCTCAAGCGGGTCTATCTGGAACTGGGCGGCAAATCGCCCAACATCGTCTTTGCCGATGCCCCCGACCTCGACGAGGTGGCGACGGTCTCCGCGCATGGCATCTTTCGCAACTCGGGCCAGGTCTGCATCGCCGGAACCCGCCTGCTGGTCGAACGCCGCATCCACGATGCGCTGGTCTCGAAACTGGCGGCGGTGGCGCAGGCGATGAAGCTGGGCGATCCGCTCGATCCCGCCACCATGGCCGGGGCGATCAATTCCGAACGCCAACTCGCCCAGAACCTGCGCTTTGTCGAGGAGGCGCAGGCGGCCGGGGGCCGCGTCGTCACCGGCGGCGCCCGCATCCTGCAAGAGACCGGCGGCTATTTCATGGCCCCGACCATCGTGGCCGACGTGCGCCCGGGCGACGCGCTGGCGCAGCACGAGGTCTTTGGCCCGGTGCTGGCCGTCATCCCCTTCGATACCGAGGACGAGGCCGTGGCCATCGCCAACGGCACCGATTACGGCCTCGCCGCCGCGGTCTGGACCTCGAACCTGTCGCGCGCACACCGGATGGTGCGCCGCATCAAGGCCGGGATCGTCCACGTCAACACCTATGGCGGCTCGGACCTGACGGTGCCGCTGGGTGGGGTCAAGCAATCGGGCAACGGGCATGACAAGTCGCTGCATGCCTTCGATAAATTCCTCGATCTGAAAACCGCCTGGATCAAGCTCTGATCCCGCGCCGCCCCCTGCAAGACCCCGGTTGACGGGGTCGGCAGGCGCGGCTAACCTTTCCCCGTTCCGGTTCATGCGCAGATCTGCCGTGCATGACGCAAGAAGGGAACCCGGTGCGCATCCTTGATGCAATTCCGGGGCTGCCCCCGCAACTGTGAGCGGCGAGCGCGGTCGGACATGCCACTGGGGCCAAGCCCTGGGAAGGCCCGACCAAGCGATGACCCGCGAGTCAGGAGACCTGCCGGTTCGATCACCCTGCCAGGCGCGGAGGGCGCCCGGGCAACGGCTATGCCGTCGCGGTGTTTCGTCACCCGCGGCGGGCCGTTTTCCCCCACCGCATTCTTGCAACCGGGGCGCCCCTGTCGGCGCCTGCGCATCCTCGTGGGGGTTTCGTGCGCCATATTCTGACCCATGTGTCCAGCCTTGCGCTGGCTTTTTCCGCATCCTCCGTCCTCGCCCAGACCGGCGCCGGATATTTCGACCTCGGCACGCTGATCGTTGCCGGGGGCCTGACCCCGATCGAGGCCGACACCCTCGGCCGCGCCGTCACCGTTCTGGGCGCCGACGAGATCGAGGACCGCGGCCTGATGACCATCACCGAGGCGCTGCGCGCCCTGCCCGGCGTGGCGGTCAGCGGCTCGGGCGACAGCTTCACGCAAGTGCGCATCCGCGGCGCCGAGGCCAATCACACGCTGATCCTGATCGACGGGATCGAGGCGGCGGGCGGCGATGGCGAATACATCCTCAGCGGGCTGGAAACCGCGCTGATCGACCGGATCGAGGTGCTGCGCGGGCCGCAATCGGTGGTCTATGGCTCGAATGCCTCGGCCGGGGTCATCAACATCGTCACCCGCCGCCAGGGCCCGGGCCGCACGCTGGATGTCACGTTCGAAACCGGCGACGCGCAACGCGCCTCGGCCTTCCTCGGCTGGCGCGGCACGCGCGGCGGCCTCTCGCTGGCGCTGTCACGTCTGCATGACGGCGGCTTTGACATTTCGGGCGATGGCGGGGAACGCGATGAAATCCGACGCTCGACGGCGATCCTGTCCGGGGATTACGCGCTGACCGACCGGCTGTCGGTCGATTTCACCCTGCGGCGCGCGCGCGAGGTCTACGATTACGACGGCACGGACTGGGCGGCGGGCGACGCGGCGGGCTATGTCGTGGACAATCCCGCCCTTTACGGCGAACGCGACGAGATGACCGCCGGGCTGGGGTTCGGGTATGAGATGCTGGGCGGGCGCCTGCTGCACCGGCTGTCGCTGGAAACCACGCGCAACGCACAGGCCGATACCGGCGGATTGCCGACGCAGACGCAAAGCGACGCGCTGCGCTACCGGCTCAGCCTCGGCCTCGATGGCCAGAGCGCCGATGCCGCCGACCACCTGCTGAACCTGATGCTGGAACGCGAAAGCGATTCCAGCCGCGCGAATCCGCTCTATGGCCGCCAGAACGCCTCGTATGCCGCCGAATATCGCGGGCGCATCGGCGGCTGGTCGCTGCAGGCCGGGGCGCGCCATGACGACAACAGCGTTTTCCAGGGCGCGACGACCTGGACCCTGGCAACCGCCTATGACTTCGCGGGCGGCTGGCGGCTGCATGCCTCGGCCGGAACCGGTGTCGTGAACCCCAGCTATTTCGAACTCTACGCCGATGCCTTTGGCTATGTCGGCAATCCGACCCTGACGCCCGAACGCAACCGCAGCCTCGACATCGGGCTGGAAATGCCGGTGTTCGGCGGGCGCGGCACGCTGGACGTGACCCTGTTCCGCGAGGTTCTGACCGACGAGATCACCGCCGTCGCCACCGGCCCCGGCACCTGGAGCTATGTCAACCAGACCGGCGACAGCCTGCGGCGCGGCGTCGAAATCAGCGGGCAGGGGCAAGTGACCGACGATCTGGCGCTGCGGCTGTCCTATACCTGGCTCGAGGCGACGAACCCCGATGGCAGCGTCGAGATCCGCCGCCCCCGGCATGAACTGGCCCTCGGCGCCACCTGGGCCTTTGCGCAGGGGCGCGGCCACCTCGCCGCCGACCTGCGCCATGTGCGGGGCAACTGGGACACGCAATTCTGGGGCGCTTCGGCGACGCTGGAACTGCCCGCCTATACCACGGTCGATCTGTCGGCCCGCTATGACCTCACCGAGAGGGTCACGCTGGTCGGCCGGATCAGCAACCTGTTCGATACCGATACGATGGATGTCTGGGGCTATGCCGGACGCGGGAGGTCAGCCTATGTCGGGCTTCGCGCGCGGTTTTAAGGCGCTGGTGGCGGCGCTGTGCGTCGCCGGCCCGTCGCAGGCCGAGGCCCCCGCCCGCGTGGTGTCGATGAACCTGTGCACCGATCAGTTGGCGTTGATGCTGGCGGCGCCGGGGCAACTCGTCTCGGTCAGCTACCTCGCCCATACCGGCGCGGTGGCGCCGCTGGCCGAGGCCGCCCGCGCGCTGCCCGCCAACCATGGCCTGGCCGAGGAAATCTATCTGCTGCGCCCCGATCTGGTGCTGGCCGGACGCTATTCCACCGTCGCCACCGTGGCGATGCTGGAACGGCTGGGCATTCCCGTGGTCCGGTTCGAACCCGAATACAGCCTCGACGACGTGGAAACCGCGCTCTGGCAGATGGGCGACCTGCTGGGACAGCAGGCACAGGCGCAGGCGCTGATCGCCGGGTTCCGCCGCGACCGGGCGGCGCTGGCCACCCGGCTGGCGGGCCCCGGGCCGCGCGCGGTCCTCTATTCCGCGCGCGGCTGGACCGGCGGCGCGCGGACGCTGGCGGGCGACATCCTGCGCGCGGCAGGGCTGCGCAACCTCGCCGACGAGCTGGGCCTCGAATGGGGCGGGGTGGTCGCGCTGGAGTCGCTGATCCTCGCCGATCCCGACCGGCTGATCCTGGGCCGCACCGCCACCGCGCCCGGCTGGTCCGAGGCGCGGGCGCTCATGGATCACCCGGCGCTGCGCGCCAGCCGGGCCTACCGGGCGGGCGTCGCGGTGAATGACCGCGACTGGGTCTGCGGCACGCCGCATGTGCTGGGCGCCGTGGCCCGGCTGATCGCCGGGACCGCGCCATGAACCGGAGGCTGATCGCCACGCTGACCGCCCTGGTCGCGGCGCTGTTCCTCGCCTCGCTGCTGATCGGCCCGGCACCGGTGCCGCCTGCCGACAGCCTGCGCGCGCTGATCGCGGGCGACGGCGGCCCGCTGACGCTGGTGATGCGCGAACTGCGCCTGCCCCGGGCGGTGCTGGCGCTGGGCATCGGCGCCGGGCTGGGGCTGGCCGGGGCGGCGATGCAGGGCTATCTGCGCAACCCGCTGGCCGATCCGGGGCTGCTGGGCGTGTCGGGCGCGGCGGCGCTGGGGGCGGTTCTGGCGCTGCAGACCGGCCTCGCCGCCAGTGTCGCGCTGGCCCTGCCGCTGGCCGGACTGGGCGGCGCCTTTGCCGCGGTGCTGCTGCTGGCGCTG
>JAANMY010000369.1_pt1 | contig 64204 bp, 50 predicted proteins | sample 7279691 | NCBI WGS metagenome assembly JAANMY01 (sample SAMN14094543, study PRJNA606508) | bioreactor metagenome | isolation source: A lab-scale SPAN reactor treating ammonium-rich wastewater day 388 | place: Ireland: Galway | collected 2018-02-07 | reverse complement strand
GTTCATGATCGTGCCGCCCGGCAGGTCGAACTCCGTCGCCGGCGAGTCGATCGGCAGGTCGGGCACGGCCAGGTAGTTCTTGACCCCGGCACCGTAGCCGAGCCACTCGGGGTACATGGCGCCGATCGCGCAGACGTCGGGCACGTAGACCCGCTGCACGAAGTCGACGACCTCCTTGAGCAGGCTCTGCACCTTCCAGAGCTTCTCCATGTTGAGCGTCGCCTGGTTGTCGAGGTTGATGGCGTTGGCGACGCCGCCGACCGCCAGGTTCTGGATGTTCGGCGTCTTGGAGCCGAGGATGGCGACGACCTGGTTGGCCTTGCGCTGGTACTCGAGCGCCTGCAGGTAGTGCGAGACGGCCAGCAGGTTCACCTCGGGCGGCAGCTTCATCGCCGGGTGGCCCCAGTAGCCGTTGGCGAAGATGCCGAGCTGGCCGGCGTCGACGAAGCCCTTCAGCTTGTCCTGGACGGCCTTCAGGTCGAGGCGGCCGTTGCCGGGCCAGTCGGACAGCGACTCGGCGAGCGCCGACGCCTTCGCCGGGTCGGCCTTCAGCGCCGAGACCACGTCCACCCAGTCGAGCGCGGACAGGTGGTAGAAGTGGACGATGTGGTCGTGCAGCGCGTGCGCGATCACCAGCAGGTTGCGGATGTACTGGGCGTTCTTCGGCACCTCCAGCGACAGCGCGTTCTCGACCGCGCGCACCGAGGCGATCGCATGCACCGTCGTGCACACGCCGCAGAAGCGCTGGGTGAACAGCCAGGCCTCGCGCGGGTCGCGGCCGAGCAGGATGGTCTCGATGCCGCGCCACATCTGGCCCGAGGCCCAGGCGTTGCGCACGCTGCCGCCTTCCACCTCGACGTCGATGCGGAGGTGGCCCTCGATGCGGGTGATCGGGTCGATGACGATCCGTGCCATGTGCTACCCCCTCGCGACGGCGCCGGCTTCGCCGCCGGCCAGGATCGGGAACGTGCGCACCGCCCACAGGTAGAGGGCGATCTCCAGCGCGACGATGCCGAAGGTGATGAGAAGCTCCGGCACCGCGGGGAAGTACGACCACTGCGGGCCCGGGTTGAACGCGATCCAGTAGGTGTTGATGCGGTACACGGTGCCGGCCAGCACCAGCATCAGCGCGGCCCGCACCTGGTACGCGGCGTCGGCGCGCCTCGCGTCGTTCGACAGCCACCACACGGGCAGCGCCGCCAGCGCCAGCTCGACCAGGAAGACGACTCCGATGGGCGAGGCCACCAGGCTGAGGTCGCCGGCGACGACCACCTCGAGCGCGCGGAACGCGAGCCAGAAGGCGGCGACGTAGAAGGCCACGTTCGACAGCTTCGCGAGCATCGCGTCCTCGCGCGGGCGGCCGAACTCGCGGGCCGACCACGAGGCCTCGAGCACCACCACCGCGTAGCCCATCACGATGCAGTTGACGAGGAACAGGAACGGCAGCCACGGCGTGAACCACAGCGGGTGCAGCCGCGGGCCGGCCAGCAGCATCATGGTGCCGAGCGACGACTGGTGCATGGTCGGCAGCAGCATGCCGAGAGCCAGGATCCAGACGAGCGCCTTGTCCATGAAGCGCAGGCCCGCTTCCGACAGCCGGCGCAGGCCGGCGTGGGCCCCGTCCTTCCACCTCTCGAAGGCCGCCGGCGACAGCTCGACGAGCAGCACCGTGACGTAGGCGGCCACGCACAGCGCGACCTCGAGCTGCGGGGAGCCGCTCCAGCGCCAGAAGAAGACCGGCACCTTCCACAGGTCCCAGTAGCGGCCGAGGTCGATCGTCACCGCCAGCACCGCCAGGCCGTAGCCGAGCAGGCTGGTGAGTACCGCGGGCCGCACCAGCGGGTGGTACTCGCCCCTGTTGAGCACGTAGACGAGCAGCGCCACCGCGTAGCCGCCGCAGCCGAGCGCCGTGCCGGTGACGACGTCGAACGCGATCCAGATCCCCCACGGGTAGCCGTCGTTGAGGTTGCTGACGGCGCCGATGCCGAACGCGAAGCGCCACAGCGCCGCGGCGGCGCCCAGCGCGACGAAGAAGAGCAGCTTGCGGAAGAACGGCGTCATCAGCTCGCCGCCGACGGGGGTGTGCACGACCGCGTGGGAGCTCACGACGGCACCCCCTCCCCGCCCGCGGGAGGCGCCGCGGCGCCGCGCCGGTTGCGCCACATCGCCACCGCCAGCGCGCCGTACAGCGCCACGGGGGCGACGAAGCCCTTGTAGATCCCCTCCTGGATCGTGTACGCGACGTGCGGGACGCCGCGCGCGCCCAGGTCGGGCAGGCCGATCAGCCCGAACGGCAGGTGGGACAGGTACAGCACCTGGGTGCCGCCGGCCTCGGTGAGCCCGTAGGCGCGGTTCTCGAAGTAGCGGCCCGGGTTCTGCTCGATGCGGCGGGCGGCCTCCGCGATCAGCTCCTCGCGGGTGCCGTAGACGACCGCCTCGCGCGGGCACACCTCGCAGCAGGCCGGCCCTTCCCCGCTCGCGTAGCGGGTGAAGCCGCTTCTGTCCTTCGCCGCCTCGCCCTTGACGCGGTGCCGGCACAACTCGCACTTGACGATCTTCGGCACGGCCTTCTCGAACTCGAACTTGGCCACGCCGAACGGACAGGCCATCTGGCAGTAGCGGCAGCCGACGCAGTAGGAGGGGTCGTAGTGCACGACGCCCGTCTTCGGGTCCTTCTGCAGCGAGTGCAGCATGCAGGCGCTGGCGCAGGCCGGGTCGACGCAGTGCATGCACTGCGCCTTCACGTACGACATGCGCGGGCCGTCCTTGTACAGCTTGATCACGTTCTTGGTGCGGGCGCCGAGGTCGACCGGGGCCAGGTGCAGGCCCGAGGGGTCGCGCTCCGGCTCCAGGCCGTTGGCCTGCTGGCAGGCGAACACGCACGCCTTGCAGCCGATGCAGCGCGTGGTGTCGTAGAGCATGCCCATGGCGCCGGGCGGCGCCACCTTCGGCTCGCGGGCCAGCGCCGGCGCCGCGGCGGCGGCGGCCGCGCAGCCGCCGCCCGCGAGCACCTTGAGCGCGGTCCGCCGCGAGGGCGTCACGAGTCGCCTCCTCCGCTCTCGCCGGCCGGCGGCTGCTTCGTCTCGTGCGCCTTCGCGAAGCGGTAACCCGCACCGAGCGCGGCGCCGGCCGCGAGCCCGGCGACGCCGGCGGCGATCGCGCCGACCTTGCCCTGCGGCGCGCCGACCGCCGGGTAGGTGTCGGGCGGCGTCGGCCGTTCGATGTCGACGGTGTCGTGCAGCGGGACCTTGAAGGCCAGCTTCTGCTCGGTGCAGCCGAAGCAGGGGTGGCCGAGGCCGATCGGCCAGGCGTCGGTGACCTCGCCGAAGTGCAGCGTCGAGCAGTTGGCGTGGGTCGCCGGGCCCTTGCAGCCGAGCTTGTAGAGGCAGTAGCCGAGGCGGTGGCCCTCGTCGCCGAACTGGTTCGCGAAGCGGCCCGCGTCGAAGTGGGCGCGGCGCGGGCAGTGTTCGTGGATCGTGCGGCCGTAGGCGAACTTCGGGCGGCCCAGCTCGTCGAGCTCGGGCAGCTTGCCGAGCGCCACGTACTGCAGCGCGGTGCCCAGGAAGATGTAGGGGTTGGCGGGGCAGCCGGGCAGCGTCACCACGGTCTTGCCCTTGAGGATCATCGGCGCGCCGGTCGCGCCCGTCGGGTTGGGCGGGGCCGAGGGGATGCCGCCCCACGAGGCGCACGAGCCGATCGCGATCACCGCGCCGGCCTTCGCCGCGACGTCGTTCAGCATGTCGACGGCGGTGCGGCCGCCGATCATGCAGTAGACGCCGCCGTCCTTCTCGGGGATCGCGCCTTCGACCACGAGCACGTACTTGCCGGCGTTGGCGGCCATCGCGTCCTTCAGGCACTTCTCGGCCTGGTGGCCCGCGGCGGCGAGCAGCGTCTCGTGGTAGTCGAGCGAGACGAGGTCGAGGATCAGCTCCGCAATCCCGGGGTGCGAGGTGCGCAGCAGCGACTCGGTGCACCCGGTGCACTCCTGGAAGTGGAGCCAGATGACCGAGGGCTTCGCCCCCCTGGCGACCGCCTCGACCATCTTCGCGGCGGCGCTCTCGCCGAGCCCGATGGAGGCCGCGGCCATCGTGACGATCTGGACGAAGGAGCGCCGGTCGACACCCGCGTGCGCTCTCGCCGTCCCTGGCGTGGTTCCCCACAAGCCGACGCTCATCCCCCACCTCCTGGACTACAAGCGGACGCCTCCCCGAGCTTCGGTGAACGACAGGGGCGAGGCAGGGGCGGGTCGCGGGGCCGGGAACACCCGGTCGAGAGCACCGGTCGCGTGCAAGCTCATCACGAGACCCCCTGTCCCTCGCAAAAGGGCACGGAGAGGAATTGGCCACTGCGTAGCAAGCCGCGGGCCAGACGAAAGGGTCCTTGCGGAGCCGGACTGTCGCGAAACCCCACAGCGCCACGCGCAAGGGGCGTGCTGGCCGCGGCATCGGTTGCGGCGGACTGGCGCAGAAATCACCAGCGGCGGCCGCCTCACCGCCGGCGTACCTTGGGCCCGATGAGTTCACGGCGAAGCGAGAGCTGCCAACGGCGGCAGGCCCTGAGGCTGCTCGGCGTGGCCGCGCTGTCGCTGACTCCCGGCTGCCGTCGCGATCGCGCGGCGGCCCCGGTCGCGCGCGTGCCGCTCGCCCACCTCGACGGCGGGCGGCGGGTCGTGGTCGCGCTCGGCGACGATCGCGTCGAGGTGTCGCGCACGGCGAGCGGGCTGGTGGCGCGCTCGCTCGTGTGCACCCACCAGGGCTGCATCGTCGCCTGGCAGGAGGTGGAGCGGCAGTACAAGTGCCCCTGCCAGGGCGGCTACTTCGACGCCGAAGGCCGCCCGCTGATGGGACCGGTGTCCGTGCCGCTGCCGCTGCGCCCGGTGCGGATCGAGGGCGACGAGGCCGTCGTCGGCTGAGGCTCGTGTCGAGCGTCACCGGGGCTTCACGGGCCAGGTGCTAAGATCCGCGCCCTTCCCATGGACACTCGCCTCGACGCCAAGCTCCTCTATCGCCGTCTCGACGCGCTGTTCGGCCGCCTCGACCGCGGGAAAGCGCAGCGCAAGGTGCTCGACTCGTTCCTCGAGGACGCGTTCGGCGCGCTGCGGGACGCGCTGCGGCTGCGGGCCGCCGCGCTGTACCGCGAACGCCGCGACGACTTCGAGCTGCAGAAGCTGGTCGGCGACCCGGGCGGGCGGCTCGCGGACAGCTTCGACCCGCTGCGCTCGCCGCTCACCGCGATCTTCCAGCACCGCGTCTACATCTTCGACGACCCGCTGGCCGAGTCTTCGCCCTACCGCCAGGGCCTGTTCCCGAACGCCGCCGCAGCCGGCCTGGTCGTCGGCGCGCGGCCCAACCGTTCGGTGATGCTGTTCGTGCTCGACGAAGGCTGGCAGCGCGAGGAACTCGACTTCACCCTCAACACCGTGCGCTCGGCGCTGGGCTCGCGGCTGTGGGACGAGCGGGTGCGCGGCAGCGTCAAGGAGGCGGCCCAGATCCAGCGCTCGCTGCTGGTCGAAGACCCTCCGGACTTCGCGGGCTACGAGATCGCCTGCCGCTCGGTCAACGCCGACGAGGTGGGCGGCGACTTCTACGACTTCATGCCGTACGGCGCGGAGATGCTCGGCGTCTCGATCGGCGACGCCTCGGGGCACGGCCTGCCGGCGGCGCTGGTGGTGCGCGACGTCGTCACCGGCCTGCGCATGGGCCTCGCCCGCGAGCTCAAGGTCAGCCACGTGTTCGAGACGCTGAACCGCGTGATCCACCGCTCGAACCTGTCGTCGCGCTTCGTCTCCGTCTTCTACGGCGAACTCGAGCAGGACGGCAACCTGATCTACGTCAACGCGGGCCACCAGCCGCCGGTGGTGTTCGGCCCCGGCGGCGCGCAGCGCACGCTCGACGTCGGCGGCACGGTGATCGGGCCGCTGCCCGAGGCCCGCTTCCGCCGCGGCATCACCCACGTCGCCCCCGGCGAGGTGATCGTGATGTGCACCGACGGCATCCTCGAACGGCGCGGGCCCAGGGGCGAGTTCTTCGGCGAGGAGCGGGTCGCCGCGCTGGTGCGCGACTCGCTCGACCTCTCCGCCGACGCGCTGCTCGACCGCATCTTCTCCGCGACCGCCACCTGGGGCACGCCCCGCCCGTGGGAGGACGACGCGACGCTCGTGGTGGTGAAGCGGCTGCCGAAGTCCTAGAAGACCTTCTTCAGCTTCTCCAGCAGCTTGTCGGCGTCGGTGAAGCGGTAGATCGCCGAGAACTTGAATCGCCACTCGTGGCTGGCGACGCGGCCGACGGCGTCGTGGGCGCGCGGCGACGGGCGCGGCTCGGAACCGAAGTAGGCGGTGGCCAGGTAGCTGTTCCACCCGTACTGCACCGCGAAGTCGACCTTGACGCGGTTGGTGTTGTAGCCCGAGCCCGCGGCCACGAACACGTAGTCCTGGGGATCGCGGGTGACCACGTCGCGCGGTCCCTGCGGCTCGTAGGCGACGCCGAAGCGCAGCGGGATCACGCGGCCGTCGCGCGGAAACAGCTTCTCCACGCCGAGGTTCACGGACACCGTGTCGCGGGTGGCGCTCTCCGACAGCCGCAACCCGTCGAAGAAGCCGAGGTCGCCGACCCCGGGCGCGCCTTCGATCGCGAAGCGCGACCACGCGTCGCGGGTCAGGTCGAGGGCGACCGTCCAGCCGCGCCCGGGGCGCACCGCCGTGCCCAGCGCGATCGACCACGGGACCCGCGCCTTCAACCCGCCCAGCTCCTCCCGGCGCGCCGGGAGCCGGCTCGACACGAACTCGCCGTACTGGGAGTAGTCGGCGCGGAACGCGCTCTTGACCACGGCCCCGAAACGCACCGCGCCGTGGTCGACGAGCAGGCCGGCCGTCACGTTGGCGCCGTCGAAGCGCTGGCCCTGGCGCGTGATCAGGAAGGTGGTGGGGGCCGTCGCCGGCACGGGCGTCTGGGCGACCGAGGTGGAGAAGTCCCACTCGCCGCGCCACAGGCTGCCGCTGAGCCCCAGGTAGGTGCGGCGCGAGACGCGCACGGCTCCCGCCAGCGACCACAGGTCGATCTGGCCGCTGCCGCGCTCGTCGAACGAGATCTGCTGGTCCTCTCCGACTGCGCGGGTCGGGAAGCGCAGCACCTCCGCCTCGAAGCGGCCGCCGAACTGGTACTGGCGCCGCCAGTCGACCTGGAACGTGACGGGGCGCCCCCACAGCGTCGCCGGCACCGCGAGGCTCGCGAACTCCGGGTTGTTGCCGTTGAAGCGGGACGCGGAGGAGCTGTAGGCGTAGGCCCCGTCGGGGCTGCGGAAGCCCTCCCGCGAGAAATCGCGGTCGAAGGTGCCGTTGACGAACGACAGCTCCGGCCGCCGCAACTGCGCGAGGCCCGCGGGATTCCACGAGGCGGCGGTGCCGTCGTCGGAGACCGCGACGAAGGCGTTGGCCATGCCCGCCGCGCGGGCGCCCGAGCCGGTGCGGTTGAGCGAGCCGATCGACTGCGCCTCTGCGGCGACACCGGACAGGACGAAGGCCAGCACGGCGGCGAACCCGGGTCGGCGATGGCGAAGCAGGGGCATCGCCGGCATCGTACGTCCTCGCGCGCGGCCTCCCAAGCGGGGATGCAACCTGCGTCGGTGGCTGCTACGGTGGGGCATGGCAGCCGTCCGCCGCAACCTCGCCGACCGGCGCCTCCTCGAGCGCGAGGCGGCGCGCCACGAGCGCGCCGGCCGCATCCCGGAGGCACTCGCCGCGCTGTCGCAACTCGTCGCGGCGGGGTTGGCCGACGGCGACCTGCTCAACCGCTGCGGCGACCTGCACCTGCGCGCCGGCGCGCACGCCGAGGCGATGCGCTCCTGGCGCGCGGCCGCCGAGCGCCTGCGCGAGGACGGCTTCGTGCACAAGGCGCTGGCGGTGCTGCGCAAGGCGACGCGCCAGGACCCGGCCTGCGACGACGTGCTCGAACGGATCGCCGAGCTGCACGGCGAGCTGGGCCACGTGGTCGAGGCGCGGAGGCTGACCCTGGACCTGGCCCAGCGCGAGCTGGAGAAGGGGCTGGACCAGCGCGCCTTCGCGCTGCTGGAGCGGCTGCTCGCCGCCGATCCCGACCCCGCGACGCGCGAGACGCTGGCGCGCCTGTACGAACAGCGCGGGCACGGAACCGTTGCGGCCGGCCACTACCTGGTGCTCGGCAGGGAGCGCTCCGCTGCGGGCGACCTGCCTGGAGCCCGCGCGGCGCTCGAGCGAGCCTGGGGGCTGGCGCCGGCACGCGACGACGTCGAAGCCGCGCTGGCCGACGCCTACGTGCGCCTCGGCCTCTGGGCGCAGGCGCTGCCGCTGGCGGCGCAACGCGTGTCGCGCTCCCCGGAGGCCGTTCCCGAGCTGCACCGGCTGGCCCGGGTGCAGGCGGAGCTGGGCCAGGTCGCGACGGCGCGCGACACCTACGAGCGCCTGCTGGCGCTGCAGCCGGACGACGAGTGGCGCGCGCGCATCGCGCTGCTCCACGCCCGCGAGGGCGAGCCCGACCGCGCCCTGGCCGGCCTCGAGCTGGTGCTGGGGCGGATCGAGACCGGGGGCGGCCTGGCCCGCGCCATCGAGCTGCTCGAGGAGCTGCTGCGCGCGAGCCCCGACCACGTCCCCGGGCTGCTGCGGCTCGCCGCGCTCCACAGCCGCGCCGGCCATCGCGACGCGTTCGCCCGCTGCTACGAGACGCTGCACCGCGTCCACGAGGCGCGTGGCGAAACCGAGCTGGCGCAGGCCGCCGCCAGGGTCCTCGCCGGAGCTCGCACCCGCCACCGCTTCGCCGGCGGCGGGTCGGCGGCGGAAGCGACGGACCTGCCGGAGGCGCCGGCGGCGCTCGACGCCGCGACGGAGCGCATCGCCTCGGCTTCCGGCCTGGTGATCGCCGCGGGCGCCGGGCTGAACCTCGACTACGGCTGGCCCGATTACCGCGACCGCGAGGCCTTCTGGAGCACCTTCCCCGAGTACCGCGAGCGCGGCCTCGCGCTCGAGGAACTGGCGCGGCCAGGCCGCTTCGAGCAGGACCCGGAGACGGCCTGGGCCTTCTACGCGCGACGCCTGGTGCTGGCCCGCGCGCGGCGCCCCCACCCTGGCCTGCGCACGCTGGCGCGCTGGCGGGCGCTGGCGCCGGCCGGCGGCTTCGTCGTGACCTCCTGCGTCGAAGGCGAGTACGCCGCGGCGGGCTTCGACCCCGACCGCGTCGTGGAGTGCTGCGGCAACCTGCTCTGGAGCCAGTGCCCGCGCGAGTGCGGCGCCCCGCCCTTCCCGACGCCTTCGCGGATCACCCCCGCGCGGCCGCCGCGCTGCCCGGCGTGCGGCGCCGTCGCCCGCCCCAACGTGCTGCTGCACGGCGACTGGGCGTGGGACATGAGCCGCCTCGAGGTCCAGGACGCGGCCTTCCGCGCGTGGCTGCGCGGGCGGCGCGGCGTGGTGGTGCTCGAGCTGGGCGAGACGCCGCGGCTGCCGGTGCTGCGCGCCTACGTGCGACGGCTCGCGGAGGACGCGGGCGCGACGCTGGTGCGGATCTGCGCCCGCGACGCTTCGGTGCCGGAGGGAGGCGTCTCGGTGCCGATGTCGCCACGCCGCGCGATCGAGGCGATCAACGAGCGCCTGCGGGCGCGCTGATCGCGCCGGCCACCTCCAGGCTGCACGACGGCCCGGTCAACTGCAGGTAGTCGAGCGCGGGCTGCCCGATCGGCGGACCGGGCGGCGCGTTCGGTGTGCCCGGTGCCGTCGTGGGGGTCGCTGCGCGGTCGAGGAAGCGGCGCACGTCTTCGGCCAGCAGAGCGCGGTGGGCCGCCTGCAGCCGGTCTGCGCCTTCCGCGGCGGGCGTGGCCAGCCGGCGCAGCGCCTCCGTCGCGAGCGCCCGCACCTGCGGCATGCGCGCGCGCCCGGCGAGGGCCATCAGGCGTTCGGCCAGCACGCGCTCCAGCGCGCGGGCGATCTCGGCCTCGTAGGGCGAGCGCGCCGCGGCGCGCGGGGCCAGCAGCCGGTCGAGCACGTCCTCGAGCCCCGGCAGCGTCGGGTCGACGGCCTTCTGCTCGACGAGGCGGGCCGAGCGCTCGGCGTCGAGGACCTGGCCGAGCGTGAGGTTCGCGGCCACGACCGCGGGACTCACGACGTCGAAGGTCGCGCCCGTGTAGCGCGGGAACAGCTCGCGGTGCGGTTCGTGGTCGAACGGGCGGGGCGGGATGATCTTCACCACCGATTCCGGGAGCCGCAGCTCCGCCGGGTCCAGCGTGCGCATCAGCGCGTCGAGCGCCGCCGCCTGCTCGGCGGCGGAAGCGGGCCGCGTCGGCGTGCGGCCGTCGCCGCGCACCGCGTACTCGTAGTGCTGGCCGCCCAGCACCGAGGCCGCGGCCTCCACCTGGTAGCGGTGATGGAGGTAGAGCGGCACCAGCACCTCCTCGAGCGTCGCCAGCGGGCGCCCGCTGCGGATCGCCGACTCGCCGAAGCGCTCGAGCGCCGCGCGACGGACGTCCAGCATGCGCTGCAGCTCGGCCGCGGGATCGACGCCGTTCGACCACCAGTCGGCGCGGGGGTGGACCTCGATGTCCTGGTTGGACAGGAAGCGCACGCCGCGCGCCTGGGCGTCGTCGAGGATCTTCTGCAGCGCCTTCGCACCGGCCGGGCCCTCGGGCTGCTCCGAGTAGCCCCACGCGATCGCCGTCTTGTCCCACTCGCCCATGCCGCGCGCGTACACCTTCGAGGCGTCGAACGACCCGTCGGGCTTCAGCTCGAGCAGCGGGTGCGGGTAGTCCATCACCGAGACGCGGCCGCGCTCGCTGTTCCAGTAGTTGTGGGCGAGGCCCAGCGTGTGGCCCACCTCGTGGGCGGAGAGCTGCTTGAGCCGGGCGAGCGCCCAGTCGGCGAGCAGCGGCGGGTTCTCGTCGCCCCTCGCGTAGGGCGCCAGCAGCCCTTCCGCGATCAGGTAGTCCTGCCGCACGCGGAGCGAGCCGAGGGTGACGACGCCCTTGACGATCTCGCCGGTGCGCGGGTCGATGATCGAGCCGCCCGTGCTCCAGCCGCGGGTCGAGCGGTGGACCCAGTTGATCACGTTGTAGCGCGCGTCCAGCGGGTGCACGTCGGGCGGGCGCATCTCCACGCGGTAGGCGTCGCGGAAGCCGGCGGCCTCGAACGCCTCGGCCCACCAGCGCGCGCCCTCGAGCAGCGCGCTGCGCACCGGCTCGGGAGTCCCGGGGTCGAGGTAGAACACGATCGGCTTGCGCACCGCGCTCGGCGCCGGGCCGGGATTCACCTTCTCGAGCCGGTGGCGCGCGATGAAGCGGCGCACGAGCGGCTCGTCGAGCCGCGCCGAGCGCTCCTGGTAGCGGATGCCGAAGTAGCCGCCGCGCGGGTCGAGCGCGCGGGGCTCGTAGCCCGGCCCCGGCAGCTCGATGAAGGAGTGGTGCACGCGCAGGCTGGCGGCCTCGCCGGTCGCCGCGACGCTGCCGACGCCCTCGAAGAAGGCACCGCCTCCGAAGTCGGCCGCCGGGTCGGGGGCGGCGCCGCCCTGCGGCGGTCCCGCGGGCTGCTGCCGGACGAAGGTCAGCTCGACCTCGATCTCGGTGTTCTTCGGGAAGTTGAAGGTCCCCGCGCGGAACAGCGTGCTGCGCGATTCGTCGAAGCGATAGCTGCCCGGCCGCAGCCGCGAGGCGAGGTTCAGGTTGTCGCGCAGCAGGAAGTCGGTGGCGTCGACCAGCACGCGACCGTCGCTCTCGGCGGCGACCGCGAAGCCCCACAGCACCGAGCGGGCGAAGGCGTCGCGCACCGCGCGCACCTCCTCGGGGTTGTCGCTGCTGGCCCGGAAGTCGTAGTTGGGCTGCACCAGCAGCAGCTTCGGGCCGACGCGCTCGAAGAACACGATGCGCTCGCCGGCCAGCGCGCCGCGGTCGATGCCGATGTCGTTGGAGCCGAGCCCCGAGCCGAAGCCGTTCGCGTGCAGCATCTCCTGCCCGAAGCGCGACACCTCGAGCAGCAGCCGGCCGCCCGCCTCGTCGAAGTACAGCGGCAGGAAGCCGTCCTGCTTCTGCAGGCCCGTCGTGCGCGCTTCGATCGTCGGCAACGGCACCTTCGGCGCCGGTTGCGCCGCGGCGCCGGCAGCGGCGAGGGTCACGATGGCGCAGGCGCCGGCGGTGCGGAGTGGGAGCATCGAAGCCTCCTGGGAGAGGCGCCGATTCTACGACGCGCCGCGCGGGCCGGGCGCCTACTCGATCAGCACCTGCTGCTGGGCCTCGACCCACAGCACGTCGCGCAGCGCCGCGTGGCGCTGGAAGAACTCGGGGCCCTTCTCGCGCAGCCGCTCGCCGGTGAAGCCGCAGATCACCAGGTCCGCCTGGCCCGAGCGCTGCTCGACGAGGTGGTTGAAGTCGACCTGGTCGCCGGTGCCGATGATGCGCAGGCTCTTCTCGGTCATCGGCAGCCGACCGGCCGCGATCATCTCGCGCAGCCGCGTGCGCTCGGCCGCCACCTGGTCGTGGGGGAAGGCCGCGAAGATGCGCACCTCCGCCTGCTCCCAGTCGCGGTGGCCGAGCAGGATGTAGGCGAGCAGGATCATCAGGTTGGCGTTCTTGTAGTCGTGCCAGGTCAGCCAGATGTGGATCTCGCGGCGGTTCCCGAAGAAGTGGTCGCCGTGCCGCAGCACCAGGGAGTTCATCTGGGCCGCCGCCGCCATGCCGCAGCCCTGCGCGACCTCGGCGAGCACCTCCGCGTCGTCGTGGCGGGAGAACTCGAACAGCGCGGAGTTGTTGTCCATGCCCGACACGCCGGGGATCTGCAGGCTCTGCGCGAGCGCCGTCTGCAGCGACGGCGAGACCATGGTGTCGAGGTAGACGCCTTCCGCCGCCGCCTCGGAGAGCGCGATCAGCCGCGACAGCTCGCGGCGGCTCTGCTTGAAGCCCTCCGCGTCGAGCTGGCCCGGGATGTAGTGGAGGTAGGTGCCGAACCCGAAGCGGTGGCACAACCAGCCGAGGAAGCGCAGCGGCGCGCTGCGCGAGAAGGTGCGGCCATCGACCATCACGACGCTCGGCCGCCACTCCACCCGCGACGGGCGGCGGCGCCCGTGCTGGAGTCGCACCTGCAGGTGGCGGGTGGCCTGGGTCATGACGCCGAGGAAGATGGCCGCCAGGTCCGACTCGCCGCCGCGGGCGCTTTCGATCACGCGGTACAGCACGACCATCGCGACGATCGCCGCCAGCGCGTACAGCGGGTCCATCTGGAACATCAGGAACAGGCACATGCCCGCGCCGAGCAGGCTCAGCCACCACTTGGAGCGGAAGCTGGGGCGATAGCTGGGCCGGGCGGCGAAGTGCTCGAGCAGGCTGATCGCGCACAGCGCGCCGTAGGTCACCATGAAGAACATCGAGATGATGCGGGCGACGAAGTCGACGCTGCCGGCGGCCACGAAGGCGAGGGCCAGCCCCGCGGTGACCAGGGTGGCGTTGCGCGGCTCGTTCTGGGGCCCGCGGCCGGCGGCGAGAAAGCCGTTGACGGCGGGCAGCGGCGCGACGCCGTCCGCAGCCAGCGCCTGCAGCGTGCGGGGGGCGACCAGGATCGAGCCGAGCGCCGAGGAGATCGTGGCGCAGACGAGACCGATCGGCACGATCGGCCCCCACAGCGCGATCTGCGACATCACCAGCGGGTCGGCGGCCAGCACCTCGGGTGGCGCGGAGGCGGCCAGCTTGAACACCACCGCCACGTAGACGGCCATCCCGACCACGGTGGCGCCGAGGATGCCGAGCGGCAGCGAGCGGCGCGGGTTGGCGAGGTCGCCCGAGAGCCCGACGCCCGCGGTCATGCCGGTGAAGGCGGGGAACACGATCGCGAACACCAGCATGAACGGGTCCGCGGCGGGGATGGTCGCGGTCAGCGACACTCCTTCCGCGGCGCCGTTCACCGGCCCCCCCAGGAAGAACGCGAGCAGCGACGCCGCCAGCACGGCGACCACGAACGCCAGCGCCTTGACCCCGAGGTCGGCGCCGCGCGCGATCACCAGCGCGGCCAGCGCCACCGTCGCCGGCAGCGACACCATGCGGGGGTCGAACTCGACGCCGGTCAGGGCCAGGAACGCCGGCCCCAGCGGCCGGAACGCCTCGGCCATCGCGATCGTGTAGAACGCCACCGAGATCGCCTGCGAGAGGTAGAGCGAGATGCCGATCGCGGCGCCGATCGTGGTGCCGAAGCTGCGCGAGATGATGAAGTACTCGCCGCCGCCTTCGACCCGGCGGTTGGTCGCAATCTCCGCGATCGCCAGCGCGGTCGGCAGCGTGACCATGTGGCCCAGCGCGATGATCAGCAGGGTGCCGAGCACCCCGACGTGGCCCACGGCGTAGCCGAAGCGCAGGAACAGCACCGCGCCGAGGATGGTGCTGATGCTGGCCAGGAACACCGGCATCGTGCCGAAGCCGTGGCCGCGCTCGGCGGGCTGCGACGGGGCGTGCGCCACCGACACCCGGTTCAGCCCAGCGGGCCGGCGAAGCGCACGGCGCGCCGCTCGCGGAAGCCGAGGCCGAACTCGCCGAGCTCGGCGAGCACGGGACGATAGATGTCGGGCCGCAGCGGCACCTCGACACCCACCGCGTCGATCGCCCCTTCCAGGACCAGGCGAGTGGCGACGGCCAGCGGCAGCGCCACGCAGCGCGACATCGCGGAGTCGCCCCACGGCTCGCCGGTCGCGACCAGCGTCGAGGTGATCGACTCGGTGCGGCCGTCGGGGAACACCGCCTCCGCCACGTGTTCGAGCACGACCATGTCGCGCTCGCCGGGCCGGTAGCTCATCAGCTTCGCCAGCCGGCCGACGAACAGGTCGAGCGCGGCGCCGCGGGTGGCGGGCAACGGGCGGTCGGAGAGCAGCCCCGCCCACTCGAGGCGCGCGATCACCTCCGAGTCGGGAGACAGGCGCAGGTGGCGGGCCAGCCGCTCCACTCCCCCGCCCGCGCCGGGCGCCACGAGCCGGAGCGTGAGATCGGCCCAGGTGGCGGCCGCGGGCCAGTCGCGCTCCTCGACGTCGAGCAGGCCGAGGTCGGCCGCCGCCTTCAGCGTCGCGCACCAGCCCGGGTAGCGCAGCGTCGCCCGCAGCAGGCCTTCCACGTCGTGGAGCTCGTAGCCGTCGCGGTAGGCGAGGCTGTCGCGGTTGGGGTAGAGCTCGAACACGCCGAGCCCCTCGACGGGGTGCGGCCAGCAGTGGGCGAACAGCTCCGGCCCCGGCACCTCGCGCACCTCTCCGCCGCGCAGGTAGCGCGCGGGGTTGCGCCCCGAGAGCAGCACCTGGCGCGGGAACCAGGAGAACTTGTAGCCCCAGGGGTTGTCGTTCGCGTCCGGCGCCGGGAACCCGCCGCAGCAGCTCAGGAAGCGGCGCACGCGGCCGCCCTGGGCGTGGACCTGGCGCACCAGGCGGATCGCCGACATGTGGTCGAGCCCGGGATCGAGCCCCATCTCGCTGAGCAGCAGCACGCCTTTCGCGCGGGCCGCGGCGTCCTGCTCCCTCAACTCGGGGGCGACGTAGGACGTGTTGAGCATCGAGATGCCGCGCTCGACGGCGAGCCGCGCGACCCGCGGGTTGTAGCTCGCCGGCAGCAGGCTGACCACGAGATCGGCCTCGGCGACGAGCGGTCGCAGCGCCGCTTCGTCCTCGACGTCGACGACCAGGGCGCGACCGCGGCCGTGTTCGGCCAGCAGCGGCTCGACCTTGCGGGTGTCGAGCGCGCCGACGATCAGGCGCACGTCGGTGCGCGGCAGCAGGTAGCGCAGCAGGGGCGGCGACATCATGCCGGCGCCGAGCACCAGCACGTTCCGGGGCATGTTCAGACTCCGCGCAGGGCCGACTCCAGGTAACGATACTCCGGCGCCAGCTCGCCGCGGTGGGCGACCACGGCGCGCCGCAGCTCCACCGGCAGGTCGAGCTCCGCCAGCGGGCGGCTCCAGTCGCAGCGCGCCAGCTTGGGCACGAAGCGCAGCAGCGAGTCGCCGAAGTGCTCCGAGGCCTCGCGCGGCAGCTCGCACGGCAGGTTGTCCACGGCCATCACGACGGGGCCCGGACCTTCGACGCCGGGGCGGTCCGATCCCGCGACCGGGTCGTAGACGTAGACCGGGTCGCCCGGGTCGGTGGCGCGCACGTTCGCCTCGATCGAGCCGTCGACGTCGCAGGTGATGTCGCCGATCACGCGCAGCTTCGGCTGGCCTTCGCCGCGCGACCACAGCGCCCGCAGCATCTCGCGGGTGACCAGCCGCGGCTGGGCCGGGTCCCAGTAGACGCCGTTGACCAGCACGGTGACGTGCGGCAGCAGCACCTCGAGCGCGCTCTCGTAGCGGTCGGGGTGGGCCTGCAGCTCCGCCGCGTCGAAGCCGCCGTCCAGCCGCCGCCGGAAGCGCTGGGCGCGGCCGAGCACGGTGCGGAACAGCACGTGGCGCGGACGGTCGCGGTCCTCGGGCAGGGCCGCCAGTGCCTCGGGCTCCAGGTTCTCGAACGGCAGCCGCTCGAACACCTCCTGGGCGCCCTGCGACACGTTGCCCGAGCCGGTGAAGGCGAACGCGACGGGGCGCAGCCCGGTCGGCAGCCCGCGCTTGCGGATCCGCTCGCCGACGCGGGCGACGTGCTCCAGCGCCTCGTGCAGCGACGAGTAGTGATGGGCGAGGCGCAGTTCCTCGAACGGCGTGCGGAAGCCCTCGACAGCCAGCCGCTGGCCCAGCGCCCACAGCGTGTCGAGCATCCCGGCGTACCCCGCGTGGCGGCCGAAGAAGATGATGCGGCGGCCGCGCGCGTCGACGATCGGCTCGTAGTCGACGAGCGTGCAGCCCTGCTCCAGGAAGCGCCGCAGCAGCGGCATGCCGGCGCTCTGGCCCTTGATGACGTGCGAGAAGCAGACGTAGGTGCGGCCCGGCTGCACCTTCTCGACCGGGATCTCCTTGACCCCGAGCACGACGCGGCCGCCGCCGGTGTCGGGACCGACGCTGGCCCCGGCCTCCGCGTAGTCCGCATCGGCGTAGACGCGCAGGGTCGAGGCCTCGACGTCGACCTCGACGTCGTGCTCGCGGACCAGCTCGGCGACGTGGTCCGGGGTCAGCGGCGCGCGCCGCTCCCAGCGGTTCTTGTCCTCGGCGCGGATGGCGATCGTGGCCACTTGCGTCCTCCTTTCCGGGGTCCTGTTCTTCGGGGAACGAGAGCGGCGCCGCGCGCCGCCGCGGGGTCGATCAGGAAGCGGGAGCCGACCCCACGAGGTGCACCGTGCGGGTCGGGAAGGCGAAGCTGCAGCCGGCACCCTCCACGACCTGCATGAACTGGAGGAGCACCTCCTGGCGGATGAGCTGGAACTCCGACCAGTCGCTGGTCTCGAACCAGGACATGATCTCGATGTCGAGCGACGACGCCGCGAACTCCTTGAAGCGGACCACGACGGCGTCGGGCCAGATCTTCGGGTGCTCGCGCAGCGCGCGCTCGAGCCCCTCCAGCACCTGCCGCATCTGCGCGGCAGTCGTGCCGTACTCGAGGCCGACGGTGCAGGCGAGCCGCAGCCGGTCGCGGGCGGCGAACGACTCGAGGCGCTGGTCGGCGAGGCGGCCGTTGGGGATGCTGATCAGCGTGCGGTCGAGGGTGCGGAAGCGGGTCGAGCGCAGGCCGATCGCCTCGACGGTGCCGACGAAGTCCTCGACCTTGACGAAGTCGCCGACCCGGAACGGCTGGTCCGCGACCAGCGCGACCGAGCCGAAGAAGTGCTCGACCGTCTTCTGCGCGGCCAGGGCGAAAGCGAGGCCGCCGAGGCCGAGACCGGCGACCAGGCTGGCCGCGGGATAGCCGAGCTGGCTGAGCGCCGCCACCAGGCCGACCGCCGCGACGGCCACCTTGCCGGTGCGCACGCCGAGCGAGAGCAGCGAGCGGGCGGAGGGATTCTCCGCGGCCCACGTCGAGGTCGAGAGCGCGTCGCCGACGACGTCCACCGCGCGCCACAGCGCCCAGAACAGGACCACCACGCCGATCGCCCCGAGCGTCGACACCAGGAAGGCCTGGGCCGGGGCGTAGAGGGCCAGCGCCGGCGAGGCGAGGCCGCCCAGCAGCAGCGCCCAGCCCAGCGTCAGCGGAGCCGCGAGACGGTCGAGCAGCACGTCGTCCCACGTGGTCGAGGTGCGGGCAAAGGCGCGGCCGAGCAGCTTGCGGGTCAGGCGGCCGAACAGGCGCCCGGCGCCCCAGGCCAGCGCGGCAAGCAGCCCGAGCGCGGCCCACTGCCACCAGAGCAGGTCGCGCGGCCCCGGCCGCAGCAGCGGCTCCGGGAGGTTCTCGAGCGCCCAGCGGCCCTCGAGCCCCTCGTACCAGGCCGGCAGCCGTCGCAGGGTTCCGGGAGAGAAGATCCAGTACGGCTCGCGTTCGATCCGCACGATGCGGATCGGCTCGGAGCCGGCGGGGCCCGGCACCTCGCCCAGTTCGTCGGTCCCCGTCGGCAGGCCGTCGTCGGCGTGGCCTTCGGACAGCGGCGAGAGTGCATCGAGGTCGATCCACAGGTGGCGGTCGAGCACCGCCTTCAGCCGCCGCGCGTCGCGGTTCGTGTCGGGGCCTGCCGGCAGGTAGCGGCCGGCCTCGGCCCAGCGGCCCGCGCGGCACAGGTCCAGGAACCGCGCGACCGCCGCACGTGGCGAGTCGGCGGCGGGCGGCGCCGCGGACTCGGCGGACGCGGCCGTCGGCGTGGGAGCGGGCTCCTGGCCGCCGGCCGGCATCGCCGCGGCCAGCAACAGGACCAGGAACAAGGTGCAGACGGCGAGCGCGTGGCGGGGGATCCGGGCCTCCTTTCGTTTGTACTCATATCATTTTAACCCGGGCGGCCGCCCGGCGCTCCCCGGCCTATAGTCGGCGCGTGACGAGCGAGCGGGCGGCGGCATGGGCGGCGGCGCTGCTGGTCGCCCAGCAGGTGGCGGGCAAGGCCGTGCGCGACGGCCTGTTCCTGCAGGCCTTCGAGGCGCACTCGCTGCCGTGGGCGCTGGTCGGCAGCGCGGCGCTGTCGCTCGGCGCCGTGTTCGCGATCTCGACCCTCGTCGCCCGCCGCGGACCGGCCCAGGCGTTGCGCACGCTGGTCGCCGTCTCGGTGCCGCTGCTGTTCGCCGAGTGGCTGCTGGTGCAGCGGGCCCCGGCCGCCGGCGCGATCGCCGTCTACGCGCATGCCGCGCTGTTCGGCGCGACCGTCGTGTCGGTCTTCTTCTCGCTGGTCAGCGAGTCGTTCGACCCGTGGGCCGCGCGCGCCGCGATGGCGCGGATCGGGCTCGGCGCGTCGCTGGGCGGGGTGGCCGGCGGCGCGCTGGCGCTGCTCGTCTCGCGGGTGCTGCCGCCGGCCGACCTGCTGCTCGGCGTGGCCGCGCTGCAGGCGGCGAGCCTGTGGGCGGCCGCCTCGTTGCGCGGGGGTGCCGTGCCTTCGGTCGCGGACGCCGCCGCCGAGGCGGTCGCGGGCGTGCGGCTGCTGAAGCGCTCGCGCTACCTGCGCGACCTCGCGCTGTTCGTGGCGACCGGAGCCGCGATCCAGGCGCTGCTCGACGTGCCGCTCTCCACGGCCGCCCGCGAGCGCTACGCGGGCGCAGACCTCGTCACCTTCTTCTCCGCGTTCCACGGCGCTTCGGCTCTGCTGGCGCTGGTGGCGCAGCGCTGGCTCGCCCACGCCTCGCTCGACGCCTTCGGCCTGGCCGGCACCCTGGCCTGGCGCCACGCCGTGGTCGCCGCCGCGGCCGGCGTCGGCACCGCGCTCCCCGGCCTCGCCGCCGCGGCGGTCGCCCGTGGCGGCGAGGCGCTGCTCTCCAACTCCCTGTTCCGCTCGGCCTACGAGCTGCTGTTCACGCCGCTGCCCGAGAGCCGCAAGCGGCCCACCAAGGCGCTGGTCGACGTCGGCTGCGACAAGCTGGGCACGGCCGTCGGCGGCGGCTTCGCCCTGCTCGTGCTGCTGCTGCCCGCGCCGCTCGACCAGCGCGCGCTGTTCGCGCTCGCCGCGCTGGGCGCCGGCTTCGCGCTGGTGCTGTGCCGCCGCCTCCACGCCGGCTACGTCGAGGAGCTGGCGTCCAGCCTCGAGCAGGGGCTGGTGGCGCTCTCCGAAGAAGACGCCCGCGACTCGACGACCCGCTACACGCTGGCGCGGGCCACGACGACGCTGCACCGCGAGGAGCTGCTGCGCGAGCTGGGAGCGCTGTCGCGGTCCAGCGCCCCGAACCCCGTCCCGCTCCACCCCGACGAACGACTGCTGGCCGATGTCGCGGCGCTGCGCTCGGGCAACGCGGCCGCCGCACGTGCGGTTCTGGGGCGCGGGGAGCCGCCGCTGCCCGCGGCGCTGGTCCCGCTCGTGATCCCGCTGCTGGAGCGCAACGAGCTCTATCTCGACGCGTTGCGCGCGCTGCGACGAGCGGCGCCTGCCCACGCCGGGGCACTGATCGACGCGCTGCTCGACCCGGCGACGCCGGAAGCGGTGCGCCGCCGGCTGCCGCGGGCGCTGCGCGGCGTGGACGTGCCGCGGGTCGTCCCCGGGTTGCTGATGGCGCTGGTCAGCGCGCCGCTCGAGGTGCGCCACGAGTGCAGCGCCGCGCTGCTGCGCCTGGTGCCCGAGGGCTTCGAGCTGCCGCTGCGCACCGACGACCTGCACGGCCTCGCCACCCGCGAGCTGCTCCACCTGCGGCCGGGCCGGGCCCTGAAGGAACCGCACAAGCTCGAGCACGTGTTCCACCTGCTGTCGCTGGTCCACGACCGGCGCGCGCTGCGGGCCGCCCTGTGGGCGCTGCGCGACGACGGCGCCCTGCGCGGCACGGCGCTCGAGTACCTCGACAACGTGTTGCCCGACCCGGTCGCCGATCCGCTGTTCGCCGCGCTCGGCACCGACCGCTCGCGCACGGAGCGCAAGGAGCCCGCGGTCCTGGCCGAGCAGCTCTCGAGAGCCGCGCCCGCGGGCGAACCCGAGGATTAGTCAGCCGACCAGCCGCAGCTTCTGCAGCAGTTCTTCGGCGTCGGCGTGGCGGTCGGCCGGGTCCTTGGCGAGCAGCCGCATGACCTCGATCTCGAGATCGGAGGCGAGCGCCGGAACCAGCTCCCGCAGCGGGCGCGGCGCTTCGCTCACGTGCAGGCGCAGCACCGCGAACGGGGCTTCGGCCTCGAACGGGCGGCGGCCAGCCAGCATCTCGTAGGCGATCACGCCCAGCGCGTAGAGGTCGGCGCGGGCGTCGATCTCGCGGCCCTCGATCATCTCGGGCGCCGCGTAGTCGGGGCTGCCGAGGAACGCGCCCGTCGCGGTCATGCCCTCGAAGCGGCGGGCGCGGGCGATGCCGTAGTCGGTGACCTTGATGGCGCCGTCGCGGCCGAGCAGCACGTTGGAGGGCTTCAGGTCGCGGTGCACGACGCCTTTCGAGTGGCCGTAGTCGAGCGCCTCCGCGACCGCCAGCAGGATGCGCCGCACCTCGTGCTCGGGCTGGGCGCCCTCGCGGCGCAGGCGCTGGGCCAGCGTCTCGCCCTCCACCCGCTCCATCGTGAAGAACGGAATGCCGTCGATCTCGCCGCGGTCGAGGATGCGGATCACGTTGGGGTGGTGCAGGGTGCGGCCGATCTCGGCCTCGCGCAGGAAGCGCTCGAGGAAGCGCGGGTCCTCCTGGAAGCCGGGCAGCGGGCGCTTGAGCGCGACCCGCTCGCCGTCGCGCTCGGCCTCGTAGACGATCGCCATGCCGCCGCGGCCGAGCCGCGACAGCAGCGTGTAGTCGCCGAACGGCGCGGGGAACGCCTCCTCCACCTCGAAGGGTCGCGGCGTGCGCAGCGAGCCGCCGGGCGTGCGCTCGACTCCGGCCGCCGGCGTGCGGCCCGAGGGCGGTCGCGCGCCCGGGGTGGGGAACGCGAACGTCCACGTCAGCGAGCCGGTGCCGTCGACGCGGCGCCGCCTCAGCGCCAGCCACAGCAGCGCGCCGACCACGACCGCCGCGGCCAGCACCCGCCAGCCGAAGGGCCGGGATTCGGCGTCGGTCCTGCCGGGGTCCGCGGCCGGCGCGGGCGACGGCTCGGTCGCGATGCGATCGGCCAGCGCGATCTCCAGCTCCCGCGTTTCGCCGGCGGCCAGCTCGAACTCGCGCAACGCGTCCGCGCGGCCGGGGGAAGCGACGCGCAACCGGTGCCGCCCGGGAGCGACGGCGGGCAGCCGCAGGCGGCCGGTGAGCGGGTCGGTCGTGCCGATCAGCGCGTCGTCGAGGTAGACACTGGCACCCGGCGGCGACGTGCGGAGGACGAGGGCCGTGGCCCGCGCGGGAGGCGTCGGCGTGGCCGTCGCACTCGCCGTCGGCCGCGGCGTGGGCGAGGTCGGCGTCTCGCGGGGCGGCGCCGGTGTCGGGTACGGCGTCGGGACCGGGGTCGGCGCCGGAGTCGCCGGCGGGCGCGTCGGCTCCGCGGTCGGCACCGGCGTGGCGCGGGCGGCCTGCGTCGCGGCAGCCACCCGCGCCTCGAGCGCCTCGATCTGGCTCAGCAGCCGGCGGCGCTCGGCTTCCGGCTCGGGATAGCGCTGCCCGCGCTCGAGGGCGAGCCGCGCCGCGCGCGTGTCTTCGACCAGAAGACACGCCTCGGCCAGCTTCAGGTAGGGCTGGTAGTCGGTCAGGAAGTTGGTGCCGTAGGTCTGCACGTTGCGGCCCGGCTCGGGCCGCAGTCGCGCCGCCAGCTCGAAGGCGGCGATCGCGTCGCCGGCCCGCCCGGACCGCAGCGCCTGCAGGCCGTTCTCGTACTCCTCGTACCACGGCCGCGCGGTCTGCCCCGCGGCCCCGGCGGCGAAGACGAGCGCCAGGAGCAGCGGGCCGAGCCGGCGGAGTGGCCCGTCCCTCAAGCCGACAGCAGGCGGCGGGCGGCGGCGGCGATCGCGTCCGCGTCGATGCCGTAGGCGTGCATCAGCACGGTCGGCGGGCCGGAGCGCGGGATCTCGCGCACCGCGAGGTGCTCCACGCGGGCGCGGCCGTTGACCGCGGCCATCACGGCCTCGCCGATGCCGCCGCAGGCGTTGTGGTCCTCGGCGACCACGAAGCCCCTGGTCTCGGCAGCCGCCTTCAGGAGCGTCGCGGCGTCGACCGGCTTCACGGAGTAGAGGTCGATCACGCGGGCCGCGATCCCGTCCTTCGCCAGCGCGTCGGCCGCCTTCAGCGCCTCGTGCAGCGTGACGCCGGCGCCCACCAGCGTCACCGCGTCGCCGGCGCTGCTGCGCAGCGTCTTCGAGCCGCCGACCGGGAAACGCTCGGCGTTGTCGTAGAGCACGGGCGTCTTCGGCCGCGACATGCGCAGGTAGACGATGCCCTCGGTGTTGGCCGCGGCCTCGACCAGCCGCTCGGCGCTGACGGCGTCGGACGGGTAGAGCACCGTCGCGCCGAGGATCGCCCGCATCATCGCCAGGTCCTCGAGCGCCATCTGCGAAGCGCCGTCTTCGCCGATCGAGACGCCGGCGTGGGAGCCGGTGAGCACCAGGTGCTTCGGCCGCGAGATGGCCGCCATGCGGATGAAGTCGTAGCCGCGGGTCAGGAAGCAGGCGAAGCTGGCCGCGAACGGCACCTTGCCCTCGCTCGAAACCCCGAGCGCGACGCCGATCATGTTCTGCTCGGCGATGTAGCCCTCGGCGTAGCGCTGCGGCGCAACCTTCAGGATCTTCTCGGTGTAGGTCGAGTTCTTGGTGTCGCCGTCGATCGCGACGACCTGCGGGCAGTCGGCCGCCAGCTTGGCGAGCGCGGCGCCGTACGCCTCGCGGGTCGCCACTTCCTTGCCCTTCTCGTATGCGGGCGTCAGGCGCGGCTCGGCCGCCGCCATGCGGTTGGGCGCGGGCTCGTAGCGGCGGGCGGGCACCGGGATCGACACCTCGGCGGGGCCGATCTCCGCCAGCGCCTTGTCCATCTCTTCGCCCTTCTTGAGCGGCTTGCCGTGCCACGCGTCCTTGTCCTCGATGAACGAGACGCCCTTGCCCTTGAAGGTCTTGCACACGATCGCGACCGGCCGGCCCTTGGTGTTGCGGGCCTTCGCGAACGCGCCGCGCAGCGCGTCGACGTCGTGGCCGTCGATCACCAGCGCGTCCCAGCCCCAGGCCTGGAAACGCCGCGCGTAGCTCTCGACGTCGTGGCCGTACGCGGTCGGCCCGCTCTGGCCGAGGCGGTTGACGTCGACGATCGCGGTCAGGTTGTCGAGGCCGTGGACGGCGGCGAACTGCGCCGCCTCCCACACCGAGCCCTCGGCGCACTCGCCGTCGCCCAGCAGGCAGAACACGCGGGCCTCGCTCTCGTCGAGCTTGCGGCCCCAGGCCATTCCCGCGGCGGCGGACAGGCCCTGGCCGAGCGAGCCTGTGGCGACGCGCACCCACGGCGAGAGCGGCGTCGGGTGGCCCTCGAGCGGGCTGTCGAAGCGGCGCAGCGTCATCAGATCCTCGCTGATGGCGCCGGCCTCCTTGAGCGCGGCCCACTGGATCGGCGCTGCGTGGCCCTTGGAGAGCACGAGCACGTCGGCGTCGTCGCCCGAGGGGTCCTTCGGGTCCCAGCGCATCTCGTCGAAGTAGAGAACCGCGAAGATCTCGGCCGCGGACATGCAGGTCGAGGGGTGGCCGGAGCCGGCCTCGGTCGTCATCAGGATGGAGTGCCGGCGGAGCCGGTTCGCCATCGTCTTCAGGGCGGCGGTGTCGACGCTCATCGTCTCTTCTCTGTGTTCCTTCGCCTGCGAACTAGCGCGCGTCCGTGCTCACGACCTCGCCTTCGATCACGACGCCCGTGACGCGGGTCGTGTACTCGAAGGGGTCGCCGTCGAACAGGGCCAGGTCGCCGTCCTTGCCGGGCTCCAGCGAGCCGACCCGCTGGGCGACGCCGACCAGCTTCGCCGCGTCGAGCGTGACGGCCGCCAGCGCGCCTTCCAGGCCGAGCCCGTGGGCAGCCGCGATCGCGGCCTCGAACAGCGGGACCCGGACCTTGGGCACGTAGCCCTCGAAGCCCGTCTGCAGCGCCATCGGGACGCCGGCCTTCTTCAGCGCCGCCGCGGTCTCGAAGCTGGCGTTCTCCAGCTCGCCGCCGTGGCGCGCCATCATCGGGTGCGGGATCACCGCGACGCCCGCCTTCTTCACCTGATCCATCACCGCCTGGACCTCGGCCGCGCCGTCGAGCACCACCTTGATCCTGAACTCGTCGGCCACGCGCAGCGTGGTCAGGATGTCGCTCGCACGATGGACGGTGACGAGCAGCGGCCGTTCGCCCTTCAGCACCGGGACGAGCGCCTCGAGGCGCAGGTTGGGCTCCGGCTCCTTGCCCTTCTCCGCCGTCTCCTTCTTCTTGAGGTACTCCTGGGCCTTGATCAGCTCGGCCCGCAGCAGGGCGATCATCTTGGGCTTGGAACCCGGGCTCTTGCCCTCGGGGGCGCGGCCGCCCTGGCCGAGCGTCGCCGCGATCATCGCGGAGGGCACGAGCACGTCGCGCTCGACCGAGTGGCCGCGGGTCTTGGCGACGAGCGTCTGGCCGGAGATCACCGCGCCGGGGCCGTGGCCCGTGTGCACGGTGGTGGTGCCGTAGCCGCGCACCCACTCGACCAGCCGGTCCTGCGGGTTGAAGCCGTCGATCGCGCGCAGCTCCGGTTGCAGCGGGGCCGAGGTCTCGAGCTGGTCCTGGTCGTGGCTCTGGTTGAGCCAGCCGGTGAAGCCCACCGTCGAGTGGGCGTCGACCAGGCCCGGCGTCACGACCTTCGCGGACAGCGTCTGGTAGCCGGCGGGAATCGCGAGACCGGCGCCGACCTTCTCGATCTTCCCGTCCTTGCCGACCAGCACGACGCCGTCCTTCAGCGGCGCGCCGGCCATCGTGTAGACGGTCTCGCCGCGGACGGCGAGCTGGGCGCCCGCGGGGACTGCCGCGGCGAACAGGGCGAGTGCCAGGAGTGCGTTGCGGTTCATCGGGAGATCTCCTCGTCCTCGCCCTCGTGGAGGTGCAGGCCCTGGGAATCGTGGCTCGCGCCGAAGCCGCCGACCGCGTAGAGGCGGTCCTTCGGATCGGCGCGGTCGAACACCTTCTGGCCCTCGACCCAGGTCTCGAGCACGTTCGTGTAGACGCTGAACGGGTCGCCCGAGAGGATCACGAGATCGGCGTCCTTGCCCTTCTCCAGCGAGCCGACCCGCGACGAGAGGTCGAGCATCTTCGCCCCGGCGAGCGTCAGCGCCTCGATCGCCTTGCCGCGCGACAGGCCGTTGCGGATGGCGAGCGCCGCCTCGCGGCGGAAGAAGCGGGAGTCGACGATGCCGTCGTCGGTGTGGAAGCCGAACGGGGCGCCGGCCTTCTCGAGCGCGGCGCCGTTGGTCATCGCCACGTCCGCGGTCTCCAGCTTGCCGCCGGGCGCGTCGATCACGATGATCGAGCTGCCGATCACCTGCTTGCTGGCCGCGATCTGCGGAGCCACCTTCCAGGCGTCGCTGACGTGCTGCAGCACCGTGCGGAAACCGAACTCCTCGGACAGGCGCAGCGCGGTCAGGATGTCGTCGTGGCGGTGGGTGTGGAAGTGCACGATGCGCCTGCCCTCGAGCACCTCGACGAGCGCCTCCATCGCCAGGTCGCGCGCCGGCGCCTTCTTCGGGTCGGCCGCGGCGTCCGCCAGCTTCTTGCGGTACTCCTGCGCCTTCACGTACTGCTCGCGCACCAGCGAGGCCGACTTGGCGCGGGTGCCCGGGAACGGCGGCTGGCGGCGCGAGTTGGTGCCGTTCGCCATCTTCATGCCGCCGGTGACGCCCTTCTCGGTCGTCAGCAGCAGCGCGTCGATCGTCTTCGCTTCGCGCAGCTTCAGGTAGGCGGTCTGCCCGGAGAGCAGGTGGCCCGAGCCCGGCATCACGTTGACGGTGGTGATGCCCGCGGCCTGCGCCTTCTGGATCGCCGAGTCGGCGACGTTGATCGCGTCGATCGCCCGCACGTCGGGCTGGATCGGCGCCGAGGAGTCCGCGCCCTGCACGCCGCCGATGTGGGAGTGGGTGTCGACCAGGCCGGGCATCAGCACCTTGCCGGTGACGTCGCGCCGCTCGGCGTCGCCGGGGATCGTCACGCTCCCCTCGGCGCCGACCGCGACGACCTTGCCCTTGTGGACGACGACGACCCCCTTCGGGATCTCGGGCCCGGCGACCGGGATCACCCGAGCGCCGACGAACGCGATCGGCTTCTCCTGCGCGGCGAGCGCGGGGGCGAGCAGGCCGAGGGCAACCCCGGCCGCGGCAAAGGCGCGGCTTCTCATCAGGCGGAAACCTCCAGAAATAGGCGGCCGGGCAGTTTATCCCGGCCCGAACAGAACCGCCCCACCCGTCTCCAGCTTCCCCGGAGGGCTGGCGCTCTATGCGACCTTGTTGAGGACCTTACGCGAGAGGTCATCGCGAGCATCGAGCGAGGCGACCATCTCGCCTCCCACGTTGGTGAGGCGAGCGAGATCGGGTCTCGGCAACTCCTCCTGGTTCTGGAAGACAAGAAGAGAGTCGAACCTGTGCCGATGCGCAAGAAGGTGCTGCAGGATGATCGTCGCCAGCCTTGCCTTCTCACGATTCGGGACACCGAACACGTAGAGCGGCGGCGCAGGGCGCTCATGGCTAAGCCGGAAGTCGACGGGGTAGTCTGCCGCTCGGGGCACGTCAGGCACCACGTAGTCGCGCTGGATTCGCTCAGAAGGCACGAGACGACACAGCTCTTCATACAGGTCGTCGTAGAAAGTTGACGCCGCTCGCGCACGCGAAAGGAAACTCAAGTCAGTCACACGTGTGATGGCCTGGGCCATTGAGAACACCGCCTCGCCCAGTCGTTCGGCGGTTGCCTCCACGAAGATCTCTCCACCAGCGTCCTGGGCGCCAGACTCGGCCAGGACCCGCGCGAAGATCTGCGCTCTGGTGCCGGTACCGGAGAGGATCTTGTCCACATCCAGTCGATAGCTCAGGTGCATGAGAGTCTGGCCCGCATCCGTAACGCGGAACCCGCCATTCGGCAGAGGCTTGAGCAGGACCGAGTAGACATCTCCGTCTGCAAACGTGAAGGGTGTCTCCACGAACAAGTAGCCGTCGGGACGGGTATGGATCCGAATAGAGGCACAGAGACTGCGGCAAAGAGCTTGCTCAAGATCGCCAAGCGCGGGAACTGAGTTGCCCATCAGAACTCGATCGACTTCTGCGATTCGGGGAGACCAGAAACCGTAGCGAGCCGCCCGAGGACCGCCAAGGCTCCATCAACGTCAGAGTAGTCCGTCGTCGGCACGGCGTGCCCCTCCTCCGACCGATTCTGCAGGATGTACGCCTCCGTTGCCCTATGGATGTGGCATGAGAATGTGATGGTTGCACGATCGATAGCGTTTCTGTGCGGATGGCCTGGACCGTTGCACCGAAGCAACATGAGTGATTCGCCGCCACGGCTGAGCCACCGAATGCCGACCGAGAAGTCCTCTCGTCTCAGTGTTGAACTCCGACTGTAGACCTCGAATCGCTCGCCATCCTCCGCGAGCACGTCCCATTTCCGCTCAAGGTGAACACCCTTCTGCCGCGGCTTGGGGGCCTCGACGGACACCACTCGCTTGGGTGCCGTCAGCAGTCTGCCAATGTGCTCGTCGGTAATGGACTCGAACACCATTGCCGCTGCCTCCTGCCCCTACCCCTTGGGGGTGACGACCCAAGTAGTCAGTCGATAGCCACGCCAGGTCCTGGAGTTCGGACCCGCCCCACGATCCCGCCAACGTCCGCGGGTTTGTCGGTCATCGCGAAGGCCCACGTGCCGTAGCGGCCGTCGGCGTTGACGGCCGCAGTCCAGCGGTGGGCGGCGGCTTCTTTCGCGGCCTTTCGCGGATCGTAGCCCTTGGTTTCGAGGATCAGGTGGACCGGGGCATCGCCGGGCTTCGATGGCTTCAGGCGGACGATGAAGTCGGGGACGAAGTCGTGGGGCTGACCGTTCTCCAGATAGGGGATGGTGAAGCCGAGGCCCGCGTTCTTCACGAAACACTCGACGCGCTCGTCGCGCTCGAGGAAGTAGGCCGCCTGCTGCTCCCAGCGCTTGGTGTCCGCGACCACGAAATTGAGGTGGCTCTTGCGGACCTCTCGCACGTCGCGGCTGGTCCAGAAGTCCACCTCCGCCGTCGATCCCTCGGGGCGGTTCTGCTCGTAGCGCGGCAGCTCCGGCACCTCCCCGCTGGCCGCATCGGGCGTCAGCGCCTGGCCCAGGCGTTCGAGGATCCACCCGTAGTACGGCGAGAGGAACGCGTCGCGCACATCCGCACCGCCGACCGGCTTCACGTGGTCGCGGAGGAACCGGTGCGCGATCGCCGCGAACTGCGGGAAGAGCACGTGGGCCGGCGGTGAGTCGCCCTGCACCTTCTGGTACTCCCGGCATAGTTCGCGAGCCAACCGGAACTCCAGCTCCTGCAGGCGCGACTGCCCGCGGAAACCGGCCAGGCCAACGCTGTCGAGCCGGCCCGGCCCCATCAGGCTGGGACGGCTCTGGTTCGCCGGCAGCAGCGCCTTCATCTGCACTTCGTCCGGGATCTGGGTCGGATCGAGAAACAGGCTCGGCACGGTCGTCCAGTCGACGCGCACGCGGTTGCGGATCGCCTGCCGGTAGCCCTCGACGCGGGGGAAGCGAATCTCGAACTCCGCGCGCGACGGCATTGCGTGGACGTGCTTGCGCTCGACCACCGGCCGCGGCCCCGTCGACTTCGACGCCTTGAAGGGGATGATCTCGAAGGGCACGCCGAGGACCTTGGCGACCTCCTCGGTCAGCCGGCCATCCTCTCCGACCTCGTAGCTCGTGCGGCGCAGGCCCCGCCCGACCACCTGCTCGCACAGAAGCTGCGACATGAACGGCCGGAGGCCCACGATGTGGGTGACCGTGTTGCAGTCCCAGCCTTCGGTGAGCATGCCGACGCTGACGATGCAGCGGACGTCGCGGCCCGGCGGGTGCAGCGGCCGGCCGAGTTTTCCCGCCAGATCCACGAAGCCCTCGGGATGGATCTCCCGGCCCTGGAGGTCACGCGGCCACTCGCGCCGCCCCACGGTGTCGAGCGTGAAGCGCATCCACGCGCTCTCGTCGCTCTTCGCCTGCCCCGTGTCCGTCTCGTGCACGACCTTCGTGTCGACGCGGATCGTGTTGACGCGGCCGTCTTCGTTGCGGAACCCCAGCAGCTTCGACGACGGGATGCCGAATGGAGCCTGGTCTTCCGCCAGCCACTCGTACAACACCTTGGCGATCTTCGTGTTCTTACAGACGACGATGAAGACGGGCGGCCGCGGCTCCTTCCACTGCTGCTGCCACTCGCGCAGCGTCTCTTCCCAGTCGCCGCCCAGCATCGCGATCGGCGCGTGCGCCCACTTGAGCACGGCCTCCGGCTTGACCGAGCCGCGCTTGCCGCCCTTTTCGCCCGTGGTCAGCCGCTCGACGATCCAGCGCCAGATATTGAAGTAGCCCGGCACCGGCGCCCCGGTGGTGTCCCGTACCGCGAGTTGTGGGATCTTTACGAGCCCCGACTCGATCGCGTCGGTGAGGTTGAAGTCGCTGACGATCCAGGGGAACGGGCGGTTGGAGTCCGGTCCCACCCGCCCCAGGAAGTAGGGCGTCGCCGAGAAGTCCAGGCAGACGTTGATGCCGCGCTGCTTGTGGATGCGGTCGAGGCCGTCGATCCAGACCGTCGCCTCCTTGTAGAACTCTTCGGCCTCGTCTTCGTCGCCGAGCAGGTCCTCCTCGCCTTCGTCCGGCTCGGGCCGCCGGATGCGGTAGGCGTGGTGAGCCTCGTCGTTCATCACCAGGATGTTCTTCTTGCCGCCCACCTCGCGACCCAGCACGCGGCGCAGGAGGCTCTGGTCGCTCTCCAGGTAGCGCGTCGCCTCGACTTGAACCCGCTTCAGCTCGCCCTGCTCGTCGCGCTCTTCGCGCAGGATGCGGATCAGGCCGGCGGCGATCTGGCGGTCGAGATCCTGGGGCGTGACGTAGCGCGCGCCCCGGGCGGTCGTCGTCTTGGTGCCGACGTGGATCGTCTCCTTCTGGGTGACCGCTCGGCCCGCCTTCAGCACGCGAGCGCCGACGCCCATCGCCTGCACGCCCTGCGGCTCGAACACGTGCCAGTTGGTGACGATCACTCGCCCCTGCGCGAGGTCGGGCATCAGGTGCGGCGGCACCAGGTCGCGGGTGCGGTAGAGGCTGGCCTCGCCGCGCAGCGGGTCGAGTTCCGCGAGGCGGTTCCGGATCGTGACGTTGGGGCAGACGATCAGGACGACGTCCGAGTACGCGCGCTCCTGGCGCGCCGAGACCTTGTTGAGGATGCTCCAGGCGGCGAGCATGCCCATCACCGTGGTCTTGCCCGACCCAGTCGCCATCTTGCAGGCCAGGCGCCGGAAGGCGGCGTATCCCTCGGCCTTGCGCTCGTCGGACGGCTCGTCGCCGGGCACGTCGAGGCCCTGGCGCAGGTCCGGCCGGGCTTCCGTCAGGAAAATGATCGTCTCGGCCGCTTCGAGCTGGGCGTAGAACAGGCGATGCTGCCGGCCCTCCCGCCGCCACCACTGGAGCAGCTCCAGCGACACCCGCGAGGCGCCGGCATAGGGTTCGTGGGCGTCTTCGCGCCAGGCCTTCACCCGCTCGCGGATGCGATTGACGAGGATCAGCTCGATCTGTGTGCCGGGCCCTTCGGAGTAGCCGTCGCCCTGGCCTGGTCCCCGGTAGAAGTAGACCGAGCGCCGACGGCCCGGCACCCGCTGCGGCTCTTCGCCTTCGACGATCCGCCAGTGCTCGGCCGGCTCGGCGTACGGCGAGTTGAGGATCGGCTCGGAAACCTCGAAGCCGCTCAAAGTCCGAGTGCCTTGCTGATTGCGTCGAGCTTCTCGATGACTTCGGGATGAACCTCCGCGGGCGTCATCTGCTCGGCAATCAAGTAGTAGTCGCTCTTGGGGATCGGCAAGTGGGCCGCTTCGAATACGCCAGGCCACAGTGTCTTGCTGACCGCCGCAGCTTCCCAGAACGGGGCGTCGTCCAGCGGGTTCCGGAGAGCTGCCGGTGGCAGTTGATCCGCGAGAAACCTCTGAGCGGGCTCGAGGAACATCGGCCAGCGGTTCTGGATCCAGCGCAGGACGCTCGCGGGATGGAGGTAGCTCTCGGCTTCGTAGCGGCGCCAGCGCAACGCTTCCAGGCCCTCCCCCACGACCTCGCGATCAGGAAGCCGTCGGTTGTCGCCGTCGAGCAGGAGCACGGCCCGGTAGTCCCGGCGCACGGCCCGCAGGGCGAAGAAATGCCCTCGGGCTTCCCTCGGATGTCGCCCCAGGTTCGCATGCCAGAAAGGCCGATGGTCGAACCACTTGCACAGCGGGTGGTCCAGCACGCGAGCCCACGAGCGCAGCAGGTTGAAGTCGGTTTCGCCCTCGACGTACAGCACCCCCGGGGACGACTCCGCCAACAGCAGGTCGATCGCCGGGAGCCGTTTCGTCGCTTCCCGCAACTGCTCCCGCTCCACGTCGGCGGTCAGGCCGTGCGGCTTGCCGTAGAACGAGACGATGCGCTCCGGGCTGGTGCCGTCGATGAGCACCTCCGAATGCGTGGCCACGATCAACTGGCTTCCGCGACGGGAGGCGATCGAACGCAACAGGTCGTGGACCTGTTTCTGCAACACGACGTGCTGATGCGCATCCGGTTCGTCGAGCAGCAGGACGGTGGCCGGTCGTGCGAAGAGGAACGCGAGCAACAGCAGCACCTGGTGGAAGCCGCTACCAGCAGACGCGATGTCCAGCTCCGGCAAGCCCGGATGGCTGTCGGCCCTGGCCACTTGGGGAAGGTAGTCGCACAGGATGTGCGGTCGCCCCTCGTACTCCGGCTTCAGCAGGGTGAAGCCGAAGATGGTCTCGACGTGCGCGACGAGTTCGTCCCAGGCTGGCGCCTGGGACGAGACGTCGAGCAAAAGGTTGCGCAGGATGTCCCCGGCGCGTCCCTGGCCGACCAGCAGTTCCTGGTAGGGCCGGTCGTACCGGGTCTCGGCCACGCCGATGCCCGAGAAGGCCGGGACGTGAACGATCTCCAGGTCGAGCGCGCCCTGCGGCAGCCGGTCGAGGGCGTCGTCCTGCGGCTTCACGTAGATCTGTTCGGCGCTCTGACACCGGAACTCGAAGCAGAGCGACCACGGCTGGCCCGCCGCATCAGAGCCGTGGAGCTCGATCTCCATGAAGCGCGGGTGCCCCGGCTTGCCGCGGTGGGGCTCGGATCGGCGAATCGCCGTCTGCCCCCCCGTCCACAGTTGGTTCATCTCGCGAAGGGGGACGGCGGTGAAGTCCTTACGCGTGATGGGGACGCTGCGCGCTTTGCCTGTGCCCTTGGTTCTGCGGAGCCGCCAGACGTCGCGGGCAAGGCGCCAGGCCCCGATAGCCTGGAGCAGCGTCGTCTTGCCTGAGTTGTTCGGGCCGGCGAGGACGACGCTCTCGCCGAGCGCAAAGCTCTGGTCTTCGAACTGCTTGAACGATCGGAGTTGGACCTGGCGGATCATCTGGCCTCGGAGAGGGGCTTGACGACCAGCAGTTCGTTGCCGCGGTCGTCGATCACCTTGACTGCGACCTGGGCGTTCTCGCCGGCTTCGAACGGAGCGCTGCGGGTGCCCGCCAGGTGGTCCCACACCGAGTCCTCGAACTCGGCGCGCAGCGACTTCTTCAGGTCGTCCCAGGCCGCCGTGCGCGGGAAGAAGGCCTGGCCGACGTGGAACGAGAGGCCGTTGTAGTCGGTGTCGAGCAGCCACGCCGGCACGTCGTGGCCCGGGCGGTGCTCGGTCTCCATGGTGGAGGGGTCGAATAGGTCGAGGCCGAGCAGTTCCACCGAGTAGCGCTGCGCTCCGCCCTTCTTCGCCGGCACCGCCTTGTGGATGCGGATCTCGGGCAGGCCGCAGACGCTGAAGACCTGGCTGGTGCGCATCGTCTTCAGCAGGTCGCCCATCATCAGGTCGGGCGTCGCCTGGACGTAGGTCGCCGCTACTCCGACGGCCGCCTCGCACTTCTCGACCAGGTCGCGGGCGTTGGCCTGGATCGCGAAGCCGATCACGAACAGGTGGGCGTGACCGCGGGCGTAGGTCTCGCGCGCGGCCTCGAACACCAGCTTCTCGGAGACGGCCCCGTTCTCGGGGCCGAACACGATCGCGACGCTGCGCTCCGAGAAGCGCAGGATGCCGCCTGATTTCTCCTTCGCTTCCTGGACCACCTCGTCGAGGCGGACTTCGGCCTTGAGGTCGGTGGCATCGACGGTCGCGAGCGCCGCGAGCGACAGGCTCTTGGCCGGGGCGCGCAGCTCCCGCAAGGTGACGGTGCGCCCGCCGCCGACGTGGAGCACGGGCGAACGGCGCAGGACCTCGAGCATGCGGTCGAGGTACGACCCGTGGTCGTCGGAGGCAACGCCGGAATCCTCGACCCCGTCGCCTTCCCAGTCGACCGGCGTCGGGATCGTCGCCTCGAAGCAGAAGGGACCGGTGACGCGGGTGACCTTCCTGTCTTCTTCCGGGCGGTCGACCAGAACCTCCTCGGCGGGCGGTTCGTCGTTGGCGATGCTCTTGAGCGTCACGTGGGGGACGATGCCGCCCACCTCTTCGCCACGGTTGTTCTGGCGGCGGGCGTAGACGAACCCGCCGGCCGGCCCGCGGCCCGGGTCCTTGAGCTCGTAGTAGGGGAAGGTGGCGGTCAGCAGCCGCTGGCGCGCGAGCGCGAGCGGCACCCGGCTGGTGTCGATAGTGATCCAGCGCCGCCCCCACTGCTCGGCGACGTACGCGGTGGTGCCGGAGCCGCACGTGGGGTCCAGCACGAGGTCGCCGGGATCGGTGGTCATCAACATGCAGCGCTGGACCACTCCAGTGTTCGTCTGCACAACGTAGAGCTTCTCGTCCCCGAAACCGGATTGGCCAAGCCCTCCCCAATTGTTCGAGATTGCCCGGTAGGCGAACTCGTCGCGGTAGGACTTCCACGTCAGTGTCTTTCCGACAGCGAACGCCCGGCCTTTGTCCGCGACGCGCTGCATGCCCGCCGCGGTCACGGACCAGTGCCGACCGGCCGGGGGCAGAAACTCTCGACCATCCCATCGCACGACCTGCAACGTCTTGTCGCCCCCGCTCTCTCCCTGCGAAGTAGCTTGCTGAAGTCGGAGCAGGCGCCCTTCGGGGATCGGCTCTTGCCCAGTCTTCTGGGCGAGCGAAAGGTCGATGATCTCGCCCTTCGGGGTCTCGACACAGATATAGCGTTCGTTAGGGTTCTCTATCGGAGCGCGCTCCTCGAATAGCTGCCGATACTTGACCCGCTCGGTGTCACGTGCATACCACAGGAGGTAGTCGCTTACCTCCGACAACAGCCTCGGCGTTCGGCCGCTCGTCTTCGCGAAGGCGATCTCGGCACAGAAGTTCTCCGCGCCGAACACCTCGTCCATCAGTTCGCGAACGTGGTGCAGGTTCTCGTCGCTGATCTGGACGAAGATCGAGCCTGAGGGTGTCAGCAGCTCGCGGCTGAGCAACAGCCGGTCGCGCATGTATGTCAGGTACGAATGCAGGCCCAGCTCCCACGTGTCGCGGTAGGCCTTCACCATCTCCGGCTCGCGGGTCATGTCGGCGTCGTCGTTGTGCTTGACGTCGCGCTTGCGGACGAAAGGCTGGAAGTTGGAGCCGAACTTCACCCCGTACGGCGGGTCCATGTAGATCATCTGGACCTGGCCGCCCAGCCCCTCGTACTGGAGCAGCGAGTTCATGACGACCAGCGAGTCGCCCAGCACCATCCGGTTGGTCCACGGGGACGGGTGCTCGTAGGCCTTCAGCACCTGGTCGCCGATCGGCCGCTCGGGGTCGCCGAACAGCTCCAGGATCGACATCTGCTTGTCGCGCTTGTGGGAGCGCAGCGTCTCCAGGATCGCCTTGGTCGACAGCCGCTCGTGCACGAACAGCGGCAGCGTCGGCACGTCGAACGACAGCCGCTCCGCCTTCCCCGCCCAGTCGAGGAACGGCCGCGACAGCGCCTTCAGCCGCGCGACGCCGTCCGCCAGCCCTCGAATCTCGATCGTTCCGCCGGCCCCGGCCATCGACCGCGGCGTCTCGAACTCGTGCGGCGCCGGCAGCGCAGCCGCTTCTTCGATGCAGGCGATCAACCACTCCCCGACCTCTCGAGCGGAGTTCTGCCCGTCGAAGTCGAGCGCGGGCGACAGCGAGGAGTCGTACCGGAAGCTCTGCGGCGGCTTCTTCTTCCGGAACTGCGCCTGCGTCCCCACGTCCGGCCGCAACAGAGTCGACGCCTCAGGGTGCGCATAACTCCGCGTCTCGGCCACCCCGCCACCCGGCGCTTTGGGGCCGCTCCGCTTCCCCCCGGCCTTGCGCCCCGCCACCTTCCGCTTTGCCGCCAAGCCGCCTCCCCGCTGTTGCCGCCGAAGTCGCATTCTAGCGACTGGCGGCGAACCGCGGCCCATCATTCAGGAGTGGCGGCCCCTGCAACAGATCCGCAGCGCAGCCCAGGCTCCGAATCCGCGAAGGCTGCCAATAGAGCCGTCAACTTGCCTTGTTCGTCGTCGGACAGCTCGAGGTCGCGGCTCAGGGTCATGGCCATCAGCCAGAAGAGCCGCCCGCGGCGAAGCGGGGCGTCCGTTTCGGGAAGGTAGACGAACTCACGCGCCTCGGTCCGCGGGACCTGGTGACCCACTTCGACTCGCGCCTCTTCGAGGACTCGCTTCCCAGCCTCCGACAGGCAGACCCTGCTGAACACGTGGTCCAGGCGGAGAGTCCTCTTGGCGTCCAATTCCTTGATTTGCCTGCCCACCGGCAAAGTGAGGGCCACGGGGCGCGCCTTCGCCACGACCCCGAATGGGTCCGTCACGTCTGCCGCCAGCGTCACTCGCCCGCGGGCCTCTTCTCCATAGCGCACGGAGACACGCGCCAAGCCCTTGTGTCCCTGAAAACGACAGGCCCTCTCACGATTGATGCAGACGGACACGCCGGAACCGACCGGCCGCGGAGACTTCTCGCAACCCAACACCGGAACCGACTGGCCGTCGAGCGAAGCCACGACTGCAGGAACGAAGCACCCACCCTCGCCGAACAAGCTCGCATAGCGCGCATGGCGCGCCGTGCCCGCACTGCCCTCAGGGTCCGTGTCGAACGGAACCCCAGTCAGGATCGCTCCCAAGTACTCGGACAGAGCCTCGGCCCGCTCCGGCTCAGTCGCGTTGGTGGCCGGCTCGTACGAGACGACGATGTCGTAGTAGACCTCGCGTCCCAACGAGTTGACGCTCGGCACGCGGAATCGCGCCCGCGGTTCGATGGCGATAGCACCTTCGGGATAGACTCGCCGACCGTCGTCAGCCTCGTCTACGATCGCAGGCGAATCGCGACGGCGAAACGCAAGGCCTTCGAGCCGCAGCTCCGGCTCGTCCTCTGACGTATCAGCGCGGCCGACGACAGTGTATTCGTGGCTGGTCGGCGATCCGCTGAACTCGAGATGACCGAAGGGTCGTGAAGGAGTGGCTTCGGAGTCGAGTTCAACCGAGGCAGCGACGTACCCGAGTACAACGGGATGCCCAGCGCGCTCGGTTTGACACCGTCGCGAGGACAGTTCCGCGATCGACAACGACGACACTCCTTCGTAGCGCTGGAACTCCAGCGTGCTGCGCCCGGCTGAGTGCTCGACGTGCACCGCATCGAGCGTCGGCGCCGCCGCCTCGGGAGCATGCACCTTGACGTTCAAGCGTCTCTGATCCGGCCGATCGATCGCGAGTTCGTAGGGCACCAGAATCACGTGGCGCGTCGACGGGGCCGCCCAGGCGACGAACGCCGCGGGCAGCCCTTCCCTGCAATCCACCCGCGGGCCGTCGACGCGACAGTAGTACTTTTCGCGCTGGAAGCGGTTGGATGCGTCGTGCGCAAGGAACACGTGAACCGAAGACTTCGCTGCATCGCGAAACCAGAACGCTTCCGACGGGTGGATCTCGGGTTGGTAGTCGTGGTACTCCTCCAGCACCCAGGGACCATAAGCGCACACTTCATCGCCACGTGTAAGTACGTCGGAGCTCGCCTTGCCCTGCCTGAGGAGGTTCCTCGGACCCGGCCAGAACCAGGGCGGGTACTTGCGGAAGCCTTTGGGCAGCGTGATCTCCGTGTAGAACTTCGGCCGCGCCCCGAGCGGCCGCACGTCCTCCTGAAGAAACTGGAAGCCCTGGCCGGGCTTGAAGTAGATGTGGAAATCCGTCTCCTTCCCGGACCAAGCCGGATCGAATACCGTCAGATCCTCATGCCTGCCGCAGGCGGTGCGTTTGAAGACATCCGCGGGGAACCAGTTCCTCCCGCCGAACTCGCCCTCGCTCATGCCCGACGCTTTCTTCATGTTCGCGACGGGGCCGACCCACTGGCGGCGAAGGTCAGCGTCCCGAACAGACACCCCCAATTGACTGGTGACCACGTGGCGCCAGGCTGCTTCCTGCTCGGCCGAGCAAGTCGGGATGGCTTGCCTGTCGACTGCGTGAAGATGCGGGGACACAGCGAGCACGACCGAGAGGCCAAGAGCGATCTTGGACATGGAACACCTCGCGCGAGAGTGCGTCCGCAGGTTCTCTGCTTGACGGATGGCGAGAGTGTGCCCACCATATGACCAATCGGTCAACATCAATCGTTGATGCCCGGCGAGAGTGATCCGCATCGTGAGGATGCGCAGAGCTTCCGCCCGACATTCGTCGCGTCTGACGGCGCAGGGGAAAGCTGATGAGCCTCCTTGTTCTGGTGCTCGTGTTCGCTGGCCTGCCCGAGCCTCCGGAAGGCTCAACTTCCACGACGCTTTGCTCGAGTCTCTGTCGGGACGCGATCGCCGTGCAGGGAGTCAGCAACGGCGGCGTCCGCGGCTTGAAGGCGCGCGTTGTCGGGGCCGCACTCGGGTTCGCGGTAGGCCGCGCGATGCGAGTGCGGCCTGAGGGAGCGATATCGTTGTCGGGCTGGCGCAACGCCGACGCGGCCGTGCTGGGCAGTGCCGCGGCCGCGGAGTTTGTTGTGCCCCGGATATGGCATCACAAGGAGCCAGATCTCGCGAGGGGGACGATGAGCGACTGTCGCGGCCTTCCGCCGTCGGCATCGGCCCTCAACTGGCTCGACCGGGCCGCGCGCCGAGCCGTTGTCGCGGGAGACCCTGCTCCCAGAGTCGACGATCCGGAAGCCCTGAGGCACGCGCTCGATCGTCGACGCCTCTGGGACAACCTGAGCGACGTCACGCTGGGAGCCACTCTCGGCCTCGGGCTCGGCACCTCTCACTCGAGGATCGAGCGGGACATGCTGACTCTGGCGGAGACTGTCGGCGCGACGATGGTCGTGACCGATCGCATCAAGCACCTTCTCCACCGACCACGGCCGTTCCTGCAGCACTGCCAGGCCGCAAGCCCCGAGGAATTCTGCGAGCCAGATGCCCAGCTGTCGTTCTTCTCTGGGCATTCGGCCACCGCCTTTGCGGCGGCCGTAGCGGTGGGCCGCATCGCCGGGTTCCGTGGATCGCGGGATGAGGCGCGAATCTGGGCCACGGGGCTCACACTGGCAACGGCAACCGGCGTGTTGCGAGTTGCCGCTGACAAGCACCATGCAACTGATGTGCTGGTCGGGGCTGCCGTTGGCAGCCTTGCGGGCTGGTACATCCCCAAGCTTCACAAGCCGAAAACGCGAGGACCGACGGACCACGCGGCTTCCAGATCGAACCCGGCTTCCGCACCGGCCGTGACGTCCTTGCCGCTGGCGTTCGGCAGGCGCCGCGGTGTGGTGGTCGTGGGGGCGGGCTTGCTTCCGGGGGGCGGGGCCATCTCGCTCAGGGCAGCGTGGTGAGGGCGAGGCTGGCTGTCGCGCTCCTCGCCAGCTCACTGCTGGCAGGCTGTGCCCCCAAGCGGTTCTGCCCTCGCGTTAGCCACGAAGCTGGTCGACCGAGTAGCACGGAACCGGTCGTCTACCTGAAGTCCCTTGGCGTTGCCGGGTTCCTGATCCAGTACGACGGGCTTTCGGTCCTGACGGCCCCGCTCTATTCCAACCCGACGCTGGGCGAGATCGCGACGCAGCCTGCCTACACCGACCATCGCTTGATCGACGCACTCCTGCCGAAAGTCGACAACGTTGCGGCGATCCTGTCCGGACACTCCCACTACGACCATCTGATGGACGTTCCCTACATCGCGATGGAGAAGGCACGCAGCGCGCGAGTCTACGGGAACGACGAGATGCTGCGTCTTCTCGCCCCGCTCTCCGGCCTGGGCGAGCCACTGAAGGGACGGCTCGTCTCCGTCGAGCCCTTGGCGAGGAAGCTGGAGGAGGTTCGCCGACTCGAGTCGTGCAGCGACAGCACGGCATTCCAGGTCGCTGGCGAGGACGGGCGTATCCGCATCTGGCCGATCGTGTCGGAGCACTCCAGCCAGTTCGATATCCCGATACTGGGCTCGCTCGCCGGCCTGCCGCCCGTTCATCTGTGGCGCGGACGCACGTTGAGGGATGCAAACACCCTCCCGCGCACGCCGGGTGACTGGGCGGAGGGCACGACCCTTGCCTACCTTGTGGACTTCCTGTCTCGCGACGATCCGTCGCGGGTGGCCCTGCGCGTCTACTTCCAGGATTCTGGATCACGGGAGCCGTACGGCTTTCCGCCTCCCTGCCTCCTGCGAGAGCGACCAGTCGATCTGGCCATCGTCACCGTCGGCGGCTGGAAGATGGTGGACAGCCATCCGGGCGCGATCGTGAAAGCCTTGGCTCCCGACTTCGTGGTCGCGAGCCACTGGGAGGACTTCTTCAATCCGCGGGTCCTCCCGCTTCCAAGGGGCTTTGCGGGCAACGCTTGCTGCGAAACAGTCAGCGAGGCACCGGGCCAAGACACGGGGAAGTTCGAGGCCAAGCTGGCACGTGCACTGCCGCGACAGGGGCGCTACGCGGTGCCATGCCCGGACTCGTGGACGATTCTCTCGCCCTCCGGGGACATCGAGCAGCCGTGGCAGCTTCGGGCGTCGACGACTCGCTGGTTCCGGGGCCGTTCGGAGAAGTGAAGTGGCCGAGACCCTCCGAGGCCAAGAAGCGGTGGGCCTCGACTCTCGCGGAAGCTACGAAGCGCGGGAGAGCGCGGCTGCCCGGGTCGGGGTGCGGATCAGCAGGGCCGACGCGGCCAGCGTGAACACCACCGCGGCCAGAACGTGGAAGGCGGTGGCGTAGGAGCCGGTCCACAGGACGGCGCGGGCCAGCAGCAGGGGGCCGATCGCGGAGGCGAGCACCGTCAGGATCTGGGCGGCGCCCTGGATGCGGCCGAGGTGGGCGCGGCCGTAGAACTGGCCCCAGGCGCTGAAGAAGCCGACGATCACGAAGCCGCCGGCGAGGCCCATCGCCGCCGCCCACGCCATCACGCCGGCCTGGGTCGAGATCTGCGGGAGCGCCAGCAGGCCCAGGCCCAGCAGCGCCATCGCCGTCACCAGCAGCGTGCGCTGCGAGATGCGGCGCAGCGCCCAGCCGCCGCCGAAGTTGCCGACGAGGGCGACGATCGCGGTCACCGCGAGCGTGCGGTGGTAGGTCGCGGGGTCGAAGCCGCGCTCGGCGAGGATCGACTCGTTGAAGAGGGCGATGCCGGAGGCGATCAGGCCGTAGGTCGCGGAGGACAGCGCGAAGACCCAGAAGGCGCCGGTGCGCAGCGCCTCGCCCAACGTGGCCCCCGACGCGGCCAGCGGCTCGGGCTCGTGCCCGGCCGCGGCGTCCGCGCCGTCGACCGCGACGCCGCACGACTCGGGCGTGTTGCGGGCGAACGCCAGCGCCAGCGGCGCCAGGCCCGCGACCAGCGCGAAGCCGATCGTCGCCCACGCCGCGCGCCAGCCCTGCGCCAGCACGATCGCGCCGACCAGCGGGAACGCCAGCATGAAGCCGACGCTCATCACCACCGAGTAGACGCCCATCGCGACCGGCAGCCGGCGGCTGAACCACTTGCCGACGAGGGCGAGGCTCGCCACGGAGAGCGCGCTCTGGCCGAGGCCGCGGGTCAGCGTCACGAGCAACAGCAGCGCGACGGCGCCCGTGACCGCGCTCATCGCCAGCACCACCGCGCCGAGGCCCAGCGCCAGCGCCGTCAGCACCGCCCGCGAGCCGGCGCGGTCGATCAGCCGCCCGATGCCGAGGCAGAACAGCGAGCCGGCCAGCGTCGCCCACAGGTTGATCTCGGCGAAGGCGACGCGGTCGAGGCCGAGGTCCTTCATCAGCGGCTCGGTGACGAGGCCCAGGCCCTGGGTGCGCCCGGGCAGGGTGCCGACCATCGCCGCCGCGGCGACGCCCAGGTTGACCCAGCCGTAGTAGAGCGGCCGTCGCGCGAGCCCGAGCGGCAGCGTCTCCGTCGCCGGCATCGAAAGCGGTGTCACGCCGTTCTCCTTCTCGAAGCCCACCAGGCGGCGCCCAGAGCGAAGAACGCCAGCACTCCCGCGACCCGCATCGGGCCGCGCGCGAACACCACCGCCCCGTTCAGGAACATGAACGCGACGAAGGCGCGCATCGCTCCGTCGAGCCGGTGCGGGCGCGCCGCGTAGCTCGCCGGCCGCAGCCGCCACCACGCGGCGTCCGCGCCCCAGATCAGCAGGAACGCGTAGTTGACCCACACGCCTTCGCCGACGGCCGCGCCCATCCGATCCAGCGTCTCGCGCGCGACCTCGGCGCGGGCCGAGTCGTGGCTCCAGTCGTGGACGAGGCCGAAGGCCAGCGCCACGTGGACGATCATCGCGACGGCGCCCGCCTGCCAGGCCCTCGCCACCTGCGCGTCGGCGGCGCCCGTGCGGAGCCGCCGCCACTCGCTCGCCACCCAGGCTCCGGTGGCGACCCAGGCGGCCGCGCGCACGATCAGCTCGGAGGGATCCCCGGGGGTCATTCGCGCGAGAGGATACGCGGGCGGTGGGGCACCGGCGCCGAAAAACGTTGTGACTACGGCTGCGCGGGCGATGCGGCCGGCGACGGCGCCGGGGCGGCCGGGGCGCAGTTGCAGGCCGGGCAGCCGGCGTCGAGCACGATCTTCCAGCTCCCGTCCTTCTCGCGCCGCCACGTGGAGTTGTACGTGCCGACGTTCTTCCCCGCGGGGTCCTTGACCGGACCGCTGCTGTAGCCGAGGCCGCCCGTGGCGACCACCGCGACCCGCTCCGGGCCCCACGAGAAGGGCGCCTGCGGCCCCTCGTAGAAGCGCTTCCACGCGGCCGCCACCGCGTCCTTCCCGCGGATCGGCCCCTGGCCGCCGAAGAACACGGTGTCCTCGGCGAGGAACGAGACGAAGGCCGCGTGGTCGCGGTCGGCCATCGTCTTCGCGAAGGCGGTCTCGGCGGCGCGCACCTGCGCCTCCTGCTCGGCGATCGACTGGGCCCCGGCCGGGGCCGCCCACACGCACAGCGCGACGAACGCGGCGGCGCAACGCATCGGTTCTGCTCCCTTGTTCTGCTCCCTGGGGGTTTGGGGGCGGAGGAGGTCGAAGTCGTCCGACGGAGCCCCCATGGGACCGGCGGCGGATTCACTCCGCCGTCGGAACCCGTCGGTATTGTCACCCGCGCCGATCGCGCTAGGCTGCGCCATGCCCAAGCCCTTGAAGCGCCCTGGCGCGCAGCGCGCCGACCCGGTGGCCCGCCTGCGCGCGATCTGCCTCGCGCTGCCGGAGGCCAACGAGAAGATCTCGCACGGCGAACCGGTGTGGCGCGCGGGCGCGGGCAAGCTGTTCGCAATGCTCGACGACCACCACCACGGCGCGCCGCACCTCTCCGTGTGGCTGGCGGCGCCGCCCGGGGCGCAGGAGGCACTCGTCGAAGCCGACCCGCAGCGCTTCTTCCGCCCGCCCTACGTGGGCCCCGCGGGCTGGGTCGGCGTGGTGCTCGACCGGCGGCCGTCGTGGACCCAGGTCGCGGCGCTCGTGGAGCAGGCGTTCCGCCACGTCGCGACGCCGAAGCTGCGCGCGCAACTCGACGCACGCGAGCGCTAGGAGTTCAGATCACCGCCGGCTCGAGGAGCTGGATCGTGCCGGCCACGGAGTCGATCTCGACCGGCAGGCCGCACGGCAGCGTCCACTGGTCTTCCTGGTGGCCGACGACCGCGTTGTGCCAGGCGGGGATGCCGAGCGGCTTCACGTGGTCGAGCAGGATCTCGCGCAGCGTCAGCGACGCGTAGCTGCCGTCGCCCGGCTCGCAGCGGCTGCAGGTGCCGAAGACGAAGCCGGCCAGCTTCTTCAGCACACCCGAGAGCGCCAACTGCGTCATCATCCGGTCGACCCGGTACGGCTCCTCGCGCACGTCCTCGAGGAACAGGATGGCACCCTCGAAGTCGGGCACGTAGGGCGTGCCGATCAGCGCGCTCAGCACCGTCAGGTTGCCGCCGTAGAGCACGCCGCGGGCGCGGCCGGGAGTCAGCGTGCGCACCCGGTGGTCGCGCTGAACGAGGTCCTTCTCCGGCTTCGGCGGCGGCGACAGCAGCGTCGCTTCGCCGTCGATCAGCACCCGCTGCGCCTGGAGGCGCTGGAACTCCGACCAGCGCGAGACGCCGACCGGGCCGTGGAAGGTGACGAGGCCGGTACGCGCGGGAATCGCGAGGTGCAGCGCGGTGATGTCCGAGTAGCCCATCAGCGGCTTGGGGTTCTTCGCGATCAGGTCGTAGTCGAGGTGGGGCAGCACCCGCGCCGAGCCCCAGCCGCCGCGCACCCCCAGGATCGCCTTCACCTCGGGGTCCGCGAACATCGCGTTGAGGTCGGCAGCGCGGTGCTCGTCGGGGCCGGCGAGGTAGCCGTGGCGCGCGAGCGCGTGCTGCCCGCGGCGGGGAACGAAGCCGAGCGCGCGCACGACGTCTTCGACCAGCTCCAGCTCGCCTTCGTCGAGGGTCAGCGTCGCGGGCTGGGCGAGGCCGACGACGTCGCCCGGCTGGAGGCGGCGCGGCTTGATCAGGCGCGGCGCGCGGGGGGCGGGCGTGGCCGCCTCGAGCTCCCGCGGTCCGGCCGTGACGCCCAGCCCGGCCGCCACCGCTGCGAACATCCACTCGCGCCGCGTCGTCATCTTCCCTCCCCTGGCCCGAGAGGGGATTGTAGTTAAGCTTGGTCATGCCCCGGCACGTGCTCCCGGCGACGCTCGCCCTGACGCTGGTGGCCTGCGGCCCGCGCGCGCCGGCCCCGTCGCCGGGGCCGCACGACGACCTGCGCATCGCCGTGCGGGCCGACGTGGCGGGCTTCTTCCCGGACGCCCGCGTCAACGAGAGCTTCACCATCCAGGTCAACGGGCTGCTCTTCGAGACGCTGACCCGCTTCGACGACCGCCTGCAGCTCGCGCCCGGGCTGGCGATGCGGTGGGAGAGCCCGGACGATCGCACCTATCGCTTCGACCTGCGGCCGGGCGCGCGCTTCGCCGACGGCCAGCCGTTGACCGCGCACGACGTCGTCGCTTCGCTCGAGGCCAACCGCGCGGGCTGGGTGACGCGCGACTACCTGCAGTCGATCGAGTCGGTGCGCGCGCTGGACGAGACGCGGGTGGAGATCCGCACCGGCACGCCGTACCTCGCCCTGCTGACCCGGCTGCCCTGGGCGTTCGTGCTGCCGCGCGGTGCCCTGCGCGCCCCGGGGTCGGCAGTCCCGGCCGCCGGTTCCGGTCCCTACCGCCTCGCGGAGTGGCGGCCCGGGGAAGAGATCCGGCTGACGCGCAACCCCCACTGGAGCGGGCCCGCTCCCGACTTCGCCGACGTCTCGCTGCGGGTGATGCCCGACGCGGCGGCGCGGGTCGCGGCGGTCGAGAAGGGTGCCGCCGACGTCGCCGACCAGGTCCCGCTCGAGGAGGTCGAGCGCCTGCGCCGGAACCCGGACCTGCGGGTCGTGGAGCGCAGCGGACTGCGCGTGCTGTTCCTCGCCCTGCGGGTCGACCGGCCGCCCTTCTCGGACCCGCGGGTCCGCGAGGCGCTCGACCTCGCGCTGGACCGCCGCGAGCTCTCGATCCGCGCGCTGCACGGGCGAGCGGAGCCGGCGACCCAGCTCGTGCCCCCCTCGATCGTCGGCTACGACCCGGCGCTCGGTGCCGCGATGGTCGACCGCGGCCGTGCGCGGGCGCTGCTGGCCGCGGCGGGGGCCGAGGGGCTCGCGTTCCGGCTCGACGGCCCCAACAACCGCTACGTGGGCGACCGCGAGATCCTCGCCGAGCTGGCGCGGCAACTCGGCGCGCTCGGCCTGCGGGTCGAGGTCAACGCCATCGACAAGCGCGACTTCTTCCCGCTGATCGAGAGCGGCGCCTCGGCCGCCCACCTGGTCGGTTACGCCTGCGAGTCGGGCGACGCGGGCGACGTGCTGAACTCGATGCTGCACTCGGCGCGCGGCGGCCCGCTCGGCAGCCTCAACTCGCTTGGCGTCGCCGACGAGGCGCTCGACGCGCTGATCGCCGAGGCCGACGCGGCCCGCACGGACGACGCGCGCGCGCGCAGCCTGCGCGCGGCCCTGCAACGAGCGACGAAGCTGCGCGCGGCGCTGCCGCTGGTGATCCAGACGGAAGCCGTGCTGCTCGGCCCCCGGGTCGCATGGGACCCTCCGCTCAACCTCGCCCTGCGCCCGGAGCGGATGAAGCGGCGGTAGCGCTCAGCCGGCCCGCGGCCTCCGCCAGGAGGCGGCGACGAGCCCGGCCAGCAGCGAAGCGAGAGCGGTCAGCACGACGGTGAAGATCGCCTCGCCCTCGAGCGCGGGCACGACGGCGGGGGCGCCGAAGGTCGTGGCGTTGATGCCCGCGTGGAACAGCACCGCCATCCACAGGTTGCCGCCGGTGCGGAGCCAGAAGCCGGTGAACAGGATCGCGCTGGCCAGCACCAGCGCGCCGAACCAGGCGATCGAGCCGCCTTCCTGCGCCGCGCCCTGGAGCCAGAACAGCGGCAGGTGCCAGGCCAGCCACATCGCGGCCAGCGCGAGGCTCGCCCCCAGCGGGCCGAGCGGCCCCAGCAGCCGCGGCAGCGCGAAGCCGCGCCAGCCGATCTCCTCGCCGAGCGGCCCGCCCAGCACCAGGATCAGCAGGAAGTACAGGGGCGCGAGCCACGCCTGCTCCTGGCCGGCGAGGCGCAGCGGCGCGCCACGCCACGCGAGGTCGGCCGCGGCGGCCGCGGCGACCACGGCCGCCGGCCCGAGCAGGGCAAGCCCGTAGTCGGCCGCGCGCGCCCGGAACTGCAGCAGCCCGCCGAGCAGCTCGCGCGCGCGCCCCTGCCGCGCCGCCAGCGCCACGGCGGCCAGAGCCGGGCCGAACGAGCCCCAGGGCGTGACCGGGACTTGCGTCGCGATCAGGCCGCGCTGGGAGGCGATCGTCGGGAGCCAGACGGCCCACGAGAAGAAGACGGCCAGCCCGAAGAAGGTCGCGACCTCGCGCCGTGACTTCCCGTCCTGCATGCCCGTCCCCGCGCCACCGCCGGCGGCGCTACTTCGCGGCCGGCGCCTCGTCGGCGAACAGGCCGCGCTTCGCCTGGTCGCGCTCGATCGAGCGGAACAGGGCGCCGAAGTTGCCCTCGCCGAAGCTCCAGTGGTTCTTGCGCTGGATCAGCTCGACGAAGATCGGGCCCACCAGGTTCTTCGTGAAGATCTGCAGCAGGTAGCCCTCGTCGTCGCCGTCGACCAGCACCTGGCGGCGGCGGATCTCCTCGCGGTCCTCGGTCACGTTCGGCACGCGCTGGAAGACCTCGGCGTAGTAGTCGTCGTCCATGTCGAGCATCTCGATGCCCGAGCCCTCGAGCCCGCGCAGCGAGGCCAGGATGTCCTCGGTCAGGAACGCGATGTGCTGGATGCCCGGCCCCTTGTACTCGTCGAGGTACTCGTTGATCTGGCTCTTCTTCTCGTCGGCCTCGTTGATCGGGATGCAGAAGCTGCCGTCGGGCGAGCGCAGCGCGTAGGACGTGAGCCCGGTCTTGACGCCGCGGATGTCGAAGTAGCGGACCTCGGTGAAGCCGAACACGCCCTTGTAGAAGTCCGACCAGCGCGCCATCGTGCCCTTCTCGACGTTGTTGGTCAGGTGGTCGATGCGCAGGAAGCCCCTGGCCGGCTGCACCAGCGGCTGCGGGTGGGCGACGAAGCCGAGCGACTCCCAGAAGCCCGGCTGCCCGTAGCCGTCGAGGAAATAGACGAGGCTGTCGCCGATGCCGTAGATCGCGGGCAGCGGCGCGCCGCCGCGGGCGAGGTCGACCCGTTCCGGCAGCCGCGCACCCCGCGCCACCGCCGCGTCGCGGCCCTTCGCCGCGTCCGCGAAGATCCAGCCCATCGAGCAGGCCGAGGGGCCGTGCGCCTTCGAGAACGCCGCCGCGAAACCGTCCGCGTCGCGGTTGAGCAGGAAGGCGATGTCGTGCTGCTGGTAGAGGTCGATCGCGCGCTCCGCGTGGCGCATCGTGCGCGAGAAGCCGAAGGCGCGGAACAGCGCGTCGAGCTTCTCGGGCTCGGGCGAGGCGAACTCGACGAAGGCGATGCCGCGCAGGCCGGTCGGGTTCTCGGCGGCGGCGGGGGCGGACGCGGACATGGCGCTCTCCTTGAGTCGGGCGACGGGAATCCGGTGTTTATAGCGGAGCGGGTCGTGCCACGGAAAGCACAAAGATCGCCCATTCTTTGTGCGATTCGCATACACTCCTGCGGTGCAGGTCACGCTCGACCAGGCCCGCGCCCTCGACGCCTTCGCCCGCCACGGCACCTTCGCGAAGGCGGCGGCGGCGCTCGGCAAGGCCCACACCGCGGTGCTCTACGCGGTGCGCGGCCTGGAGCAGCAGACCGGACTCGCCCTGCTCGACCGCAGCGGCTGGCGGACGCGGGTCACCCCCGAGGGCGAGCGCGTCCTCGAGCACTGCCGGCGGCTGCTGCAGGCCGAGGCCGACCTCGTCGCCGCCTGCGCCGAGGCACGCACGGGCTGGGAGGCCTCGGTGCGGGTGGTGCTCGACGGCATCTTCCCGACGGAACCGCTGCTGCGGGCGATCGGCGGCCTGGCCCGCGAGGGCTGCCCGACCCGCTTCGACGCTCTCGTCGAGTTCCTGTCCGGCGTCGAGGCCGCCTTCGAGCGCGAGCGCGCCGACCTGATGGTCTCGCTGCTGCCGCCGTCGCTGCCCGGGCTGCGCTCGCTGCCGCTGCCGCCCGTGCGCGCGCGGCTGCTGGTGCGCCGCGGCCATCCGCTCGCGAAGCTGCGCGGCCCGCTGCACGGCTCCGACCTGGCGCGCCACGTGCTCGTCACCGTGCGCGGCTCCGACCCCCGCCTCCACCTCGCGACCGAGCCGCTGGAGCAGCGTTCGACCGTGCGGCTGCCGGACTTCGCCGCCAAGCGCGCGGCGATCCTGGCCGGGCTCGGCTTCGGCTGGCTGCCCGACCATCTCGCCGCGGCCGACCTGAAGGCGGGCCGCCTGGTCGCGCTGGTCGTCGACGGCCGCCGCGAGCACGTGTTCGAACCACGGCTCCACCACAGGGCGTCGGCGCCGCCGGGCCGTGCCGCGCGACGCTTGTGCGAGGCGCTGGGGGCGCGGCCGTAGTGCCCGAGGTGCTGCTGGTCTCGGGCCGTTTCCCGCCCGCCGGCGGGGTCGGCGGCCTGCGGGCGCTGCGGCTGGCCCGCCAGCTCCCGGCGCTGGGGTGGACGGTGCGCGTGCTGGCGCTCGACCCGAAGACGGCCCCCTGGCGCGCGCTGCGCGACGAGGCGCTGGCGACCGCCATCCCGCCTGCCACGGTCGTGGAGTACGAGCCGCTGCCGTCGCCGGCGCGCCCCTGGCACCGGGCGCGGGCCCTGCGAGCGCTGCGGGCGGAGGGGCTGGCCCGCCTGCTGGCCTGGCGGGCGGTGCCGGACGCGACGGCCCCGGCCTTCGCGCGCGCCGCGCTGCCCCCGGTCGACGCCGTGTGGACCACGGGTCCGCCCCACGCGGCGCACGTCGCCGGGCTGCGCGCGCAGCGGCGCGGCGCGCGCTGGGTGATGGACTATCGCGATCCCTGGCAGCCCTACGGGGCGAGGCCGCCCCGGGTGGAGCGATGGCTCGGCGACGCCCTGGAGCGGGCGTGCCTCGCTCGCGCCGACGCGGTCACGGTCACGACCGCGGCCTGGGGCCGCGCGCTCGAGGCCGCCATGCCCAGCCTCGCCGGGCGCGTGCACGTGATCCACAACACGGCCGAGGACGTGTCGGCGCCGGCGGCCGTGCCGCGCGGGGAGCGCTGCGTGGTGGCCCACGTCGGCACCTTCAACCCCGCGCGCGACCCGCGCCCGCTGCTCGCGGGCCTGGCCGAGGCCCTGCGCCGCGGGGTGGTCGACCCGCGGCGGTTCCGGCTGCGGCTCGTCGGCTGGATCGCGCCCGAGTGGCGCGCGGCCGTGGGAGCCGCGGCGGCCGTCGAGACCACGGGCTTCCTGCCGCGCGAGCGGGCGCTCGAGGAACTGCGGTGCGCCCACGCGCTGCTGTTGCTCGGCCTCGGCATCGACGCGCGGGCCCGCGAGGCGCTGCCGGCGAAGACGTTCGAGTGCCTCGCCTCGGGCCGGCCGATCCTGTCACTGGTCGACGGCCGCGACGCGCGGGACCAGCTCGCCGGCCAGCCCGGGGTCGCCTGCGCAGACCCGCGCGACGCAGCGGCCATCGCGCGCGCGCTCGGCGAGACGTTCGCCGCCTGGGAGCGCGGCGCGCTCTCGAAGCCGGTCGCGGGACGCCGGGTCGACGACCCCGCGCAGGCCGCCCGCCGCGTCGCCGAGCTGCTCGCGGGGGCGTGCTAGCCTTTTCGCATGGCAGCGCCCGTCGCCATCCCGCCCGGCGAACACGTGCCGACCGCCGATCAGCGCCTCACCACCTACGGCGTGCCGTGGAGCCACTACGAGGCCCAGCTCGCGCTGCGCGGGGACAACCCGGTGCCGCGCATGGCCTATCTCGAAGGAACGCTCGAGCTGATGAGCCCGTCCCGAGACCACGAGCGGATCAAGTCGTACCTGGGCCGTCTGCTGGAGGCGTACGCGCTCGAGCGCGGCATCGACCTCTCGCCGTACGGGGCCTGGACGCTGAAGAACGCCCCGAAGGAGAGCGGCCTCGAGCCGGACGAGTGCTACCTCGTCGGCGACCAGTCGCGCGACGTGCCGGACCTGGCGATCGAGGTGGTGTGGACGAGCGGCGGGCTCGACAAGCTCGAGATCTACCGCCGCCTCGGCGTGGGCGAGGTGTGGACCTGGCGCGACGGCGGGCTCAGCGTGCACGTGCTGCGCGGCAGCGCGTACGCGCTCGTCGAGCGCAGCGCGCTGTTCCCGGACCTCGACCTCGCGCTGCTCGCCTCGTTCCTCGACCGGCCGACGGCGATGCAGGCCGTGCGCGCCTTCCGCGACGCGCTGCGCGGCTGACGGCGGCGATCGCCGACGTGAACTACATCGCCCTGGCCATCCCGGTCTTCTTCCTGCTGATCGGGATCGAGTGGATCGCGGCGCGGCTCGAGCGGCGCGAGGTCTACCGCCTCAACGACTCGGTGGCCGACCTCTCCTGCGGCGTGCTCGACCAGGTGCTCGACGTGTTCACGAAGACGCTGCTGTTCGCGGGCTACCTGTGGCTCTACCAGAATCACCGCCTGTTCGACGTGCCGGCTTCCGCGGCGTGGGCGTGGGTCGTGTGCTTCCTCGGCATCGACTTCCTCTACTACTGGTTCCACCGCATGAGCCACGAGGTGAACGCCTTCTGGGCGGCCCACGTGGTCCACCACCAGAGCGAGGAGTACAACCTCACGGTCGCGCTGCGCCAGGGCGCGCTGCAGGGCTCGTTCTCGTGGGTGTTCTACCTGCCGCTGGCGCTCGTCGGCTTCCCGCCGGCGATGTTCCTGACGCTGTCGTCCTTCAACACCCTCTACCAGTTCTGGATCCACACCCGGCTGATCGGGCGGATGGGCCCCTTCGAGTGGGTGTTCAACACGCCGTCGCACCACCGCGTGCACCACGCGCGCAACCCGAAGTACATCGACCGCAACCACGGCGGCACGCTGATCGTGTGGGACCGCCTGTTCGGCACCTTCGTGCCGGAGGCCGACGAGCCGGTGTACGGGGTGACGACGCCGCTGCGCACGTGGAACCCGGTGCGCGCCAACCTCGCGCACTGGGCGGCGCTGCTCTCGCTCGCGGGGCGGGCCAGCCGCTGGCGCGACCGGCTGCGGGTGTTCGTCGAGCGGCCCGGCTGGCAGCCGGCTGAGCTGGGCGGCTTCCAGCCGGCGCCCGAGGTGGAGCCCGGCTACCGCAAGTTCGACCCGGAGCTGCCGCGGGGCGTGGCCGCCTACGTGTTCGTGCAGTTCGCGCTGCTGCTGCTGGCGGCGGGCGTCTACTTCAACCGCCAGGACGCGCTGCCGCTCGCCGCGCTGCTCGCGGGTGCCGGGCTGATCGTGGCCGGCATCGTCGCCGCAGCCGGCCTGCTCGAGCGCCAGCCGTGGGCCCCCTGGCTCGAGGCCGCTCGCCTCGTCGCGGCGGCGCTGGCCGTCGCCGGGAACGCCGCCGCGTGGACGACCGCGGCCGGCGCCTTCGCCGCATTGTCGATCGCCGGGCTGAGCCTGGCGCTGCGCGCGTCCGCGCAGGTTCCGCAGGAGGCACGGGAAGCACGGTGATGGACAAGGTCAAGGCGCGGGGGCGCAGGTTCTGGGACGAGTGGGTGCGCCCGCTGCTGATCGTCGCGCTGGTGCTGGGCTCGTTCCGCTCGGCGTTCGCCGACTGGAACGACGTGCCGACCGGCTCGATGAAGCCGACGATCCTCGAGGGCGACCGCGTGTTCGTCAACAAGCTCGCCTACGACCTCAAGGTCCCGTTCACGCTGTGGCGGCTGGCGCGCTGGGCCGACCCCGAGCGCGGCGACATCGTGGTGCTGTTCTCCCCGCACGACGGCAAGCGGCTGGTCAAGCGCATCGTCGGCATCCCCGGCGACCGGCTGGAGATGAAGGAGCGGCGCCTCTACGTCAACGGCCGGCCCGCGGAGTACCAGCCCGCGGACGGCGCGGCGCCCCCGATCGAGGGCGCCGAGTTCCTGCGCGAGACCGTGAACGGCCGCACCCACCTGATCATGCTGACCCCGGGGCGGCCCAACTTCGACTCGTTCGAAGCGGTCGACATTCCCGCGGGCAAGTACTTCCTGGTCGGCGACAACCGCGACAACAGCTTCGACTCGCGCTTCTGGGGCTTCGCCGACCGCGAGTCGATCGTCGGCGAGGCGACGGCGGTCGCGCTCAGCGTGGACCTCAACAACTACTGGCTGCCGCGCTGGAGCCGCTTCTTCTCCCGGCTGGAGTAGGAGGCCCTGGCGAAGCGACAATCGGCGGACCCATGGAACGACTGATCGAGGGATTCAGGCGCTTTCGCACCAGCTACTACGAGGCCAATCGGGGCCGCTTCGAGCGGCTGGCCGGTCGTCCGCAGCACCCGCGCTACGCGATCGCCACCTGCTGCGACAGCCGCATCGACACCACGCGCGTGTTCGACGCCATCCCCGGCGAGGTGTTCCTGATCCGGAACATCGCCAACCTGATCCCCCCGTACGAGCCCGATTCGCACCATCACTCGACGTCGGCGGCGATCGAGTACGCAGTCCGCTTCCTCAAGGTCGGCCAGTTCGTCGTGCTCGGCCACGCCGGCTGCGGGGGCATCCACGCGCTGCTGAACCCGCCGGCGCCGCCGACGGACTTCATCAACCCGTGGCTCGAGATGGCGTCGCCCGCGCGGGACCGCGCGCTGAGCCAGGAGGGGCTCTTGCCGGAAGAGCGGCAGCGGTACTGCGAGCTCGAGGCGCTGAAATCGTCGCTGGCCAACCTGCACACGTTCCCCTGGCTGAAGGAGCGCGTCGACGACGGCAGTCTCCTGGTCGACGCGCTCTACCTCGACCTCGAGCGGGGCGAGCTGCTTCTCTACGATCCCCAGGGCGACACGTTCGCGGAGGTCTGACCGGGAGCCGGCGACGCGCTTCCGATCAGGCCCGCACCGCGGTCGCGGACAGGAACGCCTCCATCAGGCGCCGCCCGTCGCCGCCGTGGTGGAGGTGGGGCTCGGAGGCGCGCTCCGGGTGCGGCATCAGGCCGACGACGTTGCGGCCCTCGTTGCACACGCCCGCGATCGCCCGCGCGCTGCCGTTCGGGTTGGCGGCGTCCGAGAGGCTGCCGTCCCGTTCGCCGTAGCGGAACACGACCTGGCCGCGCTGCTCGAGGCGGTCGAGCTCGTCGGGCTCGGCGAAGAAGTTGCCCTCGCCGTGGGCGATCGGCATCGACAGCACGGTGCCGGGCGGAAGGCCTGCGGTGGCCGCGGTGTCGTCGCGCTCGACGCGGACGTGGACCAGCTGCGAGAGGAAGCGCACGCCGCGGTTGCGCAGCATCGCGCCCGGCAGCAGCCCGGCCTCCTGCAGGATCTGGAAGCCGTTGCAGATGCCGAGCACCGGCCCGCCCTTCTTCGCGAACTCCGCGACCGCCGCCATCACCGGCGCGAAGCGCGCGATCGCCCCGGTGCGCAGGTAGTCGCCGTAGGAGAAGCCGCCGGGCACGATCACCGCGTCGGCGTCGCCGAGCGAGCCCTCCTTGTGCCACACGAAGCGGGCCTCGCGGCCGCAGACGTGCTTCGCCGCGTGGTAGGCGTCGTGGTCGGAGTTGGAGCCCGGGAAGACGAGCACGGCGACCTTCACGACAGCAGCTCCACCGTGAAGCTCTCGATCACCGGGTTCGACAGCACCCGGCGCGCCATCTCCTCGGCCATCGCCTTCGCCGCCGCGGCGTCGGCGGTCTCGAGCTGCAGGTCGAAGAACTTGCCGGCGCGCACGTCGGCCACGGCCGCGTAGCCGAGGCTGCCGAGCGCCTCGTGGATGGTGCGGCCCTGGGGGTCGAAGACCGACTTCTTGAGGCTGACGTGGACGCGGGCGCGGATCATGGCTCCTCGGCTTTCGTCGTCTTCAGGCGGCGCCGGCGGCGGGGCCGGGCGCGCCCTCGTGCAGCACCTTGCGGATCGGGAACGGGATCTCGATGCCCTCGCGGGCGAAGTCGCGGTGGATCGCCTCGCGCACGGCGCTGCCGGCGAGCCCCGCCTGGGTGTAGTCCTTCGCCCAGCACACGAGCATCAGGTTGACGGAGAAGTCGGCGAAGCGGGTGGCCAGCACCACCGGCTCGCGCGAGGGCTCGACGTACTCGCAGCCGCGGGCGGCGGCCGTCATCAGCGCCTTCGCCCGCTCGAGGTCGCTGCCGTAGGCGACGCCGACCTCGAGGCGCAGGGTCAGGTTGCGGTTCGGCTGGCTCATGTTGACCACGCGGTCCTTGACCAGCGTCGAGTTCGGCACGATCAGGATCGTGTCGTCCAGGGTGCGGATGCGGGTGGCGCGCATGCCGATCGCCACGACGTCGCCGACCTCGCCCGTCGACAGCGCGATGCGCTCGCCGACCTTGAACGGCCGGTCGAGCATCAGCGCGAAGCCGGCGAACATGTTGGCCAGGGTGTCCTGGGCGGCGAGGCCGACGGCCAGCGAGCCGACGCCGAGCGAGACGACCAGCGAGCGCACGTCGACCTGGAAGTGCTCGAGCACCGTGATCAGCGCGACCAGCGCCAGGAACACCTTGCCCGCCTTGGCCAGGAACGGCCCGAACTCGGTGGCGAGCTGGCCCTCGCGCGCGGCGACCGACTCGGTCGCGTACCACTCCATCACGATCCCGTACGCGCGGGCCAGTGCGAAGGTCAGGATCAGCGCTCCGAACACGAACAGGAAGCTGTCCAGCCGCTGCGCCCAGCGGCCCTCGACCTGCAACCGCTCGATCGCGAGTTCGGCGCCCAGCAGGAACAGCGCGTAGGTGAGCGGCCGCTTCAGAGCCGACAGCAGGCGGTCGTCGAGGGTGGTGGCCGTGCGCGCGGTCGTGCGCTCGAAGGCGCGGCCGACGCCCCACGACACGAGCCGGGCGACGAGGTAGGAGGCGACCAGGATCGAGACCGTGATGGCGGCCTCGATCAGGCGCGGCCAGGCCGTCTCCGGGATCATGAGCCGAACACGCGGGCGAACAGCGCGTCGACGTGGACGAGGTAGCGCTCGAGCCGGAACACCTCGTCGAGCTCGGCCGCGCTCATCGCCGCCTTCACCTCCGGGTCCGCCCCGACCCGGGCCCGGAAGTCGCCCTCCTGCTCCCACGCCGCCATCGCGTGGCCCTGCACGATGCGATAGGCGTCCTCGCGCCGCATCCCCCTCGCGGTCAGCTCCAGCAGGAGCTGGCCGGAGAAGACGAGGCCGCGGCCCGAGTCGAGGTTGCGCCGCATCCGCTCCGCGTTCACCCGCAGGCCGGAGACGATGCCGGTGAAGCGGCGCAGGGCGTGGTCGAGCGCGATGAACGAGTCGGGCACGATGACCCGCTCGACGGACGAGTGGGAGATGTCGCGCTCGTGCCACAGCGCGACGTTCTCGAGCGCCGCCAGCGCGTTGCCGCGGATCAGGCGGGCGAGACCGGTGACCTGCTCGCAGCCGATCGGGTTGCGCTTGTGCGGCATCGCCGACGAGCCCTTCTGGCCGGAGCGGAACGGCTCCTCGACCTCGCGCACCTCGGTCTTCTGCAGGGCGCGGATCTCGGTCGCGAACTTCTCCAGGCTGGCGGCGGTGATCGCGAGCGTCGTCAGCACCTCGGCGTGGCGGTCGCGCTGCAGGACCTGGGTGGCGATCGGCGCCGGCTTCAGCCCGAGCTTCGCGCAGACCTCGGCCTCCACGTCGGGCCCGAGGTGCGAGAAGGTGCCGACCGCGCCGGAGAGCTTGCCGACCGCGATGTTCTCCCGCGCGCGCAGCAGCCGCTCGCGGTCGCGGCCCAGCTCGGCGTGCCACGAGGCGAGCTTGAGGCCGAAGGTCATCGGCTCGGCGTGCACGCCGTGGGTGCGGCCGATCATCGGCGTGTGCCGGTGCTCGCGAGCGCGCGCCTCGACCGCCTCGCGCAGCGCGTCGACGTCCTTCACGATCAGGTCGAGGGCGTCGCGCATGCGCATCGAGAGCGCGGTGTCCACGACGTCGGACGAGGTCAGGCCGTAGTGCAGCCAGCGCCCCTCGGGCCCGACGTTCTCGGCCACGCAGGAGACGAAGGCGATCACGTCGTGCTGCACTTCGGCCTCGATCGCGTCGATGCGAGCCACGTCGAAGCGGGCCTTCTCGCGGATCAGGCGAAGCGCCTCCGCGGGCACGACGCCGCGGGCGGCGAGCGCCTCGGTCGCGGCCAGCTCGACGTCGAGCCAGGCCTGGAAGCGGCTCTCGTCGGACCACAGGCGGCCCATCTCGGGCCGGGTGTAGCGCGGAATCATGGCGGCGGCGGGAGTCTAGCAAACGCGACCGCGCCGCCTTGACCGGAGGCACGGGCGGCTGTGAAATGCCGCCAGTGCAGGAACTCGGCTTCGAGGTGCGGGACGGCGCGCTGGTGGTGCGGGTCGACCTCGCCCGCCTCGACGCGGTGGCGGCCCCCGCGTTCCGCGACGCCCTGCTGCCGGCCGCCGCGGGCCGCCGCAAGGTGGTGCTCGACCTCGACCGCGTGCGTTTTCTCGACAGCTCCGGCGTCGCGGCGCTCGTCTCCACGCTCAAGAAGCTCGAGCCCGGCGGCCAGGTGCGCCTGGTCGGCGCCCACGACGAGGTGCGCCAGGTGCTGAAGCTGACCCGGCTGGAGAAGGTGTTCCCCGTGGACCAGAGCATCGAGGACGCGCTCCGCGCCTGAGCCCTGGTGGCGACGCCGCTCGAGGAGCGCCTCCCGCCGCCGCCCGTCGCCCACAGTTCCGCCCGCGAGTTCGCGTTCCAGGCGCTGGCGGTCGCCTCGCTGGCACTCGGCGCCTGGTACCTGCACTGGCGCTGGACGGCCTCGCTCAACCGCGACGCGCTGTGGTTCGCGATCCCGCTGGCGCTCGCCGAGACGCTCGCCTTCGGCGGCTCGCTGATCTTCTTCCTGAGCCTGTGGCGCACCCGCGACACGCCGGTCGCACCGCCGCCTTCGACCGTGCGCGACGTGGTCGTGCGCCCGCCGGCACGCGACCGGCCGCTGATCGTCGACGTCTTCTACCCGACCTACGACGAGGACCCGGAGCTGGTGCGGCTGTCGATCCGCGCCGGCAAGGCGCTGCGCTACCCGCACCCGCTCGACCTGCGGCTGCACGTGCTCGACGACGGCAGGCGCGAGGCGATGAAGCGGGTGGCTGAAGAAGAAGGCGTCGGCTACCTGACGCGCGCGAACAACGCCGGCTTCAAGGCCGGCAACCTGCGCAACGGGATCGAGCAGACGGGCGGCGACTTCATCGTCATCTGCGACGCCGACACCCGGGTCTTCCCCGAACTGCTGGAGCGCACGCTGGGCCACTTCCGCGACCCGCGGGTGGCCTGGGTGCAGACGCCGCAGTGGTTCTACGACCTCGAGGAGGGCGTGCCGCTCCCCGAGTGGCTGGCGCGGCGGGCCCGGCTCGGGGCGGTCGGCCGCGGACTCGGGCGCGCCGCCGAGTCGCTCGTCGGCCCGGTGCGGGTCGGGGCCGACCCGTTCGCCAACGACCCCCAGCTCTTCTACGACGTGATCCAGCGCCGCCGGAACTGGTGCAACGCGTCCTTCTGCTGTGGAGCCGGCAGCGTGCACCGCCGGGAAGCGGTGATGGAGGCGGCGCTGCGCGCGTTCGCCGACCAGGTGGCGGGCGCGGTGCAGCCGCTGGCCGCCGAGGTCGACGACGCCGAGCTGCGCCGCGACCTGTCGGAGGCGATGACCCGCGAGGCCGCCCGCGAGATCGAGTTCACTCCGTACCGCTTCCACGTCTCGGAGGACATCTACACGAGCATCGAGCTGCACTCCGACCAGGCGCGGGCCTGGCGCTCGGTCTACCACCCCGAGGTGCTGTCGAAGATGCTCTCGCCGCAGGACCTGCTGGCGTGGACGATCCAGCGCTACAAATACGCGGGCGGCACCCTCGACATCTTCTGGAACGACAACCCGCTGCGCCGCCCCGGCCTCAGCGGCTGGCAGAAGCTCTGCTACGGCGCCACCATCTACTCGTACTTCTCGCCGCTGTGGACGATCCCGTTCCTGCTCGCGCCGATCCTCTACTTCCTGACCGGGATCGCTCCGCTCGCCACCTACGACGCCGCGTTCCTCGGTCACGCGCTCCCGTTCCTCGTGGTGAACAAGCTGGCCTTCATGGTCGGCTCGTGGGGCGTTCCCTCGTGGCGCGGCGAGCAGTACTACCTGGCCTCGTTCTGGCTGAACCTGCGGGCGATCGTGGACGTGCTGCGCCGCAAGCCGATCCGGTTCCACGTGACGCCCAAGACCCGCGAGGCGCGCACCTTCCTGTCGCTGGTCCGGCCGCAGCTCGCGATGATCGGCCTGACGCTGGCGAGCGGCGCCTGGGCCGCCTGGGAGCTGTGGAGCGGCGAGCGCGGGAACCTCGCGGGTCACGTCGCCAACCTGTTCTGGGCGGGCAACAACGTGCTGTCACTGTCGGCGATCGTGGCGGCCGCGCTGCACCGGCCGAGCGAGGAGTGAGATGGATTTCCTGAGGGGCCTGCTGGCCGCGCGTTCCCACCTCGCCTTCGTGGCCGGCCTGCTGCTGGCGGCGGCGATCGTGTGGCAGGTCGGCCGCTGGGAGCGCGGCTCCGAGCCGTGCTCGCGCGACTTCGCCGCACTGCTGGAGCTGGGCGCGGACGCGCCGCGACTGCGCGCGACGGGTGCCCCGCTCACGGACGAGGAGCGCGCGTGGGCCGCCGACGCGTGGGCCTACTTCGTCCGCAACACCGACCCCGCGACCGGCCTCACCCACTCCGTCGAGGCCTACCCCAACGCCAGCCTGTGGGACACCGGCTCCGCGCTGATGGCGCTGCTCGCCGCCCGCGAGCTGGAGCTCGTCGACGACCCGGAGTTCCTCGACCGCGCCGGGCGCGCGCTGCGTTCGCTGCAGCGACTGGCGCTGGTCGACGACGCGCTGCCCAACAAGGCCTACGACACCCGCACGCTCGACCCGGTCGACTACGACCAGCGCCCGTTCCCGCGCGGCGTCGGCTGGTCGGCGCTCGACCTCGGCCGCATCGCCGTGCCGCTGCACGTGATGGCCTGGACGCGCCCCGAGCTGCAGCCGGAGGTGCGGGCGCTGGTCCGGCGCTGGAAGCTGGAGCAGGCCGTGGCGGGCGGCCGGCCGCAGACCTCGGAGCGCGCGCCGGACGGCACGCTGCGGCGGTTCGCCGAGAGCCGCTTCGGCTACGAGCAGCTCGCCGCCCGCGGCCTGTTCCTGCTCGGCCTGAGCGCGGGTCGCGCCCTGTCGTGGTCGACGCCGTTCGTCGTGCGCGCGGTCGACGGCCAGAAGGTGGCGTTCGCGCCGCCCGACCCGCCGCGCACCCCGAGCCACAACGCGCTGGTGTCCGAGCCGTTCCTGCTGGAGGCCGTCGAGTACGGCCTCGACGCCAACACGCTGCCGATCGCGCAGGCCGCGCTGCTCGCCCAGCAGCGCCGCTTCGAGACCACGGGCCGGCTGACCGCGGTCTCCGAGGACCACGTCGACCGCGAGCCGCGCTTCGTCTACTTCGGCATCGTGAACAACGGCCGGCCGTGGCAGGTGGTCGGTCGCGACGGCACGACGGCGCCGGGCCTCGAACAGCTCTCGACCAAGGCGGCGCTCGGCTGGGGCGTGCTGTTCGAGGGCGCCTACCCCGACCGGCTGCGGGCGGCGGCCGCGGAACTGCACGAGCCGGGCGTGGGCTTCTACTCGGGCCGCTACGAGAACGGCGGCACGGTCAACCGCGCGATGTCCGCCAAGACCAACGGCTTCGTGCTGGAGCTGCTGGCCTGGCGGCTGCGCGGACCCTGGCTGCGCTCGGCGACGAGCCGCTAGAAGCGGCGGTAGTAGGAGATCCCGAAGTAGCCCTGGTCGCGCGAGGGCGCCACGGGGTAGCTGCGGCGCGACCAGCCGCCGTGGAGCTGGAACGAGCCGCCGTCCTTCAGCGACAGCTCGAGGAGCGGTCCGGCCTGGACCACGTCCACCTCGTCGTTGCCGTGGACCGTGACCTGCGCTCCGAGCAGCCACGAGGACGGGCCCGCGAAGGAGCGGTTGCTGACCTGCAGCTTGCCGCCCGCGCGGCCCCACAGGTAGTCGTCGGCGCCGTTCCAGCTCCCGAAGGCGAACAGGGCGCTGGTCGGGCTCGGCATCGAGTAGAGCTCGGCCGAGACCACGGCGCCCCACAACGTCTCCTCGCGGCGGGGGCCCGCCGCGAACTCCGTGGTCTTGCGCCGCACCTCGACGCCGGGTCCGACCGTGAACGTCGTCTTCGCGCCGCGCAGGCGCAGGCCGACGCCGAGCGCCGCGCCCGGCGCGGTCACCTCGGTGTCGCCCGCGACCTCCGGGTAGCGATAGCGGAGATGGCTGCCGGTCAGTCGCAAGACGAGGCCGCGCGGCCGCTCGCGCGCGGTCTCGAGGACCAGGCTGCCGAAGCCGTAACCCCCTTCGGCGTCTCCTTCGTAGCCGCCGATCAGCTCCTGGGCCGGCGCGGGCGCCGCCAGCGCCGCCACGAGCAGGAACGCGCGCAGGGTCTTCACCATGATGGCGGCAGGCTACGCCCCGGGCGGCGCGAGTGGCAAGCACCTGCCACAATGCGGTCCGTGGCGGAGCTGCCCCTGCTCGATCCGCAGGCCCTCGAGCGCCTGCGCCGGCTCCAGGTCGCCGGTGACCCCGACCTGGTCGCGGAGCTGGCAGCGCTGTTCCTCGACGAGGCACCGCAACGGCTGGCGGCCCTCGACGGCGCCGACACCGCGTCGACCCGCCACCTCGCCCACAGCCTGCGCGGCAGCGCCGGCCAGCTCGGAGCGGCCCGCCTGGCCGCGGCCTGCGCCGCGCTCGAGGAGCACCCCGGCCCCGTGCCGCTCGCGGCCGTGCACCACGAACTGGAGGCCGTGCGCCCGCTGCTGCAGGCGCTCGCGGAAGAGCGGTGAGGCGGGTGCTGGTGGTCGACGACGCGCCCGTCAACCGCCGCGTCCTGCGCTCGATCCTGCGCCAGGCGCAGGCCGAGGTGCTCGAGGCCGAAGACGGCGAGGCTGCGCTCGCGCTGTGCCGCGAGCAGCGCCCGGCGCTGGTGCTGCTCGACGTGCTGATGCCGGGGCTCGACGGCTTCGCCGTCTGCGAGCGGCTCAAGGCCGACCCGGCGACCGCGGAGATCCCGGTCATCTTTCTCTCCGCGCTCGACCGCCCCGACGACAAGGTGCGCGGCCTGGAACTGGGCGCCGCCGACTACGTCACCAAGCCCTTCGACCCCTCGGAGGTGCTGGCCCGCGTCCGCACCCAGTTGCGGCTGCACGAGCTGACCGCGGCGCTGTACGAGAAACAGCGACAGCAGGAGGCGGACCTGCGGGCGGCGGCCGAGGTCCAGCGCGCGCTGCTGCCGCCGCCGGAGCTGCGGCTGCCGGGACTCTCGGCCGCGCGCCGCTACGAGCCCGCGCAGACGATCGGCGGCGACCTGCTGGGCGTCATCCCGCTGGGCCTGCGCCACGTCGGCCTCTTCGTGCTCGACGTCAGCGGCCACGGCGTGCCCTCGGCGCTGGTCGCCGCGATCGCCGCCCGCAACTTCGCGCCGGAAGCCGGCCTGGTCGTGCGCGCCGACGGCACCCCGGCCGCGCCCGCGGAGGTGCTGGCGCGGCTCGACGGCGAGTGCCCGTTCGAGCGCTTCGAGCGCTTCCTGACCGCCGCCTACGCGGTGATCGACGTCGACACCGGCCGCCTGCGCTGCGCCTCGGCGGGCCACCCGCCCGGGGTGCTGCAGCGACTCGACGGGACTCTCGACCGGCTGGAACGGGGCGGCGGCATCCTCGGCGTGGGCCTCGGCCCGTACGAGCAGGACGAGCGCGTGCTGGAGCCGGGCGACCGCCTGTTCCTGTTCACCGACGGGCTCACGGAGCACCGCGGGGCCGACGGCACCCAGCTCGGCCAGGGCGGGGTCGAAGCGCGGATCGGTGCCACCGCGGACTGGACCCTCGCCGAAGCCGCCGAGTCGGTGCTGCTCGCGGCCCGCGCCCACGGCCACGGCGCACCCTTCGCCGACGACGCGGCGCTGCTCGCGGTCGAGTACACAGGCCTGCTCGACGGCCCGCACCTGCAGATGGCGCTGGTGCCGCAGCTCGCGGAATCGCGCCGCGCCTGCGCCGCGCTGCGCCGGCTCGGGGCACGGGCCGGCTGGCCGGAAGCGCTGATCGCCGAACTCGAGCTCGCCACCGCCGAGGGCGTCGTCAACGCGGTGCGGCACGGGCGCCCGCCGCTGCGCTTCTCCGCCGCCGAGGCACGGGGCGCGATCGAGCTGCGCTTCGCGGACGCGGGGCCCGGTCCCGACCCCGAGCGCCTGCGTCGCGCCGCGGAAGCGCCCGACGACCCGCTGGCGCTGGCGGAGGGCGGACGGGGGCTCGAGCTGCTGGCGGCGCTGGCCGACGAGCTGAAGATCGAGCCGCGCGCCGGCGGCCACGACCTCGTGCTGCGCAAGCGGCGGTAGAGAGGGTAGGGATCGCGTCGGCACATGGGCCGGAGCTATCCTTCGAATGGGCCGAGGTCGCTTAAGCAAGGCGAGGAGAGTGCTATGCCGCGGATCACCCCCCCAAGCCGCATACTCGTTGCGCTCGCACTTGCCTTTCAGGTGCACGCGGATTCGGGGCCACGTGTCTTCGTGGTCGACTCCTCGACTTGGGGGCTTTCAGGTTCCACAGGGCCCCATGGAGTGGTCAGCGGGGGCGCGCAGCCATTGACTGCAGAGGTAATACGAAGCCTTCGTGAACGCTGCCCCTCGGTGGCGATTACAACCCGTCGCGATCGGGCGGACTACGTTCTGCTCTTCGAGCACCAGGGTGGGATGGGTCCTACCCGGAAGGACACATCCTTCGTGATCTCGACTCCCGACGGCGACGTGATCGGGAGCGGAGCCACCCGAACGAAAAAGAGTGGACTCAAGGATGCCTGTGCCATGCTGCTCAACAAGTGGAAGCAGAAGAAGACACAGGAGCGCTACTAGTCCACACCTAGCCCGAGCGACACCATCGTCGCGCCGCCCTCGCGCACGCCGAGCTCGAGCCGGATCGGCCCCACCCGGCTCGAGTAGCCGAGCCCGACGGAAGCGCCCCAGCGCAGGCCGGAGACGCGCACCCGGTCGGCGAACGTGTCGCCCGCCCCGATCCGTACCAGCGCCTGCAGCCCCGAGCCGCCCAGCGGTCGCCGCAGGCCGGCGGAGAACGCCAAGGCGTGCGACCCCTTCAGCTCCTCCTGGCGATGGCCGGGCAGCAGCGAGCCGCCGAGCCGGAACTGGTCGTAGAGCGGCACGACGTCGCGCGAGGTCGCGAACCGGCCGGCGACGTCGAGCGCCGTGCGGCCGAGCGCGCGCGC
>JAANMY010000367.1_pt1 | contig 64349 bp, 56 predicted proteins | sample 7279691 | NCBI WGS metagenome assembly JAANMY01 (sample SAMN14094543, study PRJNA606508) | bioreactor metagenome | isolation source: A lab-scale SPAN reactor treating ammonium-rich wastewater day 388 | place: Ireland: Galway | collected 2018-02-07 | reverse complement strand
ATTTTGAGGGTATGAATCAATAAAATTATAGTTAATGGCAGCAGAATCATTGCTTTGTGTGTACAAAGATGATGAAATTAACATTATGATAAGAAAAATTACAGGTTTCACTTAATTAAAATTTTTTTTCAAAGGTGATGCGGTTGTCGGCCGCGGTGGGCGGCGAGTGGGCGCGCCTGCGGCAGCTGGCGCAAGCGGCGCTGCCGCAGGCGCAGCAGCGCGAGTTGCAGGCGATTGCCGACAATCTGTCAGCGCTTGGCGAACGCCTGCGCCGGCTCAATCACGAACACGGTGGGCTGGAGCTGCGCTGATCCCATGTGGTTGCAGGCACGGCCGGGAAAGGTCCGCGAACTGCGCGTGTGGCGGGAATGATTCTCCTTCATGGCTATCCGGATTGGAAACCGCGGCCGCTTGTCGGAAACTCCGTCCCGGAGTCGCGGTGTTTGATGCCGGTCAATATCCACGGATATGGCCTGGCCGATGATTCCCTTATTCCCCAAGGAGGCTTTCCACCATGAACCAACATGATTCCGGCCGCCGTCGTTTCATCGGTTATGCGGCGCTGCTGGCGCTGGCGCCGCTGGCCGCAAAGGATGTCCTCGCGCAGGCGAAGGCGCCTGCGGGCGCGCTTCCGAAGCTGCCGCTGGATAATGCCCAGGCCAAGGCGCTGAACTACGTGGAAAGCACGAAGGGGCTGGCACACAAGACCTTCAAGGCGGGCAGCGATTGCAGCAACTGCATGTTCTTCAAGGGCGCGGCGGGGCAGGCCTACGGCCCGTGCACGCTGTTCCCGCAGAACAGCGTGGCGGCCAAGGGCTGGTGCAGCGCCTGGGCCAAGAAGGTCTGAACCCGGCATCGCCTGGCGCGATGGTTGCAACCGGCGGCGCCCGATGGGCGCCGCTTTCTTTTCGTCCCGAGATCGGCGCCGGGCTGGCCATGAAAAACCCCGCCGGCAGCTGCCGGCGGGGCGGGGTAGTGCGGGTGGAGGCAATACGCCTCAGTAGACGTCGCGCACCGTGTTGTAGACGTTGAATTTGCCGGTCGGGGTGACCAGGCGCTTGTCGTCCAGAACGGCCTTGAGTTTGCGGGTCCTGTCGTCCACCACCACGATCGCCGAGCGCTGGTTCTTGCCGTTCCACACCGAGAACCAGACCTCGTCGCCCTTGGCGTTGTATTCCGGCTGCACCACGCGCTTGGGGCCTTCGCCCAGGTTCGCCCATTCCGCGATCGGCAGCACCTGGTACCCCTTGGCGAGGTCGGTGGTGTCGAACACCGCGATCGACTGGCTGATCTTCGGGTCGGGGTTGAGGGTGGTGTCGACCCACAGGTTCCGCGACTTCGGGTGGGTCTTCACGAACAGCGAGCCGCCGCCCTGGCCCTTCAGCACTTCGCAGACCTTCCAGGCATAGTCCTTGTGGTTGACCGGATCGGTGGCGATCAGGGTGATCTTCTCGTTGCCCAGCGCCGAGGTCGCCCACACCGGCCCGCACTTGGGATGCATGAAGTTGGCGCCGCGGCCCGGGTGCGGGATCTTGTCGACATCGATCAGCGCGGCCAGCTTCTGGTCGCGCGAGTCCACCACCGCGATCTTGTCGCTCTGGTTGGCCGCGGTCAGGAAATAGCGCTTGGTCGAATCCCAGCCGCCATCGTGCAGGAAGCGTGCGGCATTGATCGTGGTGGTCTTGAGGTTCTCGATGTCCTCGTAGTTCACCAGCATGATCTTGCCGGTTTCCTTGACGTTGACGATGAACTCCGGGTGCTCGTGCGAGGCCACGATGGCGGCCACGCGCGGCTCGGGGTGGTATTCCTGCGTGTCCACGGTCATGCCGCGGGTGGAGACGATCTTGAGCGGCTTGAGCGTCTCGCCGTCCATGATCACGAACTGCGGCGGCCAGTAGGTGCCGGCGATCGCGTATTTGTCCTCGAAGCCCTTGAATTTGGAAGTCTCGACCGAGCGTGCTTCCAGGCCGACCTTGATCTCGGCCACCTTGTCGGGCTTGGGCAGCCACAGGTCGATCAGGTCGAGGCGCGCATCGCGGCCGATCGTGTAGAGGTAGCGGCCGGAGTGCGAGGTGCGCGAGATATGCACCGCATAGCCGGTCTTGACCACGTTGATGATCTTCTTGGTGTCGCCGTCGATCAGGGCCACCTCGCCGGAATCGCGCAGCGTCACCGCGAAGATGTTCTCGATGTTGTAGCTGTTCATTTTCTTCGTCGGCCGCTTGTCGGCGGGGACGAATTCGACGTAGCTGTCGCGCATTTCCTTCATGCCCCATTCCGGCGGCGCCGGCGGTTCATGCTGGAGGAAGCGCGCCATCGCGTCGATTTCCTTCGGGCTGAGGTCGCCCGAGGTGCCCCAGTTGGGCATGCCGGCCGGCGAGCCGAAGTTGATCAGCGCCTTCAGGTACTCGGTGCCCTTGGCGCGGGTGATGTCGGGGGTCAGCGGCTTGCCGGTGGCGCCCTTGCGCAGCACGCCGTGGCAACCGGCGCAGCGCTCGAAGAAGATCTGGGTGGAATGCTTGCGCTCTTCGTCGGTCAGCGCCGGGCCACCCTTGGGATCGTTGGCGATCGCGAGCTCGGCCGCCACCGCAAGCGGCGCGCCCTCGTATTTGGTTTCCGCCGCGGTGGAGGTGGCGTGCGACTGCGCCGTCTGCTGCGCCTGCGCGGGTGCAGCCGCCGCTGCGCCGCCGGTCGCCTTGCGATGCGCCTTGACGTGGTCTTCGTCGATCTCGAACGCCGGCGTATTGCCCCAACTGCTGGTGATATAGGTCAGCGCGTTGGCGATGTCCTCGTCGGACAGGTGGGCCATTGGCGGCATCACGTTGTCGTAGTCCACCCCGTTGACGGTGATCTTGCCGCTGATGCCCTGCAATACCGAATCAATGAGCTTGTCGCGGTCCAGGCCCTTCAGGTAGTCGGAGCCTGCAAGCGGCGGGAAAGCCCCGGCCAGCCCCATGCCGGTGGGTTGGTGGCAGGCTGCGCAATTGGCGAGGTAGGCGGCCTCCCCGGCCTCCATCTTCGTCTTGGGCGGGCGCTCGTTGGTGATCTGCGCGATGGCGTAGGCGGACATGCCGCCGAACATCGCCAGCCCCAATGCGGTCATTGCGACTTTCTTGTTCATAGGACTCCCCAGTAACGGTTGAAGACGCGATGAAGAGAAACTGCTTTCAATGCACGGTGATTCTCAGCCGGTTGCAGCCGGGCCGATCTGATTCAAATCAAATTAAATCCGTCCTCCCGGCCTAGAATCCCGGGGTCCAATTGCAGCCCATTCTCATGCGCGATTCCACAAGAAAAACCCTCTGCGGGGCAATCGCGGTCGCGCTGTCGCCGCTGGCGCATGCGCAGTCCGCGGCGGTAATCCCCGCCGAGGACGGGATCCGCTGGCTGGGCCGGGTGGTGGTGGTGGCCAGCAAGGCAGCGGAACCCGCGGCGCAGGTGGTCGGCACGGTCAGCAGCTTGGACTGCGAAACCATCGAGCGCCGCCAGGTGCAGACCATCGCCGATCTGGTCCGTTACGAGCCTGGCGTGGACGCATTGGGTGATGTTTCCCGGTTCGGCTGGCAGGGATTCTCCGTGCGTGGACTGGACGGCAACCGGGTAGGCATGGAAATCGACGGGGTGCCGCTGGCCGAGGGCTTCAGCGTGGGCCAGTTTGCCGCCGCCGGGCGCGACCTGGTGGATATCGCCGCGGTGCAGCGGGTGGAAATCCTGCGCGGCCCGGCGTCCACGCTGTACGGCAGCGATGCGCTGGCGGGGGTGGTGGCCTGGCGCACGCTGGATCCGCAGGACCTGCTGGATCGCGTGGAGGGCCAGGCTTACCTCGGGGGGAGGCTGGGCTGGACCGGGCGCGATCGCGGCCGCCAGCTGTCGGTGTCGATGGCCGGCGGCAGCGGTGCACTGCAGGGCATGCTGCTGCTGTCCCATCGCGAGGGCCATGAGGTGGAAAACGCGTCCACGAGCATGCCCGCCAATCCCGTGGACCAGTGGCGACGGAGCGCGCTGGCCAAGCTGGCATGGGATGGCGGCGTGCTGGGACGCTGGACCTTCGCGCTGGACGCCGCCCGCGGCCGCAGCGAAGTCGATATGCGCTCGTCACGGTTTGGCCCGGGGCGCCTGGCGACCACCACCGAACTGCTGGGTGACGACCGTTTCGAGCGCGATCGCGCCAGCCTCAAGGGCGAGTGGACGCCTGATGCGGCCTGGCTGGAAGCGTCGGAGCTGCTGGTTTACGGGCAGCGCAACCGCAGCCTGCAGGACACCGCCCAGACCCGCCTGGCCGACCGCGCCACGCCGTTCCCGTCGCTGCGCGAGCGCCGCTTCGACCTGCGGCAGCGCAACACCGGGCTGAAGTGGCTGGGCCAGGCGCGTTCCGAGGCTGGCGCCTGGTCGCACTGGCATGTGTTCGGGCTGGAGTACGCGCGCACCCGCTACAGCGGTTACCGCGACGGCCGCGAGATCAACCTGGCCACCGGCGCCAGCAGCAACGTGGTGCTGGGCGAACGGTTCCCGGTGCGCGATTTCCCCGAAAGCCGCAGCACCGAGTTGGGTGCGTTCTGGCAGGACGAGATCGGCATCGGCGAGACCTTCGCGGTGATCCCGGGACTGCGCTGGGAGCGCTACCGGCTGGACGCCGAGGCCGATGCGATGTTCCGTGAGGACTACCCGGACGTGGCCGTGGCCGATATCGCCCGCAGCGCGTGGACGCCGAAGCTGGGCCTGCGCTGGCGCAGCAGCGAACATTCGACCTGGTTCGCCCAGTACGCGCGCGGTTTCCGCGCGCCGCCGTTCGGTGACGTCAACATCGGCCTGTCGCTGACGCTGCTGAACTACGAAGTCCGCCCGAATCCCCAGCTGCGGCCGGAGCGCAGCCAAGGCCTGGAACTGGGCTGGCGCTGGGAAGGGCCGCGGCTGCAGGCGCAGCTGTCGGCCTATCGCAACCGCTACCGCGATCTCATCGAATCGCGTGCCAACCTGGGTATCGACCCGGTGACGCGCGCGCTGGTGTTCCAGTCGGTCAACCGCACGCGCGCATCCATCCATGGCGTCGAGGCCAGCCTGTCCTACAGCCCGGGCGCGACCAGCGACTGGGCGCTGCGCGCCGCCGCGGCCTGGGCGCACGGGCGCGACCAGGAACGCGATCGGCCGCTCAACAGCGTGGCGCCCGCAAGGCTCGTTCTTGGAGCGAGGTGGGAACCGCTTGAAGGTCGCTGGGGCGCGGAATTCGTGGCCACTGGCGTGGCCCGGCAGGGGCGCCTGGATACCAGTGCGGGCCCGCTGTTCCGCGCGCCCGGCCACGCCCTGCTGGATGCCTACGCGTGGTGGCGCTTCCGTCCCGGCATGCGTTTGGGTCTGGGGCTGCAGAACATTGCCGACCGCAGGTACTGGGACTGGACTTCGGTCCGCGGCATCGATCCGCTCGCCACCACGCCGCCGCTCGACTTCCACACGCGCCCGGGCCGCAACGTCAGCGTGACCCTCGGCATCGACTGGTAAGCGGACCTTCCGCGTAGCGGAGAGAAAGAGCGGGCGCACCCGGCCGCACGCGCCAGTGACGACGCGCGCCGCTCAGCCGACGGCGAGGCGCGCGTCCAGCCGCGCGCGGATCGCCGGCCATTCCGGCGCGGTGATCGAGTACACGTGGGTATCGCGCAGGCTGCCGTCCTTGTGGCGGCGGTGCGCGCGCAGGATGCCGTCGCGCTGCGCGCCCAGGCGCTCGATCGCCACCTGCGAACGCAGGTTCTGGTGGCTGGTGTGGAAATACACCGACTGTGCGCCCAGGGTATCGAAGGCATGGCCCAGCATCAGCCGCTTGCCCGCGGTGTTGACGTGGCTGCGCCAGACCGATGCCGCGTGGAAGGTGTAGCCGATCGCCAGCGTGGGCACCGACAGGTCGATGTCGTAGAAGCGGGTGCTGCCCACCACGCGACCGCCGGCGACGATCGCGAACGGCAGCTGCCGGCCGGCGTCGCGCATCGCCAGCGCCTCTTCCACCCAGCCCGGGATGCCGTCGCGGGCGGGCACGTTGACGTAGTTGATCGCGCCGATGTCGCCATCGTCCACCGCGTCCTGCAGTGCCGCGATATGGTCGCGCGCCAGTGGTTCCAAGCGCACGCCGTGGGTGGAAAGGATGGCGGGGGCGGAGGCGGTCATGGGCTATGGTGGAGTTGCAGCTGCCCGCCGTGCGGCTGGAGACGCCGCTGCGGGCAGCCGCAGGCCTTGTGCTGGCTTACTCCGCGCGGCCGCCGAATTCGCCGGTGGTGGTGTTCACCCACACCTTTTCGCCGTTGCCGATGTACTCCGGCACCATGATTTCCAGGCCGGTGGAGAGCTTGGCCGGCTTCGGTCGCTTGGTGGCGGTGCCGCCCTTGAGTTCCGGCGGGGTTTCGATGACTTCCATCGCCACGCTCTGCGGCAGCTGCACGGCCACCGGCATGTCGTCGATGATCTGGATGTAGCAGCCACTGAGGTCGTCGACGATGTAGCCGGCGGCATCGCCAACGACGTCGGCGTCCAGCGTGTACGGGGTGTAGTCCTCGTCGTCGAGGAACACGAACGCGTCGCCGTCCTTGTACGAGTAGGTCACCTGCCGGCGCGACAGCTCGACTTCCTTCAGCTCGTCGTCGCCGCCCACCGTGATGTCGAGCTTGCTGCCGCCGGGCACGCTGTACATGGTGAAGCGGAACTTGACGTTGCCGCCGCGGCCCTGCGGGCTGCTGCGCTCGATGTCGCGGATCTGGTAGACGGTGCCGTTGTGTTCGACGACGTTGCCCTTCTTGATGTCGTAAGCCTTCATGGGAGGTTCTTCTTCTGTTGTTGGAGCGCGTGGAAGATGCGTTCGTTGAAGGTCCAGGTGAGCAGACCCCAGATCAGGCCGCCGATGGCGCACAGCGGCACCGCGATGGCCAGCACCAGTGGGAGGCGAGGGTGCGACGGGCCAAGTTGCAGGGTCATGGCGATGGCCATGAATGCCAGCATCAGCCCGCCCCAGAAACCGACACCCTTGAGCAGCACGAAATGCCACATGCCGCGCGCGCGGATCGCGGGCCACTTGACCGCCGTCCAGCGTGCGGCGCGCGAACCGAAGTCGTTCACTTCGGCGCCAGCCGGGTGGCACCGTCGAGGCGGATGGTTTCGCCGTTGAGATAGGTGTTGGTGAGGATGTAGGCCACCAGGTCGGCGTACTCCTGCGGCTGGCCCAGGCGCGACGGGAACGGGATGGTGGCGGCCAGCGACTTCTGCACGTCCTCCGGCATGCCGTCGACCATCGGCGTCCAGAACACGCCCGGCGCCACGGTCATCACTCGTATGCCGAAGCGGGCCAGTTCGCGCGCCATCGGCAGGGTCATGCCGACCACGCCGCCCTTCGAGGCGGAGTAGGCGGCCTGGCCGATCTGGCCCTCATAGGCGGCCACCGAGGCGGTGTTGACGATCACGCCGCGCTCGCCGTCGGCGTTCGCTTCGTTGTGCTGCATCAGGTCGGCGCAGGCCTTGGCGACGTTGAAGCTGCCGACCAGGTTCACCATCACCGTGGTGGAGAAATGCGACAGCGTCATCGGCCCGGTCTTGCCCAGCACCCGGCCGGCGCCTAGGATGCCGGCGCAGTTGATGGCCGTGTTCAGGCCGCCCAGAAAATCCCTGGCAGCAGCGACGTTGGCGGCTACCTGTTCCTCGTTGCTGACGTCGGTCTTGAAGAAGCGGGCATTGGCTTCGCCCAGCTCGGCCACGGCAGCCGCGCCCTTGTCTTCGTTGACGTCGAACAGGGCGACCTTGCCGCCGTGGGAAACGAGGTGCCGGGCCACGGCGAAGCCTAGGCCGGAAACGCCGCCGGTGATGACGGCGTGGGCGGATGCAAGCTGCATGGGGAGTCCTGCGGGCGGGAAAGCGGGGATTTTAGCGGATGGGGATGGCGCGGCGGGCACGGCGACGGCCGGTGCGGTGTCGCTCGCGGCTCAATGCGAACGTGCTGTTCGATATCGCCGACGCGGCACCGCACCGGCCGCCGACGCGCCGTTTCTCGCAGGCGATGGGGCGCGCAAGACGCCTCTAGAGATCCAGCAGGTAGAACCTGTTGCAGCCGCCGTGCCCGGTGGCGCCCATGGCGGCGTCGATGCGGCGGAACCCGCTGCGCTCGTACAGGCGCATGGCCGCGTCCATGCCGGTGAGGGTTTCCAGGTAGCAGCGGATGAAGCCGAAGCCGCGCGCGGCGTCCAGGCAGCGCCCCATCATCGCCGCCCCGGCGCCGCTGCCGCGGGCTTCCGGCAGGAAATACATCTTGCGCAGTTCGCAGACGTCGGCATCGCCGCCGGCCAGCGGCGCCACGCCGGCACCACCGAGCACGCGGCCATCGCGTTCCAGCACGAAATAGGCGTGGCGCGGCGCCGAGTAGGCGCGGCTCATCCAGTCCACTTCGGGGTCGCTGATGGCAAAGCCGCTGCCGGTGGCGCCGAATTCCGGCATCACCGTGCGGATGACGGCGGCCATCGCGGCATCGTCGTCGGCGAGGATGGGGCGGATCGAGAAATTGCTCATGCGTCGTTACCCGGATTCAGGAGGTTCGGCTCAGGCCGCGCCCAGCGCGCGCCCGACCTTGCTGCCGGTGTCGCGGCCCAGCAGGCCGGCCAGCCAGCGTCCGGTCTCCGCCAGCAGCGGCAGGTCGATGCCGGTGTGAATGCCGAGGCCGTGCAGCATGTAGACCACGTCCTCGCTGGCCACGTTGCCGCTGGCGCCCTTGGCGTAGGGGCAGCCCCCGGCGCCGGACACCGCGCTGTCGACGACCGCCACGCCTTCCTCCAGGCAGGCCAGCACGTTGGCCAGCGCCTGCCCGTAGGTGTCGTGGAAGTGTATGGCCAGCGCGGCCATCGGCACCTCGGTGGCCACCGTCTTCAGCATCGCCCGCGCCTTGGTGGGGGTGCCGATGCCGATGGTGTCGCCCAGCGAAACCTCGTAGCAACCCATGTCGTGCAGCGCGCGCGCCACCCGCACCACGTCGGCCAGCGGTACTTCGCCCTGGTACGGGCAGCCGAGCACGGTGGAGACATAGCCGCGCACCTTCACGCCATCGGCGCGGGCGCGCTCGAGCACAGGCGAGAAGCGCTGCAGCGATTCGTCAATGCCGGCATTGGTGTTCTTCAGGTTGAACGCTTCGGAGGCGGCGGTGAACACCGCAACTTCCTGCGCGCCGGCTGCGCGGGCGCGCTCATAGCCCTGTTCATTGGGCACCAGCACCGGATAGCTGATCCCCGGTGCGCGGGTGATGCCGGCCAGCACCTGTGCGGCATCCGCCATCTGCGGCACCCATTTCGGGCTGACGAAGGCGGTGGCCTCGATGCTGGCAAGGCCGGTCCTGGACAGCCGGTCGATCAGCTCGATCTTGGCGGCGGTACCGATGTCGACCTTCTCGTTCTGCAGGCCGTCGCGCGGACCGACTTCGACGATGCGGACATCAACGGGCAAGGGCATGTCAGGGTTCCTGTGGCTGCGTGGTGACGGCCGGTGCCGGGACGCGCCGGATCCGGACCAGCGGCTGGTTGTCGAAGAAGGGGTGCCGCGCCAGCAGCGCGGCGATCCGGTCGGCGTCCCCGGCCACGAAATTGCGGCGGAGGGGCGATTCTGCTTTCGCCTCATCCGGTGGGATCGGGGCGCTGTAACCCTCGAGGTCGCCGCGCTGGATCGCGGCGGAGACCCAGGCGTGGTCCGCCTCGTACAAGCTGATGGTGTCCCCGTTGCGTTCGTAGCGGAACAACAGCAGGCCGCAGCGCGTCCTGCCTTCGCCGGCGCAGTCCGGCCCTTCGCCCGGCTTGAACCGCAGGTACTGGTGGCCCCCCGCGTCGATCAGGGTCAGGTCCAGCGGCTTTTCCTCCCCGTTGGCGATGACGCTGCGGCAGCCAGGCAGGATTTCCAGGGCACCGGCGTCCGGCGGCAGCGCCTGGCTGTCCTTCGGAATGCGCTGCCAGTGGCCGGGCCAAGCCGGATCGCAGCGGGTGACCGGACCCGCCGGGAGCGATTCGAATACGGTCATGGAGCAGCCGGCGAGCCCTGCCAGCAGTAGCAGCAACAGCAGGCTGGCGGCGTTCCTGCAGGTCATGGTTCGAGGGTGGCGAGCACGGCATCGGCTTCGACGAACTCGCCGGCCTGCGCGCGGACTTCCGCAAGCACGCCGTCGCGCGGGGCCTTCAGCGCCAGCTCCATCTTCATCGCCTCCAGCACCAGCACCACGTCGCCGGCCTGGACGGCGACGCCGACGCTGGCCTGCACCAGCACCACCCGGCCGGGCATGGGCGCGCGGATGCGGCTCTCCGCGCTGGCATCGGCGCCGGCCAGGCTGCGGTACATCGGCTCCACGCGCAGGCGCAAGCGCGCATCGCCGTCGTGCACCAGCACGTCGTCGCCGTCCGGCATGGCGCGGAAGCGGCGCATGCCGCCGTCCAGCCGCAGGGTCAGCGCGTCGCCATCCAGCCGCGCGCCGGACACCACGTGGGTAACGCCGTCGCGTTCGATGCGGTATTCGCCTCCATGGCCGTGCGCGGTCAGTTCGATGCGCTCGCCGTTGCCAAACGCCAGCCGGCGGGTGCCGGCATGGCCCAGCCGCCAGCCGTCGGCGCTGGCCCAGGGCGAAGTGGGATCGGTGGCACGCGCGGCGGCGTCGCGGGCGGCGGCTTCCTGCAGCAGCAGCTGCAGGGTGGCAGCGGCGAGCAGCAGCGCGGTGTCCTCGCGCGGCGGGGCGAGGAACTCGTCTAGGTGCCGGTCCAGGTAGCCGGTGTCGATGGTGCCGCCGACGATCGCCGGATGCCGCACCAGTCGCTCGAGGAAGCCGACATTCGATTTCGGCCCGCGGATCACGCACTGCGCCAGCGCCTCGCGCAGCCGTGCAAACGCGCGCGGGCGGTCGCTGTCGTGGACGATGAGTTTGGCGATCATCGGGTCGTAGAAGATGGTGACGTTGTCGCCCTCGACCACGCCGGAGTCGATGCGCACGTGCGCCGACGGCGCCGGCAGGTGCAGCGTCTGCAGGGTGCCGGAGCCGGGCAGGAAACCGGCATCGGGGTCTTCCGCATACAGCCGCACTTCGATGGCATGGCCGCGCTGAACGATGTCCTGCTGGCGCAGCGGCAGCGGCTCGCCGGCGGCGATGCGCAGCTGCCACTCGACCAGATCCAGCCCGGTGACTTCCTCGGTGACGGGATGTTCCACCTGCAGGCGGGTGTTGATTTCCATGAAGTAGAAACCGCCGTCCTGCCCGACGATGAACTCCACCGTGCCGGCATTGGCGTAGTCGATCGCGTGCGCGGCCTGGACTGCCGCCGCGCCCATCGCAGCCCGCAGTTCGGGGGTAAGGAAGGGCGAGGGCGATTCCTCCAGCACCTTCTGGTAGCGCCGCTGGGCCGAGCATTCACGCTCGCCGAGGTGGATGGCGTTGCCGCGGGCGTCGCCGAAGATCTGGATCTCGATGTGGCGCGGATGCTCGATGTAGCGTTCCAGCAGCACGCGGTCCTTGCCGAATGCGTTCTTCGCCTCGCGCTGGCAGCTTTCCAGGTTGGCGGCGAACTCGCCGGCCGCGCGGACGATGCGCATGCCCTTGCCGCCGCCGCCGTGCGCGGCCTTGATCATCAGCGGGTAGCCGATGCGATCGGCCTCGCGCTGCAGCAGGTCGGGCGACTGGTCTTCGCCGGTATAGCCGGGCACCACAGGCACGCCGGCGGCGGCCATCAGGTCCTTGGCGCCTGCCTTGCTGCCCATCTTGCGCATCGAATTGCCCGACGGGCCGATGAAGGCGATGCCGGCGGCCGCCACCGCGTCGGCGAAGTCCGCGTTCTCGGAGAGGAAGCCGTAGCCGGGATGGATCGCCTGCGCGCCGGTTTTCTTCGCCACTTCGAGGATGGCATCACCGCGCAGGTAGCTGTCCTGCGGGCGCGAACCGCCGATGCAGTACGCCTCGTCCGCCAGACGCACGTGTTGGGCGTCAGCGTCGGCTTCCGAGAACACGGCGACGGTCCGGATGCCGAGCTTGCGCGCGGTGCGGATCACGCGGCAGGCGATCTCGCCGCGGTTGGCAATCAGGATGGTCGAGAACATCAGGCTTGGATCCAATTCGGCTTGCGCTTGTCGAGGAAGGCCGACAGGCCTTCCTGGCCCTCGGGCGAGACCCGCAGGCGGGCGATCAGGGCGGCGTTGTCGGCGTCGTGTTTCGCGCCGTCGGCATGGGCGCAGACAGCGCGCACCAGCTGCTTGGCGGAGGCGGACGCGACCGGGCCGGCCTTAAGCAGCAGGTCGACCTGGCGCTGCACGGCCGCGTCCAGCGCGTCGGTGTCGACGACTTGGTGCAGCAAGCCGATGCGCAGCGCCTCGGCGGCGTCGAAGACCTCGGCGGTGGCGAAATACCGGCGCGCCTGGCGCGGGCCGATGGCGCTGATGACGTAGGGCGAGATCACCGCCGGCAGCAGGCCGAGCTTGCTTTCGGTCAGGCCGAATTTCGCCTCCGGTACGCCGATGGCGATGTCGCAGCAGGCCACCAGCCCCACGCCGCCACCGAACGCCGCGCCCTGTACGCGGGCGATGGTCGGCTTCGGCAGCGCATCCAGCGTGCGCATCAGGCGGGCGAGGGCGAGCGAATCCTCGCGGTTCTCGGCCTCGCTGGCGGCAGCCATCCCGCGCATCCAGTTCAGGTCGGCGCCGGCCGAGAACGAGGGGCCCTCGGCTTCCAGCACCAGCACCCGCACCGCGGGATCGTCGGCCAGCTCGGCCAGCGCGGTAGTCAGGCCGGCGATCAGGCCGGCGTCGAAGGCGTTGTGCACCTGCGCGCGGGTCATCCGCAGGCGGGCGACGGCGCCATCGCGGTCAAGTTGCAGGGCCTGGCTCATGGGCGGATCGATCGCTCCGGAATTTGATCCAACACATGATAGCGGCAGCGCTGGAATGCTAGAATTGAGAACAATTCCCATTTGTCCCTGCGGTGCGGTTTCCATGCGATTGACCGAACTTCCCAAGCGCAAGCCGGCCGTCGTCGAGGCCGTCGAGGAGCAGGCGCCCAACGACCCGGTGGCGCGCCGCCTGCGTGAGCTCGGCTTCGTTGCCGGCGAGGGCGTGGAGGTGGTTGCCGCGGGGCCGCTTGGCGCCGAGCCGCTGCTGGTGCAGGTGGGCTTCACCCGTTTCGCCTTGCGTCGCGCCGAGGCCGCGCGGGTGCGCCTGCGCGCCAGCGGGAGCGCTGTATGAGCGAAGCCGCCGCACTGCCGCGCATCGCCCTGGTCGGCAACCCGAACTGCGGCAAGACCGCGCTGTTCAATCTGCTGACCGGCAGCCGCCAGAAGGTGGCGAACTACGCCGGCGTCACCGTCGAACGGAAGGAAGGGCGGCTGCTGTCGCCGTCGGGCCGCGGCTACGCCGTGCTGGACCTGCCGGGCGCCTACAGCCTCAACGCCGCCAGCCTGGACGAAGCGGTGACGCGCGACCTGATCCGCGGCTTCTATCCGGGCGAGGCCGCGCCCGACCTGCTGGTCTGCGTGGTCGATGCCACCAATCTGCGCCTGCACCTGCGCTTCGCGCTGGAGCTGCGCGCGCTGGGACGGCCGGTGATCGTGGCGCTCAACATGATGGACGCCGCGCGCCGGCGCGGCATCGCCATCGACGTGGACGTGCTGCAGCGCGAGCTGGGCTTGCCGGTGGTGGAAACGGTGGCGGTGCGCCGCGACGGCGCCCGCGCGCTGCTGGACCGGCTGGAAGGCCCGCTGCCGGCGCTGCCGGAATCGCGCGAAGCGTTGGCCGACGAGGCCCTGCACGAGGAAGTGCGCCGGCTGCTGGCGCTGGCGGTGACCATGCCGCGCCGTACCGCCGCCATCGACGATGCGTTGGACCGCTGGCTGCTGCATCCGGTGTTCGGCCTGCTGGCGCTGGGCGTGGTGATGTTCCTGATCTTCCAGGCGGTGTACGCCTGGGCCACGCCGATGATGGACGCCATCGAGGCCGCCACCGGTTGGTTCGGCGGGCTGGTGGGCAGCACCCTGCCGGACGGCCCGCTGCGCAGCCTGCTGGTGGACGGGGTGATTGCCGGCCTGGGCGGCGTCATCGTGTTCCTGCCGCAGATCATGGTGCTGTTCGCCTTCATCCTCGCGCTGGAAGAGTCCGGCTACCTGCCGCGCGCCGCCTTCCTGCTGGACCGGATGATGGCGGCGGCGGGTCTGTCCGGGCGCAGCTTCATCCCGCTGCTGTCCAGCTTCGCCTGCGCGGTGCCGGGGATCATGTCGACGCGCTCCATCCAGGATCCGCGCGACCGCATCGCCACCATCCTGGTCGCGCCGCTGATGACCTGCTCGGCGCGGCTGCCGGTGTACGCCCTGCTGATCGGCGCGTTCGTGCCGGAAAAGGACGTGGGCTGGTTCAACCAGCAGGGGCTGGTGCTGTTCGGCCTGTATGCGGCCGGCATCGTCAGCGCGCTGGCGGTAGCGTGGACGATGAAGCTGTGGCGGCGTGACAAGAGCGAGCATCCGCTGTTGCTGGAACTGCCGTCCTACCGCGTCCCGCACCTGCGCGACCTGGCCATCGGGCTGTGGGAGCGGGCGATGATCTTCCTCAAGCGGGTGGGCGGGATCATCCTCGCGCTGACCATCCTGCTGTGGTTCCTGCTGTCCTTCCCGGGCGCGCCGTCCGATGCCACCTTGCCTGCGATCGACTACAGCTTCGCCGGGCGCATCGGCCACTGGATGACCGCGGTGTTCGCGCCGATCGGCTTCAACTGGCAGATCTGCATCGCGCTGATCCCGGGCATGGCCGCGCGCGAGGTGGTGGTGTCCTCGCTGGCGACGGTGTACGCGCTGTCGGCGGCCAGCGAGGATGCGACGATCCAGGCGCTTACCCCGATCATCCAGGACCAGTGGTCGCTGGCCACCGCGCTGTCGCTGCTGGTGTGGTTCATCTACGCGCCGCAGTGCATCTCCACCCTGGCGACGATCCGGCGCGAGACCCATTCGTGGAAGCAGACGGCGTTCGCCGCCGGCTACCTGTTCGCGCTGGCCTACCTGGCGTCGTTCGCCACCTACCGGATCGCGCTGGCGCTCGGGGCAGGCGGATGACCACGGGGCTGCTCGCGCAATACCTGGTCATTGCGCTTGCGGTGCTGGCCAGCGTGGTGGTGGTGATGCGCAAGCAGTTCCCGAACGCCACGCGGCGCCTGCGTATCGCCATCGCCTTGCCGCTGCTGCGCGAGGGACGGCCCGCATGGCTGCGCGCATTGGCGAGGCGGATTGCGCCAGCGGGGCAGGGCGGAGGCAGGGATTGCGGGGGCTGCAACGGCTGCGGGTAGCAGCCAAGCTCCACGCTCCCGCCGATGCGCCGCCGCCGCAAAAAAGAACAAGGCCCGCATGCGCGGGCCTTGTGGTGGTGCAGCAACCGCGCCGGCGGTTACTTCTTGGCTTCGTCGGCTGCCTTCTCGGCCTTGTTGGCCACTTCATCGGCGGCGTCCGCCGCCGACTGCGCGGCGTTGGCGGTGGCGTTGGCAGCATCGGCAGCGGCCTCGGCGCTGGCCTGCTTGGCGGCATCGGCCGCCTGCTCGACGTTGGCGCCTACCTCGCCGACCGCCTCACCGGTCGCGGCGGCGGCTGCATCGGTGGCCTGCGACGCCGCATTCGCGGCGGCATCGGCTGCCTGTTCGGCGGCAGCGCTGGCCTCGGCGGCCTCGTTCTGCGCGGTGGCGGTTTCGTTCTTGCAGGCGGTCAGCGCCAGCGTGGCCGCCACCAGGGCAACATAGAGTTTGGCGTTCATCAACAGACTCCTGGGTGTGGAAAATGGCGATCCGGCGCCGCGTCGTCGACGCGTTCCCGGACCGTGGAACCGCACGCAAGGGCGGCGACCCGGATCTTAGAAGGGGGTTTGTGAAGACGGGATGCAGGCCGATCAGGCCCCAGCAGTCCCCAGTCGTGCAGCGGCTAGTGTTTCAGCCTGCGCTTGCCCGGCGAGGCCGGCACCGCTTCCACCGCCACGCTGAAGCTGCGCGACTCGCCCGGGAACACCGCGCCCACGCCGACCACGTGGCGTCCCACTTCCTCATCGCGCTCGTTGCGGATCACCACCACCATGGTGTACTCGAACGCGCCGTCGTCCGGCGCGTTGAGGGTGCCCTCCACCTTCAGCGGGACGAAGCGCTGGGCCGCGTCCGCGGCGGGCGCGTCGAAACGCAGGTGCCCGCGGCAGGCCGGGCAGACCGCCGAGCTTTCCAGGATGGTCGCCTTGCAGTGCGGGCAGGTGCGGGTGGCGCCCGCCACGCCGGGGCGCGCCGCGCTCATGCGGCGCTGCCGCTCTCCGCTTTCGCCGCCGGCTTGTCGTCCTTGCCCCAGCCGCACTCGACATGGCCGCGGATGCGGCTGCCGGCGGCCACGGTCAGGCTGCCGGCCTTGAGATCGCCGTTGATCGCACCGCTGGGCAGCACGTCCACCTGCTGCGCGCTGGTGATGTTGCCGTCCAGCTCGCCGGCCAGCGTCACCTTGTTGGCCGACACGCCGCCGGACACCTTGGCGCCCTGGTCGATGGTCAGGTTGCCCTGCACCTTGATGTCGCCCTTGAACTTGCCGGCGATACGGACGTGGCCGGCGCCTTCGATCTTGCCCTCGATGGCCAGGTCGGCGGCGATCACCGATTCCCGGGCAGCGGGTTCAACCGCCCGGATCGGCGCGGGTGCCGCCGGTGCGGGAGCGGGCTCGACGGCCGGCTGTGGCTCGGGTGAACCAAGCTCGAAGCGGGCGGGCTCGCTGGCCTTGGCGGCCGGTGCGGGGTCTTTCCAGATGGCCATGCACGTATCTCCTCGGGAAGAGGGGTCGAGGCTACCACCGATTTGCGACGACTTCCTTGCTGAATACGATAGGTTGCTGTTGCAACCCATTGAATGCGATGGAAGTCACATCGCCCGTCACATGCGGAACACGCCGAAGCGGGTGCGCTCCTCGATCGGCGCATTGAGCGAGGCCGACAGTCCCAGCCCCAGCACGCGGCGGGTGTCGGCGGGGTCGATGATGCCGTCGTCCCACAGCCGCGCGGTGGCGTAGTAGGGGTTGCCCTGGTCCTCGTACTGCTGGCGGATCGGCGCCTTGAACGCCTCTTCCTCGTCGGGCGTCCACACCCCGCCGCGGGCCTCGATGCCGTCGCGCTTCACGGTGGCCAGCACGCTGGCCGCCTGTTCGCCGCCCATCACGCTGATGCGTGCGTTCGGCCACATCCACAGGAAGCGCGCGCCGTAGGCGCGGCCGCACATCGCGTAATTGCCCGCGCCAAAGCTGCCGCCGATCACCACGGTGAACTTGGGCACGTGGCTGCACGCCACTGCGGTCACCATCTTGGCGCCGTCTTTCGCAATCCCGGCCTGCTCGTACTTCTTGCCGACCATGAAGCCGGTGATGTTCTGCAGGAACACCAGCGGGATGCCGCGCTGGTTGCACAGTTCGATGAAGTGGGCGCCCTTGAGCGCGCTCTCGGCGAACAGGATGCCGTTGTTGGCGACGATGCCGACCGGGTAGCCGTGCAGGTGGGCGAAGCCGGTGACCAGGGTCTTGCCGTAACGCGCCTTGAATTCCTGGAACTCGCTGCCGTCGACGATGCGCGCGATCACCTCACGGATGTCGAACGGCCGGCGTGCGTCCTTCGGCACGATGCCGTACAGCTCCTCGGCCTGGTACAGCGGCTCGCGCGCGGGTTGCGTCGCTACCGGCACGACCTTCTTGCGGTTGAGGGAACCGACGATGCCGCGCGCGATCTCCAGCGCGTGGCGGTCGTCCTCGGCGAAATGATCGGCCACGCCGGAGATGCTGGTGTGCACGTCGGCGCCGCCCAGCGTTTCGGCATCCACCACCTCGCCGGTGGCGGCCTTCACCAGCGGCGGGCCGCCGAGGAAGATGGTCCCCTGTTCCTTGACGATCACCGATTCGTCGCACATCGCCGGCACGTACGCCCCGCCGGCGGTGCACGAACCCATCACCACCGCGATCTGCGGGATGTTCTCCGCGCTCAGCCGGGCCTGGTTGTAGAAAATCCGGCCGAAGTGTTCCTTGTCCGGGAACACCTCGTCCTGCAGCGGCAGGAAGGCGCCGCCGGAATCGACCAGGTAGACGCAGGGCAGGCGGTTCTCGCGGGCCACTTCTTGCGCGCGCAGGTGCTTCTTCACCGTCATCGGGAAGTAGGTGCCGCCCTTGACGGTGGCGTCGTTGGCGACGATCACGACTTCCTGGCCCATGACCCGGCCAATGCCGCAGACCATGCCCGCGGCCGGTGCGGCATCGTCGTACATGCCTTCGGCAGCGAGCGGTGCGATCTCGAGGAACGGCGAGCCCGGATCGAGCAGGGCGTCGATGCGCTCGCGCGGCAGCAGCTTGCCGCGCTCGGTGTGCTTGGTCCGGGCCTTTTCGCCGCCGCCGTCGGCCGCGCGCGCCAGCCGGCGGTCGAGTTCGGCCACCAGTTCGCGGTGGAAGGCGGCGTTGTCGAGGAAATCCTGCGAACGGGTGTCGAGTTGCGAGGTCAGCGCGGGCATGCGGGCGTCCGGTACGGCGGCAAAACGCCAAGGATACCGCCTGCACCGGCCGCCCCCGTACGGGCCGGCTGCCGCAGTCTGCGACAATAACCGGCTATCCACCTCCTTACGCGCCGTGGCCCGCCTCGACCAGACCCCCAAGACCCTCGACGTCCTCCATCTCACCCACGATGGGCGTGGCGTCGCCCGCTGGCCGGAGGGCCACTCGCAGGCCGGCAAGGCCGTGTTCGTTGCCGGTGCGCTGCCGGGTGAAACCGTCTCCGTGCAGCAGACCGCGCGCTCCAAGCACTTCGACGAGGCGAAGACGTTGGAAGTGCTCGCCGCATCGCCGGACCGCGTGACGCCGCGCTGCCCGCATTTCGGCGTCTGCGCCGGCTGCGTGCTGCAGCATTTGTCCGAAGACCGGCAGATCGAAGCCAAGCAGCAGGTGCTGCTGGACAACCTGCAGCGCATCGGCCACGTGGCGCCGGCCGCGGTGCTGCCGCCGCTGCGTGGGGAGGCCTGGGGCTATCGGCGCAAGGGCCGCTTGTCGGTGCGGCGGGTGGAAAAGAAGGACAAGACGCTGGTGGGCTTCCGCGAAACCGACCCGCGTTTCGTCGCCGACCTGCGCGAATGCCATACCGTCATTCCGCAGCTGGGCTTCAAGCTGGACGCGCTGGGCGCGCTGGTGGACGGCATGGACGCGCGCCGCGACATCCCGCAGATCGAATTCATCGCCGGCGATGCCGCCATCGCGCTGGTGTTCCGGCACCTGCAGCCGTTGTCCGAGGCGGACCGGGCGAAGCTTGCCGCGTTCGGGCAGGCGCATGGGTTCGCCATCTTCCTGCAGCCAGGCGGCAACGATTCCGTGCATCCGCTCGGCGGCGAGGCGCCGCAGCTGTCGTTCCGGCTGCCGCAGTGGGACGTGGAACTGCTGTTCCGCCCGCTCGATTTCATCCAAGTCAATGCCAAGTTGAACGAGGCGATGATCGCCCGCGCGCTGGACCTGCTGGACGTGCAGCCGGGCGAGCGCGTGCTGGACCTGTTCTGCGGGCTGGGCAACTTCACCCTGCCGCTGGCGCGCGCGTCCGGCGACGGCGCGGTGATCGGGGTGGAGGGGGACGCCGGGCTGGTGGCGCGGGCGCGTTTGAACGCCGAACACAACGGCATGGGCAACGTGCAGTTCTTCGCCGCCGACCTGGCCCAGGACCTGGCCGGACAGCCGTGGCTGAAGCAGGGCTTTGACAAGCTGCTGCTGGACCCGGCCCGCGCCGGTGCGATCGAGGTGCTCAAGCAGCTGCCGCTGAAGGGCCTGAAGAAGATCGTCTACGTCAGCTGCCACCCCGGCTCGCTGGCGCGCGACGCCGGCTGGCTGGTCAACGAGGCCGGCTGGACGCTGCGAGAAGCGGGGGTGATGGACATGTTCCCGCACACCGCGCACGTGGAATCCATCGCGGTGTTCGATCCGCCGAAGAAGAACTGAGCATGGGCATCGAGATCGAACGCAAATTCCTGCCGCGCAGCGACGGCTGGCGCACGGCGGCGCACAAGGTGGTGCCGATGGCGCAGGGCTACCTCAACGACCTGGCGCTGGTGGATTCCGGGGCGATGCGGGCCTCGGTGCGGGTGCGCATCGAAGGCGAAGCCGCCTTCCTCAACATCAAGTCGCGCGAACTGGGCACTACCCGGCAGGAGTTCGAATATCCCGTGCCGGTGGCGGAGGCCCGCGCGCTGCTGAAGCTGTGCGTCGGCGGCCTGGTCGAGAAGAACCGCCATTACGTCGAGCATGCCGGGCACCTGTGGGAAGTCGATGAATTCCTCGGCGACAACGCAGGGCTGGTGGTGGCCGAGATCGAGCTGGCGGGCGAGGACGAAACCTTCACGCAGCCCGACTGGGTCGGCGCCGAAGCCACCCACGCCGCGCGCTACTACAATCTGGCGCTGGCCTCGCGTCCGTTCTCGCAGTGGCGCGACGACGAGCGGCAGGCGCAGGACCTCATGGAAGGACGCTGAATGCTGCTGATCGGTATCACCGGGCACGAACTCACCGCGCGCGAGCGCGACTGGCTGCAGCACGACGCCTGCGCCGGCTTGACCCTGTTCGCGCGCAATTTCGCCTCGCGCGCCCAGGTGGCGGAGCTGACGCAGTCGATCCGCGAAGCCGCGCCGCGCCCGCAGCTGATCTGCGTGGACCAGGAAGGCGGGCGCGTGCAGCGCTTCCGCGACGGCTACAGCAAGCTGCCGGCGCTGCATGGCTTCGAGGCGCTGTACCAGCGCGATGCCGAGGCGGCGCTGGCGCTGGCCCGCGAGCACGCCTGGCTGATGGCCAGCGAGATGCGCGCCAGCGGCGTGGACCTCAGCTTTGCCCCGGTGCTGGACTTGGCGCGCGGCAACCGTGCGATCGGCGACCGCGCGTTCGCCGCCGATCCCGAGGTGGTGGCCGCGTTCTCCCGCGTCTACGTGCAGGGCATGCACGAAGCCGGGATGGCCGCCACGCTCAAGCATTTCCCCGGCCATGGCTCGGTGCTGGAAGACACCCACCACGACGCAGCCATCGACCCGCGCCCGCTGGATGAGATCCGCGCGCACGACCTGGTGCCGTTCGTCGCTGCGATCGAAGCCGGCGCCGACGCGGTGATGACCGCGCACGTCACCTATCCGCAGGTCGCGCCGGAACCGGCAGGCTGCTCGCGCCGCTGGATCGAGGAGATCCTGCGCGGAGACGTATCCCGGGGCGGCCTGGGCTTCCGCGGCGTGGTGTTTTCCGACGATATCGGCATGGCCGCGGCTGGCGCGGTTGGCGGCATCAAGGCGCGCATCGACGCGCACCTGGACGCCGGCTGCGACGTGGTGCTGGTCAGCCACACCCAGCAGGTGGACGAGGCGCTGGCGGCGATCGAAGGCCGCCGGCTCAACACGATGGCGCTGGTCGGCCTGCTGGGTCGCGGTGCGCTGGGCTGGGACGGGCTGCTGGCCGATGCGCGCCGCACCGACGCGCAGGCCCGGCTGGAAGATGTGCGCGCGCCGTCGCTGGCAACCGATGTGCTGTCGGGCGCTACCAACATGGGAGACGTAGCATGAGTACACCGAAGCTGGGCGATGCATTGGCATCGTCGCAGGTCCTGTTCGACCGCCCGGCGCTGGAGCATGCCATCGTGCGGATGGCCGGCGAGATCCGTGCGGCCTACGGCGACGGCGAGGTGCCGCTGTACCTGACGGTGATGAACGGCGGGCTGCCGTTCGCCGCGCAGCTGGCGTTCGCGCTGGGCGAGCGCGGGCTGGACCTGCAGTTCGACTACCTGCACGCCACCCGCTACCGCGGCCAGACCAGCGGCTCGGGCCTGGCCTGGCTGCACCGTCCGGCCACGCCGATGCACGGGCGCAAGGTGCTGCTGGCGGACGACATCCTCGACGAGGGGCATACCCTGCTGGCGGTGAAGCAATGGTGCGAGGACCAGGGCGCGGCCGAGGTCCGGATCGCGGTGCTGGCGGAAAAGGTCCACGACCGCTGCGTCGAGGGCATCGCCGCCGATCACGTCGGCGTGCAGGTGCCCGATGCTTACGTTTTCGGCTACGGCATGGACTACTACGAGCAGGGCCGCAACCTGCCGGCGATCTATGCGCTGGGCGATTGATTTTCCACCCCCTCCGTTTCGCGTAGCGAAGGGGAGGACTGGGGAAGGGTGCTTTCCAGCGTTGCGCGAACAGCAACCCCCTCCCAACCTCCCCGTGCGCTGCGCGCAAGGGGAGGAGCAGGACAGGAGCACTGCATGAGCATCGAACTCGCCGTCATCGGCGGCACCGGCGTCTATGCGCTGGGCGAACTGGCCGACGTGGAAAGCCACCAGCCCGTCACGCCCTACGGCGCGCCGTCCGGCCCGGTGCGCATCGGCACCTTCGCGGGTCGGCGGGTGGCCTTCCTGGCCCGCCACGGCGAAGGCCATTCGCTGCCGCCGCACAAGATCAACTATCGCGCCAACCTGGCTGCCCTGAAAGCGCTGGGGGCCCCCCGCGTGCTGGCGCTGAACACCGTCGGTGGCATCACAGAGCGCTTCGGCCCGCGCGTGCTGGCCTGCCCGGACCAGCTGATCGACTACACCTGGGGCCGCATCTCCACCCTGTGCGAAGAGCCGGGCAGCGAGGTGCTGCACGTCGATTTCGGCGATCCCTATACGCCGGCGTTGCGCCGGCAGGTCATCGCCGCGGCGGCGCAGGCCGGCGTGGCGCTGGTCGATGCTGGTTGCTACGGCGCCACCCAGGGCCCGCGGCTGGAAACCCGCGCCGAGATCGCACGCATGCGCCGGGATGGCTGCGATCTGGTCGGCATGACCGGCATGCCCGAGGCCGGACTTGCGCGCGAACTCGGGCTGGACTACGCCTGTCTGGCCATCGTCGCCAACTGGGCGGCGGGAGCAGGACCCGACGTGGAAGAGGTCATCACCCTCCAGGATGTGCTGGACAACGTCGAGGTGGCGATGGCCGGCGTGCCCGGGCTGTTGCGACGCCTGCTGGCGGGTTGACCGTCAATCGGCGGGAAATCCGTTCTGGAGGATTGCGCGGGCATGGGGCTGTTGCATACTCGCGCCGTGCCGACGCACGGCACGACCGATCCAGTCCATCACCACGCGCATTCGCAAGAGGTCTTCGCAACCATGCAGTACGGCACCGTGAAGTGGTTCAACGACGCAAAGGGTTTCGGTTTCATCGCCCCGGAGGACGGCAGTGCCGACGTGTTCGTGCATTTTTCCGCCATCGACTCCAAGGGCTTCCGCAGCCTGCAGGAAGGCCAGCGGGTCAGTTATGAAGTGCAGCAGGGCGCGAAGGGCGCCCAGGCCGCCGGGGTCAAGCCCGCCTGAGGTCGATGCACGCCAGCAAATTCCCGACCCCGCCAAGTGCGGGGTTTTTTGTGTCGGAATGGAGGCAGGTTCCGCAAAAGAAAAAGGCCCGCCGGTGAGGGCGGGCCTTTCCGTACCGGCTGGAAGCCGGCAGGCGATTACTTCGCTTCGCCTTCGGCAGCCGGAGCGGCAGCGGCGTCGGCAGCCGGAGCAGCGGCGTCGGCCGGAGCAGCAGCAGCGTCGGCAGCCGGAGCAGCGGCGTCGGCCGGAGCAGCGGCGTCAGCAGCCGGAGCTTCGGCAGCCGGAGCGGCTTCGGCGGCAGCGGCGTCGGCCGGAGCAGCGGCTTCGTCAGCCGGAGCAGCGGCGTCGGCGGCCGGAGCCTCTTCCTTCTTGCAGGCCGACAGAGCGAGGACGCCAGCGGCGAGGAGCGCGAAAAGCTTGGTGTTCATGAAAATCTCCTGGGAGGGTTGACTGAAAATGCAGCGGTTTTGGGATCAGACAACGCCAGTGCGCTTAGCGATCCGGCAGGCGCCGGCGGGTCGTTCACTGACTCGAAACAGCCCCGGGGTTCCGGGACACGAAAAAGCCGCCGGTATGCCGACGGCTTTCCCGATTTTTGGGTAACGAATCGGGCGAGATGTTCTCCGCTTGGTCCGATTACTTCTTGGCTTCTTCAGCCGTGGTCGCAGCCTGCTCGGCGGCGTCGGCAGCAGCCTGGGCCTCGGCCGGGGCAGCAGCGGCGTCAGCCGGAGCGGCTTCCGCCGGAGCGGCGGCAGCGTCAGCCGGGGCGGCTTCGGCCGAAGCGTCGGCAGCCTGGGCGGCGGAGTCGGCGGCGGCCTGGGCGTCAGCGGCCGGGGTCTCGGCGCTGGCGGCGGCGTCGGCGGCCGGCTCGGACTTGCTGCACGCGGTCAGGGCCAGGCCCAGCGCCATCGCCAGCAGGATCTTGTTGATCGACATGATACGGTTTCCTCGTCGTGAATAATCTGGAGCAACGCAGACAATGCGTGCTCCACCATGATGACAAGCCGTAGCCGCGTGTCAAGCGGTTGGCTGTATTTTTTTCATTCCGGGGCCTGGAAGGCTTATGCCAGCTCGATCGCCATGGCGGTCGCTTCGCCGCCGCCGATGCACAGCGAGGCCACGCCGCGCTTGCCGCCGCGCGCCTGCAGGGCATGGATCAGGGTTACCAGCAGGCGTGCACCGCTGCAGCCGATCGGATGGCCCAGCGCCAGCGCGCCGCCGTTGACGTTGAGCTTCTCGTGCGCGATGCCGAGGTCGCTCATCGGCGCCATTGCCACACAGGCGAAGGCCTCGTTGACTTCGAACAGGTCCACGTCCGCCACGTTCCAGCCCGCCTTGGCCAGCACCGACTGCACGGCCGCCACCGGGGCGGTGGTGAACCACTCCGGCGCCTGCGAATGGGTGGCATGGGCGACGATCCGGGCCAGCGGCTTGGCCCCGGCGGCAGCCGCGGCCTCGGCCGACATCACCACCAGCGCTGCGGCGCCGTCGGAAATCTTGGAGGACGAGGCGGCGGTCAGCACGCCATCCTTGCCGAAGGCCGGACGCAGCTCGGGGATCTTGTTGAGATCGATCTTGCCGGGCTCCTCGTCCCTGTCGATCACCACCTCGCCCTTGCGGGTCTTGACGGTGACCGGGACGATCTCGGCGGCGAACGCGCCGGCGGCCTGCGCGGCCTGGGCACGGCGGGCGCTCTCGGCGGAGAACGCGTCGATGGCGGCGCGGTCATAGCCGTACTTGGCGCAGGCGGCATCGCCGAAGATGCCCATCGCCTTGCCATCGTAGGGGTTGGTGAGGCCGTCGTAGGCCATGTGGTCGAGGAACTCGGCGCTGCCGTAGCGCACGCCGGTGCGCGAACCGTTGAGCAGGTGCGGGGCGTTGGTCATCGACTCCATGCCGCCGGCGACGACCGCATTGGCCGAGCCCGCCTTGATGATGTCGTGGGCCAGCATCACCGCCTTCATGCCCGAACCGCAGACCTTGTTGACGGTGGTGGCGCCGGCGGCGTCGGGGATGCCTGCCGCGCGCATGGCCTGGCGCGCGGGCGCCTGGCCGAGGCCGGCCGGGAGCACGCAGCCCATGATGACCTCGTCCACCTGCCCGGTGGCCAGCCCGGACTGCGCGAGCGCGCCGGCGATGGCGGCGCTGCCCAGCGTCGGCGTGGGCGTGCCGGTGAACTGGCCGAGGAAGGAACCGATGGCGGTGCGCTTGGCACCGACGATGACGACGTCGCTCATGGAAAGCTCCGGTTGCGTGGGGCCGGACGGGCCGGCAAACCCCGATTATCGCTCGAAAACGCGCCCATGTTGCGGTGCCGCATTCAGCTGGTGCGCGCGCGTCCGGCGTTGCGCGAACGGCCGAGTGGGCTTACAAAGTCGCCATCCAGAAAACCGTGCCGGACGGCGCGGTTGCGTATCGAGTCGGGGAAGAAATGGACAGGAATCTTGCATCGCAGCGGCAGCTCCGGCTGGCCGGAACCTTGTTGCCTGCCGCCATCGCGCTGGCGTTGTCTGCCTGTGGCGGGGGTGGGGGTGGCAGCAACGTGCGGCCCACGCCGCCGCCGGTCACGCCTTCCGGTCCTGGCTTCACTCCGACCGTCGCCAACGATGCGTCGCTGGCGGTCAACCCGCCCTCGGTCCCGACGCTCGCCGGCCCGATTTCCCTTGCCAACAACAGCCTCAACCGCCACCTGCTGCTGACCAATGCGGCTGGGGCGCTGGGCGCCGGGCTCAAGGGGCAGGGCATCACCATCGGCCTGCTCGACTCCGGCGTTAACCGCAATCACCCAACCCTGGCCGGCCGCGTCACCCAGAATTTCATCAATATCTGCACGACCGCCGCCTGCGGGAACGATCTCAGCGTGGACGACAAGGTTGGCCACGGCACTACGGTGGCTTCGCTCGCGGCCGGCCGGCCGGCGGTCGGCAATTACCTCAACAGCGACGGCAGCAACAGCGGGCAGACCGATACCTGGGGAGGCGGTGTCGCCCAGAACGCCAACATCGTGTCCTCGCGCATCATCAGCGACGCGCCGCCGAAGGACGACGGCTCCGGTGCGGGCAACGAGATTCACGCGGGTGAAGGCCTGGGCGAGGATTTCGTCTATCTGCACAAGCAACTGGCCGACGCCGGCGCGAAGATCATCAACAACTCCTGGGGTGGGCTGTACTGGAGCGATCCGGCGCTGTCGCAGGAGCTCGCCACCGCCTACAAGGACTTCACCGTCAATCGCGGCGGCATCATCGTGTTCGCCAACGGCAATAGCGGTCGTGACGCGCGCTTCCGCCCCCAGCCTTCCGACAACGCGATGCTGCCGACGCTGGCCAACGACGCCGTCCTCGAAAAGGGCTGGCTCACGGTCGGTGCGCTGGACCCGGCCAATCCGACCCGGCTGACGGATTACTCGCAGGAATGCGGGCCGGCGATGAACTACTGCCTGGTGGCGCCAGGCAACGTGGTGTTCATCGATCCGGATGCGACCTCGCAGGCCACCAGCGGCCTGTATCAGGGCGGCGGCACCTCCTATGCGGCGCCGCAGGTATCGGGTGCGGCGGCGGTGGTGTGGGCGGCGTTCCCGTACTTCAGCAATGACCAGGTGCGGCAGGCGATCTTGGGCGGTGCCAAAGACCTGGGCGTGCCTGGCGTCGATACCGTGTTTGGCTGGGGCCTGCTGGACGTGACCAGGGCGGCGATGGGGCCGAGCAATTTCGCCTGGGGCGATTTCAGCGTGGCGTTCGCCGGCAATTCGGTATGGCGCAACGAGATCATCGGCAGCGGCGGGCTGGTCAAGGGCGGCAGCGGCACCCTGACCCTGACCGAGGCGGGGCGCTTCACCGGCGCAACCCAGGTCAACGCCGGCGGGCTGGACGTGCGCAAGGGGCTGCGGTCGAACCTGGCCATCGCCAGCGGCGCCACGGTGTGGGCCAGCGGCGCGTTCGCGGGCAACGTGACCAACAACGGCGCCTTCCTGAGCGGTGCCACCACGCCGGCGAGCATCGCCGGCAATTTCAGCCAGTCCGGCAGCGGCAATCTGGGCGTGTGGCTGGGCAGTGCGCTGAAGGTCACCGGGTCGGCCAGCGTCAACGGCACCATGTCCATCCTCGGGGTGAAGAGCGGTTACACCACCACGTCGAAGGAAACCCTGATCAACGCCACTGGCGGCGTCACCGGCACCTTCGTCTCGCTGCGCGCGGCCGCCAACGTGTTCCTTGACGCTGCACTGGCCTACGACCCCAATAACGTCTTCCTCAACATCAATCGCATCGACGTGACCAAGGCCGTGGCGGGAATGGGCCTGACCGGGGCCAGCCTGGCCTCGGCGGTGCGGGTGGAGTCGGCGATGCAGGCGATCGACCTGCAGTTGGGTGGGCGCGGTCCGGCCGGGATCGGTGCGGCGTTCATCGACGCTGCGGGCGCGCTGCAGCAGTCGGCCAGCGTGGCCAATGCGGATGCCTCGCTGCGCAGTCTGTCCGGCGAGCTGCATGCGGCCTCGGCGGCGATGACCTTCGATGCCATCGACGCCGGGCGCCGCGCGCTGGGCCAGCGCGTCGATGCGCTGGGGCAGGCGCCGTCGCGGGCCGGGGGCTGGGTGCGCGATCTCAGCGCGAGCGGCGAGCTGGCCCGGGCCGGCTTCGGCCAGTTGGGCATGGACGCGACCGGCAGCATGATCGGCAACGACTGGCGCCTCGGGCGCAGCGCGGTGGTAGGCGTGGCGATGAACCGGCTGGAGCAGTCCGGCTGGCTGGACGGCAGCGGCGATCGCAGCCGGGGCCACCAGCGCGAGGTGCAGTTGTACGCGGCCGGCTGGCGCGATGGCTGGCAGGCGCAGGCGCAGCTGGCCTCGGGCACCTTCAGTCGGCAGATGCAGCGCGAGCTGCTGCTGGGCGGGCTGCGCGATGCGGCCGCCACCCGACTGTCGGGCGATTACCTGGCGGCGTTCGGCGAGATCGGCCGGCGCTTCGATGCAGGCGCGCTGGCGCTGGTGCCGTACCTGGGCGCGCAGTTCGTGCGCGTGGCCAACGACGGCTTCGTCGAAAGCGGCGAAAGCGGTTTCGGACTGCGTGCCAACGCCTGGGACAGCCAGCGCTGGCAGGGCTTCGCCGGTCTTCGCGGCGAACGTGCCTGGCGCGTCGGCGGCGTGGACCTGCGCGCCGATGCCCGCGCCGAGTGGCAACGCACGCTGTCGTCCCATGGCCAGCTGTTCGACGCCAGCTTCACCGGCGTGGAGCAGTGGGCGCCGCTGCAGGGAATGGCACTGGGCGAACGCAGCCGGTTGTTCGGGCTCGGCCTGAACGCGGCTTTCGGCAGCAGGGCCACTTTCCGTTTCGATCTCAGTCGCCGCAACGGCGACTACGGTACCGACGGCATGGCATCGCTGTGGGGGTCGTACCGGTTCTGATCCGGCCCCGCCCCGCGCCCGTGCCAGGGCTCGGGGCGGGGAATGCGGCCGCAGGGTGCCGTGCTTGCGGTTCGACTGACGCGCGACGGAATTTCGGGCCTTGCCGGCGCATAGGCGCCGGGCGTGGGGCGGTATGCGGTGGTCAGGCCATCCTGGCGTCGATCGCGGCCGCCATTTCGCGGCGGCGGAACACGAAATCCCACAGGCTGCCGCCCATCTGCCGCCAGAGCACGGCGGAGCGCAGCGCGGCCAGCAGCAGCGCGCGGATCTCGGCCACCACGCCGGCCTGGCCGAGGTAATGCGGGTTGCCCTGCACCATCACGCGCGGGCGCAGGTTGCTGATGGTGTCGGCGTAGAGTCTTGCCAGTTCGGCGATGACGTCCGGATGCGCGCTGCCTTGCGCCTTCGCCTCGCCGGCCAGCTGGCGCAGTCCTGCCTGCACCTTCGAGGTGATGCCGCCGCTGCGCACGAAGCGGCGCTCCAGTTGCAGCACGGCCAGCGCCAGCCTGCCCAGCGCCTCGTCCTTGTTGCCCTTGGAAAGGTAGTCGCGCAGCAGGCGCAGGCCGCCGCGCAGGTCGCCGGCGTCGCCGTAGACGGCCTCGGCGCTGCTGGCGTCGATGCGGAACACACTGTCCAGCGCGGCCTGCACCTGGCGGGTTTCCGATTGGCCGGTGTCGGCGATCCGCCGTACTTGCGCCAGTGCCTGTACCAGGCCGGCAAGGGCAAGCACGCGGTCGTCGATGGGGTTGCTCATGCGGGAGTCGTCTCGCTGGTATCCGGGGTTGGGAAGGGCGCGTCGGTGGAGGCGATCACCGCGCCGCCCAGGCAATGGTCGCCATCGTAGAGCACCACCGATTGACCGGGGGTGACCGCGCGCTGGGGGCGGTCGAAGCGCACGGCAACCGTGCCGTCGTCCAGGACTTCGACCTCGCAAGCCTCGTCCGGCTGCCGGTAGCGGGTCTGCGCGGTGCAGGCAAAGCGCGCCGCCGGAGGACTGCCGGCGATCCAGTGCGCGGCTTCGCTGCGCAATGCGTGCGACTGCAGCCACGGGCTGTCGTGGCCCTGGTCGACGTACAGGATGTTGCGCTCCACGTCCTTGGCGACCACGAACCACGGCGCCTGCGGGCGGCCGCGCACGCCGCCGATGTTCAGGCCTTCGCGCTGGCCCAGGGTGAAATAGAACACGCCGGGGTGGCTGCCGATGCGGCTGCCGTCGGGCGTACGCATCTCGCCTTCGCGCGCCGGCAGGTACTGCGCCAGGAAGCTGCGGAAATCGCGCTCGCCGATGAAGCAGATGCCGGTGGAATCCTTTTTCCCGGCCGTGCGCAGGCCGTGTTCCGCGGCGATCCGGCGGATCTCGCTCTTGTGCAGGCCACCCAGCGGGAAATGGGTGGCCGCCAGCTGGACCTGGCCCAGCTGGTGCAGGAAGTAGCTCTGGTCCTTGCTCCGGTCCACCGCGCGCAGCAGGCGGAAACCGTGTCCGTCGTGGTCGACGCGGGCGTAGTGGCCGGTGGCGATGGCATCCGCCCCCAGTTCCCGCGCCGCGTCGAGGAAATACTTGAACTTGATCTCGCGGTTGCACAGCACGTCCGGGTTGGGCGTGCGGCCGGCGGCGTATTCGTCGAGGAAATGGCGGAACACCCCGTCCCAGTACTCCTTCGAGAAGTCGCGGAAGCGGATCGGAATGCCGAGCGCCCCGCAGACCGCCACCGCGTCGCGGCGATCGTCCTCGGCGCGGCATTCCCCGGATCCGTCGTCGGCCCAGTTCTGCATGAACAGTCCGGTGACTTCATAGCCCGCATCGCGCAACAGCAGCGCGGCGACCGAAGAGTCGACGCCGCCGGATACGCCGACGACGATGCGGCGCCCGCCGTCGTTCATGGCAGCTGCCGCACCAGCGACAACGGGTGGCGGTTGCCGCCCAGGTAGTCGGCGACCGCGCGCCAGACCAGCGGACTGCGGTGGCGCGGGGCCTCGGCCTGCAGCTGCTGCGGCGACAGCCACAGCGCCCGCACGATGCCCTCGTCCAGGGGCGCGCCGGGGATCTCCTCCAGCGGTTCGGCAGCGAACGCGAAGCGCAGGTAATGCCGGCCGGTTTCCGGCGCCTTCCACTGATAGGTCCCGACCAGGTGGGTGATCCGCACGTGCCAGCCGGTTTCCTCGCGGGTTTCGCGCAGCGCGGCGTCCACCAGGCTTTCGTCGGGCTCCAGATGGCCGGCGGGCTGGTTGAGCACCAGGCGGCCACCCACTCGTTCCTCCACGCACAGCAGCTGGCCGTCACGCGCCACCAGGGTGGCCACGGTCACGTCCGGCTGCCAGAAACGGCCTTCGCGATAACTCATGTCAGAGCTCGTCCTTGGCGCCGGACAGTTCGATCTCCTTGTTGTCGGCGGTTTCCGCGGCGATGTCGATGGCGGCCTCCAGCTGGGTGGCGTCGACGCTGTCGGGCAGCTTGATCACGTAATAGAGCACGTCTCCGGCGATTTCCCACGCGCCGATCTTCAGGGTGCGGCTTTCGGCGAGCAGGTCCATCGCCTTGGCGGCGACGGCATCCGCGCCCACCTTGCCGGCGGGCGAGAATACCTCGCGCACCATCAGGCCCTGGATCGATTCGCTGGCGCCGGAGACGAACACCAGCTGGGTCCGGTGTTCGGCCTTGTAGGACACGACGACCTTGTAATCGCCGTCCCCATCGATCTCGTACTTGATGCCGCGCGCGTCCAGGCGCGCCTGGACCGACGCATCGCCGGCCGTGGAGGGGGGCGCGGCCAGAGCGAACAGAATGGCGGCGAGCAGGGGCAGGCGCATGGAGGCTCCGGTGCGTGGGTTGATGGGCGGTGCGACGTATAATTTGCCCATGCCGAACCAGCCCGACAAGCCGCAGCGCGATCACGACCACGGAACCGTGGTGGCGCCGGCGCGCCCGGAAGTGGCTCGCCCGCCGCAATACACCGTTCTGCTGCTCAACGACGACTACACGCCGATGGACTTCGTGGTCGACGTGCTGATGCGGTTTTTCTCGATGGGGCTGGAGCGCGCCACCCAGGTCATGCTGCACGTGCATACCCGTGGCCGCGGCGTATGCGGGGTGTTCACCCGCGAGATCGCAGAATCCAAGGTGGCGCAGGTCAACGAGTACGCCAGGCTGAACCAGCACCCGCTGCTGTGCACGATGGAGCGGGCCTGACCGGGATCGGCACTTGTCCCGGGGCCGAATGCGCCCTACATAGGAGCTGACGTACCCGAAGGCAGGTTTTCATGTTCAGCAAGGATCTCGAGCAAACCATCGGCCAGTGCTACAAGCGCACCCGCGAGGCGCGCTATGAGTTCATGACGGTCGAGCACCTGCTGCTGGCGCTGCTGGACAACCCCTCCGCCGAGGCGGTGCTGCGCGCGGTGGGCGCGGACCTGCCGCGGCTGCGCGAGGAACTGGACAACGCCATCGAGGTGTCGGTCAGCCGCTTCGCCGACGACGATGGCCGTGACACCCAGCCCACCCTAGGCTTCCAGCGCGTCCTGCAGCGCGCTGTTTACCACGTGCAGTCCTCCGGCAAGAAGGAGGTCACCGGCGCCAACGTGCTGGTGGCGATCTTCGGCGAAAAGGACTCGCACGCCGTGTATTTCCTCAACCAGCAGGACGTGCACCGGCTGGACGTGGTCAATTACCTGTCCCACGGTATCGCCCGCAACGAGGACGAGCCGGGCCAGTCCGCGCAGGACGGCGAGGGCAAGGCCGAGGCCGGCGAAGGCGAGGGCAAGGGCGATCCGCTGACCGAATTCGCCAGCAACCTCAACGAGGCCGCAGCGGCGGGCAGGATCGATCCGCTGGTCGGCCGTGCCGACGAGATCGAGCGCACCATCCAGGTGCTGTGCCGCCGGCGCAAGAACAACCCGCTGTACGTGGGCGAATCCGGCGTCGGCAAGACCGCGCTGGCGGAAGGGCTGGCCAAGCGGATCGTCGATGGCGAGGTGCCGGACGTGCTGGCGGACGCGGTGATCTATTCGCTAGATCTGGGCGCGCTGGTGGCTGGGACCAAGTACCGCGGCGATTTCGAGAAGCGCCTGAAAGGCGTGCTGGCGGCGCTGAAGAAGCAGCCGGGCGCGATCCTGTTCATCGACGAGATCCACACCATCATCGGCGCCGGCGCCTCCAGCGGCGGCACCATGGACGCCTCCAACCTGATCAAGCCGGTGCTGGCCAACGGCGAACTGCGCTGCATCGGTTCCACCACGTTCCAGGAATACCGCGGCGTGTTCGAGAAGGACCGCGCGCTGGCGCGGCGCTTCCAGAAAATCGACATCGTCGAGCCGACCGTGGGCGAGGCCGTCGAGATCCTCAAGGGGCTGAAACCCAAGTACGAGGCCCACCACGACGTGGCCTACGCCGACGAGGCGATCCGCGCCGCGGTGGACCTGTCGGTCAAGCACATCGGCGACCGCCTGCTGCCGGACAAGGCGATCGACGTGATCGACGAAGCCGGCGCGCGCCAGCGGCTGCTGCCGGCCGACACGCGCAAGCAGCTGATCGACGTGGAGGAAATCGAAACCATCGTCGCCAAGATGGCGCGCATCCCGGCCAAGCAGGTGAGCGCGTCCGACAAGGACGTGCTGCAGCATCTGGAGCGCAACCTGAAGATGGTGATCTTCGGCCAGGATCCGGCCATCGAGACCCTGTCCAGCGCGATCAAGCTGGCGCGCTCAGGCCTGGGCAATCCCGACAAGCCGATCGGCAACTTCCTGTTCGCCGGCCCCACCGGCGTGGGCAAGACCGAGGTCACCCGCCAGCTGGCGATGCAGCTCGGCATCGAGCTGATCCGCTTCGACATGAGCGAATACATGGAGCCGCATTCGGTCAGCCGCCTGATCGGTGCGCCCCCGGGCTATGTCGGCTTCGACCAGGGCGGCCTTCTGACCGAGAAGATCGTCAAAACGCCGCACTGCGTGCTGCTGCTGGACGAGATCGAGAAGGCGCACCCGGACATCTTCAACATCCTGCTGCAGGTGATGGATCGCGGCACGCTGACCGATACCAACGGCCGCGAGGCCAATTTCCGCAACGTGATCCTGGTGATGACCACCAACGCCGGTGCCACCCAGGCGGCGCGGCGCAGCATCGGCTTCACCAAGCAGGACCACAGCCCGGACGCGATGGAGGCGATCCGCCGCGGCTTCACCCCCGAGTTCCGCAACCGGCTGGACGCGGTGGTGCAGTTCCAGGCGCTGGGCTTCGAGCACATCCTGCGGGTGGTGGACAAGTTCCTGATCGAGCTGGAAACGCTGCTGCACGAGAAGCAGGTGACCCTGACCGCCACCCCGGGCGCGCGCGAATGGCTGGGCCAGCAAGGCTTCGACCCGCTGATGGGCGCACGCCCGATGGCGCGGCTGATCCAGGACAAGATCAAGCGCCCGCTGGCCGACGAACTGCTGTTCGGCAAGCTGGTCGAGGGTGGTCGGGTGGCGCTGGACGCGGTGGATGGCGAGCTGGTGCTGGACGTGCAGGCCGAACCCGAAAAGCTGCTGCCGGCGATGCTGGCCTGACGCATCCCGGGCATGACATCAACGCAGGAGGTCGCATGCGCACCATGGTCGCCGTCTTCGCCCTCGCGTTTGCGGGCGCTTCCTCCGCCGGCAACGACAGGCCGGCGCAGCACCCGGAGCACGAGATCGTGTTCGCCGCCGCCAGCCAATTGCTGCCCTGGTGCGAACAGGAGGCGCGCGCCCAGTACGCGGGGCAGGGCGTCACCACCTACCAGTGGACCGGCCGTCACTTCGAAAGCGGCAACACCCTGCATGCGGAAGGCAAGATCCGGGCAGGGGGCGAAGACGTGCCGGTGACCTGCGTCGCGGCAAGGGGCGCACGTGAGCGCCACGCCACCATCCGGATCGGTCCCGCTTCGTGATGGACGCCGCAGGCTTCGGCGGATCCGCGCTGCGCGGCGCCGGCTGACATCCAGCGCCTTCCTCCGATGCATCCCTCCGCCCGCCTGCACCTGCTGCCCGTTGCCGTGGCCGCCGCCGAAGCGGGCGCGCAGGGGCAGGACTGGCTGACCGACGCTGAGCGCCAGCGCCTGCAGGCGATCACCTCGCCGTCGCGGCGCGACACATTCCTGGCCGGACACTGGCAGGCGCGCGTGCTGGCGGCGCAGTGGCTGCAGCTGGACGTGGGTCGGATTGCGCTGGACGCGCACGCGGATGGCCGGCCGCTGCTGCGGGTGGATGGCGATGCCGCGCCGCTGCAGGTGTCGCTGAGCCACAGCGGCAACTGGCTGGCACTGGCGCTGGCCGACGCGCCGGTAGGCGTGGACGTCGAACTGCCGCGGCGCGTGCGTGACTGGAACGCGCTCGCGCGCTTCGTGTTTTCGCCGGAAGAATGCGAGCGCGTCGAAGCCGCGGACCCGGCGATGCGCGCCGACGTCTTCCACGCGCTGTGGACGTTGAAGGAGGCGCACGGCAAGCGCAGCGGCGCGGGCCTGCAACCCCGCGCCGCGCGCGCGCTCACTGCGCGGCCTGCCGCCCCGGCCTTTGCGGAAGCCTTCGGCTGGCGCTTCGGCAATGGCGCGCTGGCGCTGGCGCTGACGCGCGGAACGCGGCTTGAGCGGACCGAAGGCGTGGCCGGGTCGCCGGCCTGCTGGCACTTCACCGAAAGCGTCGGGAGCTCGCAGGGTCAGGATTGACCGGTTAGGGCATCCCCCTTATCTTGTGGTTGTCGGTTCTGGCGGGCACAACCTGTCGGATGAAAAGGGAAGCCGGTGCGGCGTGCATTCTTTCGGAATGGCGCGCCAATCCCGGCACTGCCCCGCAGCGGTAGGTGGAGACGAAGTCGCGATTCGCACTGGGGCGGTGGCCCTGGGAAGCGGTGACCGAGGCGGCCGGGCCCATGGCCCGCCACATCCACGAGTCCGAAGACCTGCCGACAGCCGCGCGAAGCACGCCGCGCGGTGCCGGCCGAAGAATCTCCGGGGGGAGATGGCTGGTGCAGCAGGGTCGCCGTGCACGCAGGCCGTGCCGGATCGCAGGCCGTGCGACACCGCGCTTCCACCCTGACGTTTCCGATGCCATCCGCGCCTGCGAGGGACAGGCCGGGCCCGTGCATCCGCATGGAGACGCCAGATGTCACAGACCTTGATTGCCGAAGCGCCCGCCGAAGCGGCGGCCGCCGCGCCCGCGTTCGACCTCACCTCGCCACCCACCGCCACCGCCATGGCGGTGACCAAGCGCAACGGCAGCACCGAGCCGGTCGATCTCAACAAGATCGTGCGCGCCGTCCAGCGCTGCTGCGACGGGCTGCATGCGGTGGATCCGATGCGCGTCGCCACCCGCACCATCTCCGGCCTGTACAACGGCGCGACCACGCAGGAGCTGGACGAGCTGTCGATCCGCACCGCCGCGCTGCTGATCGGCGAAGAACCCGAATACGGCCGGCTGGCCGCGCGCCTGCTGGCCAACACCATCACCAAGGAAGTCTCCGGGCAGGAGATCCACGCCTTCTCGCAGTCGGTCGGCCGCGGCCACGAGGTGGGCCTGATCAACGACCGCCTGCTGGGCTTCGTGCAGGCCAACGCGCGCAAGCTCAACGATGCCATCGATCCGGCGCTCGACCTGAACTTCGACTACTTCGGCCTGCGCACCCTGTACGACCGCTACCTGCTGCGCCACCCGCACAGCCGCAAGGTGATCGAGACCCCGCAGCAGTTCTTCCTGCGCATCGCCAGCGCCTTGAGCGAGGACGTGCCGGAAGCGTTGGCGCTGTACCAGCGGCTGGGCCACCTGGACTACCTGCCGTCCAGCCCGACCCTGTTCAACGCCGGCACCCGCCATGAGCAGCTGTCGTCGTGCTTCCTGCTGGATTCTCCGCAGGATTCGCTGGAGTCGATCTACGCGCGCTACGGCGAGATCGCCCAGCTGTCGAAGTTCAGCGGCGGGATCGGCGTGAGTTATTCGCGGGTGCGTTCGCGCGGCTCGCTGATCCGTTCCACCAACGGCCATTCCAACGGCATTGTTCCGTGGCTGAAGACGCTGGATTCGTCGGTGGCGGCGGTCAACCAGGGCGGCAAGCGCAAGGGCGCAGCCTGCGTCTACCTGGAAACCTGGCATGCCGACATCGAGGACTTCCTGGAACTGCGCGACAACGCCGGCGACGAGGCGCGCCGCACCCACAATCTCAACCTCGCCAACTGGGTGCCGGACCTGTTCATGCAGCGGGTGGAGGCTGGCCAAGACTGGTCGCTGTTCGATCCGCACGCGGTGCCGGAGTTCACCGACCTGTACGGCGCGGATTTCGAGCGCGCCTACCTGCAGGCCGAGGCGCAGGGCAAGGCGGCGCGCACGATCCCGGCGCGCAAGCTGTACGCGCGGATGATGCGGACGCTGGCCGAGACCGGCAACGGCTGGATGACCTTCAAGGACAAGTGCAACCGCGCCGGCAACCAGACCCTGCGCCCGCACAACGTCATCCACCTGTCCAACCTGTGCACCGAGATCCTGGAGGTCACCAGCGCCGAGGAAACGGCGGTGTGCAACCTCGGCTCGATCAACCTCGCGCACCACCTGGACGCGCATGGCGATTTCGATTTCGAGAAATTGGCCGAAACCGTGCGGTTGGCGGTGCGCCAGCTCGACCGGGTGATCGACCTCAATTTCTATCCGATCGAACCGGCCCGCCGCGGCAACCTGCGTTGGCGGCCGGTGGGGCTGGGCTGCATGGGCCTGCAGGACGTGTTCTTCCGCATGCGCCTGGCGTTCGACTCGGAACCGGCGCGCGCGCTGTCGAAGCGGATTGCCGAGGAGATCTACTTCCACGCGCTCGACACCTCCTGCGAATTGGCCATCGAGCGTGGCGCGCATGCTTCGTTCGCCGATACCCGCGCCTCCGTCGGCGAGCTGCAGTTCGATGCCTGGGGCGTGGCGCCGGAACATGCAGGGCGCTGGAACACCCTGCGCGAACGCATCCGGCAGCACGGCTTGCGCAACTCGCTGCTGATCGCGATTGCCCCCACCGCCACCATCGCTTCGATCGCCGGCTGCTACGAATGCGTGGAGCCGCAGGTATCCAACCTGTTCAAGCGCGAAACCCTGTCCGGCGACTTCCTGCAGGTCAACCGCTATCTGGTCGCCGAGCTCAAGCAGCTGGGGCTGTGGACGGCGGAAATGCGCGATGCGATCAAGCTGGCCGAAGGCTCGATCCAGGACCTGGCGCAGATCCCGGAGACGCTGCGCATGGTCTACCGCACGGTGTGGGAGTTGCCGATGCGCAGCCTGATCGACATGGCCGCCGAGCGCGGCGCATTCATCGATCAGTCCGCTTCACTCAACCTGTTCATGGAAAGCCCGAGCATCGGCGCGCTGTCGTCCATGTACATGCATGCGTGGAAGCAGGGCATCAAGACCTGCTACTACCTCCGCTCGCGCCCCGCCACCAGGATCGCCAAGACCACCGTGTCCGACTACAGCCCTGCACAGGCGGTGGCCTGCTCGCTGGAAAACCCGGAAGCCTGCGAGGCCTGCCAGTGAACGCCCCCCAATCCCGCCAGATGCTGCTCGACCCCGGTTTCGAGCTGACCCTCCGCCCGATGCGCTATCCGGGCTTCTACGAGATGTACCGCAACGCCATCCGCAACAGCTGGACGGTGGACGAGATCAACTTCCAGATCGACATCGCCGACCTGCACGCAAAGATGTCGCCGGCCGACCGCCACCTGATCCATCGGCTGGTGGCGTTCTTCGCCACCGGCGATTCCATCGTCTCCAACAACCTGGTGCTGAACCTGTACCAGCACCTCAATGCGCCGGAAGCGCGCATGTACCTGTCGCGCCAGCTGTACGAGGAGGCGCTGCATGTGCAGTTCTACCTGACGTTGCTGGACAACTACCTGCCCGATCCGGAAGAGCGCTTCAAGGCGTTCGCGGCGGTGGAGAACATCCCGGCCATCAGGAAGAAGGCCGAGTTTTGCTTCAAGTGGATCGATTCACTGCAAGACCTGCGGCGCATCGAAACTCGCGCGCAGCGCCGCCAGTTCCTGCTCAACCAGATCTGCTTCGCCGCCTGCATCGAGGGCCTGTTCTTCTTCGCTGCCTTCGCCTACGTCTACTACTTCCGCTCGCGCGGGCTGCTGCCCGGGCTGTCGTCCGGCACCAACTGGGTGTTCCGCGACGAGAGCTGCCACATGGAGTTCGCGTTCGAGTGCGTGCGCACCATCCGCGCCGAGGAGCCGGCCCTGTTCGACGGGGAGATGGAGGCGCAGGTGCGCGACATGCTGGCCGAGGCGATCGAATGCGAGGTGCAGTTCGCCGAGGACGTGCTGTCCGGCGGCGTGGCCGGGATTTCCACCCGCGACATGCGCCAGTACCTGCAGCACTGCGCCGACAACCACTTCGCCAAACTCGGCATGGCCAGGCAGTACCACGTGCGCAACCCGCTGCCGTTCATGGAGCTGCAGGATGTGCAGGAACTGACCAACTTCTTCGAACGCCGGGTGTCCGCCTACCAGGTCGGGGTGCAGGGCGAAGTGGCGTTCGATCATGCCTTCTGAGCCGGTGCGGTCGGCGCAGGCGCAGGCCGCGGCCTGATCAGTCGACCCCGGGATGCCGCAGTTTCCAGGCGGCCAGCGCCTTTCGGTAGTGCGCCAACTCCTCCGCATAGGTGTCGTTCACGCAGGGATCGCAGCCGCTGTCGCAGCAGTCGCTGGGCAGCGGCGCCTCCGGCGGTTGTGGGCGTGGGTCGTCGGTGAGGTCCGGGAGAACAGATTGCATGTGCCCATTATCGCCCCGACCGCCGTGGCGGGCACGCCTGGCGACGGTGGTTGCAATGCCGCAGGTAACATGTCCGCATGGAAAAATATCTGTCCGAATGGATGCAGCCCCGGATCGAGTACCTCGCGGTGGCCCTGCAGGTGCTGGCTATCCTGCTGGCGGCGTGGTCGTTGCGCTGGCTGGTGCGGCGGCTGATCGCGCGGCTTGCCGCGCGCTACGAGCTGCCGCCGATGGTGGTGATGGGCGCACGCAGGGTCGCGACCTTCCTGATCGGCACCACCGCCGTGCTGGCGGCGCTGCAGTTGCTCGGGGTGTCGGCCGGCGTGTTGTGGGGCGCGTTCACCGGTTTCGCCACGGTGGCGGCAGTGGCGTTCTTCGCGGCCTGGAGCGTGCTGACCAACCTCTTCTGTTCGTTCCTGATCCTGGTGACCCGGCCGTTCCGCCTGTTCGACCATATCGAGGTGCTGGACAACGGCGAGAAGCCGGGGCTGAGCGGGCAGGTCATCGACATCAACCTGGTCTACGTGACCCTGCTGGAACGCCATGCCGATGGCTTCGAAAGCCAGCTGCGGGTCCCCAACAGCCAGTTCTTCCAGCGCGCGGTCCGGCGCTGGAGCGGCGAGCCGCCGCCGCGCGCGGTGGATACCGGAGCGCACCGTGCCGGTGACAGGCCCTAGGATGCAGATCATGCCCACGCTGTCGCGTCGTCGCCTGCTCGGCTCCGGTCTTGCGCTTTCCCTGCTGGGGCCGTTGGGCCTGCGCGCGGCGCCCACCATCGACGCGGATGCCGACTGGATTCCCTCAGACGGTTTCCTGCGCGAACTGCCGCGGCAGATGCAGGCGCTGTCCGTGCCAGGCATCGCCATCGCGGTGGTCGAGGATGGCAGGCTGGCATGGTCGCGCGGCTTCGGCCTGGCGCATGCCGGGCGCGCAACGCCGGTTGCTGAGGACACCGTGTGGGAGGCTGCGTCGCTGAGCAAACCGATGTTTGCCTACGCGGTGCTGCAGCTGGTCGATCGCGGCGAGCTGGCACTGGACGCGCCGCTGGTGACGTATGCCAGGCCGGACTACCTGGGCAAGTCGCCCTGGCTTGCGCGGATTACCGTGCGCGATGTGCTGCGCCATTCCACCGGCCTGCCGGACTGGCGCAAGGATCCGGCCAACGAACCGCTTGAGCCTTCGGTCGCGCCGGGCACGCGCATCGACTACTCCGGTGAGGCCTTCGTCTGGCTGCAGCTGGCGGTGGAGCGGCTGACCGGCGAAAGCCTGGACCAGACCATGCACCGCCTGCTGTTCGATCCCGCCGGCATGTGCGACAGCAGCTACGCCTGGGATAGGGGACTAGCCGCAAGGTCGGTGTATGGGCATCGGCCGGCCGACGATGACGGGATCGCGGTCCCGCCGCAGATGCTGCGCGATGCCTGGCAGACGGCAATGCCGGTGGCGGAACGCATCGGCAAGCCGCTGTCCGCGTGGCGCTATGCCGACGCGGAGCGTGCGATGGCGGAGGCGCAGGCAGTCGCGCGGGCGGGGCTGGTGAATTGGCCCAGCGATATCCTGGCCAATGCGGCAGCCAGCCTGCGCTGCACCGTGCAGGACTACGCGCGGTTCATGGCGCTGATGGTGCACGCGGATGTGCAGGAGTGGGAGCTGAAGCCGGCCGCCCGCGAGGCGATGCTGCGGCGCCAGATCGACGTGCCCGGGCGCTGGACCGAAAAGGGACTGGGCTGGAACCTGGAGGCCACCGCGCGTGGCCCCGTGTTCTACCACTCGGGTAGCAATGGCGGCATCTTCAAGACGTTCGCGCTGGGCGATGCGCGCCGGCGCCGGGCGCTGGTGGTGATGACCAATGCCGCCAATGGCAACGTGCTGTATCGCCGTGTGGTGCGCGCGGCCACCGGACTGGACCTGCTGGCGTTCGACCTCTGAGTTCGCGCGTTTTCCTCAACCGCGCTTGAGACCCTTCAGGGCATCGGCCATGGCGCTGTTGAATGGCGCCTTCTGCTGCGGCGGTGCGGCCGAGCGGGGACCGCGCGGGGCGCTGCCATCGCGACGGGCAGGGTGCTCGTCGCGACGCGAATCGCCACCTGCCGCGCCGCGTGCCTCCCCAACCGGATCGTCCATGCGCCGGGTCAGCGCGATGCGCTTACGCGCGACGTCGACCTCCAGCACCTTGACCTTGACGATGTCGCCGGCCTTCACCACTTCGCGCGGATCCTTCACGTAGCGGTCGGACAGCGCGGAGATGTGCACCAATCCGTCCTGGTGCACGCCGATGTCCACGAATGCGCCGAACGCGGCGACGTTGCTGACCACGCCCTCCAGCACCATGCCGGGGCGCAGGTCCTTGATGTCCTCCACGCCGTCGGCGAACTGCGCCGCCTTGAACTCCGGACGCGGGTCGCGGCCGGGTTTCTCCAGCTCCTTCAGGATGTCGCGCACGGTGGGTTCGCCGAAGCGCTCGTCGGTGAATTGCGTAGCCTTGAGCGAGCGCAGGAATGCGGTGTCGCCGATGATCTGCTTCACCGACTTGCCGCCGGCCGCGAGGATGCGTTCGACCACCGGATAGGCCTCCGGGTGCACCGACGAGGCGTCCAGCGGCTGCTCGCCGTCCATGATGCGCAGGAAGCCGGCGCACTGCTCGAAGGTCTTCTCGCCGAGGCGTGGCACCTTCAGCAGCGCCTTGCGCGACTTGAACGCGCCATTGGCATCGCGGTGCGCGACGATGTTCTCGGCCACCGTGGCGGACAGCCCGGAGACACGCGCCAGCAGCGCGCCGGAGGCGGTGTTCACGTCGACGCCGACGGCGTTCACGCAGTCCTCCACCCGCGCATCCAGTGCGCGCGCGAGGCGGTACTGGTCGACGTCGTGCTGGTACTGGCCGACGCCAATCGCCTTGGGTTCGATTTTCACCAGCTCGGCCAGCGGGTCCTGCAGGCGGCGGGCGATGGAAACCGCGCCGCGCAGCGACACGTCCAGGTTCGGGAACTCCTTCGCCGCCAGTTCCGAGGCCGAGTACACCGATGCGCCGGCTTCGCTCACCACGATCTTCTGGGCCTTCAGCTCCGGCACCAGCTTGAGCAGGTCGCCGGCCAGCTTGTCGGTCTCACGCGATGCGGTGCCGTTGCCGATGGCGATCAGCTGCACGCCGTGGGCGAGGCAGAGCTTCTTCAGCGTTGTCAGCGATTGGTCCCATTGGCGACGCGGTTCATGCGGGTAGATGGTGTCGGTGGCGACCAGCTTGCCGGTGGCATCCACCACCGCCACCTTTACGCCGGTGCGCAGGCCGGGATCGAGGCCCAGCACCGCTTTCGGGCCGGCGGGCGCGGACAGCAGCAGATCCTTGAGGTTGTCGCCGAACACGGCGATGGCCTCGCCCTCGGCCTTCTCGCGCGCCTGGTTGAACAGGTCCAGCAGCAGGTGCATGTGGATCTTGGCGCGCCACGCCAGCCGCACCGCGTTGCGCAGCCAGGTGTCTGCGGCGCGACCGCGCGCGTCGATGCCGGCGTGCAGGGCGATGCGCCCCTCGGCGTACTGGTGGCCCGCCTCGGCATCCGCGCCGGGGTCGAGGTCCAGCTGCAGGAATTCCTCGCGACGCCCGCGAAGCAGCGCCAGCATGCGGTGCGAGGGGATCTTCGCCAGGGATTCCGCATGGTCGAAGTAGTCACGGAATTTCTCGCCCGCGGCTTCCTTGCCTTCCACCACCCTCGACCGGATCAGGCCTTCGCGCGCCAGCCACTCGCGCAGTTCGCCCAGCAGCCCGGCATCCTCGCCCCAGCGTTCGATCAGGATCGCGCGCGCACCTTCCAGCGCGGCCTTGGCATCGGCCACGCCCTTGTCGGCATCGACGAAGCCGGCGGCGAACTCCTCCGGCACCAGCGTCGGGTCGGCCAGCAGGCCATCGGCCAGCGGCTCCAGCCCGGCTTCGCGGGCGATCTGCGCGCGGGTGCGGCGCTTCTGCTTGTACGGCAGGTAGAGGTCCTCGAGGCGCGACTTGCTGTCGGCAGCTTCGATGTCGGCGCGCAGCTCGTCGGTCAGTTTGCCCTGTTCGGCGATGCTGGACAGGATCGCCGCGCGGCGGTCTTCCATCTCGCGCAGGTAGGTCAGCCGGGTTTCCAGGTTGCGCAGCTGGGTATCGTCCAGCCCACCGGTCACTTCCTTGCGGTAGCGCGCGATGAAGGGCACGGTCGCACCTTCGTCCAGCAGTCCCACCGCCGCCTGTACCTGGGCGGTCTGCGCGCCGATTTCCTCGGCGATGGTGGCGGCGATTTTCTGCGCAAGGCTGCGGGCGAGGGCGGGGGAAAGCTGGGTCATCGAAACCGATTCATGCATGTGGAGCCCTGCATTTTCGCGGTGTCGGCCGCCCGAGTCACTCTTGACAGCGGAGGATTGGCCGGGGCCGTCAGGTGGCGGGTGGGTACTCGCGCAGCAGCTGCCATGGAGCCAATCCGCGTTGTTCGATCAGCGCGATGGAGCTGAACGTCACCACGAGGTCGGCAAGCACGGTTGCGAGCTCCGCCACATCGGGCGGGGTGCCGGTCGCATGGCGCGGATGCAGCAGAGTGAGGTGCGCGCCGTGGATCGGTGCCGCCGGCCCCAGCAAGGATCGGCGGAGAGCCTGGTATTGCTCCACGCCTTGCGTCGGGCGCAGCAGGATGCAGCCATCGGGCAGCGCCTGCGGCGCGCCGAATCGCAGGGTGAGGGAGAACGCCTCCAGGCTCGAAAGGCGTCGTTCAAGTGCCGGCCAATCGGCCAGTTCGTCGTCGCGGCACAGTGTCACGTGCGCGGGGATGATGGCGTGTTGGCGCGGATCGAGGCGCTGCCGGATCGGTTCGATGATCGCGCGCTGAGGCGGTGGCAGGAACAGGGTGAGCTGACGTCTCATTGGGGGCATCGCTGCCGCTCGCGCTATGCGCTGCGCCGCGCGCGCCACTCCACGAACACGCCCAACGCCACGCCCAGCCCCGCCATCCCGACGATGTAGTGTATCGGCGCGGCCGGGTTGCCTTTCATCGCCAGGCTCAGCAGCACCGGCGTCAGCCCGCCGGCGATGGCGTAGGCCAGGTTGTAGGAGAAAGACAGCCCGGAGAAGCGTACCGGCGCGGGAAAGCCGCCCAGCGCGATCGCCGGGATCATCGCTGTCAGGCCCACTGCGCTGCCGGCGACGGCGTAGTGCCACTGCGAATAGGCGCCGGCCTGCGCCTCGTGGTAGAACCACCAGAACGCGACGCCCAGCAGCAGGCTCCACAGCGCCAGCACGCGGCCGGCGCCGTAGCGGTCCGCCAGCGCGCCGGCAAGCAGGTTGGCCGCCATCGCCGCCAGCACCGCCAGCGCGTTGCCCGCCAGCGCGGCGTCGCGGCTCACGCCCATGCCCTGCAGGAAGGTGGGCATCATCAGGATGGTCACCACCACCGCGGCGGTCAGCAGCCAGGTCAGCAGCATGCCCAGCGCGACCGCGCCGCCGTGGTCGCGCACCACCGCCTTCAGCGGCGTCTCCGCCGACAGGGCGCGTCGCTGCTGCAGCTCGGCAAACACCGGGGTTTCGTGCAACTGCCGGCGCAGGACCATGGCCAGCAGGCCGAACACGCCGCCGGCCACGAACGGGATGCGCCAGCCCCAGGCCATCAACTGCGCCTCGTCGAACGCGGCGTTGACCGCGCGCGCCACCAGCGAGCCCAGCAGGATGCCGGCCAGCAGGCCCAGCGACAGCGAGCCGCAGGCGAGGTTGCGATGGCGCGCGGACACGTGCTCGCTGACGAACACCCACGCACCCGGTGCCTCGCCGCCGATCGCCGCGCCCTGCAGGATCCGCAGCAGCAACAACAGCAGCGGCGCAGCCATGCCGATCTGCGCATAGGTCGGCAGCAGGCCCATCAGCAGGGTGGGTACCGCCATCAGCAGGATGCTCAGCATGAACATCCGCTTGCGCCCGGACAGGTCGCCGAAATGCGCCATCAGCACGCCGCCCAGCGGCCGCGCCAGATAGCCGGCGGCGAAGATGCCGAAGGCCTGCACCAGCTTCAGCCACTGCGGCATGTCGACCGGGAAGAACAGGGCACCCATGGTGGTGGCGAAGAACACGAACACCACGAAGTCGTAGAACTCCAGCGCACCGCCCAGCGAGGCCAGCGCGAGGGTCTTGAGCTGTTGGCGGGACAGGCCGGGGGCCGGGGCGTCACTTGCGGTCATCGCGCAAGCCTAGGGCATGGGCGTCGTTGCGTGCTACGCCAGCCAGCGCCGCAGGTGGCGGTAGACCTCCTGGCTGTCGAGCAGGTCCAGATGTCCCGTACCCTCCACCACCCGCTGGCGGCTGGGTGCAATCGCCAGGCGCCGGCGTGGATCGCGATGCTCGCCCAGGGCACTGGAAACCGGGACCAGCCCGTCGCCGCGCAGCGCGCGTCCGCCCCGGGTGCTCGACCGCGAGCCCGCCACGGCATAGGCGCGAACCCCGGCGGGCAGCGGAATTGCCGCGCGAGGAGGCGCGGGAGCGTCGCTGATGGCGCCATGCCGCAGATCGCGGATGCCGGCGCTGCGAAGATCACCGAGCCGCACGAACGGCGCGGTCCACGGCGTGAGCCCCAACGTCTGTTGCAACAGGTGGCCGGCGCGCTCCAGCGGCGCGCCGTGGTGGGGCGTGCCGAGGAAGACCACCTGGTCCAGCTGCCGGACCCAGGGCTGCGCGCGCTGCGTGGCCTCGTGCATCGCGGCCCGCGTGACCAGCCCGCCCATGCTGTGGCCGAGGATGGCGAATCGCTCGAGCGGCAACGGCCAGCCTTCCAGCAGCTGCTGCAGCAGCGCCGAGAACGCGCGCCCGTTGCTGGCGATCGACAGCCCGCTGTTGTAGTGCAGGTGGATGGCGGTGTAGCCAAGCGCCTTGGCCAGCTGCTCGCCATGGTCGTGGCCGTTGCGGCGCCACTGCCGGTCGTTCATGCACAGGCCGTGGACCTGCACCAGCAGGCGTGGCGAGGGCGACGACAGGGCGCTGGGCCACTGGGGTTCGCCGATCGGCAACGCTTGGCCGGCATGGCGCAGGGATGCGGCCAGCGCCAACGGATTGCCGGTCGTGGCGAGCTGGTCGCCGAGGACGCCATTGAGCGCGGCCAGCAGTGCATCCCGGCGCGCCGATCCTGCGCCCTGCGGCCAACGATCCGCCAGCGGTGCCAGCACGCCGTCCACCGCGCTGCCCAGCAGCGACGCGCCGCCGCGGACGGCGCTGTAAGCAAACCCCGCAATGCCGCGTGTGCGCGTGGTCGGCTCCGCCCCGAGCAGGCGTGCGGGCAGGCCAAGCACGTTCGCGTGCACATTCTCGGCCAGGTCGGTGGTCGCGGTCACGGCCTGCACCAGCAACTGGGCGATGCCTCGCAGGTCTTCCATCCCCTGTGGCGGCGGGAATCTCGTGGAACCGGCGATGTGCTTGGCAGTACCCATCATTCCACCCTAGCGCTGGCAAGCTGAGTGAAAGTTCCAACCCGGCCGCCGGAACGGACAGGCGGGTTCGCTGGAGCCGGGTGAGGAGCGACTACGAATGCGGGCCGAGGAACAGGTCGTCCTGCGCCGCACTGCCGTCGGGTTCGGCGAAGCCCGACAGTCCCACCCCGGCCAGCCGGTAGCGCGTGCCGGCCGGCAGGTCGACGCGCGCGCGCAGCGCGCAGGCGGTGCGTGCCAGCGCGTCCTCGCTGGTCGGCGGCTCCGCGCCGGTCAGGCTGCGGGTGAGGGTGCGGAAGTCGGCGGTCTTCAGTTTCAGCACCACGGTGCGGGCGATGCGGTCCGGGTGTTGCGCGCGTTCGCGCAGGTAACCGGCCCAGGTGCTGGTGGCCAGCCGGCGGATATGCGGCTCCAGCTCGTCCAGCAGCAGATCGCTGGCGAAGGTGTCCTCGCTCGAAATCTGCAGGGTGGGGCGGCCGGTCTGCACCTCGCGCTGGTCCAGCCCCTGCGATAGTTCATGCAGGCGGCGGCCCCAGCGGCCGAAGCGCGCCTCCAGCGCCTCCGCGCCAAGCGCGCGCAGGTCCGAACAGGTGGCCACGCCCAGTTCGGCCAGTTTTGCTTCCATCACCCTGCCGACCCCCGGCAGGCGTCCCACCGCCAGCGGTGCGAGGAACGCCTCCACCATCGCCGGCTTGAGCACGAACTGCCCGTCCGGCTTGTTCCAGTCACTGGCGATCTTGGCCAGGAACTTGTTGGGCGCGATGCCGGCCGAGGCGGTGAGGCTGGTCTCCCCGCGGATCGCATCGCGGATTTCGCTGGCGATGGCGGTGGCGCTGCCGAGGTCGCGCTTGGGGGCGGTGACGTCGAGATAGGCTTCGTCCAGCGACAGCGGTTCGATCCGGTCCGTGTAGCGCTCGAAGATCCCGCGCACCTGTTTCGACACCGCCTTGTAGCGGGTGAAGTCCGGCGGCACGAACACGGCCTGCGGGCACAGCCGCTCGGCGCGCAGCGCCGGCATCGCCGAGCGCACCCCGAACCGGCGCGCCTCGTAGCTGGCGGCGCAGACCACCGAGCGGGCCCCTTTCCATGCCACCACCACCGGCAGGCCACGCAGCGATGGATCGTCGCGCTGCTCCACCGACGCGTAGAACGCGTCCATGTCGACGTGGATGATCTTGCGCTGCGGGGTTTCGCTCACCCGCCGATTTTAGAGCGTTGGCCGTGCCAGCTCAGCGCCAGAACGGAATCGCATCGAAGCCCGGGTCGGGATGGTCCTTGTCCGGCTTGCGGTCGGCGCGTGGCGGACGGGCGACGCGCAGTTCGTGCCGGCCGCGCGGCAGCTCGCGCACGTCGATCATCGCCAGCAGTGCGGGGCGGTCGGTGCGCGGATCGCTGGCGATTTCGTAGCGCAGGTCGGTGAGTGTCCTGCCGTCCAGCGTCACCGGGTGCATGTCCTGCAGGCAGGCCAGTTGGGCTTTCGCCAGCGCCTCGCCGTCCAGCTTACGGATTTGCTCGCCGCACTGATTGCGCATGGCGGCCTCGTCACGACGGGGCTGATACGGCACGACCAGCTTCAGATAGGGCCCGATGATCACGGCCGACTGCACATAGGGCCGCACGCTGTCCCGGGCGGGATCCCGCTGGTCGTCGTAGTGCGCCGGGCTGACGGCCAGTGGATCGGCGTCTGGAAAACCGGAATAGTTGCCGATCGCGCTATCGCTCCGCATCGCCAGGAAGCTCGCGCAAACGCCGATGATCGACGCCAGCATCACTCCGACGACCGTCGCCATCATCCGGCGTTCGCCGCCGTTGCTGCCGAGGATGGCGATGATCCGGTTGTTGCTTCGGCTCATGCCCATGCGAGTGTAAAACCGCAGCACGCCGGCGATGAGGCGATGGCCCGGGGTGTCCGGAGGGAACCGGTTGTGCAGATGCTGGTCGAGGCCGGCGGCGACCATGAACGGAGTCATGAAGGCCGCGAAGGCGCCGAAAAACAGCCAGATCGGCTTCACCTGCAAACCCAAGGTCTGGGTGGATAACGTCGCCAGAACCAGCATGCAGCAGAAGATGACGCAGACGGAAGCAATAATCAGCGCCACGCTGACGCCGATGGCGAAGGCGACGCTGGAGCGGTTGTCGGCGCGCTCGATCGCCGCCTCGGTCGTGCCTTGGCGCTCGGTTTCGATACTGCGCTGGATCGGTCCCATGCGCAGCCGGTCCAGCCGGATGCCCTGTGGATACACCGAGTGCACGCCGACCAGCGCGATCCACTGCGCGCGCAGCATCAAGTGCATGGCGAAGGTGGCCGCCAGCACCACGGCTGCACTCTTGGCGTAGAAGTAGGAGAGCGCCAGCACAATCCGCCAGTCCTCGTCCAGCCGAGGCTCCAGCGCGAACATCCGGTCATCCAGCCACCCCGGCAGCTGCAGCATGGCGAACACCGCCACGCCGGAGATCAGCAGTTCGACTTCCCAGGTGGGCGTGGTGCGGCGGGACAGGTGGTGCGTGGCTTCGATGGGTTCGCTCATGGCCGCCGATGGTGCGGGCGGCGCGCGGTGCTGGCAAGCCCGGTCGGACCCGCTCGGTCAGACCAGCCCGAAGCCGTAGAACAGGCCGATCACCACGAACACCGCCATCGTCTTGATGCAGGTGATCGCGAAGATGTCCTTGTAAGCCTGCCGATGGGTCAGCCCGGTCACCGCCAGCAGGGTGATCACCGCGCCGTTGTGCGGCAGCGTGTCCATGCCGCCGGAGGCCATCGCCGCGACCCGGTGCAGCACTTCCATCGGGATGCCGGCGGCGTTGGCGTTGGCGATGAAGGTGTCTGCCATCGCCGCCAGCGCAATGCTCATGCCGCCGGAGGCGCTGCCGGTGATGCCGGCCAGCGCGGTGACCGTCACCGCTTCGTTGACCAGCGGGTTCGGAATCGAACCCAAGGCGTTGGCAACCACCAGGAAGCCGGGCAGGGCGGCGATCACCGCGCCGAAACCGTATTCGGAGGCGGTGTTCATGCCGGCCAACAGTGCGCCGGAAATGGCCGACTTGCTGCCTTCGGAAAAGCTGGCCTTGACCGGCTTCCACGCGAACAGCAGCACGCAGGCGATGCCGGCCAGCAGCGCGCCTTCCACCGCCCAGATCGCCGCGAGCTTGGAGACTTCCTGCACCACCGGCGCGGGATTGCCGATCACCGCCGGCACGAAGCTGGCGCTGTCGCCGTAATGGCCGGGGATCCACAGCGTCAGCAGCTTGTTGGCCACGCCCACCACCAGCAGGGGCAGGATCGCGATCATCGGGTTGGCCAGCTTGCCACCGGCGAACGCGGCCGGCTCGTTGACCAGCGTGGCCGGATCGCCGTAACCCTCGCCGTTGCGCGCGGCCACGCGCCGGCGCCAGTCGAGGTAGGACAGGCCCACGAGCAGGATGAAGACGCCGCCCAGCGTGCCCAGCACCGGCGCCGCCCACGTGTCGGTGCCGAAGAAGGTGGTGGGGATGATGTTCTGGATCTGCGGCGTGCCCGGCAGCGCGTCCATGGTGAAGGTGAACGCACCGAGCGCAATCGTGCCCGGGATCAATCGCTTGGGTATGTTGCTCTGGCGGAACAGCTCGGCGGCGAACGGGTACACCGCGAAGACCACCACGAACAGCGACACTCCGCCGTAGGTCAGCAGTGCGCACACCAGCACGATGGACAGCATCGCCCGCTGCGCGCCGACCACGCGGATGGTGGCCTGCACGATCGCCTTGGAGAAACCCGAGAGCTCGATCACCTTGCCGAACACGGCGCCCAGCAGGAACACCGGGAAGTACAGCTTCAGGAAGCCGACCATCTTGTCCATGAACAGGCCGGTGAACATCGGCGCCACCAGCGACGGGTCGGTCAGCAGCACCGCACCCAGCGCCGCCACCGGCGCGAACAGGATCACGCTGTAGCCGCGGTAGGCCACCAGCATCAGGAAGCACAGCGCGGCCAACACGATCAGAAACGACATGCCCATCCCCGGCGGCGGATTCAGGGCTGCGAGTGTCGTGGCAGCGGCCGGGCCGGCCCATTGTCCGAACGTCCAATGCCGCAGCGAAGCGTTGCCGCTTACCTTGCCGGGCATTGGTGGTAATCGTGCCGCCCGCAGCACCCGGAGGGGGAGTGATGAAACGCAAGCAATTGAGCATGGCGATCCACGGCGCGCTGGCCGTGTCGCTGCTGGTGGGCGCGCCTGCGCTGGCCCAGGACGCCTCTGCGGCCAAGCAGGACGGCCAGAAGACCACGACGCTGGAAAGCGTCAAGGTCACCGCGCGCAAGCGCGAGGAGACCCTGCAGGAAGTGCCGGTGGCGGTCACCGCGTTCACCGCGGACGCATTGGACAAGCTCAACGTGGAGGACCTGTCCGATCTTGACGCGCAGGTGCCGAACCTCACCATCTACGCTGCACGCGGTTCCAGCAGCACGCTCACCGCCTACATCCGCGGTGTTGGCCAGTCCGATCCGTTGTGGGGCGTGGACCCGGGCGTCGGCATCTACATGGACGATGTCTACATTGCCCGCCCGCAGGGCGCGCTGCTGGACGTGTTCGATGTCGAGCGCATCGAAGTCCTGCGCGGCCCGCAGGGCACGCTGTACGGCAAGAACACCATCGGCGGCGCGATCAAGTACGTCTCCAAGGGGCTGCGCTCCGACTTCAACGGCTACGGCTCGGTGACGGTGGGCAATTACGGCCAGCGCGACATCAAGGCAGCGGTGGGCGGTGGTTTCGGCGGCAGCGAATACCTGCGCGGCCGCATTTCCGTGGCCGACCTGCATCGCGACGGCTTCGGCGAAAACGTCATCACCGGCGCCCAGGTGAGCGACAAGAAGATCCGCGCGTACCGCGCCAACCTGGGCGCATACGTCACCGACAAGTTCGACCTGCAGTTCGCATTCGACCATGTCGACGACACCTCCGGCGTGCGCGGCGCGAAGATGCTGGCTCCCAACCCGTTCAACTCGATCCCGCTGTACGGCGGCACCGGCCCGAAGGCGCCGATGGCGAGCCGCTACGACGTGCGAAACGGCATGCCGAACGTCAATGACACCACCCTCAGTGGCGCCTCGGTCACCGCGAACTTCCGCATGAACGAAGACTGGACGTTCAAGTACGTCTTGGCCAAGCGCGAGTCGGATACCGAGACCAACATCGACTTCGACACCACCCAGGACAAGATCGCCGACGTCAAGGCGTTCTACAGCGACGAGCAGGTCACCCACGAGGTCCAGGCCAACTATGACGCCGGCGGCCGTATGCGCGGCGTGTTCGGCGTCTACAGCTTCGATGGCGAAGCCGGCGGGCAGGTGCTGAACAACTTCTTCAACCTCAGCTTCGGCGACACCCAGGGTACGGTCTATACCGAGAGCGTCGCCGCCTACGCGGACTGGACGTTCGACGTCAGCGATAGGTTCAGCGTGGACCTGGGCATGCGCTGGACCTCCGAGGACAAGCACGCGGTGGTCAAGAACATCGGCTATACCGACGGCACTTTCACCAAGCCCAGCGGCGTGGTGGCTGCGGCCTTCGACAAGACCATCAATTTCAAGAACCTGTCGCCGAAGATTTCGCTGGATTACCAGGTGACGCCGGACATCATGGTGTATGGCGTGGCCTCCCGCGGGTTCAAGTCCGGTGGCTACAACATCCGCGCGCAGGCCACCGCGGTGCCGCGTTCCGCCGATCCGTTCCAGGACGAGCAGGTGGACAGCTACGAGGTCGGCACCAAGATGGGCCTGCTGGACCAGCGGCTGTTCCTGAACCTGTCGGCGTTCCACAACAAGTACAAGGACATCCAGCTCTCCATCTTCACCGAATACACCACGCCGCAGAACACCAAGGCGTTCTTCGGTGACTTCACCAACGCAGGTGAGGGCACCGTTGACGGCCTTGAAGTCGAGTACCAGTGGCTGGCCACCGACAGCTTCACGATCACCGGCAATCTGGCCTGGCTGGACGCGAAGTTCGACACCTACATGTTCAAGAACGTCAACATCGCCAAGCAGCAGGAGTTCACCAATGCACCGGACTTCTCGGGTGCGCTGAACGCCGAGTACCGCATGGACCTGGGTAGCGCCGGCAGCCTGTCCGCGCGGGTGGGTTACAGCTACCAGAGCCGCGTCGTGGCAACCACGGAAGTGGTCTATGACCCGGTGACCAAGGCGACCGTGCAGCCGATCACCCAGGATGGGTACGGCCTGATCGGTGCCGGCCTCATCTGGAAGTACAACGATGCCTGGACGGTATCCCTGCAGGGCAGCAACCTGGCCGATGAGGAATATCTCACCACCGGTTACAACCTGTATTCCGCACTGGGCGTGCACACCGGTTTCTACGGTCCGCCGCGCCAGTACAGCCTGACCGTGAAGTACGACTTCTGATCCAATCCCCGGGTGGAAACGGCGCGGCGGCGGGCTTCGGCCCGCCGTCGCGTTATTCTCGCCCGCGATGCTGACCAATGACCTGCGCCCCGCCACGACCCCGCTGTCCACGGCATGCCTGAAGGCGGCGCGATGCTGAGCGTCGCCGCGGTCGTGGCCGCGGCCCTGCTGTGGCTGGGCCTCCTGTTCGGCACCGGGCTTGTCGCGGAGCGGCATCCCGGCGTCTTCGAAAGGCACTGGCGACACGTCTATGCGCTGTCGCTGGCGGTCCACTGCACCTCGTGGACCTTCTACGGCACCGTCACCCAGGCGGCGCGCTACGGCTGGCCGCTGCCGCCCACCTTCGTCGGCGCGATCCTGTTCTATGCGCTGGCGATGGCGTTCATGATGCGGCTGGTGCGGCTGGCGCGTGAAAGCAACGCCACCTCGCTGGCCGACCTCATCGCCACCCGGCTGGGCAAGGATCCCTGGCTGGCGGCGGTGGTGACCCTGGTCGCGGTGCTCGGCCTGATTCCCTACATCGCGCTGCAGCTGCAGGCGATCACCATGAGCCTGGCCACGGTCACCGGCGGGCTTGCCACCAGCGCAGATGCGCCGCTGTGGCACGACGGTGCGCTGTACGTGGCCTTGGCGATGGCGCTGTTCGCGATCCTGTTCGGCACCCGCCGGGTCGATGCGGCCGGGCACAACCGCGGGCTGGTGCTGGCGCTGGCGTTCGAATCGCTGTTCAAGCTGGTGGCGATGCTGGCGCTGGGCGGTTTCGTCTGGCTGGGCCTGCACGGCATGCCGGAAATGCCCGCTGCGCCTTCGCCGGTGCGCACGGCCGGCGGCTTCATGCCGCTGGTGATCCTGGGCGCGCTGGCGATGTTCGTGATGCCGCACCAGTTCCACGTCGGGGTGGTGGAGTGTCGCGACGAGGCCGACGTGCGCACCGCGCGCTGGCAGTTCCCGCTGTACCTGCTGCTGATCGCACTGCCCACGCTGGCACTGGCCCGCTACGGCGCGGCGCTGCTCGGCGATGCGGTGCCCACCGACATGTACGCGCTGGCGCTGCCGCTTGCGCAGGGCAATGCCGCGCTGGCGCTGCTGGTATTCCTGGGCGGGCTCAGTGCCGCCACCGGCATGGTGATCGTCAGCACGCTGACGCTGAGCCTGATGATCGGCAACCACTGGTTCGCGCCTGGCCTGCTGCGCGGCGCCTGGGCACGCGCGGGGGGCGACGGCCATGGCGACCATCGCGGCGACCTGCTGCTGCTGCGGCGCACCGGCATCGTGGCACTGATGCTGCTGGGCTGGGCTTACAGCCGGCTGGTCAGCGGCAACGAGGCGCTGGCGGATGTCGGCGCTGTATCGTTCTCCGCGCTGGCCACGCTGGTGCCGGCGCTGGTGTTCGCGGTCTGGCGGCCGCACACGCCCGCCGTTGCCGCTTCGGCCGGCGTGCTGGCCGGCTTCGTGGCGTGGTCGTGGGTAATGCTTGTTCCGATGCTGCTGGCCACCGCCGGCGGCGACCCGGCCTGGTTGCGGGACGGGCCCTTCGGGCTGTCGTGGCTAGCGCCGGACGCGCTGTTCGGTCTGACCGGCTGGAGCAGGCTGGGGCGCGCGGTGGGCGTGAGCCTGTTCGTCGGTGCAGCCACTACGGTGCTGGTGGCCGCGCTGCGCGGTGCGCCCCGCCATCGTCAGGCGGGGAGTGCCGACCTGGCCAGCCTGCGCAACGCGGGGCGACGCTTCCTGCCGTCGGCACGCGTGGATGAACTGCTGCGGCATGCACCCGCCACCGGGCCGGTGCCTGCGCGGATCGAATTGAAGCTTGAACACGAGTTGGCCGCGGTGCTGGGCAGCGCTTCCGCGCGCCTGCTGCTGGACGCGGCGCGCCGCGATCCGGTGGACGATGCCGACCGTCGCGGCGCCGACCTCGACACCATTGCCGCCATCGTCGGTGAGGCCTCGCAGGACCTGCGCTTCAACCAGCGGGTGCTGGAAGCGGCGCTGGAGAACATGAGCCAAGGCATCAGCGTGGTCGATGCCGAACTGCACCTGGTGGCCTGGAACCGCCGTTACGAGGAGTTGTTCGGCTACCCGAAAGGGATGCTGCGGGTGGGGATGCCGATCGCCGAGGCGGCACGCTGGGCGCTACGGGAAATCGCCGGCATCGACCCTGTGCAGGATGTCGCCGCGCTGGAGCGCCGTCTGGCGCATATGCGCGCCGGCACCCCGCATCTGTCGGAGCGCGTGTTCCGTGGCGGCAGGAGCGGCGAAGACATCATTGTGGAGATCCGCGGCAATCCGATGCCGGGCGGCGGCTTCGTCGCCACCTTCACCGACGTCACCGCCTTCCGCCAGGCCGAGGCCGGGCTGATGCGGGTGAACGAAACACTCGAGCAGCGTGTGGCCGAGCGCACCGCGCTGCTGGAGACCGCCAAGCGCGAGGCCGAGCACGCCAACGACGCCAAGAGCCGGTTTCTGGCGGCCATAGGCCACGACCTGCTGCAGCCGCTGCACGCGGCGCACCTGTTCACCGATACCCTGCAACAGCGCGGAGAACCCGAGCAGCGCGAACTGGCGCGGCATATCGGATCGGCGCTGGATTCCACCACCGACCTGCTGACCACCCTGCTGGACATGTCGCGTCTGGAAGCTGGCGGACTGGTGCCCGAGCCGCGCGCCTTTCCGCTGGCCGACGTGCTGGACCCGCTGATCGCCCAGTTCCGCGTGCTGGCCGGGCAGCGGGGGCTGGCCCTGCATGCCGTGCCGACCCGCGCGTGGGTCCGCAGCGATCCGCAGCTGCTGCGGCGGGTTCTGCAGAACTTCCTCGCCAATGCGCTGCGTTACACCGCCAGTGGACGGGTCCTGCTCGGCGTGCGTCGCTGTGGCAACGGACTGCGTATCGAAGTCCATGACACCGGACCCGGCATCGATGCCACCCAGCGCGAGGCGATCTTCGAGGAGTTCCGGCGTGGCGAGGATGCGCCGGGGCAGGGATTGGGCCTGGGTCTGGCGATTGCCCGCCGTATCGCCCAACTGCTGGGATCGGATGTATCGCTGCGCAGCACGCCCGGTCGCGGCAGCGTTTTCGCCATCGACGTGCCCCGCGCGCCGGCGGCGCAGCCGCACCGCGCCGCGCCGCGCGGGTTGGCCGGACTGCGTGTGCTGGTGGTGGACAACGAAGCCCCGGCGCGCGAGGCGCTGGCGGCAGTGCTGCGCGGCTGGGGCTGCCAGGTGCGGGCCGCAGCCGATGGCGATGCCGCGGCGGCGGTGCTCGCGCAGGAGGCGATCGACCTGTGGATCTTCGATTACCACCTCGACGGCGGCGATGACGGCGTGGCGCTGCATGGCCGCCTGGTGGCGGCGTTCCCGGCTTCGCCGTGCCTGATCCTCAGCGCCGACCAGACCGGCGCGGTACGCACCGCCGCACAGGAAGCGGGTTTGCCGCTGCTGATGAAGCCGTTGCGCCCACTGGCCCTCAAATCAGTGCTTGACCGGATGCTGGCGGCGCGCGGGTCGGATTTTTCCTAACGTTCATTCGGGCAAATCCTGCTTGGCCGGGGCGGGGTGGGGCGCTACCTTGTGCCCTTCGGACTGGGGAGAGCCGGGATGGGGATCAGGGTATTCATCGTTGACGACCACGCGCTGGTGCGCGCCGGCTTCCGCCTGATCCTGGGCGCGGAGGGCGACATCGAGGTGGTCGGAGAAGCCGACAGCGCGGAATCCGCGCTGCCGCAGATCCGCAAGCTCAAGCCGGACGTGGTGCTGTGCGACCTGCACCTGCCTGGCCTCAGCGGGCTGGAACTCACCGAGCGCATCGTCCGTGGCGATTACGGCACGCGCGTCATCGCCGTGTCGGTGCTGGAAGACGGGCCGATGCCACGCCGGCTGCTGGAGGCGGGGGCGTTCGGCTACGTCGGCAAGGCCAGCGACGCGTCCGAGCTGTTGCGCGCGGTGCGCGACGTGGCACGTGGCAGGAAATTCCTGGCCAGCTCGATCGCGCAGGGGCTGGCGCTGGCTGGCCTGCACGGAGAAACCGCCTCGCCGTTCGATACGCTGACGCCGCGCGAACTCGAGGTCGCCCTGCTGCTGAACCAGGGGCTGCGGCAGGAGGCCATCGCGCGCCAGCTCAGCCTGAGCGCGAAGACCGTGAATACCCACAAGACCCGGCTGTTCGAGAAGCTGGGGATCCACGACAACATCGCGCTGGCGCGGCTGGTGGGCCAGTACGGCCTGGTCGATCCTGCGCAGGCGGTGCACTGAGTCCTGCGCGATGCCTGCGCCGCCGCGGCAGCGCTCGAATTCCGATGATGCAAATGAAATGGCGCCGGTTTCCCGGCGCCATCTGTTTGTGCTCGGTACCGCCCGGAATCAGGCGTTGTGACGCGGCTCGTCCGCATCCTTCTCCGCGGCTTCCGTCGCGGCAACCTGCGCTTCCGGTGCGGCCGGCTCGACCTCCGGCAGCGATTCGAACAGCCCGCGCGTGGTGGCATCAGGGGCAGGCGCGGCCGCCGGTGACGGCGTGGCGGCTGCGATCGGATCAACGGCCGGCGCCGCTTCCGTCGCGGTCGAAGGCGCTGCCTGCGGAATGAGATCCGGCTGGGCGGCGGCAATGCCGGCCTGCGCAACGGCCACTTCCGCCGGGCTGGCGTCCGCGGCCTGCGCCGTGGCGGCCGAGGCGGGAGTCGAGGTCGCAGCCATTGCATCGCTGGCAGCTGCGGTGCGCTCAGCCTCAACTTCAACGTCGAGGTCCACCGAGGCGGTTGCGCTCACCGCGTCCGCCGGGGGCAGAGAGTCGGCTTCGGCATCCGCCACCGGTGCGACAGGCGCGACGACATCCGCGGTCGCCGGTGCCGGAGACAGTTCGGGTGCGGCGGCCGCAACGGCTGCGATCGCTGCCGCTGCCGGCTGCGGTGCCGGTGCTCCGGTCTTCGCAGCGGCCTGCTCGCCGTGGCGCAGCGGGGCAGGATCGGCCGCAACTGCGGAGACGGCCGGGGCCGGGGTCTCGATGTCGTCGAAGTCGAACTCCGGCTGGTTGGTGTCGGCGCCGACCACTTCGTCCAGCACATCGTCCTGGTCCAGCGTGGCCTCGTCGGCACCGGCTGCATCACCGTTGCCACGACGGCGGCGACGGCCACCGCGACGGCCGCGACGGCGCTTGCCGCCACCTTCGCCCGTATTGGCCTCATCCCCCGCGACAGGCGCAATGTCACCGGTGGCTTCCAGCCGCGCTGCTTCGAGCGATTGAACGACTTCAACCGGGGCCGCCGATGGTGCCGTTGCAACCGACTGGGCAACGGCGCCGTCATTGGTTGCGATCATGGTCGCAGCGGTGGTGGCAGCCGCTGCCGCGGCTTCCGCCGGCTGTACCGTTTCGGTGGCCGGGCGCTCCTGCTTCGGCGGGCGCGGCTGCTTCTGCTGCTGCGGCTGCTGCGTCTTTTCCTGCGCCTTCTGTTGCTGCGGCAGGCGCTCCTGCTTCGGCTGGGCCTGCTGTTGTGGCCTGTCCTGCTTCTGCTGCGGCTGCTGCTTCTGCTTTTGCTGCTGCTTCTGGCCTTCGCCGCGGTTGTCGCGCTGGCGATTGTCGTCACGCCGACTTTCGTCGCGGCGGCCGTCCTCGCGGCGTCCGTCGCGGTTGCCGCGCCCGTCGCGCTCGTTGCGACGGTTGCCACGCTCGTCGCGGCGGCCATTGCCTTCGCCGCGCGCGGGGGCCGCAACGGGGGCGGCCGGGGCCGCTCCGAACAGCCCACGTAGCCAGCCGATCACGCCGCCGGTGGCGGGCGCAGCATGTGCGGTGGGCTGGGCTGCCTGGGCAAAGGCCGGGGTGGGCGCCTGTTGCGGCTCCTGCGGCATCGGCTTGGGGTCGCGCAGCGGTGCCGGCTGGGCCGGCTGCACCTTGGTGACGGCCGGCGGCGGGATGTTGAGCTGGGCCTTGGTCAGCGCGATGGTGTTCAGCTTGCGCGGGGTGCCGCGCTGGTAGCTGGGCTTGGTGGTTTCCTCGCCCATTTCGTTGTCGCGGATGCGGGTGACTTCGTAGTGCGGCGAGTGCAGCTGCTCGTCGGCCACGATCACGATGGGGGCGTCGTGGCGCTGCTCAATCTCGCGCAGCGCGCTGCGCTTCTCGTTGAGCAGGAAGTTGGCGATCTCCACCGGCGCCTGCACCAGCACCTGGCCGGTGTTGTCCTTCATCGCGTGCTCCTCGGCGACGCGGATGATCGACAGGCTCAGTGATTCGATGCTGCGCATGCGGCCATGGCCCTCGCAGCGCGGGCAGACGATCTGGCTGGCTTCGCCCAGCGACGGGCGCAGGCGCTGGCGGCTCATCTCCAGCAGGCCGAAGCGGCTGATGCGGCCGATCTGCACGCGCGCGCGGTCGTACTTGAGTGCGTTCTGCAGCTTGTTCTCGACGTCGCGCTGGTGCTTGTTGGACGACATGTCGATGAAGTCGATCACCACCAGGCCGCCGAGGTCGCGCAGGCGTAGCTGGCGGGCCACTTCCTCGGCCGCCTCCAGGTTGGTGTTGAACGCGGTTTCCTCGATGTCGCCGCCCTTGGTGGCGCGCGCGGAGTTGACGTCGATCGCGGTCAGCGCCTCGGTCTGGTCGATCACCAGCGCGCCGCCGGAGGGCAGGCGGATGGTGCGCTCGTAGGCGTTCTCGATCTGCGATTCGATCTGGAAGCGGTTGAACAGCGGCACGTCGTCGGTGTAGTGCTTGAGCTTGCGCTTGTTGTGCGGCATCACCTGTTCGACGAACTCCAGCGCCTCGGCGTACATCTCCGGGGTGTCGACCAGGATCTCGCCGATGTCGCTGCGCATGTAATCACGCAGGGCGCGCACGATCAGGCGCGACTCCTGGTAGATCAGGAACGGCGCCGGCTTGCTCAGCGCGGCCTCGGCGATCGCGCGCCAGATGCTCAGCAGGTAATCCAGGTCCCACTGCAGCTCTTCCGCGTCGCGGCCCACGCCGGCGGTGCGGATGATCACGCCCATCTCGTCGGGGATGTCCAGCGAATCCATCGCGCGCTTCAGTTCGGCGCGATCGTCGCCCTCGATCCGGCGCGAGACGCCGCCAGCGGTCGGCGAGTTCGGCATCAGCACCATGTAGCGGCCGGCAAGCGAGATGAACGTGGTCAGGGCCGCGCCCTTGTTGCCACGCTCTTCCTTGTCCACCTGCACAACCACTTCCTGGCCTTCGCGCAGGAGCTCCTTGATGCCGGCCTTGTTGTGGTCCACGCCCGCCTGGAAATAGTCGCGGGAGATTTCCTTCAGCGGCAGGAAGCCGTGGCGCTCGCCGCCGTATTCGACGAAGGCGGCTTCGAGGGACGGCTCGAGCCGGGTGATACGGCCCTTGTAGATGTTGGACTTCTTGTTGTCGCGGGACGGCTGTTCGATGTCGATGTCGTACAGGTTCTGTCCGTCGACGATGGCGACCCGCAGTTCTTCCGCCTGCGTGGCGTTGATGAGCATTCGCTTCATTGTGCGTTCCTTGTGCGCTGCCACACCCGGCATGGGTGCCGCGCGGAACGCCATGGGCGTTTCGCTTCTGGATACCACCAAGCGCGCGGCCGCGCTGGGCGCTGGCCGTGCCGCTTTCGAGTTTTCCAGCGCTGCCACACCACGGCGAACCGCGGGAGCGCTTTTTTCCTTGTAATGGGCTTGCTGGGCCGGCGACCGCCACCGCATGCCTTGTGGGGAATGGGCGCGTCGCACGGGGCGTTGTTCAACGGGCAGAGTCACGGCGGGGGCCGGCAATGGGCGGGTTTGCCGCGCAGCCGTTAACATGTCCGCCCCGAGGGCGGTGGCAACGTCACTGCGGCGGGGCTCGCCAGGCAGGCCGGCTTTCGGCCGGATGGGCGGTCAACCGCCCGACACTTCCTGCGAAATCAAACCCTTGCATCGCCCCCCGAGTGTAGCAGATCAGCCTCCAATGACACAGCCGGATACCCCCCCCAGCGGCGGCGCGCGTACCGTCCGCGTTCCCGACGATCGCGCCGGGCAGCGGCTGGACAATTTCCTGCTGGGCCAGCTCAAGGGCGCCCCGCGCAGCCTGGTCTACAAACTGGTGCGCAGCGGACAGGTGCGGATCAACGGCGGCCGGGCCAAGGCGGAGCGCAAGCTCGAGGTGGGAGATGAGGTCAGGATCCCGCCTGTTCGACTCGAAACGCAGCAGGATGCCGGACGTTCGCCGCCAAAGGGCCTGCTGGCGGCGCTCGAGGCGTCGATCGTGTTCGAGGACACCCGCCTGCTGGCGATCAACAAGCCATCTGGCATCGCCAGCCATGGCGGCAGCGGCATCTCCTTCGGCGTGATCGAGGCGATGCGCGCGCTGCGCCCGCGCGACACGCTGGAGCTTGTCCATCGGCTGGACCGCGACACCTCGGGCCTGCTGGTGTTGTCCAAGAAGCGTTCCGCGCTGTCGGAACTGCAGCGATTGCTGCGGGAAGATCATGGATCAGGCATCGAAAAGCGTTATCTGGCGCTGCTGGTTGGTCGCATGCCGGGCGGTACCATGAGCGTGGATGCGCCGCTGCACGTCGGCCTGCGCCAAGGCGGCGAGCGGCATGTGCAGGTCAACCCCGCCGGCAAGCCGTCGATGAGCCATTTCCGGGTGCTCGAGCGGCGTGGGGGGCAGAGTTATTGCGAAATCCGCATCGAGACCGGCCGCACCCACCAGATCCGCGTCCACGCCCAGCACATCGGCCATCCGGTGGCGGGCGACGACAAATATGGTGACGAAGCCGCCAACAAGCGCCTGCGCGAGCAGGTCGGGCTGAAGCGGCTGTTCCTGCATGCTTCCACCCTGGAGTTCGCGCTCGATGGCGGCAAGGCGCCGTATTCGCTCAACGCGCCGCTGGTGCCGGAGCTGATCGAGGTGCTGGACAGGCTGGGGTAGGTGCCGGACTGGTCTTGGCCGCCACAGACTTCATCCGACACGCCGCGAATATGTTCATGCAGGCTTCTCGGCGGCTTGGATGCCGCCGAGAGCCAGCGGAAGCCCACGGCAGCCAATGCCTTCGATGTATTTCAGCCCGCCAGCAGATCCGCCTTTGCCGCGCAGATGAAATCGTTCTCGCTCAGCCCGCCGACGTCGTGGGTGGAGAAGTGCACCACGCAGCGGTCGTAGTGCACCGACAGGTCCGGATGGTGGTTCTCGGCATTGGCGACGTGGGCCAGCGCGTTCACGAACGACATCGTCCGGTAGTAGTCGGCGAAGCGGAAGGTCTTGCCGAGCACGTGGCCGTCTTCCAGCAGTTCCCAGCCCTGCAGCTGCGGCAGCAACTCGCGGATGCTGGCTTCCGACAGCCGGTGTTCATGGCCGCGGCGAGCCACGCAACGGGCTTGGGCGAGGGGGATGAGGTCGGCCATGATGTTCTCCGTGCGCGGGCTGAACCGGGATGCGGGCGATACGCAGCTGCAACGCAGCGCCGCTAGAATAGCCGGATGATCCAGATTTCCGAAGCCGCGCAGACCCATTTCCGCAAGCTGATCGAGCGCGAGGCGATTCCCGGTCTGGGCGTGCGTCTGTCCGCCCAGCAGCCCGGCACAGCGCGTGCCGACGTGCGTCTGGAATTCGCCGAGCCGGCCGAGCTTGCCGGCGACGAGTGGGCAATCGATTGCGAAGGCTTCACGCTGTGGCTGGATGCTCCCAGCGTGCCGTTCCTCGACGGCGCCGAAATCGACTACGCGACGATGGCGACGGGCGGCCAGCTGCAGATCCGCGCACCGCGGATCAAGGGCGTGGCACCGGGCGAGTCGGCATCGCTGGTCGAGCGCGTGCGCTGGGTGATCGAGAACGACATCAATCCGCAGTTGGCCATGCACAAGGGCCACGTCACCCTCACCGAGATCACCGCTGACGGCATCGTGGTGCTCAATTTCGGCGGCGGCTGCCACGGCTGCAGCATGGTGGACATCACCCTGAAGCAGGGCGTGGAGAAGACGTTGCTGGACAAGGTGCCGGGGGTGGCCGGGGTGCGCGATGTCACCGACCATGCCAGCGGCAGCGCGCCGTACATGTCGAACGGCGGGACCTGACGGAACCGGGCGCGCGTGACGACGGCACAGGACCTGATCGCCGCGCTCGAACAACGGCGCCTGCTCAAGCGGGGGCACGCTGATGCGCCGGGGGAAATGCCTGCCGGCTGGCAGCGCTGGTTCGACGCGCAGCCGCAGGCCGATGCCGGTGCCGCGCGCGCGCATATCGAAGCCTGGGTGGCGCCGCTTGCGGAGCGCCTGACCTATGCGGCGCAGGGCCGTGCCGCGCGGCTGGGCCTGCCGTTCTTCCACTTGCAGCGGCTGGCGCGCCCGCACGACCCCCGCGATGGGCGCGTCCTGCGGATCGGCGTGGGCGCCGCCGACATCGTGCTGCACCTGCTGCTGGCGGCCACGCTGCTGTGGCTGATGTACCTGCATCTGGCCGAACTGGCGCGGCAGGACGACGAGCCAGGCCAAGTGGTGCAGGTCCATTTCATTGGTCGCGGCAATGCCCAGGCGGGTGGTGGTGCGGTTGCCGAGCAGGGGGCGCAGGGCGCGCCGTTGCGGGCTTCCCCTGCCTCCCGCCGGATGCCGGCGCCTGCGCAGGAAGCCGCCGCTGCGTCCGCGCAGCCCTCGGAGACGGCGGTGCCGCCGGCGGTGGAGCAGGTCGCTTTGCCGCAGCAACAGTCGATCGATGCCAGCCGACCGGTGCCGCAGCTGGAGCAGGTGCCGACGCCGCCGGAGGCGCGCCAGGTGCTACAGGTGAGCGAGGTGCCGCAGCCGCAGCCGGACGGATTCAAGCTGCCGCCGCCGCGCGAACGCAGCGTGGTGTTGCCGCAGGCGACGCTGCGGGAAGCCCATCCGCGGCCGCAGGTGGAGTCGCTTCCGATGCTCGAAACGCCTGCACCCCGCGCGCTGCAGCCCTTGCCGCAGCAGGCGCAGTTGCGCGCGCCGGAATTGCGCGAAAAGGTGCGGGACATCGAAGTGTTCCGGCCGGATGCGCGCCTGCAGGCGCGCGAGCGCACGGCGCCGACTGCCGATGCCACGGCGCAGGTGCGGGTGCCGCGGCCGGTCGGGCAGGTGCGT
>JAANMY010000363.1_pt1 | contig 64849 bp, 64 predicted proteins | sample 7279691 | NCBI WGS metagenome assembly JAANMY01 (sample SAMN14094543, study PRJNA606508) | bioreactor metagenome | isolation source: A lab-scale SPAN reactor treating ammonium-rich wastewater day 388 | place: Ireland: Galway | collected 2018-02-07 | reverse complement strand
CCATGTTGAACCGCGGGCAGAACTCGTGCGCCAAAATTGGTTCCACGAACTGCGGCAACAGCTGTGGGTGTCTGGACCTCAAAGCGCTCAGAGTTTGTGTCGATCTTTCGGACATTGGAAATCACCTCGCCTCGCTTGATTCCAATACGGATATTTTCCGCACCGCTGGCGATGTCTTTGAACAATTCGGAGACTTCGACGATAGATTGCGCCTTGATATCCACAGTGGATTGCTGTGGTTCTCCACCACCGGGCTGGCCCTCTTTTCCCTCGATTAAAAGCTTCACACGTGAATTGGGACCGGTAATGATCCGGTCACCAGCCGCCAGGCGGGTCTGATTCACCTGAACCTGGAGGCGCTGGGTGCTCCCTTTCTTCACATGGGCTGCAATTCCACCGGCTTCGATCACCAGTGCTGTCAGGTCCTCGGCGTAAACACCCGGCAGCAGTACAAAAACGGCCAGCAAACCACTCAGCCAAACCCATTTTGGCATGTTCAATCTATCCTCCAAACGAAATCCGGGATCAATCAATAAAAAGCAGTATAGCGATTTTTGTCTCAGCCGGCAGCAGAAACTTTATGATGTTCCGGTCAGGTCTTTCAGGGCAGCTTCTGCACGTGTTCTGAAATCATCGAATTCGGTCGGCTTTTCAAACCCGACAATCACTGCATCCACGCACTTGAGGCCCAGCACGAAGCGAATGGATTGGTTTTTCTTTTCAGGGTCATCACGGAATTCTCCCTCGCCGATCAGCTTCATTCCCGTGACACCCTTTCCATTGGCATGCATCTTTTCAAGGATCGGGACAACCTGTTCGGGTGTTCCATCCATTTTTACCCCAAAGGGATTGATCCGTGTGTGGACAGCATCGACCCATGGATGTTCCGCGGCGACCTCCAGGGCAGGCAGTGCATGGACAGAAACTCCATGCGCACGAATCTTCCCGTTTTCCTTTGCTTTTGCGAGAAGATCCATCTGACTGGCAAGTTTTTCAGGCCAGTCGGCATCGGTGACGCAATGCAGGTGAACCAGGTCGATATAATCGGTTCCAATTTCGGAAAGGAAACGATCGACCAGCACATCCGCCGCAAGCCGTTCCTGTTCCGGGAGTCCACCCTCTCGCCACCAGATTTTCGACACAATGACGAAATTTTCCCGTGGGATTCCTTTGAGGGCCGGAAGGATATCCTGATGGCTTCCATAAAGGTCAGCCATGTCAAAATAGTTGACTCCCTGTTCGTAGCAGTAACGAAGCAGCGCACGGAATTTCCAGTCACCAAGTCGTGTCTGGTTGGAGCGCCGATGCCACCCACGCATCCCGGTTCCCATTCCGACTCGGGAAACCTTCAAGCCGCTTTTCCCAAGCTGGACTTTTTCGATGGCGCCGGACACTTTTTTTGCTGAGGGTTCTTCCGCCAGTACCGGAGAAGATTGGGCCAGGAGACCGGTCGCTCCGGCGATAGCTGTGCTGATAAAATCGCGACGTTTCATGTGTAAAAACTCCTGCAGAATTTCATTCAGAGCTTACACGAAATAAGGAGAGACGTGAACCATTTACTGGGATCTGCTGGAGGTCAATGCCGGAAACCAGGTTGCCGTCTTGTTGCAAATTCTGAACTTTTTCCACCAGTTTATTGATCTCTTCCACTGTGTCTGAGCCAAGCGAAACCCGGGCAACTTTGCGCCCCCTGGAAATCAGCGCCTGATAGTCACCAAGCGCTTGAGAACGGAATAAAACTGAGAAACCATAAGGCTCCCCGGGGATCGGGAGTTCTTCCTGATCCTGAACCAGCTGAATGAAAAGGCCGGTATTTGGCCCACCTTTATGGTACTGGCCAGTGGAATGGAGGTATCTTGGTCCATATCCGCAGGTAGTCGCCAGGCAGAAACGCCGCATGAAAACACGCCTCAATTCTTTCAATGCAGCATCCACTTCAGGCGTCTCACGTGTGTATGCCAGCAATGCGATGAATTGGCCCGGTGCTGCCGTTTCAAGGAGCGAATCGAGCGACCAGGAATCTTCGGGGTGCGGAAGCATGCCGGTCTGCTTGTATTCAGCAATGACTTCACCGGTCAGGCGCTTGGCCTCCTGAACATCGGGCTGGTCGAATGGCTGGATTTCCAGAAAATGACTGACTACACCAGTGGCGAACTCCCACCGATAAAACTCGGCTCCCATGTCAAGCAGGTCATCCATTTCAAGCTTCATGACTGGATGGCCTGCATTTGACAACAGCTCCAAAGCTTCCTCGAAAGTGTCATTGCCCTTTTCATGAATTGAGACAAAAGCACGGTCAAACCCATAAAATGAGACCGACTCGACCGGCTCCATGGCGATTGGCAGGATTCCTTTGTCTTCCTTGCCTGTGCTTTCGGCGATTAACTGTTCGATCCAGAGTCCAAGGCTCTCCAGTTTGGGATCGAGGACCAGAGTCAGCTTGTCTCTGCCAACTGCGGCGCAGGCAGTCATAAACAGCCCCAGTCTCGCTCCAGGATTGGCCAGAACGTCCTCCCTCCGGCAGGCATCCACCATTCGGCAGGCGCGTCTGAGGATTTCCTCCACATCCACTCCGATCAGCAAGGCGGGAACGATGCCAAACAGGGACAAAGCGGAATAACGTCCTCCAATTTCCGGGCTGTTGATGAAGGTATCAGCAAATCCTGATTCAGCCGCCAGCTCCACCAAGCTGGTCTCCGGATCTGTTATTGCTATGAACTGCTGGCCGGGATCTTTTCTCTCCTGCGAAACCAGATTCCAGAAGTGCTTGTAGCCACTCATGACTTCAATCGTTCCACCTGATTTGCTTGCGGCAATAAACAGTGTGGAAGGCAAGTTAATGATCTCAGTGACCGAACGGACCCAGTCTGGCGAGGTCGAATCGAGTACATGCAGACAGGGATGATTGGGCAGCTGGCCGAAAATTATCTTGAATACCTCCGGGCACAGGCTGCTGCCGCCCATCCCGAGCAGGACAACATCTGTCAGCTGGTTCCCGTGCAGCCGGTCGATTCGAGACTTCAATTCAGGAAGATCCTGCAAAGTTTCGCTGGCAACTTCCAACCAGCCCAGGCGATCTGTAATTTTAGTTGGGTCCGGCCTCCAGACTGTGTAATCACGGCTCCAGATTCGGCTGACAACTTTTCTGTCGCAAAGTTTTTGCCGGGCGATATCAAAGGCTTTCTGAATATCTCCCGGCAGACAGTGGTAATCCTGGTCTAGTTCAGACATGCGGTGACTCCTTGGATGATTTAGGATACAGAAACAGGTGCGGGAATTTCAATCACGATTCTCAGAAATTTTCTTCCAGTTCCTGGACTTTGCTCAAACGGCGGATATGGCGCTCTTCACCCGAAAAAACAGCCTTGATGAAAGCGGTGACAATCTCACGGGCCAATTCGCTCCCGATGATGCGCGCTCCCAGGCAGAGAACATTCATATTGTCATGTTCGACTCCCTGGTGCGCGCTGTAGGTATCATGGCAGATGCCGGCGCGAACCCCGCGGACCTTGTTTGCCACCACACAGGCACCGACTCCACTCCCGCACAGGACAATGGCTCGATCCACATCGCCTTTCTGTACAGCCCGGGCAGCCTTGATGGCAAAATCGGGGTAATCATCGAGTGCCTCGTATTGGTAAGCCCCCAGATCAGTGACCCGGCAGCCGAGTGACTCCGCCAGGCGGATCAAATCGGCCTTAAGGGGAAATCCTCCATGATCCGCTGCAACCGCAATGTGTAACATTTGCCACCTCTTTCGAAAAATAACTTGTCGGTACCGGTATATATATACCAGAAAACGAGGTAGACACACCCCCTGAAAAAAAGCTCAGTTTCTGATAGAAGGCTGGTGATAATATGTACAGCAGCCTATTTTTCATTCAGGATTCAGGTATGACCACAGCGCTCTCAGCCGACTGCACACTTCTGATTGTGGATGACCAGGAAGACCATCGCCTGCTGCTCTCCCATCTTCTTTCCATGTCTTCCAGCAATTATCTGGTGGAATCCTGCAGTGATGGCAACTCAGCCCTGGAGTTTCTGGAAACAGTGGAATTCGATTGCATCTTTCTGGATTATGATTTACCGGATACGAATGGAATTGAAATTCTCCGCCATATTCTTTTACGAAACCCGGACCAGGGGGTTATCATGGTGACTGCCCGCGGCAATGAGGAACTGGCAGTCGAAGCCATGAAAAGCGGTGCGGCCGATTACCTTGTCAAAGGCAATCTGAAACGTGAAACCATCGATCGTGCCCTGATGCGTGTGCTGGAAAGAAAACGCCTGCGTGAGGTGATCCGTGACCAGGAAAAGCGCCTGATGGAGGCAGAGCGCCAGCGTGTGATGATGCAGAGCATCGGCGCCACATGCCACCATTTCAGCCAGCCGGTGACATCGCTTCTCGGACGGCTCGAAATCCTCCTGGCCAGCAATCCGCCATTGAATGAAAAACAGCTGGCTCTTCTGAAGGATTGCCTGGCTTGCACTCAGAATATGACAGAGCTTCTCGCTCAGTTTCAACGTGTCCACAATTACCGGACTGTCCCATACACAAGTAATACAGAAATTCTCGATATCACGTAAAACCCCTCCTCAAATCTGCCTGAATAATGTAAAGTAGTTCCAGATTATGATTATGGGGGATCGATGCCCCCTGGCTGCTTTTTCCGTCTCTGAAAAAACAAAAGGGAGGGTGTCCTCATGTCCGATAAACCACATCAGAAACCTGATTTCCAGGGAGTTGCCAGAAGCTCGATGGAGGAGCATGACAAGCTGCACCAGACTATTGGGGAATTGCGTGCGTGCGCAGAACAGGCAAAGTCATCACAACAGGAAAAGCACCTCGAAGCCTTGGGGGAATGGCTCAAGGAGTTCAAAGTCATTATGCGCAGGCACATGGATTTCGAGGAAGCCGATGGTTTCATGAGGCCGGTGGTTGAAATTCGGCCGACACTGGCCGGGCGTGTCGAAGAAATACGCGCGGAACATGACCAGGTCTGGGAGACCCTCAATGAGCTGATTGGTGCGATTGATAACCCCGGCCAGTCCTCTTTCTGGCCTCGTGATGTTCCCGATGCCACCCTGGCACTCCTGGATCAGATCATCCACCATGAGGAGAAGGAAAACACGATTATTCTGGATGTTTTTATTGACGATGTCGGGACCAAGGATTGAAAATCAGTTTTTATGATCCTGAATCCCTGTCCAGCCTCGGAGGGTTTTTGCGGGGAAGCATGCAGGTTTGTTCGCCTGGCCATGCCAAAACACTCTGTGTGAATCGCCTGCAGATGTTCCGGTGGGCGAGTAGACAAATCTCAGAACCTCAGGAACAATCTGAGTTCCCGGGTTGAGTTTTTTTTCAATTTGCTTTTCATAAAAGGAGATCGAGCCGTGGCGACTAAAATCGGGATTATCGGGACTGGTGGTATCGCTGAATTCCATCTCCGGGGTTACAAGCGGGCCAAAGATGTCGAGCTGGTGGCCTGTTGTGACGTGATGGAGGATCGGACACGTGCCTTTGCCGAAAAGAATGGCTTTGCAAGGCACTATACCGACTACCGCAAGATGATGGCTACTGAGGATTTGGATGGGATCAGTGTCTGCACCCCGAATTACGCCCACAAGGAGCCGACCATTCTTGCCTTGAAAAGGAATGTCAGTGTCCTCTGTGAAAAGCCGATCGCCATGAATGCCCGTGAAGCCCGTGCGATGGTGGAGGCCTCCCAGAAATCCAAAGGGTTTCTGACCATCGGCCAGCATTTTCGCTTCGACCCGAAAAATCAGGCCCTCAAAAAGATGATCGATGCCGGGGATCTGGGTTCGATTTACTATGGGCGCTCCCATTCGACCCGGCGTGTCGGCATTCCCGGCTGGGGAGCTTTTCATATCAAGGAAAAATCTGCAGGCGGACCGATGATCGATATCGGTGTGCATGCCCTCGATCTGACACTCTGGCTGATGGGATTTCCCGGGATCGATTCTGTCACCGGCCAGACTTATACCAAGTTTGGCAATACAAAAGAGCAGTACCACACATGGGGCAAACTCGACCCGAAAACATACACGGTTGAAGACTTCGCCTGCGGCATGGCTCGTTTGTCCAATGGGGCCACCCTTCTGATCGAATCGGCCTGGGCAACCCACACCGAGAAGGAAGTATTCCTGCAGGTGGTCCTGGGAGATAAAGGGGGTGTGAGCGCATACCCACACAAAGCCTACACAGTCCGCAATGGCAACCATATCGATATCGAGTTTTCCCAGCTCCCGGAGGTCGAACCTCACGAAGAAGAGGTGCTCTGGTTTGTCGACTGCATTCGTGGCGAAAAGGAGATCGTGGTCCATGCCGAGGAAACCTACCAGACCATGCAGCTCATCGATGCGGTTTACAAATCCTCGGAGACTGGAAAAGAAGTCACCATCAAAGACCACATGCCGATCCCAGGCAGAACGAAAGGGAAGTAATCCATGAGTGAGCAGGGTGGCGGCTGGTTCCGCAAAATCCTTGGAGGGAAGGCACCCGGGACCGAAGCCCAGGCTGAGAAGCCGGCGGAAGAGACAGTAAAGAAAAGCTTTTTTGCCAAGGTTCGCGACCGGCTGACAAAGACCAAGACAACCTTGATCTCGCAGACCCTGTCCATTTTCCGCCGCAGGGGGAAAGTGGATGAGGCCCTGCTGGAAGAGATGGAAGAGTGCCTGATCCAGGCTGATGTCGGTGTGGAAACATCGATTCACCTGATTGATTCGATCCGGCAGAGGGCGCGCAAACTGCCCTCCAGCGAAGAAGCCGATTTCGAATGGCTCCGTAAAAATTTCCATGACCTGATTCTCGAGGAGATCGGTGCCGAGCCTCCCCAGTTGCACCTGAACGATGCGCTCAATGTCATTTTGATCGTGGGTGTCAATGGAACCGGCAAAACCACCACGATCGGCAAGCTGGCGAATCGGCTGCGGAACGAAGGCCGCTCGGTTATCATCGCTGCCGGGGATACATTCCGTGCTGCCGCCATTGACCAGATCCGCATCTGGGCGGAACGCTCCGGGTGCGAGATCATTGCCGGTGCCGATGGGGCCGATCCCGCCTCGGTCGTTTTCAATGCCATCGCCGGCGCCAGGAGCCGTGGTGTGGATGTGGTCATCATCGATACTGCCGGCAGGCTCCACAATAAAACCAACCTGATGAAAGAGCTCGAAAAGATCGGGCGGATTATCGCGCGGGAGATTCCGGGCGCCCCCCAGGAAACACTGCTGGTGCTGGATGCTTCCACCGGGCAGAATGGCCTTTCCCAGGCCAAACTTTTCCAGGAAATTGTGCCGCTGACCGGAATTGTTCTGACCAAACTGGATGGAACCGCCAAGGGTGGAGTGACCATTGCTGTCCGCAAACAACTGGGGATACCGGTCAAATATGTGGGCCTCGGGGAGGGTCTTGAAGACCTCGAGCCATTTGACCCCGGTTCTTTTGTCGATGCACTTTTTGTTGAAGCTCAGGAGGAAGAGGATTCCAGCAGCTCCACATCCTCTTCTGCATAAAAGGAACAAGAACATGAGACAGATGCGAAGAGAATTTCTGGCGACACTCAGCGGAGCGGCCCTGGCTGCTACAATCAACTCCGGCAGCAGTTTCGGCCAGGATAAAAAATACCGGGCCTGCATTATCGGAGACTGGAAAGAAGGCCAGTATGGCCATGCCATGCATCGAGCTTTCTCCAGATTGCCGCAGGTCGAGGTCGTCGGGCTGGCCGACCCCCATGAAAAAGCCCGCGCCAAATTTGGCAAGGAAAGCGGGGCGGCACGAACCTATGCGGATTATCGTGAGATGCTGTCCGCAGAAAAGCCGGATCTGGTTTCGATTGGCCCGCGATTCTCCATCCGCCATAAAGAGTATCTCCTTGCAGCCGCCGAAATTGGGGCCCATGGATACATGGAGAAACCTGTTGCGGTCGATCTGGCGGAAGCGGATGAAATGGTTCAGGCAGTCGAGTCGAAGAATCTGAAATGGGCGGTAGCCCATCAGAAGCGGATGACTCCCCTGATTGCACACACCCGAAAAATGGTTTTCGAGGAAGGGCTGATCGGCGAAATTCTCGAATTAAGAGCCAGGGGCAAGGAGGACCGGCGTGCCGGCGGGGAAGATCTGCTGGTGCTTGGGACTCATATAATGGACCTGCTCCTTTACTTCCTCGGCAGACCTCAATGGGTGATGGCTGATATTACCGTGGATGGCCGCCCTGCCCGCAAGGAAGATGTCCACGATGCCTCCGAGCCATTAGGCCTGGTCCTCGGAGATCGAATTCAGGCGGTCTATGGATATGACAAGGGGCTTAAAGCCTTTTTCAGCACCATGAAGACCGAGGATGGCGATGGAGGACGCTGGGGTCTCGATATCTATGGAACCAAAGGGATTGTCACCATACGGATTGCGAATGAGCCGATTGTTTTCTGGCTCAAGGATTCCTCCTGGGCACCGGGTGGCCGGGATGCGAAATGGGAACCGCTTCCTGATGCACCACCTGCATTACCCACCGATAATGAGGAATTGATTGATGCCATGAACTCCTATGCAACCTCGGATCTGCTCTCGGCAATCGAGGAAAACCGAGAACCAGGCGTGAGTCTTCAAAAGGGAAGGGATGCCCTCGACATGATCCTGGGGGTCTATGATTCCTATTTCAAAGGGACAGTGAACAAGTTCCCCTCCGCCGAAAGAACCCACCCACTCAAGAGATTGTAAAAAGTCTGTTTATGACAGTCAAATGAAGCCTTCCGGGAGAGTTGACAACCTGTGAATAAATTGGGAGGAACACCCATTCCCCCGAGGATTCTCAAGAAAAATATCCCTTTTGTTCCTGAATACAGGCTCATCGGTCGAATCCTGGTATGTTTGGAGAGATCTCGAAAATATAAAGAAAATGGGTTTTTCTTCGGACACAACCGGTACACTTTGGTTCATTTCTGATTCACAGGAAAATTTCTTCGGAACCTGGCCGGTTTCCGCCAGGGGACAATGAATTCGGCCCAACCATCTGTGGATAAACTGTTAGTTCTTTTTGCCGCCTCCGAAGAGAGCATCCAGCTTGCGGCGTGCCTCATCGACTGGAGAGATTGAACTTGTGGCGGATTTTTTCTTAGATAACTCGAACTCATCGCAGAAGTTGGATCGATCCCGGTCTCGAATCATCTCTGTGTTCGGGATCCGGCATTCGTTGTGGTATGTGGGATCATGGTGCTGGCAGTTTCTGCAGGAACGGATATCCCGGCTGCATTGTGCGCATGTCTCAGCCCTTCCTGGCTGGGAATCCCCCTCCCATGCGGTTCCGCATTTCCAGCAATATCCGATGATTCGCGCCATAATACAGTGATGATTCCAAGCCTGCCCGGGCGCGTCAAGGGACCCTCCCGCCAGGCCTCTTGACCGATTTCCTCTTTGGTGTTTCCCTTTGTATGAGGGGAGCGGTTCCATGAGTCATTTTCCATTTGCTCATCTTCATCTTCACAGCGAATATTCAATACTGGATGGCATGTGCCGGCTTGACCGGTTGCTCGATGCTGTCCGGACATCGGGCATGTCGGCGGTTGCCATGACAGACCATGGAAACCTGTATGGCGCCATGGATTTCTATGCCAAGGCAAAGAAAGCAGGCATCCATCCAATCATCGGCTGTGAGGTTTACATCACTCCCGGAAGCCGCTTCGACAAAGGGGGAAACAAAGGATCCGCCTCGGGTGGATCCGGCGGCCATTACAACCATCTCACCATTCTGTGCCGGAACAATGAAGGGTATCGGAACCTGCTCAAGCTGGCCACCATTGCCCACATGGAAGGCTTTTATTACCGGCCTCGAATCGACCGTGAAGTGCTCGAGCAGCACTCATCCGGATTGATTGGCCTTTCGGGGTGCCTGGCCGGGGAAGTCTGCCAGAACCTGCTTCGGGATGATCTGGAACGCGCCCGCGAAACCGCCGAAACCTATTCGCGCATCTTTGGGGAAGGAAACTACTTCATGGAGATCATGCCGAATGGCCTCCAGGATCAGGAGAAAGCGAATCGAGGTGTCATCCAGCTGGCTCGTGAAATGGGCATCCCCCTGGTTGCCACCAATGACTGCCATTACATCCTGAAAAGCGATGCGGAGGCCCACCAGGCCATGGTCTGCATCCAGACCGGCTCCCACCTCAATGATCCGGATACCCTGCGTTTTGAGAGCGATGAGTTCTATCTCAAATCTCCAGAAGAGATGTGGAAACAGTTCGAGGATTTTCCGGATGCCCTGAAAAACACAATCGAAATTGCCACCCGGTGCGATGTCTCCCTCCCGACGGAAAGCGGGAAGCTGATCATGCCGCGCTTTACCCCCCCCGATCAGCGTGACAATTTTGATTACCTTCGTGATTTATCGTATCAGGGAGCCTGGAACCGTTACTTTCATCATGCGGGTGAAAAAGACTGGCAGCCTGGCCTGGTTCCCTCCCGCACATTGACCCCGGTCGGCACCCCGCCTCCCTGCCCGGAAAACTGGGAGGTGATCCGGGAGCGGCTTCCCCTGGTTGTCTCGGACCGGATTGATTACGAACTGGAGATCCTCAGATCCAAGGGATACATGGAATACTTTCTGATCGTCTGGGACTTTATCCATTATGCGCGCACCCAGGGGATTGCGGTCGGACCGGGACGTGGCAGCGCGGCCGGGTCGATCGTCGCCTACTCACTTCAGATTACGGACATCGACCCGCTTGAGTTCGGCCTCATTTTCGAACGCTTCCTCAATCCCGAGAGAACCTCTCCGCCGGATATCGATACGGACTTTTCCGACAAGCGCCGCGATGAGGTGATTCGTTACTGTGTAAACCGTTATGGCCAGGAATGTGTTTCACAAATTGCAACTTTCTCCCGGCTGGGAGCCAAGCAGGTGGTGCGTGATGTTGCGCGGGTCATGGGGATGAGCGCGGCCGAGGGCAACCGGATTGCCAAGCTGGTTCCCGATGAGTTGAATATACGCCTGGCCGATGCTCTCGCCTCCTCCGAAGATCTTCGAAAATGCCGCGAAGAAGACTCCGACCACGAAAAACTCTTCGAAATTGCGCTTCTGATTGAAGGCACAATCCGCCAGACATCGGTTCATGCAGCCGGCATTGTGATTGGCCCTGAGAGCCTGATCAACATCTGCCCGCTGATGAAATCGAACAGTGGAGAGGCCTGCACCCAGTTCGAGCACAAGCACCTCGAAACCCTGGGGCTGGTCAAAATGGACTTCCTCGGGCTGAAAACCCTTTCCGTCATCGAAGACACGATTGCCTCGATCCGGAAGAAGGGAATCGATTTTCGAATCGAGGAAATTCCGCTCGATGACCGGAAGACCTATGAGCTGCTCCAGAGAGGAAGAACCAATGGCATCTTCCAGCTGGAGTCTGCTGGCATGAAGGACCTCATCAAGAAACTCCACCCGGAGACCTTCAATGATGTCATTCCGCTGATGGCATTGTACCGACCCGGGCCGCTGAAGAGCGGAATGGTCAATGATTTCCTCGATGTGAAACATGGAAAAAAGGAGGCCCGGTACCTTCATCCCGACCTGGAGCCGATTCTTTCCGACACCTATGGCACCATTCTTTATCAGGAACAGGTCATGCAGATCGCCCAGAAGATCTGTGGATACACCATGGGAAAAGCGGATTCTCTGCGCCGCGCCATGGGTAAGAAAAAGCCGGAGCTCATGGCCAAAGAGAAGAAAAGCTTCATTGAAGGAGGTGTCTCACGCGGTTATTCGGAGAAAATGGCCTCGGAGCTTTTTGAGGCAATCGAGTACTTCGCCGGCTATGGATTCAACAAATCCCACAGTGCGGCTTATGGTGTGATCTCCTACCAGACCGCCTATCTCAAGGCGAATTTCCCCGCCGAATTCATGGCTGCGGCCATGACCAATGATCGCAATGACACAACCAAATTGGTGAAATATGTCACCGATTGCCGTGAAATGGGCATCTCGGTGCTGCCACCGGATATCAATCAGAGCATGGAGGATTTTACCGTCACTCCTAACGGGATCCGTTTCGGGCTGGCAGGCATCAAGGGCGTGGGGGAAGCCGCGATCGGAAAAATCCTGAAAGAGCGGTCCCTGAAAGGTGGCTTCATTGATTTAAGAGATTTCTGTGAACGGGTTGATACAAGTGTTGCCAACAGCAAAATCATTGAATGCCTGATCCGTTGCGGGGCGATGGAAAGCTTTGGAAAGCGGCGGTCTCAGCTGCTTGAAGTCTATCCACAGGCACTCGAATCCGCCGCAGCAATCCATAGGGACCGTGCGCTTGGACAGGCCAGCTTTTTCGATGGTTTTGGAGGCGGGCTGACCAGCGAGATCGTGTACCGGGATATTCCCGAGTTGATCGAATCGGAAAGGCTGCAGGGGGAAAAGGACCTGCTGGGCTATTATGTGACCGGGCACCCGCTGGCTGAGTATGAGCGGGAGATGCGAAGCCTTTCGACACGTTCTGCGGCTGAAATCGCGGAACTGGAGCCGGGCGAATCGATCAGAGTCCGCATGGTCGGGACAGTGACCGCGATTCGCAAACGCAAAACACGCAGTGGTGATGTCATGGCGGATGTGGTCCTCGAAGATTTGACTGGAGAGTTTCAGGTGGTGATCTTCCCCAGAGATTTTGAAACATACCAGCCGCTTCTGGTTGAGGGAGCTATCCTCGTTGTCGAAGGCAAAGCCGGGCTCGGAAGGGAAAGGGTTGAGGTGACTCTCGACTCCATGAAGCCCCTCAAAGCCGCCTGGGAAGAGTGCGTGCGTGCGATTCACATCGATCTGTTCTCCGAGGGGCTGGAATCTGAAACCCTCGAGAATCTCAAACGCACATTCAAGCGTTACCGCGGAAAAGCGCGAATTTATTTTCATGTAAAAACACCGCGCCATGGAGAAGTGGTGGTCCAGGCACAGGAGGAATATCTGGTGTCTCCTTCCCGTGATCTTGTCTATCAGATCGAAGATATTCTTGAGCAGGATGTGGTTGCTTTCGATGTCGCACCTTACAAGCCTCGTGAGAATGCCAATGGTTCCGAGCGAGGCTGGAATCGGGGAGGTGCATCACCGCGGGCGGAATACAATTGACCAATCCTGGATGTCATCGGAAAAAAACTGAACCGGGGATGGTCAGGCTTTGGTTTTTCAGGTGGAGCGCTGAATCAGATGCTGTTCCAGGCGATCCAGGGCATGCTGTTCCGCAGAGGTCAAATCCCTCCACTGTCCCGGCAGGAGGTTTCCCAGGCGGAATGGGCCATATTCAACCCGTTTGAGCTCGAGCACCTCCAGGCCGACTGCCTGGCACATGCGCCTGACCTCCCGGTTGCGGCCCTCGAACAGGCTCACTCGAAAAACGGATATCCCATTGGACACACGGATCACTTCAACCCGGGCCGCCCGGGCTGGGCCATCCTCGAGTTCGACCCCCTCGAGCAGCTGCGTCTGTCGGATTGAATCCAGTTCTCCCCGTGCCTTCACCTGGTAGATTCGTTCGATGTTTGAGGAAGGATGTTCCAGCAGGCGGTGCAAATCTCCATCGCTGGTCAGGATCAGAAGGCCTGAGGAATCGAAATCCAGCCGCCCGACCGACTGGACAGGGAGTGAAGCGATCTCATGGGGAAGGACATCATAAATGGTTTTCCGCCGGCGGGGGTCACTGCGGGCGCACAGTGTCCCCTTCGGTTTGTGAAAGACCAGAGTGACCCGCCTGGCGAGATGAAGTGTTTTCCCCTCGAGCTGGACTTTGTCCAGGGAAGGATCCACCCGCATTCCGGGATGGGCCGCAACCACACCATTCACCTTGACTGCCCCGGATGCAATCAGGTCATCAGCTTTGCGGCGGCTCGCAGCGCCGCAGCGTGAGAGGAACTGGTTCAACCGAAATTTCTTTTCCACTGCCTTGCCTGCCTCTGGTTCCTCCGGTCACTTCAATGAGGTTCTGGCCTCTCGGTTCTTCCATGTAAAGACATTCAGATCGCTGCCATCCCACTCGAGATGAACAGTTCCATCATAGCGGGTCACGAAAACTCGTGAACCCTGCTTCTCGAGCCGTTGGAGAGTTTCAGGGGATGGATGTCCGAATCGATTTTCGCCGCAGGAGATGATGCTGACAGAAGGCTGAACTGCCTGGAGAAATTTTTCCGAGCTTGAATAAGCACTCCCATGATGGGGAACCTTCAGGACATCCGCTATAAGCGAATGCCCTTTTTCCACCAGATCCATCTCGTGGTCTGCACCGATATCGCCAGTCAGGAGCAGGCTTAATCCACGGCATTCCACTTTGAGGACAATCGAACGATCATTGCGGGTTCCGGACTGGTATTTCAGGTCTTCAGGCGAGGGGTGAAGGACTGTGATGGTTGCATCCTGAATCCCCTGGATGGTGTCACCGGAAAGGATTCTCTCAAATGGGATGCTCGATGCCGCCAGAGCTTCAGCCATGGCACGAAACTCAGGCGATTCATTTACATCGCCGCTGGCATAAAGGCAATCAACCGGGATGGTCTCGAGGATGTTCGTCAGGCCTCCGGCATGATCCTGTTCAGGATGTGAAAGAACCACTCCCTCCAGCCGGTGGACACCCAGTTCCAGCAGGGCTTTCACAAGCGGGCTGGTTCCATCCGACGACTCAAGAGGTGGTCCGGTATCGACCAGGAGGTTTTCCCCGCCAGGAAATTCGATCAGGCAGGCATCTCCCTGTCCGATATCAAAAAAATGAACCTTCAGTGGCCTGGATGCTGTAAAAAACGGCCACCAGGTGGCGGCCAGAAGCAGAAGGAGAAGCGCCAGGCGGGCTTTGAAGCGCCCGCTTCGAAGCGGGCGCCAGGGATACACAAGGACTGGAAAAATGCCGGCCAGTGCGACCCATTGAACCAGATCGGGAGAGTAAACACGATGAAACCCAAAGGGCCAGGAAGCGACCCACTCCACCCAGCAGATCAGCAGCCAGCTTGTCCATGACAGGATCTGCGCTGCCACCCAGCCGATGCCGGGAATCCACCCGATTCCAAAGGCCACAAGAATCCCGAAAACAGTCAGTATTTCGGCAAGAGGAACTGCTGCCAGATTGGCAAAGATCCCTTTCCAGGAGATTGAATGAAAATAAAGCGCGCTGATCGGTGCAACCGCCAGGGTGGCCAGGAAACTGATCCAAAGCCCACCCATCAGCCTCTCCACCACATGGACTGTCCCGCTGAAAACAGGAAAGGTGGGCGGGATCCATTTCTGGAGATATTTATCGAATCTCATTCTCCATGAAATGATTGACCATTCACCATGATTCGCGGCAAGCAGCAGCGCCACAGTCATGAAAGACATCAGAAATCCAGCCTGAAACAATTCTGTCGGATCGATGCTCAGAATCACCAGCCCGGCTCCAGCCAGGAAATTCAATCCATCCCCCTGGCGGTCGAGCCAGATTCCGAGCATCGCCGTGATGCCCATGAGTGTGGCCCGCATCACAGAGACCTGGTCCCCCACCAGAAAAAACAGAAGCAAAGCCAGGGGAATGCCAGCCAGTGCACGGGTATGCCTGGGGATCCCGAAGACTTTGAGGAACATCGGCAATACAAGGAGTGCAATGGTGACATTCAGCCCGGAAATGGCAGTCAGATGGAGCAGGCCGCTTGTCAGCAGGTCCTGCCGCATACGGCTGTCCATGAACCCTCGTTCTCCCGTGGTCATCGCCAGTGTCAGTCCGGCAGTATCATGGGGAAGCCGCTCAAACATCCATCCGCGGATATGGCTTCTCCAAGTCGAACGCAACCGGCGGAGCTGATCGGCAAACGACAGAACAGAAGGCTCGATGCACCGTCGGGGAGAATGACTGGAATAAATCATCCCCACGATATTCCGGGATAGGCCCCAATGGCGGGAATCGATCTCCCCGGGGATGCCCGGGGCATCGACAGCTTTCCATTTACCCGAGAACTCAACCCACTGTCCAGGCTTTCCCAATGGCTGTGTCTGGGTTATCGCTAGAATTTCAACACCCCCTGGCAGAACACACCAGTGGGTTCCATCCCACAGGGCGGGGTCTTTAAGCCTTGTGCTCCAATGGTTCCTGGCTGTCCGGGTGAACTCTTCCGCCAGTATTCCGCTGACAATGGCCGGATGGGGAATTTTCTTGCCAGCCATCACCTCCAGGTCGTGAGTGTATTCCGAAGTGATCCATCCCATCCGGAGATTTCCGAGGAGTGCTACAAGAGCCAAAAGGACTGCAAAGAGCCAGTTCTTTGGATGGGTGGAATGGGGCAGGCTGAAACCCAGGACATACAAGGCCAGCAGCAGTCCTGCTGCAAGTGCCAGGCTATCCGGAAGGCCCATTTCGGCCAGCAGGATTCCGATCATGAATGCAAGGCATAGATTGACTAAGGGCCTTCTCATCGGCTGTCCGCAGAGGGAAGGGAAGCCTTGAGGGCTTCGCCATACTGAGGCTCAAAAGGTTTAAGGGCCTCGGCTTTGAGGCGCTCTTCTCGAGCTTGCTCCTTTCTGCCCAGCTGAAACAGCAGACGGCTGGCATGTTCATGATAAGACCACTTGACAGGGTGAAGAGCGACTGCCTTCCTGACTTCATTGAGCGCCTGCTCTTTTTTCCCCTGGACAGCATAGACATCCGCCAGCTGGTCATGCAGGTATGCGGTCTGTGGAGACCAGGACAATGCAGCCTTCAAATCTTTTTCAGCGGACGCCAGATTCCTCATCTCAGCTGCCAATCCCGCGCGATAGGACAAGGCATCCGGGTAGGGTGGCCAGAAAAACAGGCTTCGATCGAGATTCCTCAGGCAGCTCACAGCATCATGGTCACGTTGAAAGGATTGAGATGCCTGATCGAACAGCACATGCGAATAGCTGCGCAAAGAAGCCAGCAATATAAAAACCCCGATTCCGATTCCCCACAGGATTCGCATCCCCCTCGTGCTGGCCCGTATTTGTTTCGGGGCTGCATCGATATTGGCTGGAAGGACCGCGATGATGGCCGCCAATGCCAGCAGCGGAGCGATGTTGTGATGAAATCCAACCAGGGTGGCGATGAAGAAACAGGCCAGGGCGCTGCCCCGCCAGATGTTTTCGGGTGAGCAACTCAGATTTTTGAAGAAATGGGCACCCAGCTGGATCACTCCAAACACAAACAACAGCAGGCCGACCGCCCCGGTATCGGTCATCACTTCGAGCAGAATGTTGTGGGGGTAAAGGGTCTGGTGGGGAGTCAAACCTCTGAGACTGGGATACCACGCGCCATATCCTCCAATTCCGGCTCCGAGCAGCGGCTCCATCCTGGCAAGGCGTGAGGCTGCTTCCCAGTAGATCAGCCGGGCATGCACTGTTTCTGTCCGGGAAAGCATGGCTCGCCCCCCTGGGGAAGCCACCAGCATTGTGATAAGCACAACCCCGGCACAGACCAGAGATATCAGGCTGCGCCGTGAAAACCCCCTGTAGAAGATGACCTGAACCAGAATCCCGGCCAGAAGCCCCAGGAGCGGAGTTCGGGATCGTGTTCCCCAGAGGACAAACAGCTGTAATCCGGCTGAAACGGCCAAACCACTCCACAGGATGATCGAAGATCCATGCTTACGGATCAGAGAGCCAAAAAATGGGACCGCCAGCAGTGAAATGGAAAGAAAAACCCCCAGGTCGATCGGGTTCCCGAAGGGAAAATGGAAACGCTGCTGGGCGGCGGCATGGAGGATGGCATCCCGGTACTCCGGATCGAGGGTTTCCTCACTCAGAGCCTGCTCCATCTGATCGAATGGAATCTGCCATGAAGGGTTCAAAACTGAAATAAAGGTGGCCAGGCCCCACAACCCGAAAACGAATACCCACCTCCAGATGCATCCTCTCCGGAAAAAGACCAGGCAGCAGCCGGCCAGAAGAAATGAACTCCCCCAGGCCTCAACCAGGCCAAAGGCTTTATCCCAGTCCGGGGCGCGCAGCAGCTGGATCAGCAGCCATGCAATGAGGCACTGAACCACCAGTGAACGGGGCAGGGGATACTCTCCTCCCCAGATCAATGCGAGGCTGGTTCCTCCAAGAACGGCCAGAAAATAAACATTGGCAGCCGGCCAGACCGGAAACAGGACTTCTCGAAACGGCAGGAGAACAAAAAGGAGAAAGGTGATGGCTCCCAGCCACCCGCCGACAACCGGCAGTTTAGCATGTCCATCGGGCATTCCTGGAGATGGCCTTTCGTGTGGTTACCAACTCGCCGTCAAAGGTTTCACAGAAAAAATATCCGCTGATAGATACGGCTCGGACCACTCGCCTGCAACAGCATACCAGACTCCTGCCCCAAGAGGCCCAGTTCGGATGGCGGATGGGTTGTCATCCAGCAGCTCCATCTGAAAATCTTCAGGTTCAGTGGTCGCCTGCGACCAGATTTTCGCGCGAACCCTCGCCTCGTTGTTTCCGTGGACCTCGATGATGACAGTATGGAAACGTTCAGGCTCCACATCCACAGGCCCTTCACGCATTTCCGCACTTCGCCAGGATCTGCCGCCCGTATGCTTTTCGAGCCAGGCCTCGTTTCCTTCGATCCGCAGGCGGTATCCGGACAGGCAGTTTTCCCCGGTCGCGGCCCGGACAACAATGCAGGTCCCCACTCTTGTTACCGGCCAGCGCACCATCTCGAAACGGACATTATAATCCTCGATGGGCAATGGCCCGGTGGTGACACCTCCGCTTGCCAGGTGTTCATGCAGGTTCTGCCAGTTCAGCACCCCCGACTGGTTGAAAATTTCAAGTGGGAACCTCCCATGGCTGTGTGTCCACTTGTCCAGATGACCGCAGCAGAAGGCATCGAAAAAAAGAATATTCGAAGAGTCCCCTTCTTTGTGGCCGCTGCCCCAGCTCAGAGATGAGATCGGCAAGCCAACCACAAAGACCCAGATAAATTTGCGGAATGCCGCCGGATTTCCTCGATCAGGTCGCATCCTGGAGAGTGGCGAGAAATTCCTGGTTATCGCGTGTTTTCTTCATGTGATTGACCAGTCTTTCCATGACTTCTGCCGGAGGCATGTCGGCGATGATTTTTCGCAGCAGCCAGATCTTTTCGAGCTCATCCATTTCCTGGAGGAGTTCTTCTTTTCGTGTGCTGGAACGGCTGATGTCGATTGCCGGATAAATCCTGCGTTCGGAAATCTTCCGGTCGAGGTGAAGTTCCATGTTGCCGGTGCCTTTGAACTCCTCGTAGATGACTTCATCCATGCGGCTGCCGGTATCGATCAGGGCGGTGGCGATGATCGTGAGACTCCCACCCTCTTCGATGTTCCGGGCCGCACCGAAGAAGCGTTTCGGCCTCTGAAGCGCCGCACTGTCGACACCACCTGTGAGGATCTTTCCGCTGTGAGGAACCACCTGGTTATAGGCCCGGGCCAGGCGGGTGATGCTGTCCAGCATGATGACCACATCGCGGCTCATTTCAGTCAGGCGTTTGGCTTTTTCAATGACCATTTCGGCGACCTGAACATGGCGCTCGGGGGGTTCATCAAAGGTGGAGGAGACGACTTCGCCCCGGACACTCCGTTCCATGTCAGTGACTTCCTCGGGGCGTTCATCGATCAGCAGCACAATCAGGGTGACATTGGGATAATTGGTGGTTAAGGCAGTCGCCAGATCCTTGAGCAGCATGGTCTTGCCTGCTTTGGGTGGTGAAACCACCAGGCCACGCTGTCCTTTTCCGATCGGGCAGATCAGATCCACCAGGCGTGAGCTGATTTTGTGAGAATCATATTCGAGCTTGTAGCGTGTATCCGGATGGAGCGGCGTCATGTTTTCAAACAGGCGCCTGGTACGGGCAAACTCCACCGGTTCGTGGTTGATGGCCTTGACTTTGAGCAGGGCGAAGTAACGCTCCCCTTCTTTGGGGCGGCGGATTTCACCGGTCACCGTATCGCCTTTGCGCAGATCGAAACGGCGGATCTGCGAGGGGGACACATAAATGTCATCCGGGCCGGGGAGGTAGTTGTAATCGGCACTCCGGAGGAATCCGAAACCATCCGGCAGGACCTCGAGCACCCCCTCTCCAAGCACAATCCCGGCGGTTTCAGCCTGAGTCTGGAGGATTTTGTAGATCATCTCCGACTTGCGGAGGCCGGAAAAGCGTTCAATCCGCAACCGCTCGCCGATCTGCATCAGGTCGGTGATGGATTTGTGCTTGAGCTGTTCGATCTCGATCGTTTCAACCGGGGCCACCTCCACAGGTGGAGGTGGGGGAGAAGATGCTGTCCCTTCGTCATCCTCGGTATCAATAACCGCATTTACTCTGGAAACTTCTGAATTCTGCTTCGATTCGTCGTCGGTATTCTTCCTGCGACCTCTCATTGTCTATTACCCTTTCGGCTTTCGCCCATTTCTCTTGGGGAGGCAGCTGCGCCTCCCTGATTTTCCAATAGATTTCACTGCTGCGATCCCATCGCGAGAGCGCGGCTTCATCGCTGCAACGGATGCACCAGACTTCATCGAACCACTCTTCGATTCCCCATTCGGGAATCAAGGCCGCCTCGACAGCCACCACCTGGTGGGCCTCTCGAGGTTTCTCCAGCCACTCACGCAAAGCATTCAGCAATCGTGGGTGAATGATTCGATTGTATTCCAACAGCACACGCTTGTCGGAAAAAACCATTTCGCCAATTTTCTTTCGATCCAGGCTTCCATCCGCTGCCTGAACCCCGGCTCCCAGCAACCGGACAACTTCATCGCGGACATCTGTCTTGGTGAGAAGCTGATGCCCGATCCTGTCTGCCTGTGCGGTCTCGGCCCCCAATTCCGCCAGAATCCGAAGCGCAAGGCTTTTTCCGCTCCCGACTGTGCCTGTAATCCCGAGCGAGGGCATCCCCTTTTCAGCCCAGGGAAGCCCAGGATTTTCCTGTGCTGACATCCACCTCGATCGGAACAGTGAGAGGCAGGGCTTCCCGCATGATTTTCGGGAGCCGCTCGACTACCTCTCCCACCTCCTCCTCGGGGGTTTCGAGGATGAGCTCATCATGGACTGTCAGCACCATGGCCGCCTGCAGGTTTTGAGTTTTCAGTTCGGCTTCGAGGTCGACCATGGCTTTTTTCAGAATATCGGCGGCCGACCCCTGGATGGGAGCATTGATCGCCGCCCGCGCCTCGGCCCCGGTGCGGCTCCTGGGGCGGGGTATCTCAATCTTTCGGCCAACCAGAGTCCGGACTGATCCTTCGCGCTCAGCCAGCTCGAGAGTCTGGTCGAAATACTCCTTGATCCTTGGGTACCGCATGAAGTAACGATCCATGAAGACCTTGGCATCTCCACGGCTGATCCCCAGCCGCGAAGCCAGCCCAAACGAACTCATTCCATAATTCAGCCCGAAATTGATTTCCTTGGCCTTGCGCCGCATATCTTTGTCCACCTGGCCGGGGTTCACCTCAAAAATCTGTGATGCAGTGAATGTGTGGATATCCTGGCCTTCCTGGAATGCCCGCATGAATCCGGGATCCTGTGAGAAGTGGGCGAGGACACGCAGTTCGATCTGGGAGTAATCTGCTGAAACAAATACACATCCCTCCCGGGCGATGAATGCCTCGCGCACTCGGCGGCCAATATCGGTCCGTATTGGAATATTCTGCAGATTGGGATCGCTGCTCGAGATTCGGCCGGTGTTTGCAATGGTGGTCCGGTAAGATGTATGCAGCCTTTTATCGATGGGGCTGATGAGTTTCGGGAGAGCATCGAGATAAGTCCCTTTCAGTTTGGCAGCCCCGCGGTATTCGATGATTTTTTCCGCCAGTGGTTCTCCGGCACGTGCCAGGTCTTCAAGAACTTCCTGACGGGTGGACCGGCTTTTTCCCGCCGGCACCCCCCGTTCATCGAACAGAATCTGGGCCAGCTGCGCCGGGGAGTTGGGATTGAAGGTCCGGCCCGCAATCTCAAAAATTTCACTCTCCACCCGGTCGAGAATTTTCTGGACTTCTCTGGATTGCTCCCGGAGGATCGAGGGGTCGATATAGATCCCCCGAGTTTCCATCCCCTGCAGGCACAGGTTCAAAGGGATTTCGACTTTTCGGAACCAGTCTTCAACCCCTTCAGAGACCAGTTCCGGATAAAGCACCTTGTGGAGTGCCGCTGTGGCTTCGGCATCTTCTGCGCCATATTCGCAGGCTGCCTGCACATCGACAGTCTCCATTGTTTCCTGTTTGCCCGGAGACGAGCCGATCAGGTCGCTGATCGGAATCATTGTCCGCCCAAGATAAAGCTGGGCGAGGTTATCCAGTTTGTAAGACTCCAGGCGGCTGTGGAGAAAATGGGCCAGGACCATCGTATCGGAAATCCAGCCCTTCACCGGCAATCCATGCCGATCGAGAATCCTGGCGTCATACTTGATGTTGTGGCCGATTTTCCCGACCTGTTCATCGATCAGGATGGGACCCAGCAGGTCCTGAACCGATTCTAGCGAATGGTTTTCGGCTCCACGATGGGCAATGGGCAGGTACCAGCCTCTTCCATCGGCCAATCCGATGCAGATCCCGACCAGTTTCGCTGAATGCGAATCGATGCTGGTGGTTTCGGTATCAAGGCCGAATGGATGTTCTTTCTTTAAGGTTTCAATTAACTCCCGGAGAGCGGATTGGGTCTGAACCAGGGTATACTGAAGGTTTTGTCTGTCTGAAACCGCCGGTTTGATGTCCTCAAACAGGTTGCCGGTGGAAAAAAGGTGTTGCTCGGCTTCGTAGGTGGCCCGCTTGAAACCCAGTTCCCGAAAGATTCGGGCCGCTCTTTCCCAGTCTGCCTTTGTGGGACGGATATCCTGGAGGGTCACTTCAACCGGTACATTCGTTTTCAAAGTTGCCAGCTCCCTCGAGAGCAGCGCATTGTCCTTGTGGCTGACCAGAGACTCTTTCAATCTCGGTTTTGCAACCCGGTCGATATTCTCATAAACAGCATCGAGAGTCCCGAATTCCTTGAGCAGGGATGCCGCTGTTTTCTCTCCAACCCCGGGAACTCCGGGGATGTTATCGACACTGTCTCCCATCAGGCCGAGCAGATCGGCAAATCTTTCCGGGGGGCAGCCATAACGCTCCTGCACTGCCTGCTGGTCATAAATCTTTGTGTTGTTTCCATGCCGCCGAATAACTTTGATATGCCCATTGACCACCTGAAGCATGTCCTTATCCGGGGAGAAGATGAACACATCATACCCCTCACCTGCAGCATGGAGGGCGATAGTCGCGAGGATATCATCCGCCTCGATCCCCTCAGAGGAAACGACAGCGATTCCAAGGATCCCCAGGACCTCTTCGATCAGAGCCAGCTGATCGAGCAGATCGGTGGGAGTTGGCGGCCTGTCTGCTTTGTAATCCGAGTAGGTTTCGGTTCTTTCCACAGGAGTGCCACGATCCATCGCGACAGCGATGAGTTCCGGGGAATACTCGTTCCGTAATTGGGTCAGTGTCTGGTAAAAACCGAAAACCGCCCCGGTTGGACGACCTTCCGGACTTTTCAGGTCCTGCAGGGCATAGAACGACTGGTATGCCAATGCAGTTCCATCGATAAGGAGCACCAGACTCCGTGATACTGTCATCTTTTTCCTGATTTAGCCTGCGTGGATTCTGTCAGATTGGTTAACCTGATTAACTTGAACCTGTTTTTTACATTCGGGTTTTTCTCGGCCTGGCAACCTGATCTGCTGGCTTCTCCAGCCACAGATCAGACCAGGGCAGAGAATTGTGTCTGTAAATCCAGATAAAAAAAGTGTCTTATTCCTTCTCAAAAAGAATCAACTGATTTATAGGGTTTTTCGTTTAACCGGGACCTCTCCTCTGGAGAGGACAGTTGAGATTATTTCCACCGATCGGAATCCTGCAATGCTGGAAGTTTTTCGATTCTGTCCGGTTAACGGAATCGGTTTTCACACTCTCTTGAATTTATGGGAACCCTAACGGCGGAAAGCCGAAGACTTCGAACATCGGTGTCATGGACCTCTGGGGGAACTGCCCGATCCATTTTCACCCTCAATTTATATAAAGGCTAAGGTTCCTTTTCTCATCTGTCAAGAGATTTCAACAGTTTCTGTAAATTGTTTCGAAAGCCAGGGACTGGCATTACCGGCAGGCCTAAAGCGATTTCTCCAGATTTTTGTCAATGGACCATGGGTTCTTGGGGTTCTCTTTGTGCCACTGGAGTTCCATACTCTTCAGGATACCCCCATCAGAGGGAAAAGAACTTTTTTGATGAAGGAGCTATACACTCATGTCGTGCCAGCACCATGTTTCCCGGCCTCTTTACAAAATATGCCACCTTATTCCGTTTCTGTTGCTGTTGGTGATCCTGTTAACTGGGACCTGCTTTGCCGAGACAGTCCTTTTCGATGGGACCAGCATGGATGGCTGGGCGCATACCGGGCCGGGCTATTTCCGCATCGATCCCATTCAGAAAAGCCTGGTCGCTATGGGTGGAATGGGGATGCTGTTTTATTACGATCAGCAGTTTGCCGATTTCGAATTGACCCTGGATTACAAAATTGCCCGTTGGGATGCCAACAGCGGTGTCTTTATCCGTTTTCCGAACCTCCCCATAAAAAATCAGCCTCAGGTCAATGGCCAGGAGATGGCTGGGCCTTGGGCTGCGGTGCACGAGGGCTATGAAATCCAGATCTGTGATGCCTGTGGAGGGAACACCGGCACCGGCTCGCTCTACAGTTTTTTTGACAGAACCAAATCCGCATCCAAACCAGTCGGAGAATGGAATGAGATGAAAATCCGTGCGGAAGGCCAGCATTACCAGGTCTGGATTAATGGCGAGAAAGTCGGTGATTACACCGGCAGCCGTGCCCTGAAAGGGTTCATCGGGCTTCAAAATCATCATGTTGATGAAGAAGCCAGCTTCAGAAATATCCGCATACAGGAACTTGGAGGGAAATAAATGAACGAAACAATTGACCGCCTTTTATTCGAGGACCGCATCTTTCCGCCAGATCCGGCCTTCACCGCCCAGGCTCATATCAAGGATGATTCCATATACCAGGAAGCGAGTCTCGATCGACTCGGATTTTGGGCCAAATGGGCTGGTCAATTGGAGTGGATGGAACCCTGGACAGAGGTCCTGGAGTGGAAAGCTCCGTTTGCAAAATGGTTTGTCGATGGAAAATTGAATGCCTGTGTCAACTGTGTGGACCGCCATGTCCGGAATGGCCTGCATAACAAAGCCGCCATTATCTGGGAAGGAGAGCCTGGTGATCGGCGGACTCTGACCTATTGGGACATGCAGCGGGAAGTCTGCAAGTTTGCAAATGTCCTCAAAGATTTAGGTGTCCAGAAAGGGGATCGAGTTGTTTTCTATATGCCGATGATCCCGGAGCTGGCCATCGGTGTGCTTGCCTGCGCGAGGATCGGGGCACCGCATTCAGTTGTTTTCGGTGGATTCTCAGCCACTTCTTTGAAAGACCGGATCAATGACCAGCAGGCCAAAGTGGTGGTGACCGCGGATGGCGGCTGGCGACGCGGGGGAATTGTTCCGCTCAAGCAGACGACCGATGAAGCCCTCAAGGACTGCCCTTCGATCACCGCCTGTGTTGTATTTCAACGCATCGGCGGAAGTCATTCGATCACCATGAAAGAGGGGCGTGATCTCTGGTGGCATGACCTGATGGCCAAAGCCGATGCCTGGTGTGAGCCGGAGAAAATGGATTCGGAGGATCTCCTGTTTATCCTGTATACCTCCGGAACAACCGGCAAACCGAAAGGCATCATGCACACCACCGGTGGATATCTGCTTGGAGCCTATATGACTTCGCTCCTGGTCTTCGACCTGAAACCTGAGGATGTTTTCTGGTGCACAGCCGATATCGGCTGGGTCACAGGCCACAGCTATTTTGTTTATGGCCCGATGTCCAATGGGGCCACCCAGGTGATGTATGAGGGGGCGCCGGACACTCCCTCGCGGGATCGTTTCTGGAAACTCTGCGAAGACCATGGAGTCACTGTTTTTTACACCGCCCCGACTGCGATCCGCGCCTTCATGAAATGGGGGCCGCAGCACCCTGAGTCACGCAACCTTTCCCGCCTGCGCCTGCTGGGATCTGTCGGAGAGCCTATCAATCCCGAGGCCTGGATGTGGTATCATACCCATATCGGAAATGGCCGGTGCCCGATTGTCGACACCTGGTGGCAGACAGAAACCGGCTCGATCATGATTACCCCGCTCCCCGGTGTGACAACTCTCAAACCTGGCTCGGCAACTGTCCCATTTCCAGGCATCGAAGCAGAGATTCTGACCGAAAAAGGCAAGGTTGTGACTTCCGGTGGAGGCTATCTGTGCATCAAATCCCCATGGCCTTTCATGCTGCGCGGGATTTATGGGGATCCCGAGCGCTACGAGCAGACCTATTGGGGCAAATGGAAAGGCATGTACTTTCCAGGCGATGGCGCCACACGGGATGATGATGGCTATTTCTGGATCCTGGGGCGTGTCGATGATGTCATCAATGTGGCCGGGCACCGGATCGGAACCATGGAGGTCGAAAGCGCTCTGGTTGATCACCCGCTTGTGGCCGAGGCGGCTGTTGTTGGAATCCCGCATGAGATCAAAGGAACTGCAATCGCCGCTTTTGTCATTATCAAAGAGGCTGGCGCACCAGGCCCGGACCTCGAGAAGACCCTGAAACAGCATGTGGTCGATCAGATCGGGGCGATTGCCCGCCCGGAAAAAATTATCTTCTCCTCGGATCTCCCGAAAACCCGCAGTGGCAAAATCATGAGAAGGCTGCTGCGTGATATCGCCGAAGGTAAAACTCTCGGTGATACCACCTCCCTAGCGGATCCGGCAGTTGTCGAATCCCTCAAGGTCAAATACGAAGGCGAGGAGGGTTGATCATTCATCTCCCGCCGATCGACTCGATAGAACACGGATAGACTTCATGATCAGGACCTGTCGAAGCCTCTTTCTGGCAGTTCTTTTTGGATGGGTTTCATTGAATGGCGGATGGATCCAGGCCCAGGAGCCTCCTGCACCTGGATCCGATCGCCTGGTTCAGATGAACAGTGTTTTCGGCCGGCCGCGCCAGGCCACCAAAGACTCGATCTATTTCATCAATGGTGACGTTCTGGGCGGTGAGGTCACCAATGAAATCCTGCATCTGACAGCTCCCTATGGCGAGATCATGCTCCCCCTTCGCAAATGTGCCGGCATCTCTTTTGAGAACTCCGAGAGAGCGGGAGAAACTGTAATTACCCTGAATGCGAATCGGCTCTCGGGTATCTTCTCGGATCGTACCATCAACTTTCGGATTGAATCCGCCAATGCCGAAGTCCCCATCCGGAAAGACCGCATCCGCATGATCATACTGAGGAAATCACCACTCGAGGTGGGCCTGTTAAACTCCTCTGTCGATACGGATCTGTTTGTCATGAAAAATGGGGACCTGATGACCGGCAAGTTTCTGGAGCAGGGCATCAAGATTCGCCAGGACCTGAACGAAGTTACTGTTCCATTGCCCGAATCAGAGAGCATTGACTTCTCCAGGTCGGAAGATGGAATTGCGACCATCCGAAGGCGGAATGGGGAGACAACCTCCGGCGTCCTCCAGACCGAGGAATTGACCCTTGTTCTGGACATTGGGATACGCCTGGATTCTGTTTTCAAGGATCGCTTGATACGTTTTTCGGCTGGCGATGGGATACGGAAAGCATTTGCGGAACTCGATCGAACTTCGCCTCACCTCGCCGAGCTGCCTTCGGAAGACGATACACCCCCCCGGCCGACCGCTCCACCACCCACACCCACCTCTTTGCCGACACCGACTGAAATGCCACTCCCGACTCAGACTCCTTCTCCCTCCGCGACTGCCTTGCCGGAACCGATTGTTTTCGAGAGTGAAAAGTATGGCTTCCGCATCGAGCGTCCGAATGAATCCTGGAGAATTACCACCGAGCCGGAAGAGCTGCGGAGTTTGAATGAAGATGCAGTCGTGGCTTTTGAATCACCCGAAGGCGTGTTTTCGATGGTGATTCTCGAGCATCTTCCGCAAGTTTCCCTGGATGAATATGTCTCCGCAGTGTCCCCCGATCTGGAAAATGTCGAGCTCCTCAGCGATGAAAAAGGAACCTTGACCGGATTTCCGGCACGAAAGCGGGTTTTTCGTGGAACACACAACGATCTTCCATTCCGCTTTTTTTACACCCTCGTGGCCAAGGGTGAGGACCGGATGCAGATCGTATCCTGGTGCGCTGAATCAACCTTGACCGAGCAGCTGGTGAAACAGATCAATGTGCTCGAAAACAGCTTTGGCCCCTATCAACCTCCTTTCCCTGCACCCCGCAAGTCTCCAACACGTCTCCCAGTGCGAGGGGGTAACAGTGGTGACGTTCCCCCGCGTTGACAGTTGGACAACCGATAAGGCGTTTGCGCATAGGCTGATCTGGGCGAGTCTGGCGCTTTTTGCTGCCCACCTTCCATTGCTCCTGATCTTTAAAGGTGAATTTACCGATGGCGTTCTCCAGGCGGCCTACTTCGATGAACCGTTATTTGTTGTGGCTCCTGAGGCGCCGCCTGCGCGCTATGTCCCGCCGTTATACCCGGCTTTGATGTGGATTGGAAAAAGCTGCGGAGTGGATCCCTTTCTTGCCGGCCGGATCGTTTCACTTCTGGCGTATTGCCTGACTGGTGCGGTGATCGCCATGGGAACCCGGCTTTTTTTTTCACAGACTTTTTCGCCCTGGGCATCCTGGGCAGCCTGGATCCTCTGGGCGTTGTCCCCCATGGCGAATCGTTGGGCGCTCCATGCAATGAGTGACATGGTTTTCTGCTTTCTGATGACTCTTTCACTTTCCTTTTTTTTGCTTTCATCTCGAGCCTCTTCTGAAAGGAATAAGACTTTCTGGTGGTGTGGAAATCTGTTCGGGCTGCTGTCTCTGTGGACCCGTTACCAGGGGCTTTACTGCCTTCCTGCCGCAGTGATTTCCTTTGCCCTGAACTCCGGGTGGACGGGGCGGAGAGGCCCTCATCTGCTCTCAGCCGCTCATATTATCAGCGCCATTCTTATCTGGTGCGGCAGCCTGTGGCTTCTTTCAAGCGGGTTGGGGATTCATCAGGGCCAGTTCTCCGAGAGGTCGATCTATCCCCCCGAGGTGTACTTGAAATTTGCTTTGGCGGCCTTTCGTTATCTGCCCTATGCGGTGACAACTGGCCTGCTTGGCCTGGCTTTTTTTGGCCTCTGGCATCTGAACCGGAATCATCCCCGCGCACGGCCATGGATCCTGTATGGGTTCCTTGTGGGCCTCGGGGGACTGCTGTTGCAGACCTTCTTTCTCTCTTTCCAGTTCCGGTATGGGCTTCCCCTTCTGCCGTGGTTATGTGTTCTGGGCGGCCTTGGGCTGGTTCGCACACCCGCCAGATACCGGGTCATGATAACCCTGGCGATGGTGGCCTGGTCCGGGACCATGACTGCAGCTGTCTGCATGTACCAGCATGAGACCTTTGGGGATATGGCACGGCTGGCGCACAGGATTCCACACTATCTGGAGCCTGGGCAAAGGGTCTGGGCCTGTGAGGAGTACAACCCCCTTTATCGGAATGTCAAGTTATCGGTCTGGTCAGGGTTTCAGGTCGATTGGCTGGATGAACAATCCCTGCCGCAGGTCCGTCCAGGCGATCTGGTGGTTAACCCGAATGTCTATCCGATCCCACCTTCGATCTTTATGGCACTGCGTCAGAACTGGTCGCTGCGGACCCTCGCGGAGGAAACCAGCCGAACAATGCCACTTTTTCCGGGAGAAATCCTCATCCTGCAGGTTCCGACACCTCAGGGCAATCTCTCAATTCGGTCGACCAGCCAGCCGGAGCTGATGGCATATCGGTACACACCCCAGTATTATGAAACTTCTCTTTACCGGATCTTTCCGCGTAGTGCAGAATCATTCGATGCAAACCAGGGAAGGGAGCCTTTACAGGCAGCTCCATGACTGATTATCACGATCTTGTCCGGCAGGAACGTCTTCACAGGCGGATATATGAGGTTGCCGGAATCCTTTTTCTGCTTGGCTTTGTGATTGGATTCATCATCCTGTACCGTCTCGGCTCTTCTCATGACTGGAAAAGAATGGATCTTGTGATTCAGGATGGTGTGCTGCCCGAAGCGGAACAGGTTCACCTGGTTGGAAAAGGGGCCTGGCTGGTCTGGACAAATTCCAATGGAGGGATTGTGGGGGCCTATGATTTCAACCACCCGGGGCAACCAAAGTTTCTTCAACCTCCCCCTCACTTGAAAATCCGGATTTTCGATGTTATCCAGGGTGACCTGGTGGCGCTTATTGTCAGGCCTCAGGCGACTTTCTCCGAAGTTCTCTTGCGTGGCTGGAGCCTGTTTTTTTCCGATGATCCCCCGCCACTTCCTTCTGCCCTCGAAGGTCGAAAGGCCACTACCTTCCTTGTACGGCTGAACCTGGGCACCGGGGAAATTGTTTCGCTGCTCCCAGGAAGCACATCCGATCTGAAAGGCCGCCAGACCAGCCTGAATGATTTTGAGATGGGAAGGGTTTCACTGTCATCCAATCAGATCAGCCTCGCCTGGTGGCGTGCCCATGAAGAAATTGGATCGACTCCGCTCTCGGCCACAGTCACAGAACACCTGGAGGTTGTGTCGACTGGCCCGCATTTCCGCAAGCTATTCGAACGGGAATATGCCACCAATGGCACACTTTCGATCCGCTCCAGATTGCTGAACTCGGTTGGAAAACCGCTCTGGATGACCGAGGATATGTTCCTCTATCTTTCATTTCTCGACCAGGGCAGCCTGGTTCCTTTCGATTGCCGTGAAGGAACCATTCAGGCCGCCTATCCACTCGCGACTCTGCAGGAAACCCTGCTGGGCAGCGTGCCTCAACTGCAGTATGAACCCGAAGAGATATTTATTGTAAATGGCGATGGGAAAACTCCCCAGCTTTTCCTCTATTCACGCCTGCAGGATTCCATCCACTTCTTCGTTCTGGATTCGTTGTTCCGTCTGGTAAGGCACTCTCGCCTGGAAGCGGGAGCCTATGATTTCACTTCAGTCGTGTGGCTCGAGACAAGCCAGACCCTGCTGGTCGAAGACCATTCTCAGCGACGGCTGGTGAGCCTGACCCCCAAAGGTGAGCTGAAGTCCACCTTTCCTCTGCCTCCTGACTGGGATGATGGATTCAAAATTCTCGGCGAGGATTCGTCTGGCCAGCTGATCGGATTTAACCGTGGCGCTTTCCTGCGAGCCGGGAGTGGTGATCCCGCGTGGGAGACACTCGATCTCTTCCGTTGAAAACAGCTGGTGCTTCCGATGGAGCAGGTTTTTTACGACTGCGCAGCCTGGAGTCTTGGATGGGATTATTTCAGAGTTCCCACAGACACAGATTCATAGCGCGGGCCGGATTTTTCCAGGAAACTTCGGATCAGGTGGATTTCCCGAACTGTGTGAGTCCCCCAGGCCTGGGAATATATTTCAGGCTCGACCGTGATTCCCACTGGTTCGCTTCGAGCACGCCCAAGAGTCAAATGAGCTTCAAAAGGTTTTTTGTCTCCCGGCAATCCGATTCCAGCACATGCCTGGCGTACTGTGACGGCCAGATGTGAAAGCAGATCCTTCCCGGATTTGACCCCTACCCAGACAACTCGCGCCTTCGAAAGCCTGGGGAAACCTCCAAGGCCAGCCAGCTCGATGTCAAATTGTGAATGAGAGGCGGCAGCCTCCCGGAGGCATTCTGAAAGCCGGTCGACCCTTTCGGGCTGAACAGGGCCGAGAAACAGCAGGGTGATATGCCAGTTCTCAGGCCTGACCCAGCGGATCGAGCGGTACGCATGGTTCAGGGATTGGCATTTGCCCTCGGCCGATTCCCGCAGGCTGTTCCAGAGAGGGATTCCGACAAAGAGCCGCCACTCTTTTTGAGATCCTGAAGGCTCAAGCAGGCTCTGTCGCTGGTGAGGGATGGATTTATCGCCCATTGGCCTGGACATCCCTCAGGTAATCCGCGGCTTCCTCAGGTGGTGTGGGGTTGACAAACATGCCGGTGGCCCATTCGTAGCCGGTCGGTCGTGTAATCCGGGGAATGACTTCCAGATGCCAATGATAATCCTCCTCGAGGGTCAGCCATCGGTCGCGACGGGGCTTCGGAATCGGTGCGGATTTCAGAATGACATTGATATCCGGCTCGGACAGGGCAATCGCCAGAACCCGGTTGACCGCAAGGAGTGCATCCGCAAGGTCGAGAATCTGGTCAGGGGATATGGTTCCGTAATCGTGGGAGTGAACCCGGGGCAGAATCCAGACTTCGAAAGCATTTCGTGAAGCGAATGGGCACATGGCAATGAATCCCCGATTCTGATAGACCAGGCGGACTTTATCCTCGCACTCCTGATCGATCAGATCGCAGTACCCGCACCTGTCTTTGTATTCAAAGTATTGCCGTGCGCCAGTCAGCTCCTGGCGGACCCCGGCGGGGATGGCTGGTGTGGCGATCAGCTGGCTGTAAGGGTGGCTGAGCCGTGCCCCCGAACGGCGCCCCTGGTTTCTGAAAATCGATAAATACCGCATCCTCAGGTCGTTCTTCAGGTCATTCAGGCGCTCTTTCCAGGCCGACAAAACCAGCTCCAGCTGGGAATTTGGAAAATCATGAAGCAGAAGGTCATGATGTGGAGATTCAATGATGATCTCATGGGCGCCAAAGCCTGAAATCCGGTCATACATGCCCAGTCCTTCCCGTTCCAGAGAACGTTCTATCTGCAGGATCGGGAGACGGTTGGGAATGACTCGCAAGGCCCAGGGAGCCCCATTGTTCTCGGGCAGATGGTTGGGATATGCAAGGATTTCGTGGACCGGGCCGATCTCATTTCCCGGACAGAAAGGGCAGGTTTCCTGCGGGGTGATGAATCGGACACCCGTCCTCAATACAACTGCCGCCTCCTGGTCGGGGGAAATAACCACCCAATGGCCTGAAATTGGATCTTTCCGTAATTCTGACATTTGATTTTCCTGGATTTTCACTTATTCCAGTCGTTGGAATCCTCAATGACAGATCAGGTTTCTCACTCGGCTGATTCTTTTCGAAATGATCTGCCGGAACAATCCCCCAATACATACAACTCTTCCGGATGTTTGAAAACAGCCACCAGCACATAGCGATCGGTTGTCATGGATGGGCCTCCATGTTTCAATGCACCCATGGATATCCAGCGCATCCATGAAAAAAAGCCTTCTTCAGGCTGCATGAAATTCTGCCTGGTCGGGTGTGCTGTCACAACGACACTGATGGTCACTTCCATCGTGGTCGCTTTTCTCCTTCTTCGTTCCAAAGGGCCGGTTCTGGTTGCGAAAACACTGACTTTCATTTCGGACAAAGCGGTCACCGATCTGGAAATCAGCGAAGAACAGAAAGACCGCATCCGCGCTCAGCTGAAGAGATTGTCTGTACGTCTGGAGGAAGGGAAACTGTCTTTTGAGGATATGCGAAAAATCATGAAAGATCTCGAGCAAGGCTCGTTTCCCCCTCTGCTGTTTCTTGAAATGCTCAAAGGCGATATCCAGCATTTCAAGGATTTTTCGCCGGAAGAGATCAGCCAGGGTGTTCACGTCCTGGAGCGCTTTCAGAGAGGCCTGGTGGAAGGGAAGTTACTCCCCGCTGCCTTCAAAGAAATTTGGCCGATGGATGAGAAAAACCCAATGGATAAACAGGCTGTGGGGAGTACCACTGCCCCTGAATGGAGGGAGATTCTCTTAAACATGGAGGGACTGGTCGATCAGGCCGGGATTCCCCAGGATCATTACAGTGTCGATTTTGCTGAACAGATGAGGCTCCTTGTTGAATCGATACTGGATGAGCCAGGCAGTTCATCTCCCGCAGGACTGCCTTCAGCAGTCCCATCGTCCCCGATGATCCTCGAGGCGACCGGCTCTGAAGGCCTTGAAGTGAAATAGATGAGCCGGATACACATTCTTCCTGAACATGTGGCTTCACAGATCGCTGCGGGCGAGGTGGTTCAACGCCCGGCATCGGTGGTGAGGGAATTGGTGGATAACAGCCTGGATGCCGGGGCTGGCAGGCTCTTGATCGAGGTGGCCAGAGGGGGCAATACGCTCATCCGGGTTCTCGATGATGGGTGTGGCATGTCGAAAGAAGAACTCCCGATGGCATTGAGGCGCCATGCCACCAGCAAGATCGAATCTGAAGCGGATTTGATGAGCATCCGCACATTCGGTTTTCGTGGTGAAGCGCTCGCCGCAATTGCTTCAGTCTCCCATGTCGAAATCATCTCCCGGCAGCCCTCGGAAAGACAGGGAAACCGTCTTGATGCGATTGGCAGCGAGGTGAAGGTGATCGAGCCGATCGGGGTTCCGCCCGGCACACAGGTGACTGTTTCCGATCTCTTTTTTAACACCCCGGCCCGGAAAAAATTTTTGAAATCTCCGGCCACCGAAATGGACCGGGTGATCGAGATCTTTCTGCGAACAGCCATGAGCTGCCCTTCGATCCATTTTGACCTGATCCATAATGAGCGCAAAGTTCGCACATTTTCTCCGGTGCCCAGCCGGGTGGATCGACTGGTCCAGATCTTTGGGAATGAAGTGGTGGCGGAGCTGCTCCCGGTTGATTATGCCAATGACCTGATCCAGGTAACCGGCTTCACCAGCCGTGCCACACTTCACCGAAATACTGCCAGCGATGTCTACTTCTTTGTCAATGGACGCTTTGTCAGAGATCGCCTGCTGCTCAGGTGCCTGATTGAATCCTATCGCGCCAGCCTGCCCCAGCGTCGTTACCCGGTGACCGTTCTGTTCATCCAGCTCCCGCCGGAATATGTGGATGTCAATGTCCATCCCTCCAAGGAAGAAATCCGTTTCAGGGATGAACGCCTGGTGTGGAATGTCCTCTTCTCGGCGCTTCGCCAGGCGCAGGAACAGGGAGAGGCTCTCCCGCTTCCCCGTGCCCAGATACAAAGAGAAGCGCAGCCGGTTCCTGCAAACCAACCGGCACAGTCCCTGGGGGAACCTGCCCCCAGGCCTCCTGTCGATGACTTTCCGTTTCTCGAGATTCTTCCGGCAGAAACCAGTTTGTCTCAACCCCTGGCGGGCACTCCTGCCAGCTCTCAAAAAACTGCTCCCAAACTTCCGGATGATGACCGCCAGCCATTCCAGGAGCCTGTCAGGGCCTCATCACACCGGGACGAACCAGGTCTTGAACCTGTTGCACCGATCGAAAGCCTCAATCGGGGGCCTCTCAATTCGCTTGAGGAATTGAAAGTCCAGACCTCTCTTACAACTGTGGTGGAGACACCCTGGATCCCTCTGGCGCAGGTGTTTGACAGCTACATTGTCGCCCAGAGGGACGACCAGATGGCTCTGTTTGATCAACATGCTTTGCATGAGCGCATCCAGTTTGAAAAGTTTCGCCAGCAGTTCCAGGCACGCTCCATTAACCGCCAGAAGCTGCTTTTTCCATTGACAGTCGAAATTCCATTGCAACGCCAGGGTGCCCTGCAGGAGTCACTGGACCTGCTGGTTGAGCTCGGCTTCGAGATGGAACCATTTGGAGGAAATACATATCTGGTTCAGAGCCTTCCTGCAGACCTTTCCCTTTCTGAGGTGAAAGGCCTTCTGGAAGATGCCCTCGATGATCTGGCTTCGATTGGAAAAGTCGCGCCAGTGGGTGACCGGGCTGAAAAGGTTCTAGCCCGCATGGCCTGCCGAAGCGCTGTCAAAGCCGGTGATCCACTCTCTCAGAGGCAGATGGAGGACCTCCTGAGCCATTACACCGAAATGCCGGCTCTGGCCACCTGCCCTCATGGCCGCCCGCCAATCTGGAAGATCAGCCGCCGTGAATTGGAAAAATGGTTTGACCGTTAGTAAGTGATTGAGAGAACTTGCTTTAGGTGGATTATCGAAGGTGAGTTGAAAAAAATTGTGAGAAAGCCTTGACGGGCTGGTCCGATTCTTGTAGATTCCCCTTTCGTGCCCATGTTTTCCGGTTTGTCAGGAATTTATGGGTTTTATTACACAATCGCGCAAAGACAGAGGGAGTTTCGTGCCGACCATTAACCAGCTGATCCGTCACGGTCGCCAGCAGTCATTGAACAAGTCCAAGGTGCCCGGCCTCAAAGGCTGCCCCCAGAGACGCGGGGTCTGCACCCGTGTCTGGACCATGACTCCCAAAAAACCAAACTCCGCTCTGCGTAAAGTGGCGCGTGTCCGCCTTTCAACCGGTATCGAGGTCAATGCCTATATCGGTGGAGAGGGCCACAACCTCCAGGAGCACTCCATGGTGCTGGTGCGCGGGGGCAGGGTGAAAGACCTCCCCAGCGTCCGCTACCACATCGTACGTGGCGTGCTCGATACAACTGGGGTGGCGAAACGCTGCAACGGACGCTCAAAATACGGAGCTAAAAGACCTAAAAAGTCTTAAAGCGTTAGATTCATTCTTGAGGAAAGCGCACCGGTCACCGACCAGCCGGTGACGCGGCATGAACCGAAGTGATGGTTCCTCTGCCTGCTCACGAGGAATATGCCAAGGAAAAAAACTATTATCAGGCGGGTCGTTTTGCCCGACCCAAAATTCAAGAGTGTTCTGGTCAGCATGCTGATCAACAGGCTCACTCTGTGCGGCAAGCGAAGCGTCGCAGAAAAAATCGTTTACAGGGCATTTGATACTATTGCCGAGAAAACAGGCGAGGATCCCCTTGAGGTTTTCAATCGTGCGATTGACAACTCCAAGCCCCTCGTTGAAGTGCGTTCCCGCAGAGTCGGTGGCGCGACATACCAGGTTCCTGTGGAAGTCCGCCAGGAGCGGAGAATCACATTGGCTCTCCGCTGGCTGACCGGCTACGCTCGGAACCGGAATGAAAGGTCGATGGAAAACAAACTTGTCGGCGAGCTTCTGGATGCCGCCAAAGGACAAGGGGAAACAATCAAGAAACGCCAGGATACCCATCGTATGGCTGAAGCCAACAAGGCTTTTGCCCACTATCGCTGGTAATCCGCCCCGGTAACCGCCCAAATTATCATGGCAACAGCAACTGTAGAAAGTCTTGATCTTGTCAGAAATATCGGCATCATGGCCCATATCGATGCCGGTAAAACGACAACTACCGAACGAATTCTCTACTACACCGGTCGAACCCACAAAATTGGCGAGGTTCATGACGGTGCCGCTGAAATGGACTGGATGGTCCAGGAGCGGGAGCGCGGGATCACAATCCAATCCGCTGCAACCACCTGTTTCTGGAAAAACCACCGGATCAACATCATCGACACCCCGGGCCACGTCGATTTTACTGTTGAAGTCGAGCGCTCCCTGAGGGTTCTGGATGGTGCGGTCGCCCTGTTTTGTGCAGTCGGCGGGGTTGAGCCACAGTCCGAAACCGTCTGGCGCCAGGCCGATAAATATAAAGTCCCCAGGCTGGCATTCGTCAATAAAATGGACCGCATGGGTGCTGATTTTTTTGGCACTGTCCGCCTTATGCACGAAAGACTGGGAGCGAATGCAGTTCCGATTCAGATCCCGATCGGTGCCGAAGAAAACTTTACCGCCCTGGTGGATCTCATCGAAGGTGTTGCCTACACATGGAACACCGAAGAAGCTGGCGCCAAGCCAATCCAGTTTGAAATTCCGGAAGAATATCGCGATGTCTATATAAAAAACCGGACTCACCTGATCGAAGCTGCTGCAGACCAGGATGAGACCATCCTCGAAAGGTACCTCGAGGGACAGGATATTCCGGTTGAAGACCTCAAGGCTGTCATCCGCAAGGCGGTGATCGCCAACGATTTCATCCCGGTGCTGTGTGGGGCTTCATTCAAGAATAAAGGGGTCCAGCTGCTCCTCAATGCCGTGGTGGATTACCTTCCATCACCCCTTGATAAACCCCCAGTTCAAGGCCACCTCCCGGATGAGCCTGATAACCATGTCATCCGTGAGCCTCGCGAAGATGCTCCGTTTTCCGCCCTTGCTTTCAAACTGCAGACCGATGTTCATGGGAAGCTGGTCTATTTCCGGGTTTATTCCGGAGCGATCAACAGCGGCCAGTATGTCATGAACATGACTACCGGAAAAAAAGAGCGTGTTGGGCGTCTGTTGCGGATGCACTCCAACAAGCGCGAAGAAGTTGAAAGAGTGACAACCGGAGAAATTGCTGTCGCCATCGGCCTGAGCAATACCTATACCGGTGACACACTCTGTGATCCGGCCAACCCGATTGTCTTGGAGTCTCTCGAATTCCCAGAGCCGGTCATCAGTGTCGCAATTGAGCCTAAAACAAAGCTGGACCAGGATCGCCTGGCTGTCAGTCTTGCCAAACTGGCCGAAGAGGATCCCACTTTCCAGATACGGACAGATGAGGAGACCGGCCAGACCATTATCGCCGGGATGGGCGAATTGCACCTCGAAATCATTGTCGACCGCCTGACACGTGAATTCAAAGTTGGAGCGAATGTCGGCAAGCCGCAGGTCGCTTACCGTGAAACCATGTCGATTGCCTCATCCTCCGAAGGACGCTTTGTGCGTCAGTCCGGCGGACGTGGCCAGTATGGCCATGTCGTCATGGAGTTTGAGCCTCTCGAGCCGGGCACCGGTTTTGAGTTCGATAACCGCATTGTGGGTGGAGCGATACCCAAAGAGTACATCCCCGCTGTCGAAAAAGGCATTCTCGCAGCCATGCAGAATGGTGTCATTGCGGGGTATCCGGTGGTCGATATCAAGGCTATTCTGGTGGATGGCACCTTCCATGCCGTCGACTCCAGCGAAATGGCTTTCTCGATTGCCGGTTCGATGGCCTTCCAGGAAGGTTTCAAAAAAGGGAAACCGGTTATCCTGGAACCTGTCATGGAAGTTGAGGTTGTTACCCCTGAATCATACCTGGGGGATGTCGTTGGCAGCTTGAACTCCCGGCGCGGCCGCATCGAAAGAATGGATTCCCGCAGTGTCAGCCAGGTGATTACCGCCCTGGTGCCACTCGCTGAAATGTTTGGTTATGCAACCACACTGCGCTCCCTGACTCAGGGCCGTGCCACCTATACCATGCAGGTGGCCCACTATGAGTCAGTGCCGCAGAAGATCATGGATGAAATCATCGCGCGAGCGAGATAGAAAATGTGAAAGAGGCCTTCCTCCGCGACTGGTCGGAGGATGGTCAGGTTGATACATCGGTATCTGGAGGAAGGACGATGGGAAAAGCGAAATTCGAGAGGACGAAACCGCACGTCAATATCGGAACGATTGGTCACGTCGATCACGGCAAGACCACACTCACCGCAGCAATTACCATGCGGCAAGCCCACAAAGGCAAGGCTCAGGTACGCAAGTACGATGACATCGACAATGCACCTGAGGAAAAGGCTCGAGGGATAACCATCGCCACCCAGCATGTCGAATATGAGAGCGACAACCGTCACTATGCTCATGTCGACTGCCCAGGCCACGCTGACTATATCAAGAACATGATCACTGGTGCGGCTCAGATGGATGGTGCCATCCTTGTTGTTTCGGCTGCAGATGGCCCCATGCCACAGACCCGCGAGCACGTTCTGCTGGCACGCCAGGTGAACGTTCCCCACATCGTGGTCTTCATGAACAAGGCCGATATGGTGGATGATCCCGAACTCCTTCAGCTGGTTGAGCTGGAAGTTCGTGAACTGCTCTCCTCGTATGGCTTCCCCGGTGACGACATCCCTGTCGTAATCGGTTCGGCCCTCAAAGCCATGGAATCCGAAGGCAAGGATGACGCCGCCTGCAAGTGCATCGATGAACTTGTTGAAGCGGTCGACAGCTACATTCCGCTCCCCGAGCGCGATGTCGACAAACCGTTCCTGATGCCGGTCGAAGACGTTTTCTCGATCGCAGGCCGCGGTACTGTGGCGACTGGCCGTGTCGAACGTGGAACCATCAAGCGCATGGAAGAAGTCGAGCTGGTTGGAATCCGCGACACAGTCAAAACCACCTGCACCGATATTGAAATGTTCCGCAAGCTGCTCGATTCAGCCCAGGCAGGCGACAATGTCGGCCTTCTGCTTCGTGGCGTGGAGCGTACCGGAATCGAGCGCGGCCAGGTTATCGCCAAACCAGGCTCAATCAAGCCGCACAAGAAATTCAAGGCTACCTGCTACATCCTCAGCAAGGATGAAGGCGGCCGCCACACTCCATTCTTCAATGGCTACCGTCCCCAGTTCTATTTCCGGACAACAGACGTGACCGGTTCGGTCTATCTGCCGGAAGGGACCGAAATGGTTATGCCAGGGGATAATATCGAAATCACTGGTGAATTGCTCACCCCGATCGCTATGGAAAAAGAGCTGCGCTTCGCAATCCGTGAAGGTGGAAGGACTGTGGGTGCGGGTGTTATTAGCGAAATTATTCAATAGGATCGCAAAGGAAATCTCTTATGGTGCAGCCAAATCTGATCAGGATCCGGCTGAAATCTTTCGATCATCGGTTGATTGACCAGTCAACCCAGCAGATCGTTGAAACCGCCCGGAGGACCGGAGCGAAAATTGTTGGACCGATTCCTCTGCCGACTAATTTCAGCCGGTTCACTGTGAATAGGTCCACCTTTACGGACAAAAAATCGCGTGAACAGTTTGAGATGAGAACCCACAAGCGACTCATCGATATCCGCGAATCCAGTCCGAAAACCATGGATGCCCTTCAGCAGCTCGACCTGCCAGCGGGCGTCTTTGTCGAAATCCAAGTGTAAACGGAACCGCACCGATGACTAAGACCCTTTTGGGACGAAAACTGCGGATGACCCACATGTATGATGAGAACGGTGTCGTCATACCCATGACCGCCCTGCAGGTGGGACCATGCCCGGTTGTCCAGGTGAAGAAAACAGAGTCCGATGGATACTCTGCTTATCAGATCGGTTTCGGGGAAATCAAGGAAAAAAAAGTTTCCAAACCCTTGAGAGGCCATTTTGATAAGGCAGGTGTCGATTCGACCCGTTACCTGCGCGAAGTGCGCTGTAACAAGGACGATGAATTGCCCGAAATCGGGACAACTCTTTCAGCCGACACATTTGCTGAAGGTGAATTTGTCGGTATAACCGGAACGAGCAAGGGAAGAGGATTCGCCGGGGTGGTCAAACGCCACCACTTTCGTGGCCAGGCGGCATCGCATGGCCAGATGGAAACCCGCGTGTCAGGCTCGATCGGAGCCAGCTCCTACCCTTCAAGAGTTTTCCGGGGCCAGAGAATGGCTGGAAGAATGGGGGGAACCAAAGTGACCGCATTGGGGCTGAAAGTCGCCAAAGTGGATGCTGAGAATCACCTCATTTATGTCAAGGGATGCGTTCCTGGACCTCCGGGACGCCTGATAGAAATCCGCGCCAGTAACCGCGGAAAGGCTTTAAAAAAGAAATAGGAAGGGCTTCCATGCCGAAGTTACCCCTTTATCGTCAAGATGGAACGGCCATCGGGGAGATCGAACTCCCGGATGCGGTCTTCGCCTGTGATGATCGCCCCGGCCTGGTTCACCAGGTGGTGGTTGCCCAGAGAGCCAATCTGCGCCAGGGAACATCCATGACCAAGAACCGGTCACATGTCCGCGGCGGCGGAAAAAAACCGTGGCGCCAGAAAGGCACAGGCCGTGCTCGCCAGGGAAGCATCCGTGCCCCACAGTGGGTTGGCGGTGGACGTGCCTTCGGCAACCAGAAAAGCAACTTTCATCAGGACCTTCCTGTGAAAATGAAGAGAGGCGCTCTCCGTTGCGCTCTTTCCCAGAAGGTTAAAGAGAACGCCATCAAGGTTGTTGATGAAATTCAACTCGAACAGATCAAAACCAAAATCTTTGCCTCCATCCTGGGGGCTTTGGATTGCGGAAAAGGGACTGTTCTGGTTCATGATGGACTGAGTGAGATCGCCAGTTTGTCTGCCCGGAATATCCCCGGGTTGAAACTGGTACGGTCTCAGGATTTCTCAACCCTGGATGCGGTTGAAGCGCGGAACCTCGTGTTGCTGAAAAATACTGTCGAGTCGCTCTCTCTGCGGCTGATTGGATAAGGTAAAGAGGATATCATGGCCCAGCATCTGCGAACACCACAGGATGTGGTTGAAAAGTTCTGGTTTACTGAACGCACCAACATGCTTCAGGAAGACGAGGGCCGTTATGCCTTCAAGGTTGACCTTCGTGCCAATAAAGCCCAGATCAAGAATGCAATCGAGTCGATCTTCAAGGTCAAGGTGGACAATGTCCGTGTCATGAATGTTCCTGGCAAAATCCGCCGTGTCCGAGTCCGTGCAGGCAGCACTCCTCATTGGAAAAAAGCCATCGTAAAGCTTAAACCGGGCTATACGATCGAATTCTAAGGATCTTGAAAAATGGCTATCAAGACATATAAACCCGTTACTGCGAGCCGCCGGTTTCTGACGAATTCCGCTTTCGAGGAGATCACACGCAGCAAGCCGGAGAGGTCGCTGCTCGCCCCGAAAACACGCTCGTCAGGACGCAACAACTATGGCCGTGTCACCAGCAGGCATCGTGGAGGCGGCCACAAGCAGAGATATCGCATTGTCGATTTCAAACGGACCAAGGATGGCATTCCTGCCAAAGTGGCTCATATAGAATATGATCCCAACCGCTCCGCACGAATCGCTCTGCTTCATTATGCGGATGGCGAAAAGCGATATATCATCGCACCTGCCAACATCAAGGTGGGAGATGTCATCGAAAGCGGGCCGAATGCCGAACACAAGGAAGGGAACTGTCTCCCCCTCCGGAAGATTCTGGAAGGCACCATGGTCCATGCGATCGAGCTGAAAATCGGCAAGGGAGCCGCAATAGCACGTTCGGCTGGCTCTTATGCCCAGGTGGCTGCCAAAGAGGGTGAATATGCCCAGATCAAACTGCCTTCTTCCGAAGTGCGTTATGTCCACCTGGACTGCCGTGCGACCATCGGCACAGTTGGCAATGCCGATCACATGAACATCTCCATCGGAAAAGCGGGACGATCCCGCTGGCTGGGGAGGCGCCCCCTGTCACGAGGTGTGGCGCGCAATCCAGTCGACCACCCGATGGGTGGTGGAGAAGGGAAGTCCTCCGGCGGAAGGCACCCGTGTTCACCCTGGGGAACACCAAGCAAAGGTTATCGTACACGTAAAAACCATCGCACCGAAGCGATGATTGTTCGCAGAAGAAAGAGCTAGGTCTCCGAAACAAGGATAAAATATGCCGAGATCGCTTAAAAAGGGTCCTTTTGTGGACGCTCACCTGGTTAAAAAAATCGAGACCTTGAATGAGTCTCGTGAGAAGAGAGTGATACGCACCTGGTCGCGCCGCAGCACCATATTGCCTGAAATGGTCGGCCATAACATTGCTGTCCATAATGGAAAAAAGTTCATCCCGGTCTATGTGACCGAAAACATGGTCGGACATAAACTGGGTGAGTTTTCACCCACTCGAACTTTCAAAGCACATGGCGGAAAATCGGGTAAAGCCGTCCGGATGAAGGGATAAGAAAATGGCTGCCAAAGCAAGTCACATGTTTGCCAGGGTGACCCCACGCAAATGCCGTCTTGTGGTGGATATGATTCGTGGCAAGAAGTACCACGAAGCCCAGGCGATCCTTCACTTTACATTTAACAAGCCAGCCCGTTTCGTGGAAAAGGTGCTGCAGTCTGCCTTCCATAATGCAACCACCAATTTCAACATGGATGGCGATTCTCTCTATGTTTCCAGAATCTGGGTGGATGAAGCCGGCATGGCGGGCATCCAGGGCAAACTGAAACGAATCCAACCGGCTCCACAGGGCCGCGCACACCCAATCCTCAAAAGAGCCAGCCACATTCATGTGGAACTCGAGGAAAAATAAGGCACAGCGGGGAGAAAGGAACACAGCATCGTGGGACAGAAAGTTCACCCGAAAGCAAATCGGCTCGGCATTACCACCACATGGAAATCGAAATGGTATGCCGAAAAAACCTTTGCCGACTGCCTGCACGAAGACCGCTTGATCCGAAACCTGGTCAAGAAACAGCTCTCCCATGCCGGCATCTCGAATGTCGAAATTGAACGCTATACAAAAAAATTGCGTATCACCATCCATACCGCACGCCCGGGAATCATCATCGGCCGCCGCGGCCAGGAGGTGGAACGCCTCAAGAAACTGGTTCAGTCGAAAACTGACAAACAGGTCATTCTGAATATCCAGGAAATTAAACAGGCGGATCTCGATTCCCAGCTGGTGGCTGAAAACATCGCGCTGCAGCTTGAGAATCGCGCTTCCTTCCGCCGCACTCTGAAACGGGCCATCCAGACTGTCATGCAGGCCGGTGCTCTGGGAACCCGTGTCATTATCTCGGGGCGGCTGGGTGGAGCGGAAATGTCCCGCACCGAAGGATACCGCGAAGGCAGAGTCCCCCTCCACACATTTCGAGCGGATATCGATTATGGTTTCGCTGAAGCACGGACCACCTATGGTGTGATTGGCGTCAAAGTCTGGATCTTCAAGGGTGAAATCCTGCCCCGGCGCCCGCAGGAAGTTGTTGCTGAAGAGGAGAGTAATGTAAGCCATGTTAATGCCTAAGCGGAGTAAATTCCGCAAATGTCAAAAAGGAAGGCTCACCGGAACCGCTTACCGCGGCAGCGAGGTTTCGTTTGGTGAATTTGGCCTGAAAGCAGTGACCAATGGCTGGGTGACCTCCCGCCAGATTGAGGCAGCACGTATCGCGATAACCCGGTACATGAAACGATCCGGAAAAGTATGGATTCGTGTTTTCCCACACAAACCGGTTACCAAACACCCGGCAGAAACACGCATGGGATCCGGTAAAGGAACCCCTGAAATGCATGTCGTGGTGGTCAAACCAGGAATGATTCTTTTTGAAGTGGAAGGAATTCCCCGGGACCAGGCGGAAGAAGCCATGCGGCTGGCCGGGCACAAATTGCCTGTCAGAACCCGCACTGTGGCGCGCGATGAGATTCGGATTGAATAGACAGGAAAACCACGATGAAAGCTAATGATTTCCGTGATATGACCAAAAGCGAGATCGACCACAAAGTGGTCTCGCTCAAAGAGGAGCTGTTTTCAAACAGGTTTAAAATGACCACCGGTCAGATCGAAAACTCAAACCTCCTCAAAAAATTGAAGAGGGACATTGCACGCGGGCTGACCGTGCTGAGAGAAACCGAGCTTGTTGAGAAGAAGAAAAATGGCTAGAACTGCACTCCGTAAAACCCGTGTAGGCACTGTGGTCTCCACTAAAATGGACAAGACCGCCGTGGTGCTGGTCGAACGGCCGGTTGAGCACCCGCTGTATGGTAAAACCATCAAACGCAGCAAGAAATACCATGCGCATGATGAAAATAACACCTGCGGCGAAGGCGATATCGTTCGAATGATGGAAACCCGTCCGCTTTCCAGGACCAAATGCTGGCGAGTGGTTGAAATTGTAAAAAAAGCAGGCTGAATCTCACTAATGCGAACCGACTCTGCGGGGATTTATAAAGCAGGCGGGAGTAGAAAACAGGAAATGAGTCTGTTATGATTCAAGTACAAACTTTTCTGTCTGTGGCAGACAATACAGGTGCCAAAAAGGTGCAGTGCATTCGTGTCTTGGGTGGAACCAATCGGCGCTATGCCAGTTTGGGTGACCTGATTGTCGTGGCTGTGAAAGAGGCTATCCCGGAGGGGACTGTCAAAAAGGGCGAAGTGAAAAAAGCTGTTATCGTTCGAATGCGCAAACAGTTTCGTCGTCCCGATGGTTCATACATTCGTTTTGACGAGAACGCTGCTGTTCTAGTCAATGACGCAAAAGAACCGATCGGCACACGTGTCTTCGGCCCGATTGCGCGGGAACTCAGGGATCGCAAATTCATGAGGATCGTCTCACTTGCCCCCGAGGTGATCTGAGTGCCACGGATTGAAGGGGATAATTTGGGGGGCCGACACATGCAGGAGGTGGGCAAAATGAATAAACTGGCAGTGTTGGGTGTTTTTGTTGCAGGTATGTGGTTCTGTTCAGGGGATCAGTCAGCCCAGGCGCAATCAGCGACCGACAAGCTCGGCCGGGGGCTGGCGAATACTTTCCTCGGGGTGTTTGAGGTTCCCAACCAGGTGATCAACACCTATCGGGAAAATACTGGCAAGTACACCGTCAACCGCGATCGCGCCACAGTCAAGGCCATCTCGGTGGGAACCGTCAAGGGGGTTCGCGAAGGGATTCGACGCACAAGCCATGGGATTTGGGATACTATCACATTCCTCAGTCCTGGCCCGGGCGGAAACAATTTCAAATCGCGGATCAAACCTGAGTACATTACGGAAACATACGATTATTAATCGAATTATCTGAAGCAATCCCGCGGGATACGGGAACCCATAGGCCTCGGGGGAAACTCCGAGGTTTGTGTGTGAGGATCATCAATATGGCTCGTGCATTTGTTAAAAAAGGCGATACCGTCCGCATCATCAGCGGCCGAAAAACCGAACGGGGGAAAACCGGCAAGGTTCTGCGTGTCTTTCCAAAGGATCAGCGCATCCTGGTGGAAAATATCAACCTGCGGAAGAAGCATGTCCGCCCAAATCCCCAGAAAAATATCAAAGGCGGTATCATTGAACGCGAAATCCCTGTCCATCAGTCGAATGTGAAAGTGATTAGCGAAGAGTAAAGCGGGATCCACTGAATCATGAACAGGCTTACACAGAAATACAACGAACAGGTTGTGCCAGCGATGATAAAGCGCTTTGGGTACAAGAACCCCATGGAAGTGCCCAAAATAGTCAAGGTGACCCTGAATATGGGCGTTGGCGAAGGCACTCGGGATACGAAAATTCTCGATGGGCTGCGAGTCAACATGGCGGCCATTGCCGGTCAGCAGCCGGTCATTACCCGCGCCAGGAAATCCATATCCAACTTCAAAGTCCGCCAGGGAATGCCGATCGGCTGCATGGTGACCCTCCGGCGGGAACAGATGTGGTCTCTGCTGGATCGCCTGATTTCCATCGCCATACCTCGTATACGAGACTTCCGCGGGCTGCCTACACGCAGTTTCGATGGAAGAGGGAATTACTCATTCGGGTTGACCGAACAGCTGGTCTTCCCCGAGATTCATTACGACAACATTCCACGCCTGCATGGCATGGATGTGACAATAGTAACCACAGCGCGCAATGACGAAGAAGGCCGCGAGCTGCTCGCCCTTCTCGGGATGCCGTTCAGAAAATAGCAGCCGGAAAGGACACGCTCGAGCCGATGGCTAAAAGAAGTTTAATTGTTAAATCACAGCGTACGCCGAAATTCGCCTCCCGGGCCTACCACCGGTGCCAGGTCTGCGGAAGGTCCCGCGGTTATTATCGAAAATTCCGGCTGTGCCGTATCTGCTTGAGAGAAATGGCCCATCGTGGCGAAATCCCCGGCATGGTCAAGTCCAGCTGGTAGAGAAGGAACGGAGAAGAGAAAACCATGTCGATGACAGATCCGATTGCCGATTTCCTGACACGGATTCGCAATGCCAACACAGTCTCCAAAGACCGTGTCGAAATGCCTTCCTCCAAGCTGAAGAGGAGCCTGGCCAATATCCTCAAACAGGAAGGCTTTATCCGCAATTATCGATACCTCGATAACAAAAAGCAGGGCATCCTGCGCATTTATCTGAAGTATGGCGAGAATGGCGAAAAAGTTATTTCCCGCCTCGAGCGAGTCAGCAAGCCGAGTGTGCGGATTTATGTCGGGAAGGAGGATATTCCTCGAGTTCAGGGGGGTATCGGTGTCGTCATCCTATCCACTAACCAAGGAGTCATGTCCGGCAAACAGGCACGCAAGCTGGGAATTGGTGGCGAGGTCCTGTGCCGCATCTGGTGAGAATATTATGTCACGAATCGGAAAAATGCCCATAACGATCCCCAGCGGGGTCCAGGTTAAAATCGAAAACAGCACGATCGATGTGAAAGGGCCAAAAGGCGCTTTGAGCCGGTCCATTCATTCACGCATCTCGGTGAACATCGAGGATGAAAAAATCCTGGTGACACGGCCCAATGATGAGAAGCAGAACAAGGCCCTCCATGGCCTGACACGCGCTCTGATCAATAACATGGTCGTTGGAGTGACCCAGGGATTCACCCGCCGGCTTGAGATTCAGGGAGTCGGTTATCGTGCGGCGGTTGAGGGAAAAAACCTCAAGCTGGATCTCGGATATTCCCATCCGATTTTTTATCCATTCCCCCAGGGAATCGATATTCGTGTAGAAAAGAATACCCTCCTTTTCGTCGAAGGAATCGACAAGGAGGTTGTTGGGCAGACAGCGGCGGAAATCCGCGCTTTCAGAAAACCTGAACCCTATAAAGGCAAAGGGGTTCGCTATGCCGGCGAAGTCATTCGTCTCAAGGTCGGCAAGAAGAACGCTTAATCCCGGAAGGTCTCGAAGCGAAAATGACGGTCCAATCAAGACGTGTGGGACGAGATGCAAGGCATCGACGTGTGCGTAAAAAGATCACCGGCACATCGGAAAGGCCACGTTTGGCGGTATTCCGGTCTCTCCGGCATATTTCCGGCCAGGTGATCGATGATTCCACCGGACGCACCTTGTGCGCGATTACCACCAACTCGAAAGAGTTCCGTGCACTGGTGAAATCTACAAGCAGCGTTGAAGCCGCTGCCCGTGCCGGCAAAATCATGGGTGAAAAAATTAAAGCTGCTGGCATTTCAACAGTGGTCTTCGACCGTGGTGGATACCTCTTCCATGGCCGAGTCAAAGCTTTCGCAGATGGTGCCCGAGAGGCGGGTATCGAATTCTAATATTGGCACTGGATACGTAATGAGAAACGAGCAGTCGAAATCATCGCAGAAAAGCGAGTTGCAGGAAAAAATCATCCAAATCAACCGGAGCGCCAAGGTTGTCAAAGGAGGACGCCGTTTCTCCTTCAGCGCCCTGGTGGCTGTCGGTGATGGCAAAGGGCGTGTCGGACTGGGCCACGGAAAAGCGACCGAAGTGCCCGATGCGATCCGGAAGGCAATCGAAAAAGCTTCCCAGAACATGTTCGCGGTTCCAATGATCGGCTCTTCGATCCCCCATGACACCACAGGGGAATTCAGTGCTGCCCGGGTTCTTCTGAAACCGGCATCACGCGGTACCGGTGTGATCGCGGGTGGCCCGGTTCGCGATATTCTCGAGGTGGCCGGAGTTCGGGATATTCTGACCAAGTCACTCGGCTCCAGCAACCAGATCAATATCGCCAAAGCCACCATCGAAGGATTGAAAGGCCTCCGAATGGCCTCTCAGGCGGCTGCCCTTCGGGGAAAAACAGTTCGAGAGATTCTGGGGTATTGAAACTGTCATGAGTGAAAAAAAGGTTCGTATCACATTGAAAAAGAGCAAATACGGACGCAAGCCTGATCGAACTGCGACACTTGTGGCGCTTGGGCTTCACCGTATCAACCAGTCCGTCGAAGTTCAGCTCACCCCTCAGATTGCAGGGATGACTCGTAAGGTGTGCGACTTAATTTGTGTCGAGGAAATATCGTGAGTTCACCAAAGCTTTCTCCCCCACCGGGGTCGAAAAAAACAAAAAAGAGGCTGGGTCGTGGATATGGCTCCGGACTTGGCAAGACTGCCGGTCGTGGAACCAAAGGCCAAGGTGCACGCGCAGGCAGCAAGCAGCGTGCCTGGTTTGAAGGCGGTCAGACGCCCCTTCAAAGGCGTGTGCCCAAACGGGGCTTCAAACCCATTGACCGGACCGAGTTTCAGATTGTCAATCTGGCCAATTTTTCCAAACTCACGGATGGAACTGTGGTAACCCCTGAAGAAATGGCTGCCAGAGGCTGGATTAAAAACTCTGATGGACTGGTCAAAATCCTGGGTGAGGGTGAGATCGGTGTCAAAGTCGAATTGAGTGCCCATGCCATCAGCAAAAGCGCCCTCGAAAAACTCCAGAAGGCTGGTGGAAAATTTAACCTGATCCCACGCTTCAATACCCAGGATGCTTCATCCGCCAAAACCGCTCCCTCCAGGATTGAGAACTGACCGAAATGCTCGGCGCCTTCAAAAATATTTTCAAAATTCCTGAGCTTCGGAAGCGCCTCCTTTTTACTCTGGGCATCCTTCTTTTGCTCCAGGTTGGCAATCAGATCCCCATTCCCGGGATCGACAGCAACCTCCTTCTCCAGCTGTCCCGGGGAAGTGGGGGGGCAAATGATATCTTCGGCCTCATCAATCAGTTCACCGGTGGTGCATTTCACCGGTTGTCCATTTTTGCGATGGGCGTGATGCCTTATATTACCGCCTCGATTGTCCTCCAGCTCCTGACCATCGTGATTCCAACCCTCGAGCAGCTCTCCAAAGAGGGCGAAGAGGGTCGGAAAAAAATCGAGCAATGGACACGTTATCTGACTGTTGTGATTACCTTTGGCCAGTCATTCATGCTGCTTTCGGCTTACCAGCATCAGGAAGTCAATGGATTTTCCGTCGCATATAACCCGGGCTTCAGCTTCCTTTTCCAGGGAGCCATCGCGATGACAGCGGGTTCGATCCTCGTGATGTGGATGGGTGAACAGATTACCCAGCAGGGAATCGGGAATGGCATTTCACTGATCATCTTTGCCAATATCATCGCACGCTTTCCACAGGCAATCGCCCTTCTGGGCGGGCTTGTGAAGGAAGACATGATTTCTACCTTCACTCTCGTTTTCATGATCGCCCTGATGGTCGGTGTCATCGGCTTCATCGTTCTGCTGACCTATGGCCAGCGTCGGGTCATGATCAAACGCGGGAAGATGATTGTCGGACGCCGGCAGGCACCGGCAACCACCTCTTACCTCCCCCTGCGAATCAACACCGCAGGCGTGATTCCTGTCATCTTTGCCTCATCGATCATGATCTTCCCTTCGACAATTCTTTCGTTGATCGGTGGCTTTCTCCCTGAAAAAATCAACATGTACCTTCAGGATTTTACTCACTGGTTTGTGCCAGGGAATCCACTGTATGTCCTGGGTGAATTCCTTCTGATCCTGTTTTTCTGCTACTTCTACACAGCGATTACCTTCAATCCAAAGGATATCGCAGAGAATCTCCAGAAGCATGGTGTTGCCATTCCCGGTTACCAGCATGGAGCACGCACCGAGGAATATCTGAACAATATCCTGACGAGAATCACTCTGGCTGGCGCTATCATGCTGGCCTTTGTCGCGATTCTTCCACAGATATTTATTGCATGGTCGCAGGTTCCACCCCAGATGAATGACTTTTTAGGTGGAACATCGTTAATCATCGTGGTCGGCGTCGCGCTCGATACGGTTAATCAGATTGAAAACCACCTTCGTGTACGGAATTATGAAGGATTTCGTGTCGGGCCAACACGGCGCCCCAGGTTCTAGGTGATTGGTTGATTGGCGGTCAAAAATCCGGAATCCTGAAACGGATGTTCACGAGGAGTCAGGAGGGGATGCACCTCAAATCACCCAAAGAGATTCAGGCGCTGGCCGAAAGCAACCGGCTGGTTGCCGAAGTCATGCAGGGTGTAAAACATCTGATTGATGTGGGTGCCATCCCGAAAGAAATCGACCGGTGGGTTGAGAAGGCCATCAGAGAAAGAGGAGGAACTCCTGCTTTCAAAGGCTACCGCGGCTTTCCTGCATCGGTCTGCTTCTCAGTCAATGAAAAAGTGGTCCATGGTATCCCGGACCACACCCCGCTGCGGGATGGTGATATCTGCAGCCTGGATATCGGGGTACTGTATGAGGGCTTTTACGGGGATATGGCCAGGACCTATCCGGTTGGAAATGTACAGCCGGAAATCCTGAAGCTGATCCGCGTGGCGCATGAATCGCTCGATGATGGAATCCGAGCGTTCCAGGATGGCAACCGGCTCCATGACATCTCTGCGGCAGTTCAGACCAGAGCGGAGTCGGCGGGGTATAGTGTTGTCAGGGATTTTGTGGGCCATGGAATCGGCAGGAATCTGCATGAAGATCCCCAGGTCCCGAATTTTGGACGCAGCGGTACCGGTGTTCGGCTTCGAGTAGGACTGGCATTGGCCATCGAACCGATGTTGAACCTCGGAACGCATGAGGTTGAAGTTCTGGAAGATAACTGGACTGTGGTGACTCGAGACCGGAAGGCCAGTGTGCATGTCGAGGATACTGTGGTCCTGACCGAGGAAGGGCCTAAAATCCTGACACGGTTGCCGGAAGCCGCACCAGTCGCGTGACAGAACACGAACTGAGAACCGCCAAAGTGGTCAAAAACCTTCCCAACCAGCTGTTTGAACTGGAGTTGGGAGGGGGCAAACGTGTGAAAGCCCACTTGGCGGACGAAATGAAGTTAAAATTTACACGGCTCCTGCCGGGCGAGGAAGTCAAGGTGGAAATATCCCCTTATGACCCGGGCAGGGGACGAATAATAAGCCGACTTTGAAAGGGTCAGGTAAACCGATATGAAAGTCAGACCATCGGTCAAACCGATCTGTAATAAGTGCAAGATTATCCGGCGACGGGGCGTCATCCGTGTGATCTGCACCAATCCGCGCCACAAACAGCGCCAAGGCTGAGAAAAGAGGATACTCATGGCTCGTATTGCAGGAATCGATCTTCCCCGCGAGAAACGGATCGATATCGGGCTCTCTTCCATCTATGGGGTGGGAAGAGTCAATGCCAAAGATATCCTGGAAAAGGCAGGTGTGAAACCGGAAACCCGGGTCAAAGACCTGACCGACCAGGAAATTACCAAGATTGCGGCAGTGATCCAGGCAGATTACGTGGTGGAAGGTGATTTGCGCCGCCAGGTACAGATGAACATCAAGCGCCTGATGGACATCGGCTGCTACCGTGGACTGCGCCACCGTCGCGGACTGCCGGTACGAGGCCAGAGGACGCACACCAATGCCCGCACCCGAAAAGGGCCGCGTCGCACTGTTGGCGCCAAAAAGAAGTAGTTTAAGGTTAAATGCAAACAGAGAAACGAATCAGTCTGTTCTCCGAAGAGACTGAAATCTAAGGAACTCCATCGAGGAGGATGACAGAGAGTGGGAAAACAAGCACCACGCACTCGCGTCAAGAAGGTCAAAAAGAATGTCCCGAAAGGGGTGGTACACATTCGTGCGACCTTTAACAACACGATTGTCGCGATTTCTGACATGGCGGGAAATGTCATTGCCTGGGCAACCTCAGGCGGAATGGGATTTCGTGGATCTCGAAAAGGGACTCCTTTCGCTGCCCAGGTTGCCGCAGAAACCTGTGCCAAACGGGCAATGGAACACGGTCTTCGTTCAGTCGAAGTCCATGTCAAAGGCCCTGGATCAGGGCGCGAATCGGCGATCCGCTCGCTTCAGGCCTGTGGATTGACCATCGCACTGATCAAGGATGTCACCCCCGTTCCGCATAATGGGTGCCGTCCGCCGAAGAAACGTCGCGTATAAGAAACAAGATCATTAAAGAAAGGTTAGGAAATCGTGGCCAAATATATCGGACCGGTGTGCCGCTTGTGTCGGCGGGAAACTACCAAGCTTTTCCTGAAAGGCCCTCGCTGCTACTCGGATAAATGTTCAGTCAGCCGCCGTGAATATGCCCCCGGACAGCATGGAACCAGGCGTGGACGCGGACGCGGATCGAACTACTCCTTCCAGCTGCGTGAAAAACAGAAAGCCCGCCGCATTTACGGGATTCTCGAGACCCAGTTCCGGAATTACTTTTTCAAAGCCAATCGGATGCGTGGGGTCACAGGTGAAAATCTGCTGCAACTCCTGGAGCGCCGCCTGGATAATATCACCTACCGCATGGGGTGCGCACTTTCCCGTGCCCAGGCACGCCAGCTGGTCCGGCATGGACACTTTACTGTCAACGGCCAGGCCATCAATATCCCATCCTACCTGGTTCGCCCGGGTGATGTGGTTCAACTGATACCTGAAAGCCGTAATATTGCCAATATTCAACTGGCCTGGAACCTGGCGGAAAGCTCCCGTCAGGCGGCCTGGATCAACCGTAACAACGAGGATTTTTCGGCGAAGTTTGAACGGCTGCCGACAGTCGAGGAAATCAATATTCCTGTCAAGGAAGATTTGATCGTCGAACTTTACTCGCGCTAATCGGAAGGGGAGACTGCGATGGATTTCAAGTCGGTTATTTTGCCCAGTCGGATCGAGTGCGAAGAAGAAACGCATTCCGATCGGTATGGGAAGTTCATTGTCGAACCCCTCGAACGGGGATATGGCATCACTCTGGGTAACAGCCTTCGGAGAGTTCTGCTCTCGTCGATTCGTGGATCAGCCCTGCGGAGTGTCAAAATTGCTGGTGTCCTTCAGGAGGTTTCTTCCCTCCCGGGGGTTGTTGAAGATGTCACCGATATCATCCTCAACCTCTCCAATATCGTCTTCAAAATGCACCGTGCGGATCCAGTGAACCTGACCCTCTCTGTTTCCGGGCCAGGTGCCGTCACTGCAGCGGATATCCACCCCAATGCCGATGTCGAGATTCTCAACCCGGATGAACATATTGCCACCATCGGAGAAAACAGCACGCTCGAAATGGAGCTGCTTGTGGATGTGGGGATCGGTTATGTCCCCTCCGAACGGAACCGTACCGATGAGGATGATATCTTTGCAATCGCGGTCGATAGTGTGTTTTCCCCCGTCAAACGGGTCAAATACAAAGTCGAAAATGCCCGTGTGGGTGACATTACCGACTATGACCGCCTGATCCTCGAGATCTGGACCAATGGGACTGTTACACCGGAAGATGCATTATCCTATGCGGGCCGCCTTCTCAAAGATTACATGACCCTCTTCATTCACTTCGAAGAAGGCCCGGTTCCGATTTATGTGACCGAACAGGAAGAACGCCATGAGATCAATCAGAACCTGTTCAAGGCGGTCGATGAACTCGAACTGTCCGTTCGGTCTTATAACTGCCTCAAGGCGGCGAATATCCGAACTGTTGCGGAACTCGTTCAAAAATCGGAAAATGAAATACTGAAGTACCGTAACTTCGGGAGAAAATCTCTTACAGAGATCAAAGAGCTGCTCGACCGCATGGGCCTCTCCCTGGGAGTCACCATGGTTGATGAAGCCACCTTGAAGCAGGCTGAGGAACGCCTGGTCAAGCGTGATGCTGAAACGATGTGAGAGGCCACCTCTCGATCTTTCAGGCAGATTTGCAGGCAGAAACGAAAGGAATGGGTTAGATAATGTACCATCGTATGGGACAAAGGAAATTGGGGAGAACCTCCTCCCATCGGATAGCACTTATGCGCAATCAGGCGGTTTCCCTCCTGACCCATGGGGCCATTGTGACAACCCTTGCCAAGTGCAAGGAGCTCCGCCGTTTTGTTGAACCTTTGATCACCCTGGCTAAAGAAGATAATCTGGCTCGTCGGCGCCGGGCCAAAAGAGATATCCAGGATTGGGGCCTGATCAATCATCTGTTCACAGAGATCGGCCCGAGATACCTGACTCGACCGGGAGGATACACTCGGATCGTCCGCCTGCCGGAACGGACTCGCGATGCCGCTCCGATCGCTCGCATCGAACTGGTCGAGGAATAGCCAGATCACCTGGGGTATTGAAAGGGGATGGGCCGTCATGAGTGTTGATGCTCATGAAAAACTCTTCCAGATACTCGATGAAAACCCGATCTACCCTCTTGCTGCATACCATGGCCTGAGTCGAGGTCTTGAGTACACCATCCGGGCAAAGCGGGCTTTAGGCCATGTCACCGGCCAGGAGTTGGCAATCGGAATGGCGGGATTCATGAAAGAAGAGTATGGACCGTATGCCCGCCTGGTGCTGGATGGCTGGAATATCCATTCGACACTCGATTTTGGCCGGATTGTCTATAACCTCATCCGTGCCGGCCTGATGCGCAAACAGGATTCAGATTCTCTCGAAGATTTCCTTGATGTGTATGATTTCGATGCGGTTTTCCCCGCTCAGATCGACTGGCTCCAATCCATTCGGACAGAACTGGGATTGGTACCCATTCAGCCTGAATCAGGATTTTGACCCGACCGGGAAAATTCCTGGTTCTGAAGCACAGCCTGGTTAACTTCCCCGCACGTGCTTGACCTGGATCGAATACTGCCTCACACCCTCTCAACCTTCGGGAAATAAATCCACAGGTGGCCTCCCTGGTCGTTCTCCCCGAAAAAGATCTGTCCATCCCGCCCGACAACAGCGGGGCTGAATTCATAGCCATATCGCCTCTGCTGCAGGATGGAGACAGCGACACCAAGATCTTTCAACTCACCGCTCCGGGGTGAAAAGCGCCAGAAACGGCTGATCCCATCCCCCCCGAAGCCATAAAGGCGGCCATCATGTGTTTCGGCCAGTGCTGTAACCGGCTTGTGCCGGGTCTGGCCCAAAGATTTCGAGAACTCGAGAGTTGAAGAACCTTCGCTGAGCCTGTAAATCCGCCCATCCGAATCGGCCACAAACGTGGCTTCCCGGCTGCTCCCATGGAGCCAGCAGATTTTTTCGCCAACCGTGAAGTCATCCGGGAGAAGAACCTCACTCTTTCTGAACCGGGAAGAAGCCGGCTCATATTCCCAGATGCTTCGGTCGGGTCCAATAGCGACAACCTTGCCCGACTGTAATCCTCCCGGCCTGCTCAGCCCCTCAGGTGCTTCAATCTCCGTCCTCTTCGATGTCGGAATGTGAATTCGTACGGCGCCCTGATCAGTCAGGCACAGAAGGTGTTCACGGTCTGCTTCACAATATGAATGAACAGCCTTTTCGCCTTCCGGGAACCGATAAACATCGCTCAGGACAGGTTTTTCGAATCCCCATTCCTGAATCAGATCAAACGGAAGAGGCTGGTGGGGGACTGAGACAATCCGGCTCCCTCCGGTCCCATGAACAACTGCGACAACTGATTCCGGACCGCAGTGGACACCGAGGCAGGCCTGGGCATTTTCTATTCGCGCCAGATCAAACACCATGCCGGTTACACCATGAAACATCCCGACAAACAGGTGAACACAATGCCCCTCAGTGCCGCCATAAATCATGCCTTCCCTGGAAATATCAAGCGAGACGATGCGGCTCTCATCGGGTGGAATGGGCTGGCTTGCACCCGGGAAACAAAGCGGAAAGGCGACAAATGTTCCCTCGATGGTGAATGTTCCATGAACAATCTCATCGATTACCGCACGCGCTTCCGGGGAATCCATGTCATATCGTTTCTTTTCTACCATGAGCAGCTCCTTACCCCCACATCCTGATGGGAAGATGGGCATTCGGCTTCTTCATTGCCTCCGGCATTTTTACACGGAAGATTCCAACTGGGCGCTTCCCGACATGTCCAAAGTACAGGTCGCCATTGTGGTCGACAGCGCCACGTGAAACATACTGCGCGAAGTCATCCGGACGATGCAGCAGAGCGAATTCCTCGCGTTGGAGAGTTTTTGGATCCAGCCGCCAGACAACGCCTTCGCGTTCCTGCCGATCCTCCGGATATGGATTATAAACCGGGTCCCGCCACCTGGAGGCAACGTAATAAAGCGCTCCATCTGCTCCGAAAACCAACCCGCCACAATGATCCAGAAAAGTATTGCAAGGAATGGAGGGATCTCGATCCTGGGTTGCCGGGCCGAGATCTTCAACCCGCCCCCAATCCCCTTCATTGGCCCAGAAACGGATCAGGCGGGGCTGGGCAATCCAGGTGCACATATAAAAAGCATGGCTGTCCGGGGCTTCGACCACATCATAAATCACACTGTGCCAGCCGGTCTGAAATTCCGGGTTATGGGGAAGGACATAGGGTGAAATTTCAAGCCGCCCGGTTCGAGGATCATAGCGCACCAAACGTCCGTCATCCCGTGAGGTCCAGACACGATGGCTGGAATCCAGGAAGAGCGCCTGGGCGTTGATCGACCCGATCCGGCCCAAATCCTTTCGAGAACGGTTTGCCAGGTCATAAATGATGAAATGATCCCGGGGATAACTCAGGGCATATAGCAATCCGTGCTCCTCATCCATGAGAAGGCAGCGGCATCCTTCTTTCGGGATGATTGTATCCCACCAGAGAACCTTGTCAGTGTGGGTGTCGAAAGCCAGCAGGGCACTGCCCCGAAAACACCTCTCAGGATCCTGCCAGGACCGCCATGGAGAATAAGCCGGCTGGTCGATCGGCGGGCCGGACAGGTGTGTGGCCATGTAGAGAATCCCATCGGAAAGGGAAGGGGCGAAGCTGTAGTGAATCTTGCATTGGGTGGCGCGCCCGGAGTCGCGTGGGTCATCGACCCTCTCATCCAGATCGAACAGGTAATCCAGGGCGTCTGTCTTTTCGTTGTAGCGAACAACTTTGACTGTTCCTCCTGGAACACCTTCCGCGCAGGCTGCGGCATAAATACGGCCATCCGGCCCGGTTGAAAGAGACCAGCAGGAATCCGAATCCGGGTGTTCGGTGAACTGGAACCAGCTCACTTCAGGTTTCATGAACGTCCTCCGCTTCTCTGTTTTTTCTCCAGCTCCTGGATCCGGTCACGGTAGAGCACAGCCTGTTCAAATTCGAGATTCTTTGCTGCCAGCAGCATCCGTGCTTTCAGCCGTGCAATCTGCTCCCGGACCGGAATACGCTTGTTTTCGAACTCATCGAAAATCTGGTACACCAGGTCATTGGCCTCATCCTTTTTACGGCGGACTTCGACCAGCATGTTGGTAATCGCTTTTTCAACCGTTCTCGGTTGTATATTGTTGTCCTTGTTATATTTTTCTTGAATTTCACGCCGCCGCCGCATCTCTTTCAGTGCTCGATCCATCGATCCGGTCATTTCATCGGCATACAGAATCACCCGGCCTTCCACATTGCGTGCCGCCCTGCCACATATCTGGATCAGCGAGGTCTCCGAGCGAAGGAAGCCTTCTTTGTCTGCATCGAGAACAGCAACCAGCTGCACCTCCGGAAGATCAAGGCCTTCACGCAGCAGGTTGACCCCGACGACAACCTCGATGTCCCCTTTCCGCAGTGATTCCAGAATATCCACCCGTTCAACAGTATCGATCTGAAAGTGGAGGTAACGAGCTTTGATCTGAAGCCTTTGAAGAAACTGTGCCAGATCCTCGGCCATCTTCCGGGTCAATGTGGTCGCCAGAACACGACCGCCCTTTTCCACCACTTCCCGGACCCGTGCTATCAGATCATCCACCTGCCCTCGGGCCGGGCGCACCTCGACCGCCGGATCCACCAGGCCGGTGGGCCGGATTATCAATTCTACAATCTGGCCGCTGACACTCTTTTCCCACTGTGCCGGGGTGGCCGAAACATAAATGGCCCGGTCCACCAGCTCGATGAATTCCTCGAACATGAGGGGGCGGTTGTCCAGGGCTGAAGGAAGCCGGAATCCATAATCGACCAGGGTCTGCTTTCGTGAACGATCCCCGCCATACATCCCATGGATTTGTGGAAGCATGATGTGAGATTCATCGACAAACAGAAGGAAATCCTCAGGGAAATAGTCCAGCAGACAGAAAGGGCGCTCTCCAGGCTCCCGTCCATCCAGGTGCCGGGAATAATTTTCGATTCCCTGGCAGATCCCTGTTTCGCGAAGCATTTCAAGATCAAAACGGGTCCGCATTTCCAGCCGTTGCGCTTCGAGAAGCTTGTTCTGGGAATGGAGTTCCTGCAGCCTCTCTTTTAGTTCTTCCTGAATACTCCTGACTGCCGCCTCCAGCCTGGCCTTGCTGGTCACATAATGCTTCGCGGGCCAGATGGTAACACTCTCGAGATCACGCAGAATCCGCCCGGTCAGGGGTTCGAATTCGGAGATCCGTTCGACCTCATCTCCGAACAGTTCGACCCGGATCGGGGTGTCCCCATATCCCGGAAAAATATCTACGACATCGCCTTTGACCCGGAAGGCCCCTCGATGAAAATCGACATCTTTTCGTGCGTACTGAAGTGCAACCAGTTTTCGGAGTATGGCGGTGCGGTCTGAAAAACCTCCCAGAGTAATGGGGAGATAGGTGTCCAGATATTCGATGGGAGCGCCCAGGCCATAGATCGATGAAACAGAAGCAACCACAATGGTATCTCTTCTTTCGATCAGACTGGTGGTGGATGACAGCCGCAACCGTTCGATCTCATCGTTTACATCGGTTTCTTTCTCGATGTAGGTGTCGGTGGTGGGCACATACGCCTCGGGCTGGTAGTAATCGTAATAACTGACAAAGTATTCGACTGCATTGCCGGGGAAAAACTGTTTGAACTCCGAATAAAGCTGCGCGGCGAGCACCTTGTTGTGCGAAATCACCAGTGCAGGCAAATTCATTGCCTCGATGACCTTGGCCATGGCAAAGGTCTTTCCGCTTCCGGTCACACCGACCAGCGTCTGGAATCGCAGCCCGGCCTGCAGGCCTTCAACCAGCTCGCGGATCGCCTTGGGCTGGTCTCCGGCCGGTTCATATTTCGAAACCAGCTCGAATTTCCCTTCACGTGGCTTGAAGTAGGGCTGTCTCGGGCGGATTGATATTTCTGTTGTCACGACCGGTCCTTCTCAGTGGAACGAGGCATTCATGTCCTCTGGTGTGACCTCACGGACAATTTTCCTGTAGGTCGATCTCTCGCACAGATCATCCAGCAGCGCCTTGTATTCCCTGCCATCAAATGGAATCTCCACCCATTTGTCTTTGAGGCTGGATAGGATCATTGCATTGGCAAGAGCCAGCGAGTGAATCCCATCTTCACCCGGAGCAATTAGAGGTTCTTTATCGAGGATGGCATTCACAAAGTTTTGGGTGATGTCCTGATGGATTCCATTTCCTCTCGATGGAGGGATCTCGATCGTCCAGGATTCAGGTGGGTCGAATCGCCCGGTGCTTTCAATGATAAATTCATCCATCGGGGTGCGGTTTCTTGAAAATGTGATTTTCCCACCGGCGATAACCAGTTTCCCTCGAGTCCCGATAATCTCCTGCTGCCCAGTTCCCGGTGCTTCGCAGGTGCTGGTCAGGAAGACCCCTGTCGCTCCGTTCTCCCATTCAAGATATGCAGTGACATCATCTTCAACCTCGATGTCATGGGATTTTCCCAGCTGGCAGAAAGCGCGCACTTTGTGAGGCATCCCTGCAAGCCACTGGAGCAAATCGATGCTGTGGGGTGATTGATTCAGCAGCACACCTCCTCCTTCACCCGCCCAGGTGGCGCGCCAGCCGCCACTGTCGTAATAGGCCTGGGTGCGATACCAGTCGGTGTTGATCCACAGCACGCGGGTCAGCCTTCCGATTTCTCCCGAATCGATCAGCTCTTTCACTTTGCGGTTGATTCCAGCCGCACGCATCTGGAACATCAGGGCATACACGAGGTGAGGGTATTTTTCATGCTCACGGTTTGCTTCCTCAGCCTGCAGCGTATAAACCCCGACAGGCTTTTCACAAAGGACATGCTTTCCCGCACGAAATGCATCGATGGTCATCGGTGGGTGGAAGTAATGAGGAGTGGCGATCAAAACTGCATCGCATAAATCACCCTCTAAAATATCCCGGTAATCTTCGAACCCAGGCACACCGAACTGTTCCTGGGCATATTTCCGTCTTGCCGGATCGATGTCACATACTGCGGCCAGCTCAATGCGTGAAAGATCGTTGAAACTCCTGCAGTGATGCTCTCCCATTCCGCCGATCCCGATCACACCCATGCGAACCTTTTCCACAATCCCGCCTCCTGATTAATTACCCATACATATTATAAACAGCTGGCAGATGCCTGATGGCACCTTGAGTGGACCAGGCCGATTCCAGCTGGCCATATCCTACCACTCACTCGAATCAAAGAGGAAACCCCCCCGGAATGAACCGGTAAGCTGGGATCTCAAAACAGCAGATATCAAAGGTCTGGGGAGAATGCTATAATTATATTTATGATCGAGTATTCCTGTAATCAGGCATCGAATGAAACTCGATCCGTGAGTTAATCAGCAGGAGGCAAGCCGATGAATGAACAGGGGCATCGTTGTGGTTGTTGTGGACATCATGGGATGGATCGAAGGTCTTTCATGACAGCGGCTATTGCTGGAGGCGCACTGGCTGGGGCTGCTTTCGCTTCGATTTCCGAGGCTGGTGAGAATCCGGCCTCACTGAGTGGAGGACCTCGAGTAGCTTTGAATACAGCACGCCAGGAACTGTTGGTCCAACCGGTGCTGACCTATCGCATCCCCCAACGAGCCAAGGCAACCAGTTGGCGGGATTGGGGTGGAGTCATGACCGAAGCCGATGTGGATGCCGAGATGAAAAGGATTGATTCTGAGCTGGCGCAGGTTTCGAAAAAATGTGAATTCCCACTTAGGTTCCTCCCGCTGGCCAAAGCTGCCACACCTGCTGAGGGCAAAGCCATTGCAGCAACCCAAGCCGATGTCATGCTGATTTATGGCGCTGGCGGTGGTGGAGAAATCCTTGAATCATTGATTTCGCCCGACCGTTACAACCTTCTGTTCCTCCGTCACCGGTCCGGCCCGGTTTACCTCTGGTATGAAATTGCCAGCCCGCGCCTCCTGAGAAAAACGGTCGATGAACTCGGCCAACCAGGCCTTGAACCGGCAGATGTCATGGTGGATGAACCCGCCGATCTGGCCTGGAGGCTCCGCTCTCTCTCGGCATTGAAGAACACCCTCGGCTCGAAGATTCTGGTTGTGGGTGGGGCCAGTGGCTGGGGCATGGGAGGCCAGAAAGCCCCTCAGATTACCAATGAAAAATGGAAGATTCAGTTTGTGGATGTGTCCTATGATGACCTTGGAAAACGGATTCAGAGCGCTCGGAACGATGCCGCCAGGGTCCAGGCATGTGACGAGCGAGCCAGGCAGTACCTTTCCCAACGTGGCACCAGTCTCAAAACCGATCAGGGGTTTGTGGACCGTGCATTCCTGTTGACTTCGGTTTTTGAAGACCTGATGGCTGAAGCAGGTGTCTCTGCCATGACCATCAACAACTGCATGGGAACGATCATGCCTATGTCCGAAACCACAGCCTGCCTGCCGTTGTCTGTCATCAATGATTCTGGAGCGATGGCGTTCTGTGAATCCGATTTCGTGGTGATTCCCTCGGGGATCCTTCTTCACAACATTTGTGGAACACCGGTATTTCTCAATGATCCCACCTATCCGCATCATGGCATGGTGACAGTGGCGCACTGCACTGCACCCCGGATGATGGATGGCAAGCGTCTCGAGAAGGCTGGATTATACACCCATTTTGAATCGGACTATGGGGCGGCCCCCAAGGTCGATATGCGTCTGGGACAGACCATCACCATGATCGATCCGGATTTCAATGCAGTGCGCTGGATCGGATTCCGTGGGAAGATCCTGGCGAATCCATTCCATGATATCTGCCGTTCGCAGATCGATGTCTCGATTGAGGGTGACTGCGATAAACTCGCCCGGGAAATGGTTGGATTCCACTGGATGCTTGCCTATGGCGACCATCTCAAAGAGGTTGGATATGCCTTGCGTAAAATCGGTATTGACTGGGTGAATCTTTCCGACGGGTCGCCTGAAACTGTTTAGGATTCACAGGGTTGCCTGGCCTGCAGCGATATATTTTGAAACGGGTCTGATCGGAATAAATTCTGCTTTGGGATGGGGATATTCCAATCGAGGCAAATCATGCAAGTATTACTCTTCCGAGAAGGATCCAGACCATGCCACTCATCAGGGAAGAATCCCATCCTTTTTTTCCTTTTGGATTTGCACTGACACAGCAGGTTGTGGATGCGCTGAATGTCAAAACCATTCTGCCCGAGACAGGCAATCGCGCTGTCCGAAGGAATGTTTTTACCATCCGTGTCCTGGCACAGAGAATCAATGACCATTCCCCCGGTCTTCTTCCCGAGGGGCGTTATGCCTCCAGCGGGGAGCTGATTGCCCTCAGCCTGATCTCCGAAGTTCTCAGGTATTTCTTTGATCATTACTGTTTTGAGGAGAACCCGGGGGCGCTCGGTGATGGGCTGGACCAGTTTTCATCTACCCACGGGGAGGAATCCATCGAGGGAACACTCCACACCTTTGTGGGCTTCTTTCCTCCATTGGATGTTCTTACTTCGGAAGCGGACAGCGCTTCTTTTCTTCAGGCAGCCAGCCCGGATGGCCATTCCAATCAGCTCCTGTCGATTCGTGAATTGCTTCTTCTGTCTCTTTCTGTCGAGAATCCGGCTGCTCAGCACCTTGTCCCACTTTTCGATGACAGGCGCCTGAAAGATGAAACCGTTTATGAGGTGCTTGTTCAGTCCCTCGAAACCTTTTTTGAATCCCAGCCCGCCTCCGAATTTTTAGGAGGCTCTCTGTTCCACATTTTAAGGGCGCCGATGAAAGCGGCTCCGGATTCACTGATCGGCCAGCTTGAATTCATCTATGAGCATTGGGGAAAGATTCTGCCCTCATACTTGCAGACTCGTTTGCTGGTTGGGCGCGATCTGCTGCGTGAAGAGCATCGTCCACGCGGTTTCGGCCCCGCACCGGCCGAAGTATTGACTTTCCGTTCACGCAAACCGGGTCAATTGAGCGCCCATCCGGAGTATGAGCGCTTCACCCGGGATCGCGACTGGATGTCGAATGTAGTCCTCATTGCCAAATCAATATATGTCTGGCTTGATCAGCTTTCAAAATCCTACGAGCATGAAATAACTCGTCTTGACCAGATCCCCGATGAAGAGCTGGATCGTCTGGCGGAATGGGGATTCACTGGTTTGTGGCTGATCGGAGTCTGGGAACGTTCCCATGCCTCCCAGCGCATCAAACAGCTGCGGGGCAACCCTGAAGCGGTGGCCTCTGCTTACTCAATCTATGATTATGTCATCGCAGCCGAGCTGGGCGGGGAATCGGCTTATGAAAACCTGAGGTCACGCGCATGGGCACGGGGCATCAGGCTGGCCAGTGACATGGTCCCCAACCACATGGGAATTGATTCGCGCTGGGTGGTCGAGCACCCGGACTGGTTTATTCAGAGTGATCACTCTCCTTTC